>Ga0105248_10004269_pt1 | contig 15813 bp, 13 predicted proteins | sample KBSS34metaG_FD_81524 | JGI IMG/M metagenome (GOLD analysis project Ga0105248, IMG submission 81524) | Switchgrass rhizosphere microbial communities from Kellogg Biological Station, Michigan, USA - KBS S3-4 metaG | ecosystem: Host-associated > Plants > Roots > Rhizosphere > Soil | place...
GCCCTCTTCGGGATAGGCCGGCATGTGGGTGCGCTCACCGCTGTACTCCTCGGGCGAGCGCACGTCGATCAGCGGGTTGCCGAGGTGCTCGAGCACCTGCTCCTTGAAGGCACGGTAGGTCGTGTCGTCGCGCTCGACGACCGGGTAGTCGACGGCGGCGGGCGACGGAACGTCGGTGGTGTACGGGCGGCCCTCGGCCTCCCACTTGGCCCGGCCGCCGTCGAGCAGGCGCACGTCTTCGTGGCCGAACAGGGTGAACACCCAGAGGGCGTATGCGGCCCACCAGTTGTTCTTGTCGCCGTAGATGACGACCGTCGTGTCGCGGGCGATGCCCTTCGACCCGACGAGCTTGGCGAAGCCGGCGCCATCCAGGTAGTCGCGGGTGACCGGATCGTTCAGATCGGTGTGCCAGTCGATCTTGACCGCGCCCTCGATGTGGCCGGTCTCGTAGAGCAGCACGTCTTCATCGGATTCGACCACAACGAGGCCGGGCTGTCCGAGGTGCTCGGCCAGCCATTCGGTGCTCACCAGGCGTTCGGGGTGGGCGAAGGCGGCGAAGGCGGTCGACGGGTCTGTTTCGATGGACATCTGCTTCTCCTGGCTGGTACGGCTCGAACGGTAAGCTCGTTGCGTCTCCTTCAGGGTAGACAGTCGACTGCCGAGCCCGCTGACGTGCCGTAAGAGTTCGACACGGTTCTCTAGTCCCGAGGCACATACACATGCAGCAGTTGTCCGTCCCGTCGTTGGTCGAGCGCGCTCCGCACATGAGCGGCGCCGAGATTGCGGCATCCCTGGTTCCTCCTCGACAGTTCGCGGGCGCGACGCTCGAGAACTACCGGCCGGATCCCGACTATCCATCGCAGGTCGAGGCGGTCGCGAAGGTGCGCGCGTTCGTGGCAGCGTGGACCGGATCCGGCGGCGGCCTGTTCTCGCGCCGCAAGGCCCCCGATCCCAAGCCGGGTCTCTATCTCGACGGCGGGTTCGGCGTCGGCAAGACCCACCTGTTGGCCGCGCTCTGGAAGCTCGCCCCGGGTCGCAAGTACTTCGGAACGTTCATCGAGTACACGGCTCTGGTCGGCGCGCTCGGCTACGCGGCCACCATCAAGCTGCTGCACGGAGCGAGCCTGTTGGCGATCGACGAGTTCGAGCTCGACGACCCGGGCGACACCATGATCATGAGCCGCCTGCTCGGCGAGTTGACCGCATCCGGCACCCGCATCGCGGCCACCTCCAACACGCCGCCGAACGCGCTCGGTGAGGGGCGATTCGCGGCCTCTGACTTCTTGCGTGAGATCCAGAGCCTCGCGAACCGCTTCGAGATCGTGCGGATCGACGGGCTCGACTACCGTCGTCGCGAGATCGAGGGGCACGCGATCCCGCTCGAGGCCGACGAGTTCGACGCCGCCGTCGCCGCGGCAGCGGCGGCCGGATCGGCGACGGTCGACGATTTCGATCGGGTGCTGCAGCACTTGGCGACCGTGCATCCCTCGCGCTACGTCAAGCTGGTCGACGGTCTCGACGCGGTCGGGCTGCGCGGGGTGCACACGCTCACCGATCAATCGGATGCCCTGCGCTTCGTCGCCCTGGTCGACCGGCTCTACGACGACCAGGTCAGGGTGCTCGCGACCGGCACTCCGCTGGATGCCGTGTTCGGCGACGAGATGCTGGCCGGCGGCTACCGCAAGAAGTACCTGCGCGCTGTTTCACGGCTGATCGCGCTCAGCTCGGGCCAGCCGGAATAGCAGCAGATTCTCGCCCACTTCGAGGCCCCTCGAAACACGATGTTTACATCGCGGCCCTCTGTGTAACCGACTCGAAACAGTCAGGACACCAGGGCCGAAACCTGTCATCGCCACACTGGGCGGTGAACCCGAGCCTCGACGCCGAAAGCGCTGCCGCGAAGGCCGGTTGACGGTTCCCCTCCCTGGGCTAAGAGAAAAATGAGGAACTTACCCATGCTTCATCTGGCAGATTCACCTTCAGTTTTCGACAATTCACTCTGGTTGATGGTCGGCGCGGCACTCGTGCTGCTCATGACCCCCGGCGTCGCGTTCTTCTACGGCGGCATGGTCAAGGCGAAGTCCGTCATTTCAATGATGATGATGAGCTTCGGTGCGATCGCCATCGTCGCGGTCCTCTGGGTCCTGTACGGCTACTCGATGTCGTTCGGTGAGACCAAGAACCACGACTTCACTGGCCCGATCACCAACTGGGTCATCCCGCACTTCCTGCTGAATCCGTTCACACAGGCCGGGCTGATCAACAGCCTGACCAACAGCAGTGGTGGACCCGACCTCAACACACTGGCGTTTGCGGGCTTCCAAGCGACCTTCGCCATCATCACGGTGGCGCTTATCTCGGGCGCTATCGCCGACCGAGCGAAGTTCGGCTCGTGGATGATCTTCGCGGGCGTCTGGGTGACCTTGGTCTACTTCCCGGTCGCCAGCTGGGTGTTCAACTTCACCGTGGGTGCCAAGGGCCTCGCAGACGGTGGCTGGTCGGTGTTCTTGCTGGGCGTGAACGACTTCGCAGGTGGAACCGCCGTGCATATCAACGCAGGTGCCGCAGGACTCGCGCTTGCTTTGGTTCTCGGTAAACGCGTCGGCTTCAAGAAGGGGATGAACGCGGCGCACAATGTGCCGTTGACGCTCCTCGGTGCCTCGCTGCTGTGGTTCGGGTGGTTCGGCTTCAACGCCGGGTCGGCCGCTGCCGTCAACGGCATTTCGGCCCTGGCCTGGATCAACACCTTGGCGGCTCCCGCTGCGGCGACCCTCGGATGGCTGATCGTCGAGAAGATCAAGGACGGCAAGCCGACCTCGATCGGTGCGGCATCGGGTGCGGTGGCTGGTCTTGTCGCCATCACCCCGGCCTGTAACATCCTGACGCCGTTCTGGGGCATCGTGCTCGGCCTTCTGGTCGGCGCTGTCTGTGCCATCGCGATCGAGCTGAAGTTCAAGCTCGGATTCGACGACTCGCTCGATGTAGTGGGCATCCACCTCGTCGGCGGCCTGGTCGGAACGCTCTACATCGGCATCTTCGGAACCGGCATCGGCCTCATCGACCGGATCGCTACCGGCGACAAGACGCCGTTCACCCAGCTGGGAGCTCAGGCGATCGGCGCCTTTGGTGTCGCGATCTACTCGTTCGTTCTGGCGTTCGCCATCGGCTGGATCATCGAGAAGACGATCGGCTTCCGCGTCAAGAACGAAGACGAGGTCGCTGGCGTCGACACCGTGGTTCACGGCGAAGAGGCGTACTCGCTCGAGACCGCCTAGTCGGTCACTGCTCGGTGCGGGGCGTCGTCTCTTGGAGGCGGCGCCTCGCTTCCGTTCTGCGGGCCGAGGGCATCCCGGCCCTATCGTGAGACCGTGACCTGGCTGGTGGTGGTGGGGCTCGCGGCGGCCGGGCTCGCCACGGCGGCGATCCTCATCCTGGCGCGTCCCCTGCTGGGAGGCAGGATGCTGTGGCCTGCGCTCGGCGCAGCCGCCGTCAGCGCGCTGCTGACCATCGGGCTGGGCCGGGTGTTCGCGATCGCCTCCTGGGACTACCTGATCGGCATCTGCGCCTTCGCGGTCCCGGTGCTGGTGCTGCTCGAAGCCGCGGCGATCGCTTCGGGTGCCGATCGCACCGGGCGGTGGATCCTGATGCTCGGCTGGGGCGCCATCGTCTTCCCGCTGGCGGCACTCATCCCGCTGTTGCTGACATCGGGCTGCGCCGGCACCGACTGCGAGCTCGAAGACTTCGGGGGAGGGCTGCCTCTGCTGGTGTCATCCAGCGCCTTCGTGCTGCTGGCCTGGCTGCCGGCCGGCGTGATCGAACGCGCCGACCCCGATCCGCACGACAACCGCCGCGCGATGCTTGCGTTGCTGGTCTTCTGGGCGGCGTTCGTGATGTGGCTGGCCCACCTCGAAGGCGACATCGATGCGTTCACCCCACGGATCGCACTGGCCGCCGTGGTGGGTCCGGCGTCAAGCGCGCTGGTGTGGCTTCTCGTGGATCGCGCGCGCAACGTCACCCGTCCGGTCGGCCGATCCCTGGTGCTCGGCCTCGTCGCGGGGATCGCGGCGACGATTCCGGGCGCGGTTACCGTCGAATTCCCGTGGAATCTGGCGGTGGGCGCCATTGCCGGCTGTCTCGCCTCGCTGGCCTACTCGGGCCGGGCGTCGGCGGCCGCCGGCATCGCGACCCGCTGGGGCTTCGTACTGCTCGTGGCGTCGGCCGTCGGCTTCCTGGCCCCGGCCATCTCGGGCGACACGGTCGGCATCCTGTTCTCTGCGCACCTGGACGTGCTGTCGGTGCCCGTGCTGTCGTTCCTCGGTGTATCGCTGCTGTCGCTCGTGGTGTCGGCGCCGGCCTGGGTGCTGCTGCGGCGACACGCGAGCCGGGAGCGGATCCCGAGCGCGATCCAGGCGGATGCGGCATCCGGAGCCGACGAAGCAATGTGAGTGGTGGGCGATACCGGACTCGAACCGATGACCTCTTCCGTGTGAAGGAAGCGCGCTACCAACTGCGCCAATCGCCCGCGGCATCCATCTTGCCACAGCGGTCGGGACCCGCCGTCACATGGTTTGGCCAGGCCCAAGGGATCGGATAGAGTCGACTCCGCAGCCGGCAACGGGTGCATGCGGATGTGGCGCAGTGGTAGCGCATCACCTTGCCAAGGTGAGGGTCGCGAGTTCGAATCTCGTCATCCGCTCGAGTGAAGTCTCACGGTTCGCACCATGAACCGCACACCTGGTGGCGTGGCCGAGAGGCGAGGCAGCGGCCTGCAAAGCCGTGCACACGGGTTCGAATCCCGTCGCCACCTCACTCACCGCAGCCGGTTCACGCAATATCAGAGCCGGCGACGGGCGATTGGCGCAGCGGTAGCGCGCTTCCCTGACACGGAAGAGGTCACTGGTTCGATCCCAGTATCGCCCACCACACAATGCAGTTTGACTAACGTGGCGCCATGACCACCGGCACACCCGAGGCCGACGCCGCACGATCGGAACTGGCACGCCTGCAGAGGCTCAGCATCGTCGTCAAGCTCGCCGGGTTCGCGTGGCTCTTCCTCCTCGTTACCGGCGGGTTCATCCTGGCCGTCGCCATCCAGTCCGTCGCGGCAGGCGTCATCCTGGCGGGGATCGGTATCAGCGGCCGTCTCGCGACCGGCGCATTCGACACGTATGTCAGTTTCCGGACGCCCAAGCTGAGCTACGAATCCGAGGGGAGCCAACGTTGGTGGTACGACTGGCGTTCCGGCAACGTCGAGGAGGGAATCATGCCGCTCGGCAGGCACCGCGACGGGCCATATCGCACGCGGGATGATGCCCTCCGCGGGCCCGAAATCGCACGTGAACGCGCAGCCGCATGGAATGCAGAGGACGACTAGCCTTGCAGCCCCTTACGGCCGGACGCTGATCACCGTCTTGCCCGTGCGCCGTGTCGTCGGATTGAGCGCGGCGATTGCGTCATCGAAGGCCGCCACCTGGCCGATATTGGCCCGGATGCGGCCGTCCTCCATGCGCTTCACCACTTCAACGAGTTGAGCCCGATCGGCTTCGACGACGAAGTCGATGGCCACGCCATCACGAGGGTGCGCCACAGCCGGGCCCGTGATGGACACCAGGATTCCGGCGGCGCGGATCATGTGAGCGGAACGCTTCTGGATATCGCCGCCGATGACGTCGAAGACAAGGTCGACTTCGCCGACATCCTCGAGGGTGTCGTTCTCGAGGTCGACGAACTCGTGCGCCCCGAAGTCGAGCGCCTTCTGCCGATCCGACGCCCGCCCGGTGCCGATGACATGGGCGCCGGCCTCCCGAGCGAGCTGCGTGACCATCGTCCCGACGGCGCCGGCAGCTCCGTGGGCCAGGACCCGCTGGCCGGGCTGGAGCCGCCCGTGGACGAAGAGCCCCTGCCAGGCCGTGAGACCCGAGATCGGCAGACTCGCGCCGACTGCGAAGTCGACATCGTCCGGAAGCGGCGCCAGGTTGCGGGATTCGACCGCGACGTACTCCGCCAGGGTGCCGTCACGGTGCCAGTCGGCGAGCCCGAATACGCGCTGCCCGATGGACAGCCCGGTGGTGCCATAGCCGAGTTCGGTGACGACTCCCGCGAGTTCGTGACCGAGGATCGAAGGCGCCCGGTGGCGTCCGGCCCGGTCGACCCAGGTCGACGGCCAACCCACCTCGGTGGGGACGTAGCCCGAGGCGTAGACCTCGACGATCACGTCATTGATAGCGGGGGTCGGCCGTGGGCGGTCCGCTTCGGCGATTCCGGCCGGGCCGGCAGCCTCATCGTTGACGACGAGCGCTCTCATCGGGTCCCTTCTGGAAGGACGATCCGGCGATCTGATCCGCGCGCGGGCCGTCCTTCATCCTTCTCACGAGCATATGAGTGCCGCATCTCGCCCGTAGCAGATAGCCTCTCGCGCAGGAGTGATGCACCGACGCGGAGACGAGGGGATCATGACATTCGAAGTACCCGCCGACGCCTACGGCCGCTTCATGGGCCGCTACTCCGAGCCGCTGGCGGTGGAGCTCGCCGATGCGGCGGGCATCACGGCGGGTCAGCGCGTCCTCGACGTGGGATGCGGTCCCGGCAGTCTGACCAACGTGCTGGTCGAGCGGCTCGGCAGCGATCACGTGGCAGCGCTCGACCCGAGCGGGTCGTTCGTGGAGGCCGCGCGCACCCGGTTGCCCGGTGTCGACATCCGCCTCGCGAGTGCCGAGAGCATCCCCTTCGACGATGACAGCTTCGATGCCGCCCTGGCCGAGTTGGTGGTGCATTTCATGAGCGATCCGGTCGCCGGCATTGCCGAGATGGCGCGCGTCACGAAGCCGGGAGGCACGATCGCTGCGTGCGTCTGGGATCACACCACCGATACGGGCGCGCTGTCTCCGTTCTGGAAGGTCGTGCGCGCGCTCGACCCGGCTGCCGACGTGGAGTCCGGTCTCGCCGGGTCACGCAAGGGGCACCTGGCCGAGTTGTTCGCGGCGGCGGGAGTGCGCGACATCCGCTCGCTGACGCTGACGGTCCACGTCGACTTCACCGGATTCGACGAGTGGTGGGAGCCGTTCACGCTCGGCGTGGGTCCGGCCGGGGCTTACGTGGACAGCCTCGATGGGGCACGCCGGGACGAGTTGAAGCGCGCCTGCGCCGCCAGCCTGCCGGCGGGACCGTTCACGATCGACGCGTCGGCCTGGACCGCAATCGGAGCCGCGTAGGGTCCGGCCCCATCTTGGGGACTAGCCCGTCTACCCCCATCGAGCCACCATGGAACCATGGCACAGGTGGGGGTGCCCTCGGTTCAGAGCACCGAATTTGCGGAGCTTCTGGTCCAATCGGGGCTGATCACGCAGCACGACCTCGCCCTGGCGCGCGCCGCGAAGGCCCGCACGGGGTCGCATATCGACGAAATCCTCGTCAATCAGGGGATCGTGTCGCCGCCCGCACTGCGCTCGGTGATGGCGCGCGCGTGGGGCCTTCCTGTGTTCGACCTGCACACCACGCACCACGACAGCGCGTTCATGCATGGCTGGTCGGGGCAGATGATGTTGTCCGAGAACTGGATGCCGCTGCGCCGCGAGGCTGACGGAACGGTCGTCGTCGCCACGGCACGCATTCCCGACCTCGAGCGGCGCGAGCACATCGAACGCACTGTGGGAGGCCCGGTGATGTTCGGTGTCGCCACCTCATGGGACATCCGCAACTTGGTTCTGCACGTCTTCCACGCCGAGATCGCCGACCAGGCGGCCAATGAGTTGTTCCGGCAGAACCCGGAGCTCTCGGCGCGCATCGTGTTCTCGCGCGGCCAGAAGGTCGGATTCGCGGCCTTGGTCATCGTCACGCTCGTCGCCCTGTTGTTCTGGCCGGCGATCGTCGTGATCTCGATCTTCGCCCTGATCAGCATCATCTTCTTCGCCGGAACGCTCTTCAAGTTCCTGATCGCGATGCGCGGCGCCAAGTTCGACGTGGTCGAGCGGGTGACCGACCAGCAGGTCGCCGACCTCCACGACAGCGAACTGCCGGTATACACCGTGCTGGTCCCGGTCTTCCGGGAGGCCAATATCGTGGGGCAGCTGGTCGGCAACCTCGGCAAGATCGACTGGCCTGCCGAGAAGCTCGAGGTGCTCATCCTGATCGAGCAGGAAGACACGCTGACCCGGGATGCCCTGGCAAAAGCCTCACCGCCGCCCAACTTCCACGTGGTGACGATCCCCAAGGGGGCGCCGCAGACCAAACCGCGGGCATGCAACGTCGGGCTGTTCTTCGCGACCGGCGAGTTCCTGGTGATCTACGACGCCGAAGACACCCCGGATCCCGACCAGCTCAAGAAGGCCTATCTGGCGTTCCGTCGCGGCGGCGACAAGACCGTGTGCATCCAGGCCTCGTTGAACTACTTCAACGCCGACGAGAACACGTTGACCCGCATGTTCACCCTGGAGTACAGCTACTGGTTCGACTACATGCTGGCCGGGCTCGACGCGGCCGACCTGCCGATCCCGCTGGGTGGCACCTCGAATCACTTCCGCACCTCGGCGCTGAATGAGCTGGGTGGCTGGGATCCATACAACGTCACCGAGGATGCCGACCTCGGCATCCGCGCGAGCGCCCTCGGGTACCGGGTGGGAGTCGTGAACTCGACCACGATGGAAGAGGCGAACACCTCGATCCCGAACTTCATTCGTCAGCGCAGCCGCTGGATCAAGGGCTACATGCAGACCTCGCTGGTGCATGCCCGCCGCCCCCGTCAGTTGATCCACGAGATCGGGATCCGCCGGTTCCTGAGCTTCGCCCTGCTGATCGGCGGCACACCGCTGACCTTCCTCGGAGTGCTGCCGCTCTACGTGGTGACCGTCTTCACGGTCTTCATCCCGGCGCAGGTGCTCAGTCAGTTCTTCCCGGTCTGGCTGCTCTGGATCTGCCTGATCAACTTCATCATCGGCAACTCGGTGATGGTCTACCTGTCGATGATGGGGCCGTACAAACGCGGAACCTTCGACCTCATCCTGTGGGCGCTGCTGAACCCGTTGTATTGGATCCTGCATTCGATCGCCTCGTACAAGGGCCTCTGGCAGCTGCTGACCAAGCCGCACTACTGGGAGAAGACCGAGCACGGTCTCACCGCGCAGACCTCGAGTCATGCGGGGGTGATGGGCCCATGAGCGTCGACACCGAGCTCATCCCGTATTCGGCCAGCGTGCGCGATCGCACTCATCGCCGGCCGGAGCGGACGCGTCTCGATGCCTTTCCGCGCGATCCGGTATTCCGCTGGCTGGTGCGGCTGCTCTTCGCCATCCCCTATCTCGTCGTCGCGTGGGCGGGCGCGCAGAGCTCGGTGAATGCGCGACTGATCACGCCGAATCACCAACTGCTCGTGCACATCGCCCATGTCGACTGGAATCGGGCCGACGTCACGTGGATCGGGGATATCTTCCCGCCCCTGTCGACCCTGCTGGCCGCCGTGATCCCGGGCGGCGAGACCGGCCTGGCGGTTGTCGGTGCGCTGGTCGCTGGGGTGTTCCTGCAGAAGATCCTCGAGATCATGGTGCAGCGCCAGTTCCGCCCTGGCATGACGACGATCATGATGCTCGCCCTGGCGGCGAACCCGCTCTTCGCGTACACGGTCACCGAGAACTTCGCCGCCTTTCTCGGGCTGGCGTTCTTCGGTCTCGGCATCGCCGACGTGGTCCGCTTCGTGGCCTGGGGCAACACGCAGTCTGGGTTCCGCGCCGGCCTGCTGCTGATGCTGGCCACGCTCTCGGACCTGAGCGGCATCCTCTACGTGCTCACCGCGGCGGCCGCCGCTCCGTTCCTGCGGCTCGGCCGCCGGCATCAGCAGGGCGCGCGTGCAGCGAATGTGCTGGTGATCGTGTTTCCGACGGTCGCGGCGATCGGGGGCATCGCCATCCTCAACCTGATCTTCATCCACCGGTTCCTGGGCAGCACGGGCCGCGGCGTGATCGCCGGGACCGCCGAGCGGTTCGCGACCCTGCCGCACCTCTTCGACCAGCCGAGCGGCTGGCTCCTGATCGCGCCCGTACTGAGCGCGTGGGTGATCGCTCTTGTCGTGCGCCGGCCCGGGTCGATCCTGGTGTCGACCCTGGTGTTCTTCGCGATCCTGGGCGCGTTCGTGATCGGGTTGATCCCGGCGGGTTCGGCCGGCAACACCTTCATCCTGATGACGTTGATGGCGATCGCTCTCATTCCGACTCGCAAAGAACTGATCACCGTCGTGCTGATGGATGTCGTGGCCATCCTGCAGATCGCCGTCGCCTGGGCAACGGCGTTCAATCGCGACATCGTGCTGCAGTGGATGGACACCCTGCTGCACGCATTCAACGCCTTCGGGCACTGACCGGTCGCGCGCTTGCCTCGAGCCCGCTAGGGCGATGGCGTGCCGGTGGGAGCCGGAGGGCTGGTCGGTGACGGCGGTGCGGTCTGCGTCGGCTGAGTCGGCGGCGGATTGGGCGCCGGCGTGCTCGGCTTGGGCTGATTCCGTGCGGCAGGAGACGACGCCGGCGGAGTCGCCGGGGACGAACTGAGCGACACCGACGGTGCGGGGTTCGGGGCTCGACCGCCGAGATTCAGCCCGACGGCCAGCGCGGCAATCGCCGCGACTGCGAGCACACCCAGGATCACCCCAGTCCAGGCCCGGCGCCGGAAAGGTCGCGCAGGTGCCGTACCGCTCTCCGGGGGTGATACGAGCGCTTCCCGGGGCGAGATGACCGGCGCGGTCGGCAGCTCGGAGATCGGCACATGGCCCGCGACCGGCTCGCCAACAGGCAGGGGCTTGGTCGGCAGGTTGGAGTCGTCGATTCCGTCGGAATTCGCCACCCGTACAGCCTGTCGCCGTCCGGGCCGTATCAGCTCGAACCCAGCTGACTATCAGGTAGCGCACATGAGGCACCCAATCGTCGCTCGACTCGATCGGCGAGTGCCGCCCGAGCGCGCCGGTACAGTTGACGGGTGAGCGCGCAGACCGGTTTCGACCTGTTCCCCGACCGCGCCGTCGTCGCAGTGCGCGTCAACGGCGAGCTCAAAGACAAGGCGACGACGGTCACGACCACCGACACCGTCGAGCCGGTTGCGATCGATTCGCCCGACGGCCTCAACATCCTCCGCCACTCGACGGCGCACGTCATGGCGCAGGCCGTGCAGCGCATCAATCCCGAGGCGAAGCTCGGCATCGGCCCTCCGATCACCGACGGCTTCTACTACGACTTCGATGTGGCGAACCCCTTCACGCCCGATGATCTCAAGGCGGTCGAGAAGGAGATGGATCGCATCATCCGGTCGGGCCAGCGCTTCCAGCGTCGCGTCGTGAGCGAAGCCGAGGCGCGCGCCGAATTGGCGGGCGAGCCCTACAAGCTCGAGTTGATCGGGCTCAAGGGCCACGTCGGGCACGGCGAGGGCACCGGCGACGATGGCGAGTCCGTCGAGGTCGGCGGTGCCGAGCTGACCATCTACGACAACGTGGATCGCGAGGGCGTGACCGTCTGGCACGACCTGTGCCGCGGCCCGCACGTACCCAACACGGGTGCGCTCGGCGTCTTCCAGCTCATGCGGATCGCGGCCGCCTACTGGCGCGGGTCCGAGAAGAACCCGCAGCTGCAGCGGATCTACGGCACCGCGTGGCCGACCAAAGACGAGCTGCGCGCCTACACGGCCCGCCTCGAGGAGGCCGCGAAGCGCGATCATCGCAAGCTCGGCAGGGAACTCGACCTGTTCTCGTTCCCGGAGGAGATCGGGTCGGGACTCTCGGTGTGGCATCCCAAGGGCGGCATGGTCCGCATGGAGATGGAGCAGCACGCTCGCAAGCGCCACATCGACGCCGGCTACAGCTACGTCTACACGCCGCACATCTCCAAGCGCGATCTGTTCGTCAAGTCCAACCACCTGGTGACCTACAAAGAGGGCATGTTCCCGCCCCTGCGGGTCGACGAGGAGCTCGACGAGACCGGCGCGGTCGTCAAGCAGGGCACCGACTACTACCTCAAGCCGATGAACTGCCCGATGCACATCCTGATCTATGCGGAGCGCGCCCGGAGCTACCGCGACCTGCCCATGCGCCTGGCCGAGAACGGCACGGTTTACCGCTACGAGCTCTCGGGCGCCCTGCACGGGCTGACCCGGGTGCGCGGCTTCACCCAGGATGACGCGCACCTGTTCGTCACGCCGGATCAGCTCGAAGAGGAGACCACCAAGGTCCTCGACTTCGTGATCTCGCTGCTGCGCGACTTCGGCCTCGAGGACTTCGAACTCGAGCTCTCGCTGCGCGACGACCACAAAGACAAGTGGATCGGCTCCGACGAGTTCTGGGAGTACTCGACGAATGCGCTACGCACCGTCGCCAAAGCCAGTGGCCTCAAGCTGACCGAGGTCGCGGGTGAAGCGGCGTTCTACGGGCCGAAGATCGACCTCAAGACCCGGGATGCGCTCGGTCGCGTGTGGCAGCTCTCGACCGTGCAGGTCGACGTCAACCTGCCCGAGCGATTCGAGCTGGAGTTCACCGATCGCGACGGGTCGCGCAAGCGGCCGATCATGATCCACCGAGCCCTCATGGGATCGATCGAACGGTTCTTCGCGATCCTGCTCGAGCACTACGCCGGGGCCTTCCCGGTCTGGCTGTCGCCGGTTCAAGTGGTCGGCATCCCAGTGGCCGAGGAGTACGCCGACTATCTCGGCGAGGTCATCGGGCGGCTCAAGGGCGAGGGCGTTCGGGCCGAACTCGATGCCAGCGACGAGCGGATGCAGAAGAAGATCCGCACGCACACCCAGCAGAAGATCCCGTTCATGCTGATCGCGGGGGAGCAGGATCGCGCTGCCGGCACCGTGAGCTTCCGCTTCCGCGACGGCACGCAAGAGAACGGGCTCGCGATCGACGAGGCCGTTGCGCGCATCCACGAGGCCATCGACACCAAGGCGCAGGTCTGATGGAGGTTCCGCCGGACTACGACGGCACGCAGTATCCGCCTGATGATGTCGAATCGAGCCGGTCGTTCGCGGCCGTGCCCGACGGCTTCGCCCGGCTGTGGACTCCGCACCGCATCGCCTACATCGAGAAGGGCCCTGCGGCTGCCAGCGACGAATGCGTCTTCTGCACGGCCCCGACGCTCAGCGACGAGCAGGCACTGATCGTGCACCGCGGTCGGCTGGCGTACGTCATCCTGAACCTGTTCCCGTACAACAGTGGCCATCTGCTCGTCGTGCCGTATCGCCATGTTGCGAGGTATGACGAGTCGACGGCCGAGGAGGTTGCCGAGATCGGTAGCCTCACTCAGACGGCCATGCGGGTGCTGACCGCGACCTCTCATTGCGACGGATTCAATCTCGGGATGAACCAGGGCGCGATCGCGGGCGCCGGCATCGCCGCGCACCTGCACCAGCACGTGGTGCCGCGGTGGGCGACCGACGCGAATTTCTTCCCGATCGTGGCGCAGACCAAGGCGCTTCCGCGACTGCTGGGCGAGGTGCGGCAAGAAGTGGCCGACGCGTGGCCGGCGTGAGCCACGCATCCTGAACTGGCCCCAGCCCCACCCGAGCACCGGAAAGTAGAATCGACGCATGGCTAAGAGCAGTGACACCGGAGACCTGGGCACGAGTCGCGTCAAGCGCGGTCTCGCCGAGATGCTCAAAGGCGGCGTCATCATGGATGTGGTGACCGCCGAGCAGGCGCGCATCGCCGAAGACGCGGGCGCGGTGGCCGTCATGGCGCTGGAGCGTGTGCCTGCCGACATCCGTGCCCAGGGAGGCGTCGCGCGCATGAGCGACCCCGACCTGATCGACTCGATCATCGCCGAGGTGAACATCCCGGTCATGGCGAAGGCGCGCATCGGCCATTTCGTCGAGGCACAGGTGCTGCAGTCGCTCGGCGTCGACTACATCGACGAGTCGGAGGTGCTGTCGCCCGCCGACTATGTGAACCACATCGACAAGTGGCCGTTCACCGTGCCGTTCGTCTGCGGTGCCACCAATCTGGGCGAGGCGCTGCGCCGCATCACCGAGGGCGCGGCGATGATCCGTTCGAAAGGCGAAGCCGGCACCGGCGACGTCTCTGAGGCGACCAAGCACATCCGCACCATCACGGGCGAGATCAACGCGCTGAAGTCGAAGACCAAAGACGAGCTGTACGTTGCGGCCAAAGAGTTGCAGGCGCCGTACGAGCTGGTGGCCGAGGTTGCGGCGACAGGCAAGCTCCCGGTCGTGCTGTTCACGGCGGGCGGGGTCGCCACCCCGGCAGACGCGGCGCTGATGATGCAGCTCGGTGCTGACGGCGTGTTCGTCGGCTCGGGCATCTTCAAGGCGGGCAATCCCGAGGCGCGTGCCGCCGCGATCGTCAAGGCGACCACCTTCTACGACGACGCGGACGTCATCGCGGCGGCATCCCGCGGTCTGGGCGAGGCGATGGTCGGCATCAACGTGGCCGACATCCCCGCGCCGCACCGCCTCGCCGATCGTGGCTGGTAGCGCGCGGCCTCAGGTCGCAAAACCCCGCGTCGGCGTCCTCGCCCTGCAGGGCGACTTCCGTGAGCACCTGATGGTGCTGAACAAGTTGGGTGCGGACGCCGTGCCGGTGCGCCGCGTCAGCGAGCTCGACGACGTGGCCGGCCTGGTCATCCCGGGCGGCGAGTCGAGCGTGATGGACAAGCTCTCGCGCACCTTCGGCTTGGCCGAGCCGCTGAAGGCGCGCATCGCCGAGGGGATGCCGGTCTACGGCACCTGCGCCGGCCTGATCATGCTGGCCGGCACCGTGCTCGACGCGATCAACGGGCAGCAGAGCCTCGGCGGCCTGGACATCGCGGTGCGCCGCAACGCCTTCGGCAACCAGTTGGACTCGTTCGAGACCGACCTCGACATCCCCGAGTTGGGCGACCCGCCCGTGCACGCGGTGTTCATCCGGGCCCCGGTCGTCGAGATGGTCGGGCCGCGGGCACACGCCCTCGCAGCACTGTCCGACGGACGCGTCGTCGCGGTCGAGCAGGGCAACCTGCTCGGCACGTCGTTCCACCCCGAGATGACTGACGACTACCGCTTTCATCAGCGATTCCTCGACACAGTACGGGCCGTCGAATAGGCGAGAGCCACGTTGCGGGGCGGGGTTGACTCCCTTCTCTCGACGCTCCGATTCTGTCGCCCGTTGTGGAGCGTGCCTGGCTAAAGCGGAAGGTTCGCACCAGAACCGGCGACAGAACGGGAACGCGGCAGCGCATACCGCCTGGTCCACACGAATCAGGTAGGCCAGGCTGGGCCCATGAAGCTCTATTCGGATTTCGCCGGCCGCCGCACCGTTCAGATCTTCGCCGACCTGATCGCTGTCGGTCTGATCGCCCTCGTGATCTGGGGCGCCGTGCTGATCCATGCCGCGATCGTGGTGCTCGACGAGGTCGGCAAGAACCTGAAAGGCGCGGGCGACGGCTTCCAGAAGACGATGTCGGATGCCGGCGACACCCTCGGCGGTGTCCCGCTCATCGGTGGCGGCATCCGGGCTCCGTTCGACGCGGCGAGCGGCGCAGGCGGTCTGCTCGCCCAAGCCGGACAAGCGCAGGTGAACCTCATCGACACCGCCGCCCTGGTGATCGCCGTCGTTTCTGCGGTTGTGCCGATTCTCGTGATCCTCTGGGTCTGGCTGCGGCCGCGGGCTCGCTTTGCGCGACGCGCGACCCGGGCCTATCGCATCTCGCAGCTCGCCGACGGTGTCCAGTTGCTCGCGCTGCGGGCGCTGGTCGATGGGGATGCCAAGGAGCTCCACCGGGTTGCCGAGCGACCGGTCGAGGCGTGGCGGCACGGTGAGGTCGGGGTCGTGCGGGCGCTGGCCGCGCTCGA
>Ga0105248_10004271_pt1 | contig 15812 bp, 18 predicted proteins | sample KBSS34metaG_FD_81524 | JGI IMG/M metagenome (GOLD analysis project Ga0105248, IMG submission 81524) | Switchgrass rhizosphere microbial communities from Kellogg Biological Station, Michigan, USA - KBS S3-4 metaG | ecosystem: Host-associated > Plants > Roots > Rhizosphere > Soil | place...
CAGGACACCAACAGAAATGCGAGCAGCAATACCATTCCCCCCGCCAGAGCATGCTTCCCGCCGGTGCGGCGCAGGATCATAACCAGGATCAGGACTGCGAGCTGCACGCCGAAGCTGATCACGCCTCCGCGCGAAGCGGAAAGAAAGAGCGCGCCAATCGGCAGAAGTCCAAAAATGCCGACCACAATCCACCGCTCTTTCCGAACTTTGCCAAGCACCAGGGGAACTAGCGCGACCGGAAACACCAACTCGACGAATCCGGCAAAGTGATTGCGATTCACGTACGGACCGAACGGGATACCACCGTAGCGCATTTCGCGAAACCAGTAGAGTTTCCCATTGAAGGTCAGTTGCTGCAGGATCCCGAAGATCGAGACCAGAAAGCCAAAGGCCATGACGAACCAGACAAATGTGCGCCATCCATCGGTGGTTCGAAAAACCTGAGCGGCGAGGAAGAGCACTATGCAGTCGGCGATCAGGAGATTCAGCTCCATGCGCGTGTCGTAAGTGGACACCGTGGCGCGAAACAGCAGCTGCCCCAAAGCCAACAATGCCAGCCCAATGAGTGGTAGAAGGAGCGGCGTGACGACGATTTCCTTTTCCTCGTCGTGATTGTAGAAGCAGAAGCGCGCGGCCCAGAAAATGAGCAGGAGTCCCGCTCCGGTCTCCAGCACCGCACGCGCCCAATCTTCGACGCCGCCGTGCGCGGCCACGCTGAACGCTACAAGCGTGCAGATGCCGACACGCAGAAATTTCATTGCTTGCGTCTCGCCGGGGAAGCCGGGGCCGGTATGGCGGGTTCGGCAGGCACGGGGACCAGCGCGACATCGTCGAACCACGCCGCCCCCTTAATGCGGCTGGCATACACGTCGCTGGGATCGCGTGCGACGCAAACGCGAACCTGGCGTACCTCGGCGGGCGCCGTCCAGGGTTGCTCGATTTTGGTCCACGCCTGCGTACCGTGAAATTCCGGCGTCTCCAGGGAATTCGTGCGCGCATTCTCCGTCCACTCCAGCCGGAGTCGTACGCCCTGGTCCGAGGTCAGCTCCTGCGTGCGCACCCAGGCGGAAAGGCGATACGCGACAGCGGGCTGGACGATGGCCAGGTGACAGACGTCGGAAAAATTCACGTTGTGCCTACCGTCAAAACCTAATTCGAGCGACCGCCGGCCCGAATGCTTCTCTATTGCGTCGATACCTACTTGCACTCCGCTGGGCGTGGGCGGAAACGTCCAGGTGAATCCTCCGCCGGTTACTCCAGTCTCAAATCCACCGTCCCACAGAACGGAGTCTGGCGGATCGCCCGTCGGCGGCGTGCCGGCAAGCGAGGCGGCCTCCAGCCACACGCGGCGGGCTTCATCAGGGCGCCGTGAAAACAGCAACATATCCGTCAGCGGAATCGCATCGATCAACTGGATTCTCGGCCGGATTGCGACCAGGCGATTCCACACCACGACAGCTGGGCTGACTTGCGCGTCGGCAATCAATTCACGGATGGCGTCGAGATACACGGAAGGCGTCGGCGGCAACACCTGGTCAAGAATCGACTGGATATCGGGATTGACGCGCCAGCACCGAGAGAAAGCTTCCGCCGCGCGCCTGGGATCGACGCTAACGGCGTGGCGGATTTCGGCGAAGGCCTGCGAAAGTTCACCGGCACGTAACAGAAAGTTGCCGTAGCGCCAGGAGACTTCCGCAGACATGGGATAAACACGTTTGGCTTGTAGGAAGGCGTCTCGGGCTGCACCCGCGTCGCCTTGCAACTCGTAGGCGGTGGCAAGGTCCAGCCAGGTGGTGGCCGAGCGCGGATCGAGAGACAGCGAAGTGCGGTAGGCCCGGATGGCGCGTGGGGTGTCGGGCTCTTCGAGGTTAAATTGCCAGTAATGTCCCAACAACAGCCAGTTTAACGGATTGCCGGGTTCGAGTTGCGTGGCTCGTTCGAGCGCGGGGCGCGTGTTCAGGCCGGCGTAGTGAGCGGCGACCGCGTTACGAATACTGGAATAGGCGAGAGCTGTGGCCAGCGCCAGCGCGACGAAAAAAAACGTCAGGCGGGCAACGGAATTGGAGATCGGGACAATCATTGCCTTGGTGTCGCCAAAGTACTCTGCCTATACTGATTTGACGATGCAAGACGAAAGTAATCGAATAGGAAATTGAACCAACGAAGCCTACGGGACATCTGGCGCGCCCACATTCCAGACGTTGTGTCATTGGGGTGTTCGTCCTATCCGTAGGAGCTCTTGTTTGTCTGCTCACTTACTGCCTTCCACAGCCATGGACCACCGCTCGCGGGCCACGGTTGTTCTCAACTGCGGAGGACTTGGGCGGGATCGGTGCGCGCGGCACGCCAGGCGGGTAGCAAGCAGGCCGCGAGGGAGACCAGTGCCATAACCGCAAATGCACAGCCAAAGGCGACAGGATCGCGGGGGCTGACCTTGTACAGCAGGTTGCCGAGCAGGCGCGTGAGCAGCAACGCGGTTGCCGCGCCGAGCAGCACGCCAGCGCCAGTGAGCGCCAAGCCGCGCGACAGCACTAGGCGCAGCAAGTTCGACGCGTCAGCGCCGAGAGCTATGCGCAGGCCGAGCTCACGCGTACTCTGCGAGACAGCGTACGATACGCCGTACATTTGGTGCTGCCAATCACACAAACTTTGACCAGATCGGCACACTCTTCTTGTTCGATCCGATTCATTTCGGTCATGGCACGGGAGGCCGTGGAACTAACATGCATGAGTTGAAATCCATGCAATAAACACGCGCACCGCAGTCATGGCTATGGCTGGCTGTCGCCATCGTCGTCAAGGCATTCGGCAGAAGTTTGCGGGCGACAACCCCAGGTTTCCGATCGGCTTGATGCGGCTTTCGAGCGCATTCCCGCAGCTCAATCGGGATTTGAGCGGATGGTCGGCAATCCTACCCTTCTCCATTACGGAAAAGTACCCCGTCATCCGGCCCAGAGGTCCGTGGCTTCACAGAGACTTCAAGAATTCGATGATGGCAGCCTGCTCGGGGCGTTTCAGTTTTTCAAATTGCTTGATGACGTGGCTGGCCTCGCCGCGGTGTCGCGCGATCGCTTCGAGAAATGTTAAGGAAGCGCCGTCATGCATCAGACGCGGGCGCAATCGGACTCCCCACAAAGGAGCGGTTCGTATCTTGTTCCGGCTGCTTTCGAAGTCTTGTTTCGAAAGATACCCGGCCATCTCCTGAAAGACTTGTTGTCCATAGTGCTCGCGCGTGGCTTGCAGGATTCCGTCCCCGGTCCCCACATCGTGCATCAGGAAATCCCCGTACGGGTGCAAGGCGATGGAGCCGAGCGCGGCGGGAATCGTAAACGTTCCGCCATTGATCTTTGTTCCCGTGGGAGCAGTGGTTAGCGTTTCAACGTGACAGGTCGCGCAACCGATCTTGTCGAACAGGCCCAGGCCTTTTTGTGCAGCCGCGCTGCTGGCAAGCTGCGCATCGCGCGCCGGCGCCTTGGTAGCGCGAATGAAACGGGCGAAGTGATCCGTGTCGGAGAGGCCGTCCGGCCCAGTTGGGTCATTCGGCTCGGGGCCGCTGCTACAGAGATTGGTTACCTCGTTGGGTTGTAGGCGATTGGTGATGCCGATCTCGTTGAGGTATGCGTCGCCAGCGAACGATAGAAGGCTGGCGTGCTGATCCTTCCAGCCAAAGCGGCCTACGCCCATCTGTCCGGGTGCTTCCACGATCGGAACATAGAGAATCTGGCCGCAGATTTTCCCATGCGAAGATTTGCATTGTTGCTTGGAAAGATTAATGAGGGTTTGATCGCCGATGGCCTCGACAAAGCCATCACCCAACAGATTTAGAGATAGCCGAAGGGTACGGATCGTCTCGGTCTCCGGAACCCGTTCCTGGATTTCCTTGTCAGGAAAAGCCGCGTTAGGGCAAGTCGCGCGATCATTCACCAAAGAGCGGCCGCTGATTACTGTGGCTCCGTGCGCGATCGGGATGTCGGGGGTGCGGAAGTGTCCGTCCGGGCCTTGATGGCCGACGCGCAACTCCGCGACCTGAGATGCCCCGCCGGATATAGGATTCTGGTGGCATTCGCGGCAGGACTGCGCGTTGTACAGCGGTCCAAGACCCTCGCTTACCTCTTCGACTTCCTCGAATTTCACCTGGTCGGCTTGATGCGTCACTTCGTCGACCATCCCGTTGGTCTTGTTGTCGAAGCCTGTGGGTGCGTCGGGAAACTGCGTCGCGGCCGAAAGAAGAGCGAGGGTACAACCGGCCGCCGCGACCAAGACCTTCATGGGATCTCCCTCCTCGAACGGATTGGAAGCCTGCTTAGGTTGTGGATACCATCTTGTATGCCTGTGGCAAAGGCCAAACAACAACGGGGCTGCCCAAATCAGCAAGTCCCCATAGGTCGCGATCACCGCCATCGAGAATCACACGAAGTTCGCCGTTCATCAGCGCATAGAGGATCTGCTGAGTTTTCTCAGCCTCCATTGCGGTAAAATACGACTCTCCTTGACCTGCCGCCGGTGCGGAGGTGTCGAATGGCGCTGACACTGGCCGAGAACAACTGGGCGCACCCAGTTCGCGTTTGGACGTCTCTTCTGCTCGCGTTTTTATTTTTCGGAATTTTGCCAGCGGGCTGTGGCAATACGTGTTTCGTCTTCACCTCGAATCCACCTACCGGCACCGTCATCGTCAAGGCGGGTGACTCCAAGTCGAGCTGCATGCTCGCGAGGGCGAATGGCGACGTTCGCGTTCTGACGCACACTGTGTCCACGTGCAGTTCCTGCCCGGCATCTAGCCAAATTGCACACATCTTCGTGAGTCTACGTGGTCTGGAGATTCACCCTATCGCATCTGCGGATGACACCTCGCCCGATTGGCAGGAATTGATGCCAAAGCCGCCAGATCGACCGATACAATTTGATCTCGTGAGCGCCGCAACCACTCAGGACGCTCGGCTACCACTGGGGAAAGGCATTACAATCCCGGCCGATTCATATCGTCAGCTGCGACTGCGCTTCGTGCCAAACCATCCATCCCCTGGCGATCCGGTACCTGAGAAGAACTTGTGCGGCGGTACGGGATTCAACTGCGTTGTCTTGGCCGACGGTCGAACCTATCCACTCTTTTTCGATGGTGTACAACCGGAAGTCCGCATTGCATCAGAGAGAATTGCAGGCGGCTCGCTTCTTATCCTCCCCGATAGTGAGTCCAATTTAGTCATAGAGTTCAAGACAGATTGGTTCCTTGGGTCAATTGCTGGGGAGGGCGTGCGTCTTCTCCCCGTGCTCAGCGGTAGCGCGTCGATCGAGCGACGACGGTTCAAAATTCCCCAAGAGGGAGCGGTTATCGCGCGCAATAGTGGGGGCTCTGTCCCATCGCAGGCGATAGAACCGCGATAACATTTGGGGAAATACTGCAGGAGGTGAACGATAATGGCGCGAATTAGCGGGGCTGATCCAAGCAAGCAGAGATGGCTGAGCGGACTGTTGACGCGGATTGTTTATGGGCTGACGAAACGCAAGGTAGGACGCTTGGTGATGCCAGTGCGCATCGCCGCGCATCACTCGAAGATCCTTTGGGGCTATGGGCAAATGGAGCAGTCGCTGCTCGGGAGCAGGTTGGTGGACGCGGGATTGAAGGATTTGGCGCAGTTGCGAGTAGCCACGTTGGTGGGGTGCCCATTTTGAATTGACATCGGATCTGCGGTCAGCAGAAGCCGGGGGATTTCGGAGGAAAAGATGGTGGCGTTGCCACAGTACGAAAGCAGTGTGCTATTCTCGGAAACCGAAAAGCTGGCGTTGGAATACGCGGACGCGATGACGCAGACGCCGGTCGAGGTACCGGATGCGCTGTTTGCAATGCTGCGGGAGAAGTTCACGGATGCGCAACTGGTGGAATTGACAGCGACGCTGGCATGGGAGAATTACCGCGCGCGTTTTGATCACGCGTTTGGCGTGGAGGCCGAGGGGTTTACGCAGGGGAGCTACTGCGCAATTAGACCCTAGACAGGGTAGTGTTCCGTTGAATCGACGCTCGCGAATGGCCCTTAACTGCTGAAGGCACTGCGTTTGGGTTTCGATTTGGTGTTGCGTCGACCCATTAAATCCACCGGTCTCGTGGGACACTCGCAGGCTCTGGTCATCGGGATATTGAGCCTTCAGCCAGCCGGAAATCTACTCGAGCGACCAGTCCAGGATCAGTTTACTCGCAACGACCTCCCGCAACCTCGAGGGCAAGGCCAGAAGGCACCGCTTCGGTCGCAACGCTGCCTCCCAGGCTTGGCCATCCGCCTCATGAGCGCGATAGATAAGACGACCACCATGGCGAGAGACCTCCCGACTCACCGTCGAGGCCGCTCGAGCGAGGTATCTGGCGATCTCACGGATCGACCAGCCGGAAGCGATTCCTCGCGAAAGGTCCTCGCGCTCCGCTAGCGTTGAGTGCCAGCGGTGAGCGCCGGCGGACTGCTGGTGGAATCCCTCCGCGAGGCAACACCAAACAGCGAATGCAACTATGTGGCTTGCCATAGGCCCGCCCGATCTCATGCAACGACTGCCCGGCCTTCCAGCGGCTCCAGATCTCCGTCTTCTGCGTGGGAGAAAGTCTTGATCGTTTTTCTTCGCTCATAAACACCATCCTTACGTAGAAGGTCTACTAGATGGTGTTGCATCGACCTATAGAATCCACCCGACTATTCGGCGATACGCTCGTAAACTAGTATGCGCGCTTGCTGTTTATGTGGGTGTCAAGGTCTGTTGCTACATTTTTCGGGACGAGGACTTACCACCATATTGGAGACGGGCTGCACGGTCGGTGTATGCAATTCCCCATTGCTGTAAGCGCCCAACGAGTTCGGCTGCGACGCCGGCATCACGAAATTGTTGTGCTGCTTCCCAGACGTTTCCGCCGCTAATGTCACCGTAGGCTTGGGGAGGAGCGTACGGACGCGCAGGCAGCCCACCCATCGGCAAGTACTTCGTGATCGGGTATTGCAGATTCTTGTCCATCCAGGCTGTGAGTAGCGAAGCGGTTAAAGCCCGATGTATCTCAATCGGCAGAGGTTTGAAGATCGGTTCCCAAACGGGGCTGATCATGATGCGGGGATCGATGTTCTGCTCCGGCCGCCAACCCTGCTTGTAGTCGTCGGGGCCCAATTGGGGATCGGTGGATTGCATCGCTTTGGTTATGGCCACAAGAAGTCGCGCCGGCTCCGGTTGGTGTGTCTGGGCATAAAGGTCGTGGTACCGGCCGATCACATAGACCCAATCCACCGGGCCGCGATCCCGGTGCTGATGACTACCGCTATTCAGGAGGATCTGCAACTCATACCAGGACGCATTAAAGTATTCGTTAGTTAAGGAGCTACCGCCGACTCCAGCCAAACCATTCGGGATGAGGGCTGCCGACGGAGCAGTTTCGGCCGGAATGGTGTTGCACCATGTGTGGGAATCCGCAGTCAACCCAAAGAGGTCGCGGCCGCGCCCTTCAAGCCCTGATTCCTGCATCATCTCCCACGTCTTGACAAGCTGCCACAACTGGGTCGAGTACACTTTGTTGGTCAAAGTCGGCGACCACTGCACCTTTGGCCTGACCAAGTTTTTAAGGAAAGCACGTCGAGCTTGAGACCACCCTGCAAAGGCGGCAATGATTGAGCGAATGTTGTAATTGGTATTGTGGGCCGCCGCCACAAGGGTATGCAGCGATGGCCTCGCGCTAAACTTGCCTTTGGTCTGCGGGGCCGTTTCCCCATCGTACAATGCGGCGAATTCGCTCTGTGCAAAGTCTGATCCCCATGCGTCCTTGGGATGCACACGGGGTAGCCAACTATTCCAATCGGGAAGTTGCAAGGAGATAGGAATCTCACGAGCATTGAGGTTGCCATCGGGGCGAAAGAGATCGGGGTTAATCTGCCCCGCGAGTCCAAGAAGCTTGGCAGCATTCCCCGATGGGCTGGAGGCTGCCATGTTCAGCCTGGGGCCGCGCCGGTTGAACACATATGGCAATGCGTCCGTATCCTTGTCAAGGACCCAGCTGAGTCCGGCACCTGCGGCCCAGCTCGAGATGGGTCGCTCGTCTAGTCCGGGTCCGGGTTGGTAAGGGGGATTCCACGGGCGGCCCGGATTGGGGACGGGCAAGTTACGAATATAGGAGGCAATCTGCTCGCCCTGCAGAGTGGACAAGCCATGGAAGCGTGAGCGAGCGACAATGCTGCCATTGGAGAAGTTGAAGTATTTCAGGTCGCGCCCATCGTGCGCATGACAGTCCGCACAGTGTGCCTGAATTATCGGACTATGGGGGAGGTTGTTTGCCGCTAGCGGGGCGGTCTGCCAGAGATCTCGCCCAGCCAAGGCAGAAGCCGCGTCAGGCAAGGGCGGGGTCCAGCTCTCGGGTGCATCCTCCGTAAAATCGTCTGGCGGAAGGATTTTGCTTCCGTCGACGCTCAAGAAGTTCAACGAAAGGATACGATAGGCGCTGACAAACCCGTCTGTTTGATTGAACCGGAAGCGAATTGTGTTGTTGCCAGAGACGACCGTGCCGTTCGGGAGGGCGAGAGTCATCACCAGCGTGGATATGCCTCCGCCGATTCCACCGAAACTCCTGGCGGGCTCGGGGATTGTGACGGTGGTGTTGTTGAGGGGTACCCACGCGCTCGTATTGACTTGTACGCTAGCTTGATCCGCGTACCGCAGTCCATGGATCTGAAGCCAGAGAGATCGCACGGACTCAGCTTGTCCATCCTGAAGGGCGATGATCCTGCTCACCGGCGTGCCGTCTGCGCCCAAAACTTCGATTGGTAGTAGAATCCGGTCGCTGGCCATATGCGCAAATCCTATGGAAATTGATGTGGCCGCCAGCCCAGCCAGGAATAGTCTCGACAGCACCTCAGGCCATCCCGCCACCTGTAGGGTCCGACACAGCCACCTGCCAACCGATCGCGCACTGCCAGCAGATCTTCGCCCGGATACTATCTTCCGAGATACGACAATGCCCGGCGGTGCGGTGTCGCCCGCGTTTGGCCCGTCGTCTGACATACTCCCGACTCCCTTTAGATGCAATCGCCACCCGCACTTCAAAGAAGTGGGCTCATTGCTCTCAAACCGTCTCCGGTCAGGACGACTCGAGCACAATTTTGCTTCGACCAGATATAGGTCAGAGTATTCTTCCGATCGCAAATCGTGTCAACGAAGAACACTCTCGCCGCTGGACGCTCAAGCTGCCGTTTGGCGGGATGTTCGGCGGTCGAATGCGCTTTAAGCGACGCTCTTTGACATTTGACCTCCCGCGAATACAATGCGTTCCTCTCTCCAGGTTGTTAGCCCATGGGACTCTCGACGAAAAACGTAGTCATGTACCGGACCGCCATTTTGGTGTCGGTGTCTTAAAGAGCTAAGTTTCCTCGTTCGGGATACCACGGCTGATTCGAGACAGGGGGAAAAGACATGTTCCGACGACTCTTTGTCATCATAGGGTTCTTTCTCGCTGTAGCCTCCGCGCGGGGACAGGGTTCGCCACCTGATCAAGCCGAACAGCAGAGAATCCTGCTCGACCGAATCCAGCAACTCGAGAAGCGCGTTTCTGAGCTGGAAGCAAAGGGAGGGGTTTCTCCAGCGCCAACACCCCCTGCCCCTAGTACGCCGGTCGTGCAAACGCCCGAGTCGGAACCGGCACCTGCGGCTCAAGCCCCATCTCCTGGTCCGGCACATGAGCACGAGGCCCGCGATGAGCAGGCGGCTGTACGTCAAGTGGAAACTCACTATCCCTCACTGCAGGTACGGGGATTTGGCGACGTCAATTTTTCCGCAACCGACCAAAAGGGCGTGAACAGTGGGTTTAATCTCGGCCAGTTGGATCTGCACCTCGCGTCGCCGCTGTCGCGGAAGGTCAGCTATTTCGGCGAAATCAGCTTTACCGCACAACCCACCGGCTATGCTGTGGAAGTGGAGCGATCTTTCATCCGATACGACTACAATGACTATTTCAAGATCTCGTTCGGGCGCTTTCATACGCCAATCGGTTACTGGAACGCTGCCTTCCATCATGGCTCCTGGCTGCAGACCACGATCAGCCGACCGGAAATGGTACAGTTCGGTGGAACCTTCATTCCTGTCCATTTCGTCGGATTTCTCGCGGAGGGAAATATTCCGTCTGGAGGAGCAGGTTTGGGCTACAGCGTGGGCGTGGGTAATGGCCGGGGCTCGACCATCAGCCGTGCTGGCGACGCCGGAGACATTAATGATAACCGGGCTTGGGTGGCCAACATATATGCCCGGCCGGCCAGACTCTACGGCTTGCAGACTGGCGTTTCTGTCTATCGCGACAAAATCACGCTCTCTGACGGACGGAGTTTCCGAGAATGGATCAGCGGCGCTCATTTAGTGTGGACTAAGGAGAGTCCTGAATTCCTGGCAGAGTTCGCCAATGTCAACCACCGGGAAGTTTTTACGAACGCGGTCTCCAACAGCCAAGCCTTCTACGTACAACTGGGTTATCGGCTCCCGTGGTTTGAAAAGCTCGTAAAGCCGTATTACCGATTCGAATATACTCACACTCCGCTCAGTGAAAACGTCTTTGGGAATCACGACCTTGTTGGCTCGACGCTTGGTCTGCGATATGACATTACGAACTATGCCAGCTTTAAAGGGGAATACCGCAACACCAAGCGCAAGACGGGCGACCCAACGATTAACGGTCTATTTTTACAGACGGACTTCACTTTTTAGGCGAGCGCCCAATGAATGCGACTAGCAAACATCGCGTTGCAGTCTCGTGGGTGGTGATTTGGATCTCCTTTCATCTCTATTCTTCATCAGCGGCCCAGACGCCGCGTGGTGACGACATCGCTGTCGTCGTTAACCAAGAAACCCCCGTCAGCGATCTTAGCTTGGCCGAAGTCCGCAAGGTCCTCCTCGGCGAGCGGCAATACTGGAACTCGAAACTTCCGGTGGTATTGCTTATCCGCGCTCCGGTCGCCCGAGAACGAGATGTAGTCCTGCGCGTCATCTATCAGATGACCGAGGCCCAGTTCAAACAATATTGGGTAGCCAAGATTTTCCGGGCGGAGGCGGCGTCTCCGCCAAAGATTGTCTATTCCAACGATATGCAATATGAACTGGTGAGCGCCTTACCGGGTGCCATTGGCTTTGTTGACGCGCGCAGCGTGCGCCGGGAACTGAAAGTCTTGCGCGTCGACGGTCGCCTGCCAGGTGATCATGACTATCCACTGCGATAAGCTACGAAGTTTCGTGGCCTTCACATCCAGGGCGCTCTGGCGGAAAGTCTAATTCGCAAGCCTCGCCCGCCGCAGGAGGTCCAGAAATCGAGGATCCGACCGCACGCTCGCGAACATCGGCTCGACTCCGAGGGACACCAGCCCGCTGTCGTGTTCTTCGTACGCTCTTTCTAGCCAGCTAAAGGCCTTCTCTTTTTCCCCCATACGGATGTATGCCTGGGCGATGCTGTAAGAGGAGACGTATCCGTGCTTCGAGATTTCGGTCAAACCATTCAGCCAACTTTGCAAGACGCCCCGATACCCAGACTTGGCAAAATCCTCTTCAATTGAGGCCGCCAGTTCTGGACTTCCGGAAAGTGATACGATTTTTTCTCTCTCCTCCACAGCCTCTTTGTGTTTGCCCATCTGCGTGTATACTTCCTCGAGAATTCTACGGGCCAACGCGAACTTCGGATCAATATCCAAAACTTTGCGCAACTGCTCAATAGCTTGATCGTTTTGTCCCACCACGTAGTATTGCCATCCCAGGTTAGTATTAATAACTAGTGAAAGCGGATCCAGTTGCTGCGCTCTCTTCGTTTCTCGCATCCCTTCCTCGAAGCGGCCCATATTCGCAAGATAATCCCCGTACCAGTGATGCGCCGTCGCAGAGTTCGCATTGAGTTCAATGCCTCTCTTGAACTCTTTCTCGGCGCCCGCCCAATCCCACTCGAAATGCTCCTTCACCAGACCGAGAGAAGTGTGCGCTTCCGCTAACGAGTCATCGATTGCCAAGGCCTGCATCGCGGCAGCTTTCGCCTTCGGCCAGGCTTCTGACGGCGGGAGATAGCCCGCATCACCCAGCAGGCTGTACGTATCCGCAAGGCCGGCGTAGGATAGCGCGTAGTGCGGATCCTTCTGCACAGCCTGCGTGAAATAGTCAGCTGCTCTCCTGAAATCCCCCTCGGTCCACTTGTTCGAATAGAAGAGACCCTGCAAGTAAAGTTGATTCGCCTCGACGTCCTCGGTGGCTGGTTTCGTCAGCAGTTTCTTCTCGTCTCTCGCAAGTCTCGGACGCAGCCTGCCGTAAATGTCCGACGCAAGCTCCTGCTGCACCGAAACCAAGTTGGAAAGCTTGCGGTTGTATTGTTCGCCCCAAATTTGCCTCCGGTCCCGAAGACTCTCCAGGCTCACACTGATCAGCAGTTCGTCCCCCGTCTGGACAAGTCTGCCTGTGAGAATGGCCTGCACACCCAGGTCATGTCCGACACGCTGTGGATCGATCTCCCTGCCCTTATAGCGGAAAACCGTATTACGCGACATCACCGCGAGGTTCGGCAGTTGCGACAAATTATTAATCAAACTTTCGGTAATTCCATCGCTCAGATACTCTGTTTTCGCGTCATTGCTCATATTCACGAACGGCAAGACGGCAATCGAGTCGATGCGCCCCGAATCTGCCCTGCCCAATAGCCGGTCGCGCAAGTTCTCGACGTTGAGTGCCAACGCAAGCAGCACAACAACGAGCGCCACAGCCCCCGCCAAGTACGGCCAACGCAGCCAGCGCGACTTCGGTTGTGAAGGCACAGACGTGCTTGCCATCGAGCGCGCCGAATCGGTATCGCGCTTCAATCGCTGCAAATCTGCTCGTAGGTCCGAGGCAGTTCGGTAACGCAGCTCCCGCTCTTTCTCGAGCGCTTTGTTAATAATCTGTTCCAACTGCAGAGGGACCGCGGGATTTAAGCGCACCGGCGCTGTAGGCATCCGGTTCAGGATCGCGTCAAACAGGACACCAGATGTATTTCCGCTAAACGCTTGTTGCCCAGTGGCCATTTCATAGAGAACCAGCCCCAAAGAAAACAGATCCGTCCGTTCGTCGAGCTCTTCTCCGCGGACCTGTTCTGGCGACATGTATGCGACCGTGCCCATGGACACCCCGGTGCTGGTCAGCCCCGGGCCTTCGATAGTCGTGGTGAGATCCCTTGAAACGTGCGTTGGCGCCGTCGTCCCTTTCCGCTCGGGCAATAGTTTAGCTAGCCCAAAATCCAGCAACTTCACTTGGCCCCGTGCCGTCAAAAAAATGTTCGCTGGCTTGATGTCGCGGTGAATGATAGCTTTCGCGTGCGCCGCTTCTAGCGCATCTGCGATTTGATGGCCATACTCCGGCACCTGCGAGATGTCCAAGGGCCTGCCAGCTATACGATTTTTGAGAGTTTGGCCCTCGAGGAACTCCATCGAGATGAAATTCTGCCCCTCAAACTCCTCGACGTCATAAATAGTGCAGATATGCGGATGGTTGAGTGACGAAGCCGCCCGGGCCTCCCGTTGAAATCGCTCGATGGCCTGATGATCCTTCGATAGTTCTACTGGAAGAAACTTCAATGAAACGTAGCGGCCAAGTCTAAGGTCTTCCGCCTTATACACTACGCCCATGCCGCCGCCGCCCAGCTTCTCCACGACGCGATAATGCGAAACGGTCCGTCCAATCATGAGTTGGAAACCACCAAGGGCTTGTTGTCAGCGGAGGATTCGCTACATATTAGTAGCGACTCCTCGCGCAAGTCAATGAAGACGAGTTCCATCGTTATCGGAGGGAGAGTTGTGATCGTCCAACGCGTGTAATCGTCTACCCCCGCTCCTTCCTTTGGTGTCTTCGGCCGTAAAGCAAACGAAGGTCTACTCGGATCGGGGGGAGCTGACATTGTTGTGCAAATAATATGCCGCGTTAGGCGTGTTCGGAAATCTCCAGATCATTTGGCCATGCCAGTCCGGTAGAATCAATGCCCGTGATTAGCCTGGAACGGGTTCCGAAACCAAAGTTTTTCGGAATCGATTGAGCACGGGGAACCAATCCTGACAGCTCGTGCCCATTCGCCTCCTTCATATCTAGGCGCCGGCAGACTTGGCTATTGGACGAGCGGTCTTCGTTTGCCAGACTTTTCTCAACTGTTCGCGGCGAGCGAGGACGTCAGCTTTCGCTTCATCGAAGCTCTTGTAGACGCGTGTGCCTTTGATAGTGTTGCAGGCACTGCAGCAAGCCACGAGATTGCTGGGATCTTTCTTTCCTTTGCGCGCGCGTGGAACCACGAAATCGACGCGCATTACCAGTGCATTCTCAAAACTTCCTCGGCCGTCCAAACCACAATACCTGCAGACATAGTCATCGCGTTCGAGAATTTTGCGTCCCTCTTCAATAGTAACCGGGGAATCCACGAGCGAAAACGAAACGAGGTTAAGCGGCATAGGACCTCTATAGCGGGGAAGCCGGCATAACTAGAACAATGCGTGACTTCCGGTTCTGTGGCATGACGTTAGGACTGACCGGTGACTGTGTCAAGTGCGAGCGCGAACGCGCACAACCAAGGATAAATCGAAGCTTCTTTAAGATAAGAACCTGAACTCATCTTGAATCGACTTCACTAGGCTTTCGAGTCCATCCGGTTTTCTTACCACCAAGTTCACCGACCTTAGCGGCAGTTCTCACCGACTCGCTGATTTCATTCTCCATCATGGTAAACAACGCCGCGCGGGATCGCTACGGTATTTCACGTTGGGTGATCCGTCAAACGGCGGAGCGCAATGCTCCCACCCGGCTGTCCAGAAACCCCACTTCGACGATGATCGCAAGTAACTGATTCTAGATGCCTGAAAATCTCTGACTTGGATGCCCATAACGAGTTGTTTATGGAGCACTCGCCCGAGCTAGACCGGCGTTCCGCCGATCGTTGTCACGTATTCCCAGTTTCCCTTGGGATCGAGGCGATACATCTCGATCGGCGAGGTAGCATGAAGTCGATGCTCTGCGCCGCAATCGCTGCAGCGCGCCAGATAGATGGCCGATCGTAGCGACCAGGTCCATCGAAGCAACAACCTGGCTCCGCATGAACAATTCACCACCCTCTGCTCTGGGGCTGCCATAAGAAAACCTTAGACCTGACCGGGGATGTGCTGCCGCTTTTTGCGATGTCACTATAGCGTGTTTGCTCACACCCAACTGTCAAGAAGTGTGTCCGCGCCTCACGTGCAGCGCGTCCTCCACCCATTCAATCTGCTCTTTGGTGAAATCTATTCGCCAACCACAGTCTGGACAGCTACGGAACGTAGTAAGGTCTGACTCCATGCTCGGATTCGCGCACCGAGGACATTCTCCAAGAACTTTCGCCTGCGTGGATTTATCCAGGTTCCACTGAAGTCTTTCGCTACATTTCTCACTCGCACGATGCAAGCACGAGTGCGCGTGATCCATCGCGGATTTCAAAGTATGGCGGTCAACAGGCGTCCACTTCTTGCCATCCAGACTCATGTACCATCTGAGAACCTCGTCGTGTGCGACTCGAATAAGGTCCTTGCCGTGTTGCGCGTAACGGATGCTGTACAAGCTCACGTTAATTCCTACGTGCTCCCTACACTATGCTGCGCCTTCCGAGCAAGTTGTGGTCGATCTCTATAGACTCGCGGTCTCAATCACAGTTGGTTGGTGAGGAAGATTCTATGAATGGGGACCTCGAAGGGCTCGGCCACGTTTGTCTCCACGTTGACCTGGACTACCTTCCACCGTTGTCCTTTTCGCTCAACGAAGGAGCCTTGCTCGGGAACGGATTTGTCACCGTCCATGTCTAG
>Ga0105248_10004272_pt1 | contig 15809 bp, 10 predicted proteins | sample KBSS34metaG_FD_81524 | JGI IMG/M metagenome (GOLD analysis project Ga0105248, IMG submission 81524) | Switchgrass rhizosphere microbial communities from Kellogg Biological Station, Michigan, USA - KBS S3-4 metaG | ecosystem: Host-associated > Plants > Roots > Rhizosphere > Soil | place...
CGCCGATCGTCGCGGCCGTCTCGATCGCGGGGGCGTCGAAGATGCCGTGGAAGGAGATGGCGCCCTTCACGTCCGCGCCGGTGCGGGCGAGATCGAGCGCGCACTTGCCGCCGAAGCAGAAGCCCATCACCGCCACCTTGGCGCCGTCCACCACATCGAGCGTGCGCGCCTGCGCGAGCGCCGTCGTCATCATCGTCGCCAGCGCCTTGCGGTCACCATCGACCACCATCATCGCGGCCAGCGCCTCGTCGAAGTTGGTGGGCTTCACGGCGGTGCCGAAGATATCGACCACGAAGCCGACATAGCCGAGCGCGGCCAGCTTCTCCGCCTTCTCTTCCTCGAAGGGAGAGCGGCCCATGAAGGTCGGCGCGATCAGCACCGCCGGGCGCGCGCCGGCCTTGGCGTCATCCCACACGGCCAGGCTCTCATACGCCTTGCCGGCAATCTCGTAGCTCACCGTCTTTTTCTGGATCGCCATCGCAAATTCCTACTATCCGAATCGCCCCTGGTCGCGGCCGACATGCGATGGGGATGACGGAAGCACAAGCCTTGGCTAGGGATCGCCCGCGTCAGCTTTAGGGAGTCCGCTTCATGCCTCGTCTCGTCCTGATCCGTCACGGCCAGTCCGCCTGGAATCTCGAGAACCGCTTCACCGGCTGGTGGGACGTGAACCTGACCGAGCAGGGCATCGCCGAGGCCAAGGCCGCCGGTCGCCTGCTGGCCGAGAAGGGCTTCGATTTCGACCAGTGCTTCACCAGCGTGCAGACCCGCGCGATCAAGACGCTGAACCTTGCGCTGGAGGAGATGGGCCGCCTGTGGCTGCCCGTCGAGAAGGACTGGCACCTGAACGAGCGCCATTATGGCGGGCTGACCGGCCTCGACAAGGCGGAGACGGCGGCGAAGCATGGCGACGAGCAGGTGAAGATCTGGCGCCGCAGCTTCGACGTGCCGCCGCCGCCGCTGGAGGCCGGCTCCGAGTTCGATCTGGCGCAGGATCGCCGCTATGCCGGCATCGCCATCCCCGTGGCCGAGAGCCTGAAGGACACGATCGCCCGCGTTCTGCCCTATTGGGAAGCGCGGATCGCGCCGGCGCTGAAGGCGGGGCAGCGCGTGGTCGTCTCGGCGCACGGCAACTCGCTGCGCGCACTGGTGAAGCACCTCTCCGGCATTTCGGACGCCGACATCCTCCACCTCGAAATCCCGACCGGCCAGCCGATCGTCTATGAGCTGGACGAGGCGCTGGTGCCGGTGGAGCGCTATTATCTCAGCGAGCGCTGAGGCCTCCATCCTTTCCACCGTCATGCCGGGTCGAGCCCAGCATGACGGTGGCAATGTCGGCAGTGTCCTCTACGACACCCGACATCATGGCGCGCGCCAATTCGCGCCATTTTCATACGGGTTCCTGATTGCCTCGGCAGGGCCGGATCGCTAAGCGTCCCGCTTCTCTTTCTCCGTGGCATAGCAGGCGATGACCGACCAGCCGCTCGTAGGTATCATCATGGGCAGTCGCTCCGATTGGGAGACGATGCGCCACGCCTCCGAAACGCTGACGGCGCTCGACGTGCGGCACGAGGTGAAAGTCGTCTCCGCCCACCGCACGCCGGATCGGCTCTACGATTATGCCAAGACCGCCAAGGGGCGCGGCCTGAAGGTGGTGATCGCCGGTGCCGGCGGGGCCGCCCACCTGCCCGGCATGGCCGCCGCGATGACGGCGCTGCCGGTGCTGGGCGTGCCGGTGGAATCGAAGGCGCTGTCCGGCATGGACAGCCTGCTCTCCATCGTCCAGATGCCCGGCGGCATTCCCGTCGGCACGCTGGCGATCGGCAAGCCGGGCGCGATCAACGCCGGCCTGCTCGCCGCCGCCATCCTCGCCACCCATGACGAGGCGCTCGCCGGCCGTCTGGCCGACTGGCGTGCCCGCCAGACCGAAGCGGTGTGCGAAACGCCCGAATGATCGTTCCTCCCGGTTCCACCATCGGCATCATCGGCGGCGGCCAGCTTGGCCGGATGCTGGCGATCGCCGCCGCCCAGCTCGGCTATCGCAGCCATGTCTACGCGCCCGAGGCCAGCGGCCCGGCCAGCGAAGTCGCCGCCGTCTGGACGCAGGGCGGATATGACGATGCCGACTGGCTGCGTGATTTCGCGCAGGCCTGCGACGTCGTGACCTATGAGTTCGAGAATGTGCCCGTCGCGGCGCTGACCGGGATCGAGGGGCAGCGGTCCTGCCACCCGCCGGTCGAGGCGCTGCGCATCTCGCAGGATCGCGCGCTGGAAAAGGCCTTCGCTGCCGATCATGGCATCGCCACCGCCCCCTGGGCGCCGGTCAACTCGCTGGAGGAACTGCGCGAGGCGATCGGCCGGATCGGCGTGCCCGCCATCCTGAAGACGCGCCGCCTCGGCTATGACGGCAAGGGCCAGGCGCGGATCGCCTCGGCCGACGATGCCGAGGCCGCATGGGATGCGATCAGCCGCCAGCCGGCGGTGCTGGAAGGCTTCGTCCGCTTCGACACCGAATATTCCATCGTCCTCGCCCGCGCCGAAGACGGCCGCAGCGTTGCGTGGGATGCCGTCACCAACGTCCATCGCAACGGCATCCTCGCGCTGTCCAGCGTGCCGCCGGAGGGCGTGGCGCTGGCACAGGCGGAGGCCGCGACGCGCCATGCCCGCACGCTCGCCGACGCGCTCGGCTATGTGGGGGTGATGGCGGTGGAGTTCTTCGGCGGACCGGATGGCCCGATCTTCAACGAAATGGCGCCGCGCGTCCATAATTCGGGGCACTGGACGATCGAGGGCGCCGTCACCTCGCAGTTCGAGAACCATATCCGCGCGATCTGCGGCCTCCCGCTGGGATCGACGGCGCTCACCGGCTCATCCGTGACGATGGAAAACCTGATCGGCGACGAGGCCGAGCGCTGGCCCGCCATCCTCGCCGAGAGCGACGCGCATCTCCACCTCTACGGCAAGCATGTGCGGCCGGGCCGCAAGATGGGCCATGTCACGCGGGTGGTGCGCTGAACGGCGCCACGATCATCTATTTTCAGTAGCGGGCCGCCCGGTCGCACACGACACCCGCATGCCGAACGCACAATTGCAACTCTTCGGCTGGATTACCGAATCGCCGCCTTCCATGATGTTGCCTGTCGACGGAGGCGCGATAGGATGCGGGCCTCCACGCACGCGAACCGGGGGGTTTGATGGAAGCATATCCAGCGGCGGCTGATGAGCGGGTCGAAGCATTTCGCCGCCACTACGAAACCGAGCAGTCGGATTGGGGAGGCCATTCGGGAGGCGGGTCCGATCCCTATTGGAACATCGACTACCGCGCTTTCCTCGAACGCTTCATCCGGCTCAACGACATCCGTACAATCGTCGATATCGGATGCGGTGACTGGCAGTTCTCGCGTTTCCTGAATCTGGAAGGCGTTCGCTATCATGGCTTCGATGTCGTGCGCAGCGTGGTCGAGCGCAATCGGGCGCGCTTCGCGTCGGATATGGTGAGCTTCGACGAGATGCCCGCCGATTTCGCCGCCGTGCCGGACGCCGATCTGCTCGTCATGAAGGATGTTCTGCAACATCTGCCCGATGCCGAGATCATGCGACACAAGCACGATCTGTTCAGCCGATACCCCCGCTGCCTGCTGAGCAATTCCTACCGCAAGATCGATACGCCGACGAATATCGATATCGGGGTGGGCGGTTTCCGCAGCCTCGATCTGAATGCCGCGCCCTATCATTTCGATGGGGAATATGTGCTCGAATTCTCCACTCCCCTCTGGGAGCAGATCCGGACGATGCTCTACATTCCGAAACAGTGAACGCGGGAGGGGCCGTCGGCCCCTCCCTGAACATATCACCCCCGCCGCGTCGCCTTCACCGGGAAGCGGCCGAAGGCGCCGGTGTCGATCGTGCCTTCCAGCACGTCGCCGGCCAGTTCGCCCTCGCACGTCAGCACCATCGGGAAGGGCACCTTCAGCTCCATCTTGAAGCTCACCTGATCGCCCGTCACCTGGCCGTCGGTCACGTCCAGCGCGCCGAGCGGGCCGGCATTGGTGCCGACGAAGCTGCCGTCCGGCTTGCTGACGAGCGTCAGTACCGACTGCTGCTCACCCATCGGCGACTGCGCCACGCAATCCCACTGGCCATCGATGCCCGCCATATGAAGTCCTTTCCCTTTACGTAAGGCCAACGCCTCTTACTGTACGGTCGGCGCCTTGACCACCTCGACCGGCAGCCCCAGCCCATCGAGCTGCGGCTTCACCTTGGCCGCATCGCCCACCACCACCCACACCAGATCGGCGGGGTGAATCTCGGCGCGGATCACGCTGTTGAGCTGATCCACCGTCAGCGCGCGATATTTGTCCGCGATGTGCGCGTAATAATCGTCCGGCCGTTTCAGCAGGACGTTGCGCTGCATCGCGCCCAGCAGATCGGAGCCCGTCTCGAAGCTGCCGGGCAGCTCGCGAATGCTGCGCTGGACGGTGCGATCCCGCTCCGCCTGGGTGATCGGCTGGGTGGTGAGGAAGCTGTGCATGTCGCCCAGGATCGCCTGGATCGCGACGCCGGTCTTGTCGGTCTGCACCGGGGCGTAGATCTGGTAGGGCACCCGACCGACATAGCGCGCAAAGCCCGCCTGCACGCCGTAGGACCATGCCTTCGTCTCGCGGATGTCCATGTTGAGGCGCGAGAGGAAGCTGCCGCCCAGCGGATCATTGGCCGCGATCAGCGGCAGCAGTTCGTCCGTACCGCGGGACTTGAGCACCTCCCCGCCGACGATCATCGACTGGGGCGAGCCCGGCCGATCAAGCAACACGATCCGGGCCTTCGCCGCCGGAATCGCCTGATCGATCGATTTGACCGGCGCCGATCCAGTGGCCGTCCACTGGCCGAAGCGGCTTTCCAGCATCGGCTGGACCTGATCGAGCGGCAGGTCGCTGACGACGAAGATCGTCGCGCCGGACGGCCTCAGCCAGCGATCCTTGAAGGCGACCAGATCGGCCTTGCCAAGCTTCGCCACCACCGCCGGATCGCCGAGCCCGCTCGACGGCACGCCATAGGGATGATCGGGGCCGTAGAGCAGGCCGGGCAGGGTGCGGCCGGCAAGGCCCGAAGGATCGGCGATCTCGCTGTGGATCGCGGCCAGCTGCTCGCCCTGCACCCGCGCTATATCGGCGAAGGTGGGGTGGAGGGCGATATCCGCCAGCAGGTCCAGCGCCGAGGGCAGGTTCGCGGTGAGGGTGCCGAGGCCGATATCGGATCGGTCCATCGTGGCGCCGGCCGAGATGCGGGAGCCCAGCCGCTCCTCGTCCGCCGCGATTGCGCTGGCCGAACGGGTAGTGGTGCCCTCGTCGAGCAGGTTGAGCATCAGCGCTTCGGTGCCGGCCGCGCCCTTGGGATCGGCCGCATAGCCCGCATCGAAGGTGAGCGTGATCCGGGTGAGCGGCAGCCCGGCGCGCTGCGCATAGACCAGCCGGATGCCGTTGGAGAGCGTCGCGTGCCGGATCGTCGGGTAGGTGAGGCTGACGATGTCGCCCACCGACGGCGGGGTGCGTTTGGCCCCTGCCACGGGTGCGGCACCACTCGCCGCCACTGCCGTCACCGCGCCGGGAGCGGGGGTAGCGGCATCCGCCTGCCCGGCCTTCGCCTCCTCATAGGGCGCACGCGCACCGGGCGCGACCGTCAGCGCATAGACGGGGCGGGAGAGCCACTTCTGCAAGGCCGCCGTCACGCTCGCCGGAGTGGCGGCGGCATATTGGGCGAGCTGCTTTTCGTAGAAACCGGGATCGTCGGCATAGAGCGCCCCCGTCGCCAGCGCGGCGGCGCGGCCACCGAGCCCGCCCACCTTCTCCATGCCGAACAGCCGCCCGGCGATCTCCTGCGTCACCGCGCGCTGGATTTCGTCGGCGCTGGGGCCATGGGCGACGAAATCGGCGATGATCGCATCCAGCCGCTGGCCCACCACCGCCGGATCGGCGCCCGGCCGCACATCCACCACCACCTCGAACTTGCCGAGCCGCTCGAACGCCTCGGCCCCGGCGCTCACCGCGACGGCCAGCCCTTCCTTGCGCACGAGGATGTCGTCGAGCCGTGAGCTGGCAAGACCGCCCAGCACGCTGCCCGCGATATCGAGCGGCACCGTATCGGGATCGAGCAGGCCCGGCAGCGTCCATTCGCGATAGAGCCGCGTGGTCGCCACCTGATCGTGCAGCACCTCGTCCTTGCGCGCGGGCAGGGTGGGCACGCTCGCCAGCGTCGGCGTCGGCTGGGGGCCGCGCGCGATGTCGCCGAAATATTTCTCGACCAGCGGCTTCGCGGTAGCGGCGTCGATATCGCCCGCCAGCACCAGCACCGCATTGTTCGGCCCGTAATGCCCGCGGAACCACTCCCGCACATCGGCGAGGCTCGCCCGGTCGAGGTCCGCCATCGAGCCGATGGTGGTGTGGTGATAGGGATTGTCCGCCGGGAACAGCGCCTGCTGCTCGGCATATTGGACGAGGCCGTAGGGCTGGTTGTCGTCCTGCCTTTTCTCGTTCTGGACGACGCCGCGCTGGCGATCCAGCGTCTCCTGCCCGACGGCACCGAGCAGATGGCCCATCCGGTCGCTTTCGAGGAACAGGGCGAGGGGCAGCGCCGGGGTAGGCACCGTCTCGAAATAATTGGTGCGATCGAAGCTGGTGGTGCCGTTGTAATCGGTGGCGCCCACCTTCTCCAGCGGGGCGAAGAAATCGCCCGGCGCATTCTCCGATCCGTTGAACATCAGATGCTCGAAGAGGTGCGCGAAGCCCGTCTTGCCCGCCGGCTCATCCTTGGAGCCGGTGTGATACCAGACCGAGACGGCCACCACCGGCGCCTTGCGATCGGTCGACACCACCACGCGCAGGCCGTTGGCGAGGGTGAATTCCTCATAGGGCAGCTTCACGTCCGCCGCGATCCGGCTGAGCGGGGCGGGGGCGACCGGCGCCGCCGCGACCAGCGGGGTCAGCGCGACGGACGCGAGGAGAAGGGCAGGCAAACCGAAGCGCATCTTACTCACCTCGTGGCAAGGGACGCGCCACCATAGGGCCGCGCTGCGCCACCGCAACGTCTTGGCGGGCGGATGGCTTTGGCGCACTCCTTTCCTCTGATCCATCCGGAGTCGTTCATGGCCCAGCGTCCTTCGCTACCCGAGCTTGCCGTTCGCTATCTCTCCAAAGCCCCGCACGATCTGGAGCCGGAGGAGCGCAACGTCCTGCGCAGTTTCGAGGCGCGCCGCCCGATCAGCCGCGACGCCGCCGAGATCGAGGAGGCGGAGGCCGGCTTCGGGGATCGGCTGTCTGACAGGGTGGCGGCCGTCGGCGGCTCCTGGGCGTTCATCGTCGGCTTCGGCGTGGTGCTGGCCGCGTGGATGCTGCTCAACACCGGCGTGCTTGCGCACTGGCATCTGAGCTTCGATCCCTATCCCTACATCTTCCTCAACCTGATGTTGTCGATGCTGGCGGCGATCCAGGCGCCGATCATCATGATGAGCCAGAACCGGCAATCGGATAAGGATCGGGTCGCCGCCCGCCACGATTATGAGGTGAATTTGCGCGCCGAACTGGAGATCATGCGGCTGCACGAGAAGCTGGATGCGCTGCTCGCGCGCTTGCCGGCGACGCCCGAAGAAACTGCCCGATAGCCACTTGTGTTGCATTTGAGCAACACCATATGATCGCGAAGTGATTGAGGGGAGATCCATGAATCTCGAAATGTTCACCGATCGCGCGAAAGGCTTCCTGAATTCCGCGCAGACCGTTGCCATCCGCATGAACCACCAGCGGATCGCGCCCGAGCATCTGCTGAAGGCGCTGCTGGAAGACGAACAGGGCATGGCTTCCGGCCTGATTACCAAGGCCGGCGGACAAGCGCCCGTCGCCCTGCGCGAGACCGACGCCGCGCTGGCGAAGATTCCGCAGGTGTCCGGCGGCGGGGCGAATACGCCGCCGCAGCTCGACAATGATATCGTCCGCCTGCTCGATTCCGCAGAGCAGATCGCGAAGAAGGCGGGCGACAGCTATGTCACCGTCGAGCGGCTGCTGCTCGCCTGCGTGCTGGCGACCGGCACGGCGGCCGGCAAGGCGCTGGCCGCGGCCGGCGTGAAGGCCGAGGCAATCAATGCCGCGATCAACGAGCTGCGCGGCGGCCGCACCGCCGACACCGCATCGGCCGAAGACCGCTACGACGCGCTCAAAAAGTTCGCGCGCGATCTCACCGAGGCGGCGAAGGCCGGCAAGCTCGATCCGGTGATCGGCCGCGACGAGGAAATCCGCCGCACCATCCAGATCCTCGCCCGCCGCACCAAGAACAACCCGGTGCTGATCGGCGATCCCGGCGTCGGCAAGACCGCCATCGCCGAGGGCCTCGCGCTGCGCATCGCGAACGGCGACGTGCCCGATACGCTGAAGGACCGCCGTCTGATGGCGCTCGACATGGGCTCGCTCATCGCCGGCGCCAAATATCGCGGCGAGTTCGAGGAACGGCTGAAGGGCGTGCTCGACGAGGTGCGGCAGGCCGAGGGCGACGTCGTCCTCTTCATCGACGAGATGCACACGCTGATCGGCGCCGGCAAATCCGAAGGCGCGATGGACGCGGGCAACCTGCTGAAACCCGCCTTGGCGCGGGGCGAGCTGCACTGCATCGGCGCCACGACGCTCGACGAATATCGGAAGTATGTCGAGAAGGACCCGGCGTTGCAGCGCCGCTTCCAGCCCGTGTTCGTCGGCGAGCCGACGGTCGAGGACACCATCTCGATCCTGCGCGGGCTCAAGGAAAAGTACGAGCTGCACCACGGCGTGCGCATCACCGACGGCGCGATCGTGGCGGCGGCGACGCTCTCCAACCGCTACATCACGGATCGCTTCCTGCCCGACAAGGCGATCGACCTGATGGACGAGGCCGCCTCCCGCCTGCGCATGGAGGTGGAGAGCAAGCCCGAGGAGATCGAGACGCTCGATCGCCGCATCATCCAGCTCAAGATCGAACGCGAGGCGCTGAAGAAGGAGACCGACAAGGCTTCGCAGGATCGGCTCTCTACGCTGGAGCATGATCTCGCCCAGCTGGAGGAGGAATCCGACGCGCTCACCCAGCGCTGGCAGGCCGAGAAGGAGAAGATCGCCGGCGAGGCGCGGATCAAGGAACAGCTCGATGCCGCCCGGCTCCAGCTGGAACAGGCGCAGCGTTCAGGCGATCTCGGCAAGGCGGGCGAGCTATCCTACGGCGTCATCCCCGGCCTCGAAAAGCAACTTACCGAGGCCCAGTCCGCCGCGGCCGGCGCGATGCTGCGCGAGGAGGTGACGAGCGAGGACATCGCCTCCGTCGTCTCGCGCTGGACGGGCATTCCGGTCGACCGGATGCTGGAGGGCGAGCGCGAGAAGCTGCTTAAGATGGAAGAGGCGATCGGCAAGCGCGTGATCGGCCAGAGCGAGGCGGTGGTCGCCGTCTCCCGCGCCGTCCGCCGCGCGCGGGCCGGGTTGCAGGATCCGAACCGGCCGCTCGGCTCTTTCCTGTTCCTGGGGCCGACCGGCGTCGGCAAGACGGAGCTGACCCGCGCGCTCGCCGGCTTCCTGTTCGACGATGACGCCGCGATGGTGCGCATCGACATGAGCGAGTTCATGGAGAAGCATTCCGTCGCCCGGCTGATCGGCGCCCCTCCGGGCTATGTCGGCTATGAGGAAGGCGGCGTGCTGACCGAGGCGGTGCGGCGCCGGCCCTATCAGGTCGTGCTGTTCGACGAGGTGGAGAAGGCGCATTCCGACGTCTTCAACATCCTGCTGCAGGTGCTGGACGACGGCCGCCTGACGGACGGGCAGGGCCGCACGGTGGATTTCACCAACACGCTCATCATCCTCACCTCCAATCTCGGGTCGCAATATCTGGCGGCGCTGGGCGAGGACCAGCCGGTGAAGGATGCCGAGCCGCAGGTGATGGAGGTGGTGCGCGGCCATTTCCGGCCGGAATTCCTGAACCGCCTGGACGAGATGATACTCTTCCACCGGTTGGGGCCAGCACATATGGCGCCGATCGTCGACATCCAGGTGGCGCGCATCCAGAAGCTGCTGAAGGACCGCAAGATCGTGCTCGACCTGACGGAGGGCGCGCGGGGCTGGCTGGGGCGGGTCGGCTACGATCCGGTCTATGGCGCGCGGCCGCTGAAGCGCACCGTGCAGCGCTATCTGCAGGATCCGCTCGCCGAGATGATCCTGCAAGGCGACGTGCCGGACGGATCGACCGTGCATGTCGAGGAAGGCGACGGGGCGCTGGAGCTTTCGGTGGTGTGAGCTGGATCATCACGGAAACGGGAGCAGACATGACTGCTCCCGTTTCCGTGTAAGTGCCCTTGCCGGCCGACGCGTAGCGCCGCGCCGCGCCGCGCCGCGCGGCCGGCGACCGCAGTCAGCAGTTGTTCTGGGTGCAGCCCCGGTTCGTCTGGGCGCGCTGCACGGCGTCGCGTGCCTCCTGACGCTCCTGCGCCCACTGGCTCGCCGTCTTGCAGACGCGACGCCCCTGCAACCGGCTGCCGAGCACTTCCTGACGCTCGCAGATCATCTTGTCGTCACTCGACTTGGCAACCGTCGCGGCAGCCGTCGGCGTCGCCGACGGCGTCTGCGCCGACGCAGCCGAAACGGCAAGCAAAGCGGCAGGCACCAACAGGGCCAAGCGAATCATCGTCTTTCCTCCGAATGGAACATGGCATCCCTAACCAGCGCCGCATGATGAAAGACTATAGCGCGTAGCCGAATTGCTCAACCCACGGCCGAAGAACGGGAATGATGGGTGCGATCTGTTCCCGATATCGCGTCCATCGACCTGCCGCACGATTGTAGATCGGCTCGATCACCTGCGCATAACTTGCCGTCGAGATCAGGCCGCGCTCGGCTGCAGTCTGCCGGTGATCGAGCACTTCGCCCCGCCAGTCGAGCCCGAGATAATCGAACAGCGGCCGCAATTCGGCCTCACTGTCCGCGACCAGCCGTTCATAGACCACTTCGCGCACCTCAATGGGCATGATTGCGCGGCATTGCGCCCAGTAACCAAAGGTCTGGTCGTAAAGATGTGCGCTCGTCTCCAGATCGATGAAGTTCGCCATCGCGTTGTTCAGGCGGAAATTGGTGATGAAGCAGCTCAGCACCACGTCGCACGGATGGCGCAGCGCCAGGATGAAGCGGGCATCCGGGAACAGCCGATGGATCAGCGGCACCTTGATGAGATGCAGCGGGAACTTGTCGACCAGCAGCGCATCGTCCGGAAGATCGACATATTTCGCGGCCTCGCGGAAATAGGTCTCGCGCAGAGCCTCGATATCCGCCTCGCCCAGATCGACGAGGCGATCAATGTCGCCCAGCGCCTGCGCCACCACGTTCAGCGGCGGCTGCTCCTCCAGCACGCGGACATCGGGGTGACCCATCAGCATCGTATCGAGGAGGGTGGTGCCCGAGCGCGGGAAACCCACCAGAAAGGCCGGGGCGCGGCGGCGGCCGGTAGGAACAGAGCCGACGGGGCGCCAATCCCGATACCATTGCGGCGTGACGATCGTCCGCTCGCGATCGATGGCAGTGCGATATTCCGCGGCCCGACTCAGCGGATCGGAGGGATCGAGCGCGAGCTGCCGGTTCATCTCGGCGAAGGCGGCGAAGGCGGCCCCGGCATTGCCCAGCCGCTCGTGGAACTGCCCCGCTAGGTGGGCGCAGCGGATCGGCTCAATATCCGCCGGAATGCTGGCCAGCGCCGCCAACCCCTCCTCGAAGCGCCGTTCGCGGCGGTAGGAAAGCACCCGCAGGAATTGCAGCGTCCCCTCCTCCACGCCGGCCGCCTCAGCGGATGCGATGAGATTGGGAAATTCGGCGATGCGGTTGGTCTGCTCCAGCAGCACGCCCAGCAGCGTGTAGGCGCCGGGATGGGCGGGCTCCCTCGCGAGCGCGTTGTGGAATGCCTCCTCGGCATCCTCCATCGCCCAGGCGAGCGCCCGCTCCGTGCCAAGCTTCACCTGGAGATCGGCATCGGTCGGATCGAGCTTCGCGGCTTGCTCCAGCATCTCCAGCGCTTCCGGATCGCGGTAGAGCTGCTTGAACAGCGCGGCGAGTTCCACGAGCGGCTTGGCATCGCGTGGGAAATCGCGGGTGCAGGCTTGCAGCGTCTCGATCGCCTCGTCGAAATGCCCGGTTTCAGACAGTGTGGCCGCCAAATTGAGCCGGATGGGCGCAATGTCCGGCCGAAGCGCAGCCGCCCGCTTGAGCGCTGCGATGCTGCCATCGGCATCGCCAGTCGCGGCGCAGGCATTGCCGAGATTGTTCCAGCTTTCGAAATCGTCGGGCATCAGCCCCACTGCCTGACGATAGGCCTCGGTGGCGCCGGCAAAATCCTGCGTCACCTGCAACAGATAACCACGCAGGCGCCAGAGCCGCGCGGACGGGTCCGCCTGCGCGGCTGCGACGGTACAAAGCGCGAGCGCCTCGTCCGGCTGCCCGGTTTCCAGCAACGCGGTGGCGAGGTTGGCGGCAGCGGCGATGTCGGTGGGTGCGATCCGGAGCGCCTCGCGCAAATGCGAGATGCCGGCGGGGAGGTCTCCCGACTGGCAGCAGAACATGCCAAGCATGGCATGCACCGGCCCAGTATTGACGCCGAGGGACAGCGCCTGTTCGGCGGTAGCGCGGGCACCGGCGAAATCACCGCGACGCGCCTGAAGCATTGCCGCCTGCATTGTGGCGACAACCTGCGGATCGAGGGCCTGCGGGCTGGTCATGACAGGAATCCGTGCGGGAGGAGGGACGGGAAGCCGGCGGGAAGGCTGGACTCTGTTCTGCTTCGGCAGGCAGGCATCAGGTCAGTTTGCGTACCGATCCTGATCTGACGGTCAAGCAATAGACGAGCGGGCACATGGCGGAATGACGCCCGTGATACCGGCCGATCCCTTCAAAAGAAAAGGGTGGCGAACCTGATGGTCCACCACCCCGAAAGTTCGAATGCGACGCTCTTAGAAGTCGAGTGTCACACCCATGAAGATGTAGCGGCCAAGCGCATCGTACACAGCCGGATAGGTGTTGCCGTTGCACGGGCCGGTCGGGCAGGCCGAACCGGTACCGCTCGACAGGCCCGAAGTGACCAGCGGCGGCTGCTTGTCGAAGATGTTGTTGACGCCGAGACGAACGGTCGAGTGATCGCCCAGCTTGGTCGTCGCCACGAGGTCGAAGTAGTTCTGGGCGGCGATCTTCGCGTTCTGCGGGAAGAACGGACCAGAGAGCGACGGGTTCGAGCTGGTCGCGTCCTCCTTGACCGAGCCGAAATAACGCCACTGCAGCGAGAGGCCGACGCCGATCGGCGAGGTGTAGGACACACGAGCCTTGTGCCTCCAGCGCGGGTTCGGCGCCGAAGGCGTGTTGCCCGCCGAGCAGGTCGCACCATACAAGCCGGCGCAATCATAAGGCTGGGTCAGGCCGTTATCGATCTTGAACTCATCCAGATAGGTGCCGTCGAACGAGAAGGCCATCGAGCCCCAACGGCCGATCTCATGCGAATAGTTCGCGCTGATATCAATGCCCTTGGTACGGATGCCGCCGATATTCTGGTTGAGATCGGTCACGAAGCCGTCCGGCGTCAGCCAGAGCGAACCATTGACCGGGTTGCGATGGATGAGCCCGCAGACCGTAGGATCAGCCGTCGTCGTGCAAGCATTGACAATCGCATCCGCGCCGAAGCCCTGGATCGCGCCCTTCACCTTGATGTCGTAATAATCGACCGTCAGTGAGAAGTGCGGCAGGAAGCTCGGCTCGATTACGACACCGATCGACTTCGTGGTCGAGACTTCCGGACGGAGCGTCGGCGTGCCGCCAAGCAGGCCGTTATACTGGCCGGCCGGGTTGGGCGCCACGGTCTGGCCCACGCGCAGGCCCTGCGCCAGACAGCCCGTGTCGGCCGCCGTGATCACGAAGCCCGAGCACGGATCGGTCGTGCCGTCGAGCTGCACGCTCTGCGGCTGGAACAACTCCTGGATGTTCGGCGCACGGACGGCGCGGTTGTAGCTGCCGCGGAACCGGACGTCGCGGATCGGCGCGAACTCGAGGCCGACCTTGAAGGTGTTCGTGTTGAAGGTGTTGCCGTTGCTGACGACATAGTGCGAGAAACGGTAGCCGGCGTTCAGCGATAGGTCGTAGATGCCCCGATCGTGAACCAGCGGAGCCTGAAGTTCGCCGAAGCCTTCGACCACATAGTAGCTGCCCGAGACCGGGAGGGTCGCGCCGCCCTGGCCAGTGAGGTCGCCCGTCTCGAATTCGCGATCGACCTGCAGATCGAGCGTTTCCTTACGATATTCGGTGCCGAGGTTGATGCTCACGCCGTCCGAAGCCCAAGGCGACTTGATGCCATATTCGCCGAGCTGGCCGGTGATCGAGCCGCTGGCCACCTGCTCGGTGTTGATCGAGTGCTGGAAGCCGCTGGCCGACACATAGTTGATCGCGGCCGCCGAAGGGTTGCCGAAGAAGTCGTAGGGAACGCAGCTCGGGTCCTGGCCGGTCTCGACCGAGCGGCACTCCGGCTGGCCGTTCGGGCCAGCGACAACGTCGAGCGCATTGTTCAGGCGCGCGACCGAGAATTCACCCGTATAGATCTGCGAGTAGATCGTGCGGCCATACTGGTAATAGGCATCATACGACCATGCCGGCCCCAGATCGCCCTTCGCGCCGATCACGCCACGGAATTCGGTGTGCTCCAGATCCGCGATACGCGGGCCGCCCTCGATGTTGCGGCGAAGCAACTGGAAGAACGCCCGGTTGTAGGACTGGCCGGTGACCGGGTCGATGAAGTTGATCGGCGGCGCGCCCGCGTTCGTCACGGACGTGAGCGGGAAGTTGCCCAGGAAACCGTTTACGAGGTTTTCGTCGGCGCAAATGAGCGGCCGGGCCTGATTGGGAAGATTTGGGTTGTTGGAAAGCAGCGGGTTGTCACAGTTGATCGAGAGCGTGTTACCGAAGTCGCCCGACGGCGCGATCTGCGCCTTCGTTCGATCGTCCATGAAGTTGAACTCCATGTACGGCTTGAAGGCATCGCTCACGTCGTAATGCGCGAAGAACCCACCCGTATAACGCTCATCGGGGCGCTGATAATAATTCAGCGGCGCGAAGTTGTAGCGTGAGAAGCCCGGGATCAGCGTGCGGTTCGGCCCGACCTGGAAGGAAGACGACGTACCGCCGTTGTAGATCACCGCATTGCCCGGCGCAGAGGTGGCGGAGCCGCCGCACTGCAGCGTCGAGGCGTTCTTGTTCTGAATGGTGCAGGCGCTGTAGTCGCGGTTGGACTGCAGGACCGGATTGACCTTGCGGTAGCCGAAATAGCCAACAATGTGGCCGCGATTGTCATCGAAGCCCGCGCCCATGGTGAGCGTGCTGTCGATCGTGCCACCGTCGACGCTGTTGCCGCCGGGGAAGCCGTAGCCGGCTAGGCCTTGAGCCTGCCGCTCCTGCAGCAGCGGCTGAACGACGCCGCTGTGGTTGCCGTGCTGGAACAGGCTGTACTGGCCGTCGAGGCGGATACCCGTGAAATCGGTGTCCATCACGAAGTTGACGACGCCGGCGACGGCATCCGCACCGTAGGTGGACGAGGCGCCGCCCGTCAGCACTTCAACGCGCTTGATGAGCGCGGAAGGGATCGCGTTAAGATCGGCCGCGGACGTGCTCGGGTCACCCGGCAGCAGGCGGCGGCCGTTGATCAGCACCAGCGTACGGTTCGGGCCGAGGCCGCGAAGATCGACCGTGGCCGCGCCGGTGGCGCCGTTGGAGAGCGCGCCGGACTGACCCGCCGAAACC
>Ga0105248_10004273_pt1 | contig 15809 bp, 17 predicted proteins | sample KBSS34metaG_FD_81524 | JGI IMG/M metagenome (GOLD analysis project Ga0105248, IMG submission 81524) | Switchgrass rhizosphere microbial communities from Kellogg Biological Station, Michigan, USA - KBS S3-4 metaG | ecosystem: Host-associated > Plants > Roots > Rhizosphere > Soil | place...
AAGCGAAGCGCGAACGCCCGCTCCGCCACTAGAAAAGAGAAACTTCTCTCATCAGGACGGCAGGTTGGCAAGCAGATCAAGAGCTTTCATCCTCCGACCGGCCTTATATTCGATATATCCCTGCATAACCCGCCGGGCCGACTGCAGCGATTTGCCTTGATTTTGCCGATCGTTATCGACCAGAGCGTCCTCGGTCAGACCATTGTTCAATTGCTCGGACGAAGTGCGCGCCAATATAAGCTGCTTCCAGACCATAGGCGTGACAAAAACATTAGCTCTCTCGCCTTCTATCGCTTCGCGGCGGCGCGCAATACTGCCCACGGCCAGCTGCGTATCGCGATTATAAGAACCGCGCTCAGAAACATGTTCACTACCGGCCTCATAACCGGGTTCAATGCCTTCCACAACCGGCCTGCGGGGCCGCACATCGATAATTTTTCCCTCAAAAATCGCCTGGCTCTCGGCCACCGAAGAATCTGAACTATCAGCCTTATGGCTATGGCCGTCGCTTTCGGAAGCTCGACGGCGCATCAATTGATAGCAGGGACGACACAAAAAGCCACCCAGATCATGATTGAAACTACTTAGATTTTGCTCGTGCAGGGGCTCACGGCACGCCACACACATATCCAGCTCCGGTCGTATGCCGAGCATTTCGAGCAGGGCAAACTCAAACTCCATACAAAGAAGCGCCGGCTCGCGCGGACTTTCGGCCATCAGACCAATGCTCAGTGAAAGGCGATCAAAATAGCGCGCAGAGTCCTCCGAAAGGCCCTGACCAAAGGTCTGAGTCAGCTCGGCAAAATACAGCGCATAGGAAAGCCTCTGCAGATCTTTGCGCAGACTGCCGAAGGTCTCAATGCTTTCACACTGGGTGATAATGTCCAGCGAGCGGCCCTTAGCCAGAAGCATATGATTGATATTGAGCGGTTCGGACTTGCCCGACAGCTTGGTGCCGGGTTTGCGGGCGCCCTTGGCCACGGCCCGGTGCAGCCCGCGTTCACGCGCAAACATTGTGACTATGCGATCCGATTCGCCCAGGGGGAAAGTACCAACATTGACGGCCGTGAGGGAGAAAGTAGCCAAATTTATATATTTAAGTACGTCTGCAAAGTATGCAAAAAAATAGGGAGTGTTGAAATTATCAACACCCCCTATTGTAGTGGATTTCAGCGCTTACTTGGCGGCGCCGACTTTTTCTTGTTTGATCAGATCGGCCCACTCGGTGTGAACAAATCCACCGTTCGGCTTATCGACGCGCTCGTAGGTGTGAGCGCCGAAGAAATCTCTCTGTGCCTGGGTGAGATTTTGCGGCATGTTTTCGCTTCTGTAGGCATCAAAATAAGCCAACGAAGCCGAAAGGGCCGGCACTGGAATGCCCATCATTTGCGCCTGGCAGACTACTTTGCGCAGGGATTCATGGGAGTCCATCATCCAGTTGGCAAAGTCATCGTCCATAAGCAAATTGGCCAGATCTTTGTTGCGATCAAAAGCCTGGCGGATGCGCTCCAGGAGCTGGGCTCTGATGATGCAACCACCGCGCCAGATGCGCGCACATTCGGAGAGATTGATGCCCCACTTGTAGTGGTCGGAGCCGGCTTTAATCAGCGCCATACCCTGGGCATAGCTGCATACTTTGCTGGCATAGAGGGCTTTTTCGAGATGATCGATCAGGGCCTTGTCGGGCTTGGCCTCGCCGCTCAGGTCTTTGGCGACACGGGCAAACTTAACCGAAGCCTTAACACGCTCGTCTTTCAGCGACGACAATACGCGACCGGTCAGGGCCGCATCAATAGTGGGTACGGGAATACCAAGCTCGAGAGCGGCTTCGGAGGTCCATTTACCGGTGCCCTTTTGACCGGCCTTATCGAGGATAAGATCGACCAGGGGCTTGCTTGTTTCAGGATCTTTGACCGTCAGGATTTTAGCCGTGATTTCGATCAAGAATGAATCGAGCAGGCCTTTGTTCCATGTCGTGAAGACTTCGGCAATGGCCGGAGCGCTCAGGCCGTGAGCCTTGCGCAATACGTCGTAGACTTCAGCAATAAGTTGCATGTCACCGTATTCGATACCGTTGTGGACCATCTTCACAAAGTGACCGGCACCATCGGGACCGAGATAGACGCAGCAGGGGCTCTTCTCGACATGGGCCGAGATCGCTTCCCAGATAGGCTGTACTTCGGCATAGCCGCTCTTGTCACCGCCGGGCATAAGTGACGGACCCCAGAGGGCGCCTTCTTCACCGCCGGAAACGCCCGAGCCGACGAAACGCAGACCTTCTTGAGCCAGAGCGGCTTCGCGCTTCTGTGTATCGAGATAGAAGGAATTGCCGCCGTCAATAATGATGTCGCCTTTTTCCAGGTAGGGCTTCAGCTTAGCGATAGTCTGATCGACAGCCTCACCGGCTTTGACCAGCAGAATAATCTTGCGAGGCTTTTCCAGCGACTCTACAAATGACTTCTCATCGGGACAGCCGACGACGTTTTTACCCTTACCACGGCCTTCTACAAAGTCTACGACTTTGTCATGACTGCGGTTGAAGATTGAAATTTTAAAGCCGTTACGCTCGATATTGAGGGCCAAGTTTTCACCCATTACACCCAGGCCTACCAGCCCGATCTTTGATTTTGCCCCGTCATCACTAGCCATTTCATTTCCTCCAGATCTGTTTTTACTTATTTGAACTTATCCAAAATTCCAACTGCTCTTATTCTGTCTTCAAAAGGCTTGCTGCCGGCTGGTCCATGAACCATTCGACCGCTTCCTTCTTGCATTGCCTTGCCACCATCTGCGCCGGCAGATTGAGTTCCGGCTTGTTAAAAATATCGCTTACTATCTGGGCCTTAGATTCACCTGTGACCAGGAAAAAGACGCGATGGGCGCAGGATATGACCTTCCTGGTCATGGTCAGTCTATTTACACCGGTGACGCCCGAAGACTCACCTATGTTTGAGTTGGCCACAAAAATACGCTCCGACTCTTGCAGAGCGTGAGTATTGGGAAAAAGTGAGGCCGTGTGGCCATCGGGGCCGAGGCCGAGCAAAAAGAGCGAGAAACGCGGCATGCCACTTTTGTCACTAGTTTCGGCATCCAATTCCAATTTAAAAAATCGGCGAATAGTCTGCTCGTACTTACGGGCCGCCTCTTCCGGATCTTTTTGTTGATTAATTGTGGGAAAAACATTGGTCGAAGGTATCGAAATATGTGAGAGCAAAGTCTCACTTATCATCTTGTAATTACTGTCGCCGTTGTCATGCGAAACGCAGCGCTCATCCCCCAAAAACAGGTATGTCTTATTCCAGGGAAAGACGCCCTCGGGCAGTCTCGCCAGGTTGGCATAGAGCGAGCGCGGGGTGTTGCCGCCTGACAGCGCAAAAGTGAAGATGCCGTACTTGGCTATGCACTCATTGGCCAGCTGGGTGATGCTTTGAGCCAGATCAGCAAAGAGCTGGTCTTCGCTTGGCGCAATATGTAATCCGAAACCGTTAATCTGCGCGGTCATATGGCCTTATGCATTGGTTGGCCGTGATTTTAGCACTAATCGATATATTAAATGACAGAAACACCCTTTTTAGCTGCACAGACATAGACGGATGTTTGCTTACCAGTTGCCTTTTCATACTCGGCAATGACCGTATCTTTGTAATCATTGATGCTTGACGTTTCAATTACAGCCACTGTGCAACCACCAAATCCCGCCCCAGTCATGCGGGCGCCCCTGGCGGCGGCAAACTTCTGGGTCAGCCCTACCAGCAAATCGATTTCGTCTGTGCTGATTTCAAAATTCGTTTTCATAGATTCATGCGATTCATTCATGAGGGTGCCGAACCCGTCAATGTCTTCATTTTCCAGCGCAGACACGGCATCCAAAACACGCTGGTTTTCGGAAACCACATGCAAACTGCGACGGAATACTTTGTCCGCTAAAGCATTTTTGTGATCGAAAAGATCCTGAAGCGTGACGTCCCTCAGACTGTTAAGTGGTCTTCCTGTAAGCTCGGCAAGCCGCGTCACGCCTTCTGCACACTCGGCTCGCCTGGCATTGTATTCGCTGTTGACGAGACCACGATGGACACCGGAATGAGTAATTACAATCGAGTAGCCCTTCTCTTCCAGCTTTAAAGGCACCACTTTGTATTCAAGCGAACGACAATCGATCATGATCGCTGCGTCTTCTTCTCCCAGCGCTGAGACAAACTGATCCATAATTCCGCACTGCACTCCAACAAAATCATTTTCTGCCTTCTGTGCCAACAAGGCAATTTCGGTCTTATCAATATTCAAGTCGTACAACAGATTCAGGACGCTTACAAGAGCGACTTCAAACGCCGCTGAAGAACTAAGCCCCGCCCCTTGAGGGACATTGCCCGATGTGACTAAATTAAGACCAGCGATCTTGTATTTCTTTTTGACCAATACATCGACGACACCGCGCAAATAATTTGACCATTGATGTTCAGCGCTGGCCGCAATCTGTTCGACAGAAAATGAAACACTTTCATCATAGTCGAGAGAATATGCTGAAATCACATCGCTTTCATTGGTAGAAGCGGCCACAATCATTTCTCTATCGATGGCAGCAGGAAAAACGAAACCCTCGTTGTAGTCGGTGTGTTCGCCAATCAAATTGACACGCCCCGGGGCCCTGACAATGACCGACGGGGCAGCGCCAAACTTCTCTACAAAGGCCTTTTGCATTTCCCCAATTCGATCTTTTTCAGCAACAACCACTACTTAACTTCCACTGCTCTGAGTTCGGCTGCTTTTACTTCCGGCAAAGTATCGTTCACAAATGTACCAGCACCTGATTCGCAACCGGCCAAATATTTGAGTTTTTCCGGTGTTCGCAAGGGTGGATAAAATTCAATATGAAAATGGCAGCCGGGCCAGTCCTTGCCGTCTGTCGGCTTTTGATGCATGACCATCATATAGGGCATCGAGAAACCCCAGAGACCATCATATTTTTTGAGTAAAATGCTCAGTGCTTTTGCCAGATCATCCTGCTCGTCTTCCGAAAATTGGTCCAGTGCAGCCAAATGTTTTTTTGCATAAAGGTGCACTTCATACGGGTAACGCGCGTAAAACGGAATAATGGCCACGAACATTTCAGTCTCGACAACTATGCGTTTCTTCTCTTCGAATTCTTGTTTGAGAATCTCGCAATGCAGACACTTGCCTGTTTTCTCAAAATGATTGGCTTCGTTAGTCAGTTCCCGTTCTATGCGCGGTGGCAGATAGGAAAAAGCATAAATCTGCCCATGGGGATGGTGAATGGTGACTCCAATGGCCTCGCCTTTATTTTCAAAAATAAAAACGTAATCAATTTCTGGCTTGCTGCCCAGTTCTTCATAGCGGTCTTTCCACACGCGGACAAGATGCTGAATTTTTTGAAGCGGCAATTCAGCCAGTGAGCCTTTATGATCCGAGGAGTAAAGTACGACTTCGCAATAGCCCAGAGAGGGGCGAACAGGCATCAATTCTGTACCCTGGACTGTTGGCTCACCCGGCGTAAGGCGCAGACTGGGGAATTTATTTTCGAATACGACCATCTCATAGGATGGCTCGCTAATCTCAGTTGGAAAGCCGCCTTCGGCCGTAGGACAGAGCGGACAATAGCCGGCCGGTGGCAAAAAAGTACGGTCCTGTCTATGAGTCGCCGTCACCACCCACTCGCCCATGACCGGGTTCCATCTCATATCAGACATCTTGCGGCTTCCTTGAGTCTTTATCTTCCTTAGCTGAATTGGAAGTCTTGTCGTTTTGCTCGTCGACAACTGGCCCTGAACAGTCTTCCAAGCAATCAAAAGTATAGAAAATCAGAAGACGACCGTCTTCTTTTCGAGTCGTGCGTTTGTTAACACTGTGTCTTTGGCTGCTCATAACTTCTTATACTCGGCACACGAAAGGGAAAGCCAATGATACCCTAAGCAAGCAGCGTAAGGCCCAAGAAAAGAGAATTACAACAAGAAAATGATTAGTTCATTTGGCTGTACTAGTGACGGCAAGGACGTTGACCTTTACAGGCTCGAGAACCAGTCAGGACTGGTTGCTGAGGTCATGACCTACGGAGCCACTCTTGTTCGTTTACTGATTCCTCAAAGGAATAAGCCTGCGATCAACGTTGTACTTGGCTTCGACAATATCAAGCAGTATGAGACTGAGTCACCATACTTTGGAGCAACAATCGGTCGCTATGCAAATCGTATAGCCAAAGGCCAATTTGAACTAAATTCCAAGAAATACACTCTGGCTATAAATAACGGTCCGCATGCCTTACATGGTGGCTTAACAGGCTTCGACAAACAGATTTGGACTGCCGAGCATTTCAAAAACGATACCGAACAGGGCGTCTCCTTTTCGCACCGCAGCCCAGACATGGAAGAAGGTTTCCCGGGAAATCTGGCTGTAAAAGTGACCTATACATGGACCGAAAAGAATGGACTGCGACTCGAATACGAGGCCTCTACAGACAAGCCTACTCCTATCAACCTCACCAATCACAGTTATTTCAACTTGGGCGGTGCAGGTGCAGGCAACGTTCTCGATCACACGGTGACTATACAGGCTCAGAGATACACCCCGGTCGATGCCGACCTCATACCCACAGGCACGCACGAAGATGTTGCCGCTACAGCCATGGACTTCAGATCAGCTGTGGCTATAGGAGCGCGCATTGAGCAAGTCGAAGGCGGCTACGATCACAACTATGTTATTTCCTCGAGGGATGAAAACCATACGCTTGTGGCTGCAGTTCCCAGGCTAGCCGCTGAGGTTGCGGATCCTGCAACCGGCCGCAAATTGACATGCTATACAACAGAACCAGGTGTTCAATTTTATACAGGCAATTTCTTAGACGGTTCAATTACAGGCAACGGTGGCGTCTACAAGAAGCATGCAGGTTTTACGCTGGAAGCCCAGCATTTTCCTGACTCAGTCAACCGACCTAATTTTCCAGACACCATTCTGCGGCCGGGAGAAGTCTACCGGCAGGTCACTATTTACAAGTTAGCGTTTTAGCAGAAATTTTGTGATGCCAGCTCCAGGCATCGCGAACAATGTCATCGATATTGCCCAGCTTAGGCTGCCAGCCGAGCGTCTTATTTATATGTTGATTGGATGCAACAAGAATGGATGGGTCGCCCATTCGTCGTGCGCTTTTCTGAATTTTTATATCGCGTCCTGTCACCCTGCGCGCCGACTCTATTACCTCCAGTACCGAGTGTCCGTGACCGTTACCGAGGTTGAAGACATTATTCGTGCCAGTGGCGCGCATATGCTCTAGCGCCAAAATATGAGCTTCTGCCAGGTCCACCACATGTATATAGTCTCTGATGCAAGTGCCATCGGCAGTTGGATAGTCGTCACCAAATACGGTGATTTCTGATCTTTGCCCGCTGGCAGCGTCCAAGACAAGCGGTATAAGGTGAGTCTCAGGAGAGTGACACTCACCGGCGTTGTCCGTTGCCCCGGCAGCGTTGAAGTAACGCAGGCATGTGTAATTGATCGGATAGGCGGACCCATACCATCTGAGAATTTTTTCAAATGCAAGTTTGCTTTCACCGTATGGATTGGTCGGCTTGAGTTCAAAATCTTCGCTGATTGGCGACCCACTGGGCTCACCGTAAACGGCTGCTGTAGAAGAGAAAATTAAATTCTTGACGTCGGCGGCAATCATGGCGTCAAGCAAATTTAGACCATTTGAGACGTTGTTCTTAAAGTAAAGCGCGGGTTCCTTAACCGATTCGCCCACAAGGCTCAAAGCGGCAAAGTGCATAACGGCATCAGGCTTCGTCAATCGCAGAATGTTGAAGATTTCGCTGGTATCTGAAGTATCTGCCACATGGAGGTCAGCACCCACAGGCACAAGCTCTCTGTGACCGCGGCTGAGATTGTCCAGAACGACTACTTCATGGCCGTTTTTCAGAAGTATTTCGGAAGTAACGCTGCCAATGTAGCCGGCGCCACCCACGACCAGAACACGCATACCTTACTCTCCTTAGCCAAAATTTCTTAGCGTATTGTAGTACTTGTCGGACCTGGCGTGCCTAGTGTTTGCGAAGAACATCAAGTTGGCTGCTGACAGAACTAAAAGATTTCGAAATGGCCGATGACAATGCCCCTTGGGTGGTACCGGTCAGAGTCATAAAGAGTACGAATGCAACGAAAAGTCCAATACCGTATACGAAAACATCCTCGACGAATCTGGCAACCCGTTTCACAAGAGGCCAAAAACGTGGCGCCGCTTTTACTTTACAGTCAAGTTCCGCTATAGGTTCGGATTCAACCATCGAAAACTTCTATCGGCACCGCATTTAATACCATTGTTTCAAGTCCAAATCTTAGTCCGGGATCGGATCATCCGATTGCACATTAATAACCCGCACCCCGCGCCCATCGAGATAGTCAATTACATCCCGCCCCTGATTTGTCATCGGCCAGAGTGGCACCTGCATGTCGGTATAAGAAGTGTGCAGTATAACCAGTGCAGAGTCGGCATAGGGGTGATATTCGGCATAGCTTATGTCGTCCAGAAGCACCATCTGGGTGCCTTTCCGCTTGCGCAGGCGATCGATGACAATTAGCACCGCTTCTGTATCGGTCAGCTCCAGGACATAATCTTGATATGAGTCTCGCAGCAAGCTGTAGCCAAATATACTCAGGACAAAGCCCAATCCGGACATCATTATTATGATTCCGATAGAGAGCTCAGGATTTCTCTGGAAAGTCATAATTGCCATGGCCACGTAGGCCAGTCCACCCATCCAGAGAACGGCAATAACTGCGCAGAGTGGAATCAACCCCACCCGCTTTTTGTGAGGGTTTGAGGTCAGGGTTATGTGGCCGGTGCTAGCAACAGTCATGGCGCCACCTGTGAGCCTGAGGCTATGACAAATGCCCCATACCTTTTGTGCCCATTTAGGATGGATTGTCAGCAGCAGCTCAGTTTAAATATCTCAGGCGCCGCCAAAGGCGACCATCATCAGGATCAGTGTGCCGCTATTCCAGAGGCAGTGCGCGACCATGGAAGGTATCAGGCTCTTCGTGCGCTCCATGACCAGGGCAAAGACCACGCCCAGGATAAAGAGCTGAGGGAAGGCGCCGGGGTCGAGGTGCACGGCGGCAAAGGCCGTGGCTGAGAGCAGTACGGAATAGAGGACGCCGTGCTTGACCCTCAAAGCCGTATAGAGGAAACCGCGAAAGAGCGTCTCCTCACACAGTGCGGGCATGACGCCCAATACAACGACAAAGAGAGCGATTGTGCCAAACCCGCCGGAGCGCACTACTTCGGAGATGATGGGCAAGATGGGATTGGCCGAACCATGCGACTGCGCCATTTTTGAGATTAGCGCTGAGACCAGCACCAGAGGAATGGCACAGAGCCAGGCGGCAATACCGCTGAGGACAAGACGCAATGGTCCAAGGGTGCCTGCTTTGAAGCGAAGTTTGACGGCATCGACAAATTTTACGCCGGTCGGCCGGATGGCCACAAGCCAGGCAATAATCAGGGACGGCGCGTTTGAAAGCAAGTAAATGCCCAGAATCATAAAGCCAATTAAGATTGGGTCCAGCGTGCCGGCGGGCTTTTTCACATATTGTGAGACTAGAGGCGAAATAGTACATTCCAACGCCAACCAGCCGATGAAAACACCATAAATCTTGGCCTTGCCGTAATCAGCCGGCGCCGCGATTAAGCTACGCTGTTGCTCAGACGTTAGCTTGCGCGGCCAGAAGAAAAACTGGATAAACAGTATGAGCACGCCCATAAAACCCAGAATGACGGCCGCGACCATCAATGACGCGAATCGGGCCGCATAGGCCACATTCGATTCGTGATACTGCTTCAGTAGTTTGTCGGAAGTACCCTTCTCACCCGAGGTGCGATAGACCTCAATGGTGGCTACATCGCGCAGCCATCCGCGTGACGTCAATGTTTCGCACAGAGCCAGGGCTTCCTTCTCGTCAGCCTTGGGTAGTGAATGCGTCTCGTACATTCTTTCGATAAGCAGGGCCGCCGGTGCGGCATTTTTGTCGCTCATCTCTTTCAGGGACTTTAGCTCTGCGGCCAGTGGCAGCCGCGATTCACCGCTTATGATCAGTTCCCGAAACTTCATCGCCACAGAGCCAGGATCATGCTGAACGGCGAGCTTTGCCGATTTCAGCGCCTGGGTGTGCATATCGTTGGTCATGCCTTTGGACTTTTCGCCCGTGCCGGAAGCGGCGCCCATCAGGCCCCCGCCTGCTTGAGCGAACATGTCTTCGAGTGAGGCGGACAACTTCATCACAAACTCGGCCGTGGAAGAGTCCATGATGGCCAAGCTTTTGGTGTCTTTGTCCCTGTTCATCATGGGCTGATAAAAGGAAAAGGCAACAAGCGCCGTACAGAGGACCAGCAAGAGCGTGGAGCAGTAGCGCTTATATTTTGCGTCTTTTGTAAAGTAGGCGGCGAGCCCGGCGCCCGCGGTAAGCACCTTTAAAACAATCGAGATGACGTCTGGGCCCACGGGTTCCTCACAATGACCGGCACAACAGCGTAACGCCCTGACCGGCGCGTCCCAGAATAGGGCCCGCACGTATATAAGCGTGCAGCGGTTGCAACTGAAGTTTAGATCAATATTGATTTAAGAGCTAGTTAGCCGCCGCTGGCGTCGCCGCCGCCGCCACCGATGAAAGCGCCGCCGTATTCACCCAGCTGGCCGAAGCCCGAGAACTCACCGTAATCACCGAATCCGTCCAAACCGCCAAAGCCCGTGCCGGTATCATGCAAGAAGTCCTTGTCATTTCCGGGAAACTGATTGGGGTCGCCCATCGGCACCTGGTCGGCATAATAGCCCCAGGGGAAGCCTTTGACCAGCCGGCGTCTCATCAAAAACCTGGGAACGGCCACATAGCCGAGCGACAGCATGACAAGGCCGACAAAACAGAACTCAAAAAGGCTTATATTCCAAAAATTCATATTACCGAGACGTCCGTAATCCTGACTCTGCTTGTGCAAGACTAAACCGGCAAGGCCCGGACGTCAACAGGTAAAATTGAATTGCAGTGGGAATATTACTCAGCGTCAGTGAGAAGCGCTATCTTTTGAGGGCCAACCTGGCTGACTTGCATGCGCGGACTCTGATTGCGCTTGAAGCTATCGGTGTAACGGCGCAGGGCCTCTCTTATCAAGTCAGAGCGAGTTCTATGCTCCACTCCCGCAACAAAATCAATTTGCTCAAGCAAACCAGGGGGAAGAGCAACAAGTACTTTCTTCGGCATTCTCGTTCCTTCGGTCAATTCCAAAAAGTGTTAAATCCAAAATTTACTGAGAGCAGCGAAATGAACCCGCGAATTAGCTAGACGAACCGCGAGGTGAACGTCTATGCTTCTCGGTGAACCGCTGTTTTCCGCATACAAATCTACACTCAACACCAACCTTTTTAAAGGGCTTTAGTGCCATGAATCGAGAAACTCATATAAAAGGTTTCTTGGAAATAGAAGCAAATCGCGATCGTAGCCAACGCCTGATACCATGCGGATATTGAAAGAACATATAATCTAGATCCTTATGACTACCAAACCTGAAAAAGATAAGCCGGAAGAAACTCCGCGTCTGACAAGTAACGTGAAAGCCGCTGGCTGTGCGGCGAAGATTAGTGCGCACGAATTGAAACAAATTCTTGCCGGTCTGCCAAAAATATATGACGCCAATCTTTTGACCAGTATCACAAACTTTGAAGATGCTGCTGTTTACAAGCTGCACGATGATCAAGCTGTGATACAGACGGTAGATTTTTTCCCACCCGTTGTTGACGATCCATATTTGTTTGGGCAGGTCGCGGCCACCAATGCACTATCCGATATATACGCTATGGGAGGCACACCACTACTGGCTCTGGCTATCTTCTGCTTTCCAACCTGCGACTATCCGCTGTCAATGGCGGCGGAAATTTTGCGGGGTGGCGCCGACCAGATTGTCAAAGCAGGAGCTATGGTTGCCGGTGGTCATTCCATCCAGGGCAGCGAAGTTTTATACGGCCTGGCCGTAACCGGTCTTGTCCATCCCGGCAAAATGCTCACCAATGGCGGTGCCAAATCCGGCGACGCGATTGTCTTGACTAAGGCGCTGGGGACCGGTGTCAGTCTGCTTGCCCTGAAGGCCGACCTCTTAGATCACGAAGAGCAAGCCCGTCTATTCAGTTCGCTCACCACGCTCAACAATCGTCCACTTTCTGTTTTGAACGGAATAGATATACATGCATGCACCGATGTTACTGGTTTTGGATTGATAGGACATATACACGAGATGACCAAGGCCAGCAAACTGGCGGCCAGCATCTCCATCAACAAATTGCGTTTCCTTCCGTCCTGCCTGGAGCTGGCAAAGGAAGGCCTGGTGCCGGCAGGCAGTTATGCCAACCGCAAATCGTTTGAGTCAAATGTTTCCTATATAAATGATTTGCCGCTGGAAGTTACCGACCTGATTTACGATCCGCAAACATCAGGCGGGCTGCTGCTTGCCGTGCGAGCCGATCAAGTAGATGAAGTTTTGAAGCGACTGGGTGACGACAAAATTGAAGCCAGTCATATTGGACAATTTCTGGAAGGTATTCCAGGACATATCGATGTCACCATCCACTAATAGGCATCTTAAAAACGATGCGAGGACTCAATGAAAAAAGAACTGGACCTGAGAGGCCTGACTTGTCCCGAGCCGGTGCTGCGCACAAAGAAAATTATTGACGATCAAGCGGTGTCATCTGTGGAGGCACTTGTTGACTCCGAAGTGAACGTGCAAAATCTGGAACGCCTGGCGCGCTCGCAAAAACTTTTCGTAAAAAAAGAATCGGTCGGCAATCACTTTAAAGTTTCCATCGACCGTCAGGAGGCCCAGGTCGCGGACCAGAACGAGACTCACGCAAAAATGCCTCACCAGGCGACCGGTGTAGCCGGGGGTTTTGCCGAGGCCACCCGCGGTGGTGGCACGATCGTTTTCATTTCCAAAGATACCTTCGGTCATGGATCCGACAGCGAAAAAGATCATGACTTCAGTCATAACCTTTTAAATGTTTTCCTGCAGACGATTCAGCAATCAGGTCTCAAGCCGCGGGCGATTTTGATGGCCAATTCCGGCGTCAAACTGATCGACCCAAACGCATCTACATATAAGGTATTGTGCGACCTCAAAGACGGCGGCACTACAGTATTGGCCTGCGGCCTTTGCTTAGACTACTATGGCCTCAAAGATAAGGTACCGCTGGAACAGGTGACCAATATGTTTGCCATTTGCGAATATCTATTTGCCGCCGACCAGGTATTAAGTCCCTGATTTAAATATATCGAATTCTATTTCCACTGAGCATTCTCAAAATCGCCGCGACAGATGCCGATCATCACGGCGCTAACTATGAGCGTCAAAACAATGAGAACGGCGATCACCAGCCATGACAGCGAGTGAAATATTTCAACAAAGCTTCCAATTACTTCCACGGGGATTGCTCACGACTGGGTCGAGGGATATCGCTCAATAATAACAGTTAAATAATCGTCGAGATAGTCTCAGACTGAGCTTGAAGGGGGGACCTTACGAAGCAGTTGATTGACTTCGGCCAGGGTCGGCAACCCTTCAGATGCTGAAACGGTGCGTGTGGCCAATGCTCCGGCGGCATTGGCAAACTCGGCATAGGAGTGCCAATCAACTTTGCCCAGGTCGAGCGGCTGGGGCTCGGCCGCCAATTTGTGTAGGATAGCGGCCACATAAGCATCTCCGGCACCGACTCCGGCTACGACCTCCAGGGTGTGCGGTGGCGCATAAAACTGTTCGTTGGGGGTGGAGACGATAGATCCGTATGCCCCCAGAGTGCACATCAAAATGCTGGTGCCGGCTTTGACCCGAAAATCACGACAGAAGGTTTTCAATTCTTCCAGATTACTCTTCTCGCCCGGATCCTCAAGGATTGCAGCCAGCCTATCCGGCTCCATGGCCGGCACGAGCCAGTAAATCAATTCGGGCAGATTGACCTTGAGCAAATCGGACAAAGACATCGCCTCGCGCACCAATTTTTGCGCCAACTCGCCTTCGCCGGTGGGGAAACCGGCGTCGAAGGACACGGTGAGACCGGCGGCCTTGGCCTCTCTTATTGTCTTGATGATGAACTGTGCCCGGGGCTCGACAGTGAGAGATATACCGGTGGCATGGAGGCAGAACGCTCCCGCGAGCATGGCCGGATCAAATTCCTCCTCGGTCAATTGATGGCAGGCATTGGGCCGGGGCCAGTTGAAGAAGAGATTCTCGCCGCTGTCATCGGTGAGGATGTAGCACTGGGCGGTGGCAAACTGGTCCGATTGAAAAACGAATTCGGTATCGACGTCGATGTCTTTGAAATAGTGGAGCAGATAGTTGCCGTGCAGGTCGGCCCCGACCTTGGCCACCAGGCGCACCTCGCCGCCCAGACGCGAAATACCGAGAGCCACATTGGCGCTGTTGCCGCCAAGGCTCCTTATAAATGTATGAGGCTCTTGCCAGGACGCGCTGCGGTTGACTGCTATCCAGTCGACCACCAACTCCCCGATGGTCACTACTTTCATGTCTTCAGAAATTAGCTTCCTCACAGGGCCGGGACTGTTTATCCAGACTTAGAATACTAAGCCGAAACTTTCAAACCGTGATCTTTGATCACTGTGGGATAAAGATTGTAGGCAGGACGAATCGCCGGAAGCAGGGCCAGAGCCTTCGCGACCGGGCCTTTTGAGACAATCTTGCCTTGAATCAATGCCAGCGGAACATTGACTTTGCCCAACCAAAAATCGTGGGCCACATCGGACTTCATAAACATTTCGACGACCGGCTTTTTGAGACATTCACCGGCAAAAATACGCATCTCCTGACCATCGGAACAGTCCACGGTCAGGCGGCCTTCGGGCTCGCGGTAGTGAAACTGCACCGTCAATCTGGACTCAAGCAGCGGCGCCGACATCTTCGGATCGTTCTTAATCGCCGTCCAAAGGTCGACCATAATCTTATGAAGCTCGTCGGTATTAGAATAAACTGCCATCAATAAGCCCCCTTCAAAATGGAGACCAGATCCTCACTGGTAACCTCCCTTGGATTAAACATTATGGCAGGATCTGAGCTGGCCAGATCGGAAAGTTCGCTCAAAGAGTCATTATTAAGCTCAGGCACACCCAATTCTCTAAGATTCGTGGGCAGATCCAGCTGAACTAAAAGTCCGTCAACCCAGTCTATCAAAGCATTTGCAGCTTTGGCATCGTCTCCGTCCTCGCATATCTGTATATAACGAGCCATCCGGGCAAAGGCCTGCTCGGAGACGGGCAGGTTGAATCGCATGCCGTGAGGCAACAAAACTCCGTTGGTCATGCCATGGTGGGTGGCATATTTGGCCCCGATAGAATGGGCCAGGGCGTGGATAACGCCGACCCCAGAATTTGTGAAGGCCATTCCAGCCATAGTGCTGGCCACAAGTGTGGCCGAACGCGCTTCCACATCCGCACCGTCGGCAGTGGCGATAGCCAAATATTCGCTCAGCAGGCGCAAGGCCTCCAGGCAGAGTGCATCAGTCATTGGCGAGTTGGTAACTTGAGCGACGAAACACTCAATGCAATGAGTGACGGCATCAATACCGGTGGCGGCGGTCAACTTAGCCGGCAAAGAAACAATTAAGAGCGGATCGAGGATAGCTACATCCGGAGCCAGAAACGGACTGCCGAACATCATCTTTTTATGTTCCTGGTGGTCCTTGACCATGGCCACGAAGGATACTTCCGAACCGGTACCGGAAGTTGTGGGCACGGCGATGAGCGGCAGCAGCGGC
>Ga0105248_10004276_pt1 | contig 15802 bp, 14 predicted proteins | sample KBSS34metaG_FD_81524 | JGI IMG/M metagenome (GOLD analysis project Ga0105248, IMG submission 81524) | Switchgrass rhizosphere microbial communities from Kellogg Biological Station, Michigan, USA - KBS S3-4 metaG | ecosystem: Host-associated > Plants > Roots > Rhizosphere > Soil | place...
AGAGGGTGGAGCGTCGTTCACCGTTCCCGTCGGAGTCAGCACGGCAGTGCGGGCGAGGGGAAAGTTGGAGCCCGCCCGCCGGGCCGCCCCAAGGGCGGGCGACATCCCCTCGGGGGATCGGCTCAGGTACTCCTGAGACGAGGGGTCGTCATGTCCCTCGGGGGATCGGCTCGCGTACCCGCGGGCCGAGGGGCTGTCATGTCGTCAGACGCTCGTCTTGCAGGGACCGAAGCTGCGGCCCATGAAGCGGTCCTGGGCCGCGGTAAGTGCGGACTGGATGGAGGTGTCGGCGCGCTTCACGGTGACTTCCTGGGCGGCGGGCGTTTCCTCGACGTGTGCGCTGTTCACGCCGCGCTTGCCGAGCACTTCCAGATGCGCCTTCGCCTGGCCTTCGGTCTCGAAGCTGCCCAGCACGATCTCCAGGGCCACCGGCGCGGAAGCCGCGTCTTGCGGGGTGATGCCCAGGCGATGGAGCTCCTCGCGCTTCTTCTGCGCCGCGGCCACGCTCGGATAGGGACCCATCGCGACCTGCCAGTTCGCGCCGCGCTCGAGCTCGCGCAGGCTCCAGCTGCCGGTGGGCAGAGTCATGGCAAGTGCGGCCTGAAGCTGCGGGATCTCGGCGGCGGCGAAGGGGCCGGCTTCGAGGCAGGTGGCCGAAGCGCTGGCGGCGGTGTCGTTTGCGGAGGCGTCGGAGGCCGGTGCGCGCGCGGCGCTGGCCGCGCTCGCGCGCTCGGGGGGCAGCAGCTGGATGCGCTCGGGGTGGACCTGCTGCTTCAGTCGCAACGGTTCGCGGTCACCCTCGGGGCGGATGCCGATCGAGTCCTGCAGCGGCCCGAGCCAGCCTTGCGTCCACGCGAGGAACAGCACGTTCAGGAGGATCAGCAGGGCGACCAGCGTCCTCAGCATGGGCGCACGCTCACTTCACCGCTGCCGATCGTGACGATGGCGCCCGAGGGCGTCTGCACGCGCAGCGCGCCCTGGTCGTCCACGCCCTGGGCGATGCCCGCGGGCGCGTCGGCCGAAGTGGTGACGACTGGGCGACCCAGCAGGATGTCGGCCCGCGCGAAGCGACCGGCAAAGGCGCGAAAGCCCTCGCGCTCGAAGCGCAGCACCGATTGCAGCAAGGGCAGGGCGATGCGCCCGAGCAGGGCGGGCGCGCTGGCGGTGGGGTCGAACTCGCGCACCCACGCGGCACTGAATTCGTCGCCCTGCATGCGCGGCGGCTCGGCCACGTTCAGCCCCACCCCGATCACGACGTAGCGCCCGCCGTTCACGCCCAGCGTCTCGACCAGCACGCCGCCGAGCTTGCGCCCCGGCACGTCGCCCTTCGCGCCGAACCACAGGTCGTTGGGCCACTTGAGCCCGACGCCCGGGTGCAGTGCCTCGGCCAGCGCCACGCCCACGGCAAGGGACAGGCCGGCCCAGTCGGCGGGATCGAGCATGAGCCCGAGCGAGAAGGTGAGCGAAGCGCCGGTCTCGCCGTGCGTGGCCGAGCGCCATGCGCGGCCCATGCGCCCGCGGCCGGCGGTCTGGCGCTGGGCCACGAGCAGGCAGGGCGCGGTTTCGCCGATGCGCGCGCGCTCCATGAGCCGCGTGTTGCTGGAATCGGTCTCGGCCAGCACTTCCACGCTCAGCCCCGGGCACAGCGGCTCGAGCTGCGCCCACAGCGCCTCGGTGGGCCAGCGCAGCGTCGCGCCCGCGTACGCGCCGCTGGGCGAGCCATCGTCCTTGCGTCGCTGGAGTACGAGGGGCATGCGAGTGCGGCGGGTGCGGCCGGGTTTGCCTCAGCGCTTGGGCGAGAGCATGGTGCCGCGGCAGCCCTTGGCTCCGCATCGGCATTCGTACTCTTTCTTCAGCTTGGGCGTGTAGCGCTCGTCGATGATGAGCCCGTAGTCGTAGAAGAGTTCCTCGCCCGCCCGGATGTTGCGCAGCGCCTTGATGAAGATGCGGCCCTCCACCTCGTCGGCCTCGCAGTTCGGAGCGCACGAATGGTTGATCCAGCGCGAGGCGTTGCCGCCGTGCTTCGCGTCGATGACGTGCTTGTCGTCGAGGTGGAAGTAGAAGGTGTGGTGCGGATCCTTCGGGTCGTGCGGATGACGGCGAAGGGCCTCGGGCCAGGTGATGACCTCGCCCACGTATTCGATGAGCGTCTCGCCCGCGGCCAGGGGCTGGATGGCAAACACGCCCCGACCATGAACCCCGGAGCGGCGCACCTGGATGCGTCGGCCGCGCGCGCCGGCGGACGATTGCGCGCGGGGCTTCGCGGACGGGGTGCGGGGGGAGGTCTCGCGGGGCTTTGCGGGAGCGGCTTGCGTCATGGACGGCATTCAGTACATTGAAATCATGGGCGTGCGCGTGGGCGCGCACGCGTACGCGAGGGCCGGATTGTAGTGAGGCCCCGCGCATCAACTTCCAATCAGCACATGAGCAGCAAAGCCTTGGTCATTGCCGAAAAGCCGTCGGTCGCGCAGGACATCGTCCGTGCGCTCACCCCGGTCGCCGGCAAGTTCGACAAGCACGACGAGTTCTTCGAGAACGACCACTACGTGGTCACCTCCGCCGTGGGTCACTTGGTGGAGATCAAGGCCCCGGAGGAGTTCGACGTGAAGCGTGGCAAGTGGAGCTTTGCCCACCTGCCCGTCATCCCGCCGCATTTCGATCTCGCGCCGATCGACAAGAGCAAGGGGCGCCTGAACGCGATCGTCAAGCTCATCAAGCGCAAGGACGTCGGCGAGATCATCAACGCCTGCGACGCGGGCCGCGAGGGCGAGCTGATCTTCCGCCTCATCGTGCAGTACGCCGCGCCCGATGCGAGCAAGCCCACTGCAAAGGCGGTGGGCGCCAAGCAGGTCAAGCGCCTGTGGCTGCAGAGCATGACCCCCGCAGCCATCCGCGAGGGCTTCGAGCAGCTGCGCACCGACGAGCAGATGCTGCCGCTGGCCAGCGCCGCGCGCTGCCGCAGCGAGGCCGACTGGCTCGTGGGCATCAACGGCACGCGCGCGATGACCGCATTCAACTCGCGCGACGGAGGTTTCTTCCTCACCACCGTGGGCCGCGTGCAGACGCCCACGCTGTCGATCGTGGTGGAGCGCGAGGAGAAGATCCGCAAGCACGTGTCGCGCGACTATTGGGAGGTGCGCGCGAGCTTTGACGCCAAGGCCGGCACCTACGACGGCAAGTGGTTCGACCCGAAGTGGAAGAAGGGCGACGACCCCGAGTCCCGCGCCGACCGCCTGTGGACTCAGGCCGACGCGCAGGCCATCGCGCAGGCGGTGAGAGGTCAGCCCGCCAGCGTGAGCGAGGAGTCCAAGCCCAGCTCGCAGAGCAGCCCGCAGCTCTACGACCTCACCAGCCTGCAGCGCGAGGCCAACTCGCGCTTCGGCTTCTCGGCCAAGACCACGCTTTCCATCGCGCAGGCGCTGTACGAGAAGCACAAGGTGCTGACCTATCCGCGTACCGACTCGAAGGCGCTGCCCGAGGACTACGTGAACGTCGTCAAGCAGACGATGAACATGATTGCCGAGGAGGACATGCCCGGGCCGCTGCGCGAGCTGGCGCCGCACGCGAGGAAGGCGATCAAGGAGGGCTACGTCAAGCCCAACAAGCGCATCTTCGACAACGCCAAGGTGTCGGACCACTTCGCCATCATCCCGACCCTGCAGGCGCCCAAGAGCCTGACCGAGGTCGAGGCGAAGCTCTACGACATGGTGGTCAAGCGCTTCCTCGCGGTGTTCTATCCGCCGGCCGAATTCCTCGTCACCACGCGTATCAGCACCGTGAAGGCGGGCGATCAGACGCACAACTTCCAGACCAACGGCAAGGTGCTGGTGAAGCCGGGCTGGCTCGCGGTCTACGGGCGTGAGGCGCAGGAGGACGACGCCACGCTCGTGGCCGTCGAGCCGGGCGAGATGGTGCGCACCGAGAGCGTCGACGTGGTTGCACTCAAGACCAAGCCGCCCGCGCGCTACACCGAAGCCACGCTGCTCAGCGCGATGGAAGGCGCGGGCAAGCTGGTGGAGGACGACGAGCTTCGCGAGGCCATGCAGGAGAAGGGGCTGGGCACGCCGGCCACGCGCGCGGCCATCATCGAAGGCCTCATCCTCGAGAAGTACATGCACCGCGAGGGCCGCGAGCTCATTCCCACGGCCAAGGCCTTCCAGCTCATGACGCTCTTGCGCGGGCTGGGCGTGGAAGACCTCACCAAGCCCGAGCTCACCGGCAACTGGGAGTACCAGCTCGCCGAGATGGAGAAGGGCCGCCTGAGCCGCGAGGCCTTCATGGGCGAGATCGGCGCGATGACGCGCCGCATCGTGGCCAAGGCGAAGGAATACGACCGCGACACGATCCCCGGCGACTACGCCACGCTGAAGACGCCCTGCCCCAACTGCCACGCCACGGTGAAGGAGAACTACCGCCGCTTCGCCTGCGAGCGCTGCGACTTCAGCATCAGCAAGATCCCCGGCGGGCGCAGCTTCGAGCTCGACGAGGTGGAGTACTTCCTCGCGCACAAGAAGATCGGCCCGCTCGAAGGCTTCCGCTCCAAGGCCGGCTGGCCCTTCACGGCCGAGCTCAAGCTCGCCTACGACGACGACATCGCCAACTGGAAGCTCGAGTTCGACTTCGGCGAGGACGCCAAGAACGCGGACAACGCCGAGCCGGTGGACTTCTCCGGCCAGGAGAGCCTGGGCTCGTGCCCCAAGTGCCGCAGCCACGTGTTCGAGCACGGCACGTCCTACGTCTGCGAGAAGAGCGTGGGCCCGCACGCCACCTGCGACTTCAAGAGCGGCAAGATCATCCTGCAGCAGCCGGTGGCGCGCGAGCAGATGAGCAAGCTGCTGCGCGAGGGCAAGACGGACCTGCTGGAGAACTTCGTCTCCAACAAGACGCGGCGCAAGTTCAAGGCGCGCCTCGCCTGGGACCCGAAGGAAGGCAAGGTGAGCTTCGAGTTCGAGCCGCGCGCCGCGAAGGCGCCGGCAAAGAAGGCCGCGGCCAAGAAGACGGCGAAGGCGGGCTGATCCTCGCGGTGCTTCGTTGAGCAGTCTCGTCTTCCTGCGCCTTGCGGCCACCTTCGCGGTGGTGGCGCTGGGCTGGGCGTTCGGGCGCACGCCGCTGCTGCGCGGTCGCGAGGCGGCGCGTGCGCTGTCGAACGCGGCCTTCTTCATCTTCGCGCCGGCGCTGCTCTTTCGCACCACCGCGCGCATCGACTTCGCGCAGCTGCCGTGGCGCGCGATGGCGGCCTTCTTCGTGCCGGTGACGGCGTTCATGCTGGTCGTCTACGCCACGCAGCGCCCCCGCATGCGGCGCGGCGAGCTGCCCCAGGGCGGCGCGGGCGTGCGGGCGATCACCGCGAGCTTCGGCAACCTCGCGCAGCTCGGGATCCCGGTGACCGCGGCGCTCTTCGGCGAGACGGGGCTGGCGATTCACCTCGCGATCGTGAGCCTGCATGCGCTCACCCTGCTGACGGTCCTGACGCTGTGCACCGAGTTGGACCTCGCGCATTCGAGCGTGCGCACCGGCATGCCGCGCCGGCCCTTGCTGCAGACGCTGGCCACCACCGTGCGCAACACGGTCATTCACCCGATCGTGCTGCCCGTGCTGCTGGGCATGCTGTGGAATCTCGGCGGCGTTGCGCTGCCGCAGCCGCTGGATGAGGTGCTGCAGATGCTGAGCCAGGCCGTCGTGCCGCTGTGCCTCATCGCCATCGGCCTCACCCTCGCTCACCACGGCGTGACGGGCGCGCTCGCCTCGGCCGCGAAGATCGCGACGGTGAAGCTGCTGCTGGTGCCGGCGATCGTGCTGCCGGTGGCGCACTTCGGGTTCCGTCTGGATGGCCTGCCGCTGGCGGTGGTCGTCATGTGCGCCGCCATGCCCGCGGGGTCGAACGCCCTGCTCTTCGCGCAGCGCTATGGCGCGCTCGAGGCCGAGACCACCACCGCCATCGTCTTGTCCACCCTCGGCTTCGCGGTGGCCGCGCCCGTGTGGCTCCTGGCGCTGCACGCCTTCTCCTGAAGACTCTCCCGCGATGAATCCCACGCCAGCGAGCAGCGAACTGATCAGCGTCCCCATGGACGAGGTCGACGAGGGCGCGCTCATCGAATGCTTCAACGAAAGCTTCGACGGCTACGTGGCGGGCAGCGTGAGGCTGGACGCATCGACGTGGCCGGTCTTCCTGCGTCGCCAGGGCATCGACGCCGCGATCAGCCGCGTGGCCCTCGCGCAAGGGGCGCCGGTGGCCTTCGCGTTCGTGAGCGATCGCCGCGCGCACATCGGCCACGAAGGCGCGATGCGGCGCGTCACGCGGCTGTGCACGATGGGCGCCGTGCCCCCCTGGCGCGGACGCGGGGCCGCTCGCGTGCTGCTCGACGAATCGATCTCCAGGGCGCGCGAACGCGGATCGCAGTGCATTGAGCTCGAGGTCTTTGCGCAGAACCCGCGCGCGATGTCGCTCTATGTGTCGCGCGGATTCGAGACGCAGGCCGAGCTCTTCGGCTACGAGCGCGAATGCACCCCGCCGCTCGCGGGCACGGCACACGTCGAGGCGCTCACGCGGGAGGCTGCCGCCGACTGGCTCGACGCGCAGGCCGCGGACCTTCCTTTCCAGCAGTCGGGCGCGGCCTTGCGCGGCCTTGCGGCGCCGCTGCAATGCGCGAGCAGCGGCGAAGCGCTGCTGGCGTGGAGCCTGACGCATCCGGAAGGCCAGCCCCTGGTTCGCCTGGTTCATGCCCCAGCGCACGCCGCCGACGCGCTTCGCGCGCTGCTGCACCCGCTGTGCGAGCGCTTCCCGCATGCCACCCTGAAGCTGCCGGCCCTCGTGGCGCCGCACGCGGGCGGGTTCGCGCTCGAATCGCTCGGCTTTCGTCGCCAGGCGCTGCATCAGCACCTCATGCGCCGCGGCCTGTGAGCCGCTCGAGGGGAAACACCGCCGGCGCCTCGGGCGAAGGGCGTGGGCGAGAATCGCCGCATGAATGCGATCGATCTCGAAGCGACCCTGCAGCACCTGGGCTCCGGCGCGCGCGCGGCCTCGCAGGCGATGGCCGCGGCCAGCACCGCATCGCGCAATGAGGCATTGCTCGCCCTCGCGCGCGGCATCCGCGCCAGCGCGGCGCAACTGAAGGCGGCGAACGCGCAAGACCTCGAAGCCGCGCAGGCCGCCGACCTGGCGGCGCCGATGGTCGACCGGCTGCGGCTGAGCGATGCGGTGATCGAGCAGATGGCGCAGGGCTGCGAGCAGATCGCGGCGCTGGCCGACCCGATCGGCGAGCTGATCGGACTGCGCCGGCGGCCCAGCGGCATCAGCGTCGGCCAGATGCGCGTGCCGCTCGGCGTGTTCGCGATGATTTACGAGAGCCGGCCGAACGTGACCATCGATGCCGCCTCGCTCGCCATCAAGAGCGGCAACGCGGCGATCCTGCGCGGCGGCTCGGAGGCCGTTCATTCCAATCGCGCGCTCATCACGCTCGTGCAGGCGGCGCTGGCCGAGTCGGGGCTGCCGGCCGATGCGGTGCAGCTCGTGCCGACCACCGATCGCGCAGCCGTCGGCCGCCTCATCGCCATGCCGCAGTACGTGGACGTCATCATTCCGCGCGGCGGCAAGGGCCTCATCGAGCGCATCAGCGCCGAGGCCAAGGTGCCGGTCATCAAGCACCTGGACGGCAACTGCCATGTCTTCGTCGACGCGCCGGTGGACCTGCAGCTGGCGGTGCGCGTCACCGACAACGCGAAGACGCAGAAGTACAGCCCCTGCAACGCGGCCGAAACGCTGCTCGTGCATGCGGCGGTGGCCGACGCCTTCCTGCCGCTCATCGGTGCGATCTTCGCGAACAAGGGTGTGCAGATGCGCTGCGATGCGGCGAGCCTGGCCGTCCTGCGCGCAAGCCTGGGCGCGCACCACGCCGAACTGCTGCGCGAGGCCGTCGAGCAGGACTGGTGCGAGGAATACCTCGCGCCGATCATCGCGATCCGCGTGGTGGGCTCGCTCGATGAGGCCATCGCGCACATCAACCGCTATGGCTCGCACCACACCGACGCCATCCTCACGCGCGACCACGAGCACGCGATGCGCTTCGTGCGCGAAGTCGACTCGGCGAGCGTGATGGTCAATGCCTCCACGCGCTTTGCCGACGGCTTCGAGTACGGGCTGGGCGCGGAGATCGGCATCTCCACCGACAAGTTCCATGCGCGCGGTCCGGTCGGCCTGGAAGGGCTCACCTCGCTCAAGTGGGTCGTGCTCGGCCAGGGCGAGATCAGGACCTGAGCCCGTGAGCGACGCCACCCCCCTCGACCCCCGCGGCGCGCTGGTGCTCTTCTCGGGCGGCCAGGACTCCACCGCCTGCCTGGCCTACGCGCTCGCCCGGCATGCGCGCGTCGAGACCGTCGGCTTCGACTACGGCCAGCGCCACCGCATCGAGCTCGAATGCCGCCCGCGCGTGCGCGAGGCGATCGCCCGCGCCTTCCCCGAGTGGGGTGCTCGCCTGGGCGAAGACCATCTGCTCGACCTCTCCCTCCTCGGCCAGATCTCCGACACCGCGCTCACTCAGGATCGCGCCATCGAGATGCAGGCCAACGGCCTGCCCAACACCTTCGTGCCGGGGCGCAACCTGCTGTTCCTCGGCTTCGCGGCCGCGCTCGCATACCGGCGCGCTCTGTCCGTGCTCGTGGGCGGCATGTGCGAGACCGACTACTCCGGCTATCCGGACTGCCGCGACAACACGCTCAAGGCCATGCAGGTCGCGCTCAGCCTCGGGCTGGATGCGCCGATGACGGTGGCCACTCCGCTCATGTGGCTGGACAAGGCGCAGACCTGGGCCCTCACGCAGCGCCTGGGCGGCGATGTGCTGAACGAGCTGATCGTGGAGCACACCCACACCTGCTATCTCGGCGAGCGCGGCATGCGCCACGCCTGGGGATACGGCTGTGGCGAATGTCCCGCCTGCCAGTTGCGCGCGGCGGGCTACGAGCGCTTCCGCGCAGCGAACCTCTAGCGCGAACGCACGGCTTGTCGACCACCCATTCCGGCGGGCCACTCAGGGCGAATCCCCGGACCGGTCGAGCCTGTGCTGACGTAGAGTCCGCCGACCCCACAGACGCGCGAGCCCGATGAGTTCGACACGCATCGTGATGGTGGCGGTCCTGACCGTTCTGGCGTTCTGGATCGTCGGCGCCTACAACCGGCTCATGCGGTTGCGCAGCGCCGTCGTCGCCGCCTGGCCCCCGCTCGATTCCCAGCTTCGCCGCCGCCATGCGCTCGTCATCGAGCTTGCGCAGACGCTGAATGCGGCCGGCGCCTCCCCCGTCGAGGAACAGATGATCGAAGCCGCACAGGCCGCGTCCACCCAGGCCCAGGCCGCGGCCTCGCACGTCACCCAGCGGCCGATGAACGCCGGGGCGGTGCAAAGCCTCGGGCTGGCCGAGCAGGTACTCGAGCGTGCGCTCGCGCCCCTGCGCGAAATCGTGAGCGGGCGCCCGGCGCTGGTCACCGAGCCCGAGGGCGGCGAGCAGATCGAATCGCTCACCGACGCCCTGGGCCAGGCCGACACGCAACTCGCGTTCGCGCGGCACGGCTACAACGAGGCGGTGGCGGCCTACAACCATGCCGCGCGCGAGATCCCGACGCGCATGGTTGCGATGCTGTTCGGCTTCGTGCCCACCGCCGCGCTGGCCGGCGAGCCGGCGGGCGCCGCCAAGGGTCTGGGAGGCCGCGCGTGAACCGGCGCCTGCCTTCGCCACCACGCGACTGCGGCCCCATCGCCCTCGACTCCAGCCCCGGCCGCTTCAACGCCTCGCAGTACGACGAGCAGGCGATCGAGGCCGAGCGCGACGCCTTGCAGCGCCTGGGCTGGCTCAAGGGGCCGGGCCAGCGCCGGGCGGCCCTGCTGGCGCTGGTCGCGGCGCCGGGCAATGTGCGCGAGCAGGCCGCATGGCGCGAGACCACGAGCGACCTGCCCGATGCGCAGCGCGTGCATGCCGACGTGGGCCGGCTCAGCCGGGCGGCGCGCATGCCGGTCTATGAAGCGCTGCTCGGACGCATGCGCGGCGCGCCGCTGCAAGAGCGCCAGACCCTGGTGCGCGGCGCGCGCACGGTGATGCGGGCGGACGGCCAGGTCGGGCCGCTGGACCTGCTGCGCTGGCTGCTCATGCGCCATCGCCTGGGCGAGTCGGCGCGCGTGGTGGCCACGAGCCGCGAGCACGATCCCGGGCGGCTCTCGCTTGCGCACCTGCTGGCCGTGGTGCGGCTCACCGCCTTCCTCGCCCGCGTGGTTCCCGAGGCCGACCGCGAGGCGGTGATCGGCGTGGAAGGCCGGCTGTGGTTCGAGCTCGCCCTGCACCCGTGGCGCGCCCCGCTGCACGACCTCGGCGGCCTTTCCGCGCTGTGCCGCGCGCCCGACGTGGACGCGCTCCTGGCCTCGCTGCACGACGTGCAGGGGCTCTCCTGGATGCTGCGGCCGGTGCTGGTGCGGGCCTGGGCGGATGCGGCGGCGAGCGTGCACAGCCACGCCCCGCTCAACGACGACGCCACCGACGCGCTGCGGTGCATCGCCGCGCTGCTGGATTCGCCGCTGCCCCCGCTGCTGTCTCGCCGCTATCGCGAGACCGGTTGGGACTGAGGGCACGCCTCGGGCGGGCGGTCCGCCAATTCCGCGCGAGCGTCCCGGCGGCGATCAAGCCCTAGACTGCCGCGCCGTGAATTCAGCCACCTCCCAACCCCTGCACACGCTCATCGAGCACGCCGCCGACGCGGTGGCCGCGGTGCGCGCCGGCCGCTCGCTGACCGAAGCGCTTAGCCATACGCCAACGCCCTCGCGAGCGGGTACGCAGGCCATTGCCTTCCAGACGCTGCGGCGCCTGGGCACGGCCCAGGCCTTGCGCGCTCAATTGGTCAAGAAGCCGCCGCCCGCGTGGCAGGACGCGCTGCTGCTTTGCGCCCTTGCGCTGGCCAGCGACGAGGAGAGTCCGGCCTACGCCGCGCACACCCTGGTCGACCAGACCGTGGAGGCGGCCAAGCGCCGCGTGCGGGCGGCTGCGCCCTTCGTCAACGCCGTGCTCAGGCGCTTCCTGCGCGAGCGCGAGGCGCTGCTCGCGGCGATCCAGGACGACCTCGTGGCGCGCTGGAACCATCCGCTGTGGTGGCAGCGCCGTCTGAAGGCGGATTGGCCCGAGCAATGGCAGACGATCCTGCGCGCGAACAACGCGCGCGCGCCGATGGTGCTGCGCGTGAATGCGCGACGCATCACCCGCGACGACTACGCCCGCCGCCTGAGCGAGGCGGGCATCGAGTCGCACGCGGTCGGCCCGCAGGCGCTGGCGCTCGCCGCGCCGCGCCCGGTCAGCGAGATCCCGGGCTTTGCCGACGGCCTGGCCTCGGTCCAGGATCTCGCGGCCCAGCTCGCGGCCCCGCTCGTCGTCGGCGAGGGTGAGCATCGACTTCGGCCCGGCGCGCGGGTGCTCGACGCCTGCGCCGCCCCAGGCGGCAAGACGGCGCACATCCTCGAGCTGGCCGATGTCGACATGCTGGCTCTGGACAACGAGCCGGCGCGCCTGCAGCGCGTGGACGAGACGCTCGCGCGGCTCGGGCTTTCGGCCAGCACGCGAGTGGCCGATGCGTCGCGCCCGGCGCAGTGGTGGGACGGGCGCGCGTTCGACGCCATCCTGCTCGACGCGCCATGCACCGCCTCGGGGATCGTGCGGCGCCACCCGGACGTGCGCTGGCTGCGCCGCGAGTCCGACGTCGCCGAACTGGCGCGACGCCAGTCGGAGCTGCTCGACGCCCTGTGGCCCTTGCTGACACCGGGCGGACGTTTGGTGTACGCCACGTGTTCCGTGTTCCGGGCCGAGGGTGCCGCGCAGGTCGATGCGTTTTTGCAACGCGCACCCGACGGGTGCATGCGGCCATCCCCCGGGCATCTGCTGCCCGTGCCGGAGAATGCCCCAGCGGGACAAAGGGGTGTGGAAGGGGTGGGCGTCGAGCCCGACGGTTTCTTCTACGCACTGATTGAGAAGCGCCCGCCTTGAGACCAACCAAGAGAGCGCCCTTTCGTGTCGTCCGTCTTCTGGGTTCGATGGTTCAAGCGGCCCCGGGCGGCCGTCCTGCACGCGCGCACTGTCTTCCTGGCCCTCGTGGCTGCACTGGCCACGCTGCTGTGCGCGCTGCCGGCCGCGGCCCAGGCCCCGGAGCTCATGAGCTTCGAGGTCGAGCGCAACGAGGACGGTGTCACGCTGAACTACGCGGTGAACTTCGAGCTGCCCCGCTCGGTCGAGGATGCGCTGCAAAAGGGCGTGCCGCTGTACTTCCTTGCCGAGGCCGAGGTGTATCGCTCGCGCTGGTATTGGCGCGACAAGCGCATGGCGCAGGCGTCGCGCAGCTTCCGTCTCACCTGGCAGCCGCTGACGCGCCGCTATCGCGTGACGCTCGGAGGTCTGTCGCAGAGCTACGAGCGCATGGACGAGGCCCTGGCGACCATCCAGCGGGCTTCGCACTGGAAGGTGGCCGACGCCAACCAGCTGGACGACGATGCGCGTCACTACGTCGAGTTCAGCTTCCGTCTGGACACCTCGCAGCTCCCGCGGCCGATGCAGATCGGCTTCGGCGGCCAGGCCGACTGGAGCCTGCAGCTCGAGCGCAGCGCCCGCGTGCCCGACCTGCCCGGACGCTGAGCCGCACGTCTCGCCTGCCCGCATCCCCCTCGCCGAGTCGCACGCCATGAACCGCCGGGCCTCCCGCTGGGGCTGGATCCTCGCGATCACCGCCATCACTGGCGGCGGGCTCGTGCTGAGCTTCCTGCTGTCCATCGCGACCAACAACCGCCAGTTCTACGAGCGTCACTACACCTGGCTCTTCTGGGTCAACGTGGTGATCGCCGGCGTGCTGATCCTGGCCATCGTGGTGGCGGGGGCGCAGCTGCTCGTGCGCGTCATGCACGGCCGCTTCGGCAGCCGGCTGCTGCTGCGGCTGGCGGCCATCTTCGCGCTCGTGGGCGTCGTGCCGGGTGCGCTGGTCTACACGGTGAGCTACCAGTTCGTCTCGCGCAGCATCGAGAGCTGGTTCGACGTGGAGGTGGAAGGTGCGCTGGAAGCGGGCCTCAACCTCGGTCGCGGCACGCTGGACGCGCTGGTGAACGACCTGGCCGCCCGCACGCGGCTGGCGGCCGAGCGCAGCGCGGAGTCGCCCGATCGTCTGCAGCCGCTCGGCCTGGAGCGCCTGCGCGAGCAGCTTGCCGCGCAGGAAGTCGTGCTGCTGGGCGCGAGCGGGCAGCCGCTGTCCAGCGCGGGCAGCGGCACGCTCGCACCGGAGCGGCCCAGCATCCTGATGCTGCGCCAGGCCAAGTCGACGCGCGTGGTCGGGCAGCTCGAGGGGCTGGACGACGACATCGCCGCGCGCCCGGGCGCCTCGTCCGCGCAGCCGCGCATCCGCGTGGTCGCCTACGTGCCCTCGACCAGCTTCGCGATCGGACCCGACGACCGCTACCTCATGGTCACGCAGCTGCTGCCCGCGGGCCTCGCGGCCAATGCGCTCGCCGTGCAGAACGCCTACCGCGAGTACCAGCAACGCTCGCTCGCTCGCGAGGGCTTGCGCAAGATGTACATCGGCACGCTCACGCTCACGCTGATCCTCGCGGTGTTCGGCGCGGTGCTGCTGGCCGGCACCTTCGGCAACCAGCTCGCACGGCCGCTTCTGCTGCTGGCCGACGGCGTGCGCCAGGTCACGCGCGGCGACCTGAGCCCGAAGAAGGTCTTCGCATCGCGCGACGAGCTCGGCGGCCTCACCCGCTCCTTCGCCGACATGACGCAGCAGCTTTCGGACGCGCGCACGATGGTCGAGCGCAGCGTGTCCGATCTCGAGGCCGCGCGCAGCAACCTGCAGACCATCCTCGACAACATGAGCGCGGGCGTGATCGTGTTCGACCGCCTCGGGCACATCGAGCAGGTCAACCCCGCCGCGACCCGCATCCTGAAGCTGCCGCTGGGCGCCTACATCGGGCGCCCGCTCGGCGACGTGCCCGCGCTGGCCGCGTTCGCCCAGACCCTGACGCAGCGCTTCGAGTCACCCGTCGAGGGCGGCGAGCGCGACCAGTGGCAGGAGTCGTTCAACCTGCAGACCGCGCCGGAGCACGACAGCCTCACGCTCCTCGTGCGCGGCGCGCGACTGCCCAACGGCGCGCCGCTGCTCGTGTTCGACGACATCACCGACCTCGTGTCCGCGCAGCGAGCCGAAGCATGGAGCGAGGTGGCACGCCGTCTTGCGCACGAGATCAAGAACCCGCTCACACCGATCCAGCTCTCTGCCGAGCGGCTGCAGCACAAGCTCGAGTCCAAGCTCGAAGGCTCCGACCAGCAGATGCTCGCGCGCTCCGTTCACACCATCGTGAACCAGGTGCAGGCGATGAAACGGCTCGTGAACGAGTTCCGCGACTACGCGCGACTGCCGGCGGCTACCTTCGCGCCGCTGGACGTCAATGCGCTCGTCGCGGAGGTGCTTGCGCTTTACGGCCACGCGTTCGAAGGCGGGCGGCTCGTGACGGATCTGGCAGAGGAGCTGCCCCTGGTGCTCGGTGACGCGACGCAGCTGCGCCAGGTCATCCACAACCTCGTGCAGAACGCGCTCGATGCGATCAGCGATCGCCCGGACGGGCAGGTGCGGCTTCGCACCGAGGGCGCACGCAACCTGGACGACACCTGGCGCACGGTGCGCCTGATCGTGGCCGACAACGGGCCGGGCTTCGCGGAGCGAGTGCTCAAGCGCGCGTTCGAGCCGTACGTCACAACCAAGAGCAAGGGCACGGGCCTCGGACTTGCGGTGGTCAAGAAGATCGCCGACGAGCACGCGGCACGGGTGCGACTGAGCAATCTTCATCACGGCGTCACCGAGCAGGGCGAGCCCCATGTAGCCGGCGCGCAAGTTTCGCTATCATTTTCCAAGTTGGTCCCCAGAGAGGGAACCTCCGCCGGAACCGCGGCAACCGCGGCCGGAGTGCACTGAGATCAATGGCCACCATCCTTGTTGTAGACGACGAACTCGGCATCCGTGCCCTGCTCTCAGAAATCCTGAGCGACGAAGGACACTCCGTCGAGCTGGCGGAGAACGCCGCGCAGGCGCGCGCCTATCGCGAGCGCGAGCGCCCGGACCTCGTCCTGCTCGACATCTGGATGCCCGATGTCGACGGCATCACGCTGCTCAAGGAGTGGGGCGCTGCCAGTCAGCTCACGATGCCCGTGATCATGATGAGCGGCCACGGAACCATCGACACCGCCGTCGAGGCCACGAAGTTCGGCGCGATGGCCTTCCTCGAGAAGCCAATTACTTTGCAGAAGCTGTTGCGCGCGGTCGAGCAAGGCCTTGCCAAGCCCGCCGCGCGCCCGGCCGCCACGGTCACACCGCTGCGCATGGGCGACCTTCGCGACGGCATGCCCGAACCGCTCGTGCCGGCGCACGGCACGCCCGGTTCACTCTCGATCGTGCTCGGACCCCAGCCCGAGCAGAGTTTCGAGCTCGATCGCCCGCTGCGCGAAGCGCGCGACGCTTTCGAGAAGGCCTACTTCGAGTTCCATCTCGCGAAAGAGAACGGCAGCATGACGCGCGTGGCCGAGAAGACCGGCCTCGAGCGCACGCACCTGTATCGCAAGCTCAAGCAGCTGGGCGTCGACCTGAGCCGCAACAAGAAGGGCGTCACGGGCTGATCGCTGGGAAGGCGGTTGGGCGCTGCTATACTCGCGCTCTTTCCTGGCTCGGTAGCTCAGTTGGTAGAGCAGCGGATTGAAAATCCGCGTGTCGGTGGTTCGATTCCGCCCCAAACCACCAAATACAAAA
>Ga0105248_10004277_pt1 | contig 15799 bp, 12 predicted proteins | sample KBSS34metaG_FD_81524 | JGI IMG/M metagenome (GOLD analysis project Ga0105248, IMG submission 81524) | Switchgrass rhizosphere microbial communities from Kellogg Biological Station, Michigan, USA - KBS S3-4 metaG | ecosystem: Host-associated > Plants > Roots > Rhizosphere > Soil | place...
ATCCGGGCCAGCTCGCCCGGCTGAAGGTCACCGCCGTCCACGGTCGATCGGTGCCGCAGCTACAGGGGAGAGTCACGCAGGTTTCGGCCGACAGTTTTGCCGACGAGCGCACCGGACAATCCTATTATAAGGCAAGCATTGCAGTTTCCGAAGGCGAGTTGCAGCGGCTCGTCTCGGCCGAGGGGCAGGCCGGGCGATTGCGGCCAGGAAATCCCGTTCAGGTAATGGTTACGCTCCGTCCCCGCAGCGCGCTGGAATATTGGCTTGATCCCTTGGTGCAGACATTGGGAAGCTCACTGCACGAGCAATAATGAAATTATACTAGTGATCATAACGCGAAATATCAGAATTCATTCGAGGATAATGCAGATTTAACATTATTTATACGCAAGATCTTTTCAACTGAAGGCCAGTGTGACCCTGGTAGGAACCCGCCCCAGGAGTCAAATTGTGACGATAACATCGGTTTACAATGGAAATAGTGTTAGCGATTATTTGTCGACGCAATCCTTCCTGGGGAGCGGACTGACATCTATCCAGCTCCATGGGGGGACGGCAGGCTGGACCGACTGGCTAAGCTCGGTAAATTGGGAGGCCAGCCTCTTCAAGAATCAACCCGTCAATATCATGTGGTCGATCCCGCTCATTCCGACGGGCGCCAATCTGGCGGATGCGGCCGCTGGAAAATATGACGCCAACTATCTGGCGATGGCCCAGCAGCTCGTCGCCAATGCCGGTGGTCAGAGCCAGATTTACGTGCGCCTGGGCTGGGAGTTCAATGGTGCGGGTTGGAATTCCTCTTCCGCTGTCGGGCAACCGGAAAATTATGCCGCGGCCTTCCGGGATTTCGTGACGATCGCTCGATCCGTATCGGACAAGTTCGTATTCGAATGGACGCCGAATGCCGGACCGACCGACATGAATCCTGAAACCGCCTATCCCGGCGACAAATATGTCGACGTGATCGGCACCGATTTTTACTATAATACCCAGTGGGATTCAAAGGACGCGAAGACGGCATTCAACTATTTCGTCAGTGAGCCCTACGGCCTGCAATGGCAGCAGGATTTTGCCGCAGCGCACGGCAAGCCGACCGCGATAGGGGAATGGGGGCTGAACTCGGACAATCCCGAATATGTGAAGCTCGTTGCCGACTGGGCGAAGTCGCACAACATGCTGTACCAGAATTACTGGGATTCGAACGCGGCCTTCCAGGGCCAGCTGAGCAGCGGCCAGTTTCCGACCGCCGCCGCCGCCTATCAGGCGCTGTTCGGATCGCAGGCAGACGGGCACACCAACAGTTTCGGCAGCAGCACTGCCGATATCCTGCACGGCGGCGCGGCGGGCAGCACGACGCCGGTGCTCCTGTTCGGCGGCGATGGCAACGACACCTATTATGTGGATAGCGCCAAGGATCGGGTGTTCGAGGCGGCCGGCGCGACCGCCGGGATCGACACGGTGAACGCATCGATCAGCTATACGCTGACCGCGAATGTCGAAAACCTCAACCTGACCGGAACAGCGTGCATCAATGCTACGGGCAACGACATGGCGAACGTCATCAAGGGCAATGGCGGCGCCAATGTGATCGACGGCGGCGCCGGTGCGGACATCATGACCGGCGGCAACGGCAATGACACCTATTATGTCGACAACGCCGGTGACGTGGTGATCGAAGCTGCTGGTGCGACGGCGGGGATCGACACGGTGAACGCCTCGATCAGCTACGCACTCACCGCCAATGTCGAAAACCTCAACCTCATCGGCGCGGCGGATATCAACGCCACCGGCAACGCGCTGGCGAACATCATCAACGGCAACAGCGGAGCCAATGTGATCGACGGCGGCGCGGGCGCCGACAGCCTGCGCGGCGGCGACGGCAATGACACCTATTATGTCGACAATGCCGGCGATCAGGTGGTCGAATATTACAATGGCGGCAAGGGTGGCGTGGACACGGTTTATGCCTCCGTCAGCTATACGCTGCCCGTGAATGTCGAGAATCTGCATCTGACCGGGACTGCCGACATCAACGCTACCGGCAATGGCATAAACAACCTCATCTACGGCAATGACGGCAATAACATCATCGACGGCGGCGGCCCCGGCGGTGGCGATCAACTCTATGGCGGCGGCGGCAACGACACGCTGATCGGCGCCAACGGAATGGACATCCTCGATGGCGGTACGGGCGCCGACATCATGCGGGGCGGCGACAATAACGACACATATTATGTGGATAATGCCGGCGATCAGGTGATGGAGGCAGCGGGTGCAACGGCAGGCGTTGATACGGTAAATGCGTCGATCAGCTACGCCCTGACGGCAAATGTCGAAAACCTGAATCTGGCCGGGACGTCAAATCTGAACGGCACCGGCAATGATCTGGCCAACACGATCACCGGCAACAGTGGCGCCAATGTGATCGACGGCGGCGGCGGCGCGGACATCATGCGCGGCGGCGACGGCAACGACACCTATTATGTCGACAATGCCGGCGACCAGGTGGTCGAATATTACAATGCCGGCGCGGGCGGGAACGACACCGTCTATGCGTCGATCAGCTACACCTTGCCGGTGAATGTCGAGAATCTGAACCTGACCGGGACGGCCAACATCAATGCGACCGGCAACAACATCGACAATATCATCCACGGCAATGCCGGAAACAACCGGATCGACGGCGGTACGGGTACGGATATGCTGTTCGGTGGAGATGGCGCGGACGTGTTCGCGGTCGGCCTTATGTCGGGGCGCAAAACGATCGGGGATTTCGGCGCGGGAGACACGATCGACATCTCCGCTTATCTCGCCGCCCATCTTACGCCGAAGATCTCGGTCTCAGGCGGCAACACCATTTTGACCTTCGACAGCACCAACAGCATCACTCTGCTGGGCGTCACGCAGGATCATCTGCACGCGACGGCAAATGGCTATAGCTACGGCTGATGGGGATAAGGGGCTGCTCGATCAGCCGTGATGATTCGAGCGGCCGCCGAAGGCGCGCCCTACGCGATGCGTTTCAGGCCTTCGGCGACGGTCAGCATCTCGATGTCCATCGCCCTCGCCAACGCGACGATCTTGCCGAATGCTTCCGGCGTGCATCCGTAGGGCGAAGGCGATTCGATAACGTCATGCGTATAGAAGATCAGCCATGCCGGGCGCGACTTTGCCCGCTGCAGCCATGTTCGCGCCCGCCCGACAGGGTCTTCGCCTTCCAGTGCGACGGCAGGCGCCAGGTTGATGTCGCTGCCTGCGCGCAGCAGCCCGGCATCCACCCCACGCAGCAGCGCGTAGCTGGGCGCTAGCGCCGATTTCGCCTTCACGCTCGCATCTCCGAACGGGAAGGCGAACGTCGTCGGGGCCGGCAGGCCGTTTGCTTCGAACGCCGCCCGGTTGCGCTGCGTGTCCGCGGTACTTTCGATGGCGGTGGCGATCCCGCAATTGCGATGGCTGAACGTGTGGCAGCCGATTTCGTGGCCCCGCGCGGACAGGCCGCGAAGGGTTTCCCAGTCGGCATAGGGGCCCAGTTCACCCGATGCGCCGCCGGCAAAGCCGCCGCAAATGTAAAAGGTCCCGCGAGCATCGGATTGTTCGAGGATTTCGGCGGCGCAACTCGCGGCCGATTGCGGCGCATCATCGAAACTGAAGGATATGATCGCTTTTGCCGGATTGCGTGTCGCCGGTCGGCGCGCCGCGACATATGCCAGCTTGCGGCGGAGGTAACCGGCCAGGCGCCGATCGCGCCCTCCGTCGGCGCCTTCCCGATCCATCAATAGTGCAAGGCCCGAAAGGCGCGCATCGCGAAGGTACGCGTATCCAGCGGCATCCATTCCGCGCGAGCGATCCTTGCCGCAAAGGCGCGCAGCGCGCCCCGAACGGGTATGAACCGCAACAAACGCGACGCGCGATACGCGGGATATTGTTTCACCTCGTCGGGGTGATCGATCACCATGAAACGGAAGTTTTCGCCCGACGATGCATATTTCCGCAAGAGCGTCTGCACGTCGTCCAGCCCAAGGTGGCTGACGCTGTTGTCGATATGCTCGACATGCCACTTATGCGCGATGCGGATTGCCCATTCCTGATCTTCCCATCCCCAGCCGGTGTAACGCGCGTCGAACGGGTGTTCCATCATCACGTCACGGCGGACCAGGATGTTGGATCCGAACGCATATTTCCACGGCTGCTGATTTCGCGCCTCGACGGAAAGGCAGTCCAGGCTGCTGCTCATGTGGCGGTGAAGCCGATATTGCGGATCCTCCGGCGATTGCAGGATCGAAAAGCCGCCGATGACCATCGCGGATCGGGCAACGGCGGGATGCTCGATATAGGTTTGCAGGAAATTCGGGTTGTCCGGCAGTGTGTCCGCATCGATGAACAGCAATTGATCGCCGGCGGCAAACTGGGCGAGGATGTTGCGCGCCGCCGCGCGACCGCCATTGCGCTCCAGGCGAATGAACGTGCCGGGGATCGGAAGCGCCATGATCGCTTTGTCGATGGCGTCGGTCAGAGCCTGATCGTTACTGCCATCATCGATAACGATGATTTCAATGCCTTCGGAGCAGCGCCTTGCCTGTTCGGCCAATATTTCGATGAGACGACAGGGATTATCGTGCAGGCAGGGAATGAGAATAGAGAGCCGAACCGGCGATTTCGCTATTCCGTTTGTGACGATGGTTCGCCCATCAAGCGGCATCATCATTTGACCCACGAAGACCCCAAAAGTGGCACCGATATGTTTGCTAGCAAGATGGCGGATAATACATGTTTTTTAGGAAGGCACAAATATTTCGCACAGTCTGTCTTATGTTAATTTTACCATCTAAGTTGTTAATTTTTCTTTTATTTCTCGATCTTTCCAGGGGTCATCGCGGTCCCCCTCGAAGACGCGGCAATATTATGGATTTGCAGCGAAGGAAACCGGTACGCGCATACGGCATCGATCCGTCCGTCGTTGCTATGCGCATGTTCCCGGTTTTCGGAGTGCGACGCGATCGGCCCTGTCTGGACCCGCATGCAGGCCGCTATCATCGATATCCGGTGATCGTCGATGCTGGGTTCAATAGGAACCGCGCGCCAGCAGAACGCGCGGCACGGTCAGGAACAGGATCGCCAGATCGAGCCGCAGGCTCTTGGTGCGCGCATAAGCGACGTCAAGCGCGACCCGCCGCCGATAGGTCGTGTCGTTGCGACCGCTGATCTGCCACAGGCCGGTAATACCCGGCCGCACATGGCAATATTCGACGAAATAGCGGCCATAACGCTCGATTTCCGCGTGAATGATTGGCCGGGGACCGACCAGGCTCATTTCGCCCTTCAGAACGTTGAACAGTTGCGGAAGTTCGTCGAGACTGCTGCGCCGAAGGAAACGGCCGATGCTCGTGATGCGGGGATCATCGCGCAGCTTCTGCGCCACGGCCCATTCCGCCCGCGCCTGCGGATCGTTGCGCAGCACCTCCGCCAGCCGCGCCTCCGCGTCGACGACCATGCTGCGAAATTTCCAGCAGCGAAATGACTCGCCCCGGCGGCCGAGGCGGTGCTGCCCGAAAAACAGTGGCCCCGGATCGCTGACGTACAGCACGACCGCCACGACCAGCATCAACGGCGCAAAGAAGATCAGGAGCAGAATGCTGGCAAAAATGTCCAAAATACGCTGCGCTGCAGCAGAGTTTTTGCGGGTGCGGTAGGGCGCGACCTTGATGTCGGCTGGGCGAATCATCTTGCTCACGCTCCAAACTCCAGAATCTCACGCTGACTTTGCCCCGGCGATGTAAATACCGAATTAAGAGGATGAAGAAAAGCCTTAAAAATATGGTAGAAGCCGCAGTGGCGAGGCGTTCTGTCGTTTCGGGTCGGTATCGATGATGTTACGTATGCGTTACAAACTTTCACCTTAACCCCTCATTTTGCAACGCAAAAATGAAAATGATGTGGGGTTTTGGAGCCCCTCAGCCGAGGACCGCGCCATTTTGCTCGTTAATCGCGGGTCAATAAGACATGCTGCAAATTGCAACTCCGCATTTAACCTATATTCAACGATGAAATATCGCGATTCGCGGCCGCATGTGCACATGTCCAAACGCGAATGGCGGCGGAAACCAGACGCCGATCATTCGTCGTTGAGAGGCAAAGCGGCATATTGTGGAACATTGATGAGGGGAATCACGCCAGCGCGCCCGCATTGATTTTGCTGCGTTGCACCTATACGATGGCGTATGCTTTCGGCGTAATGTTATTTTCGTGTCGAGTGGCTGTTGGAGGTTTGTTTTGAAACGCGTTCGTGGTTATTTCGTCCGTCGTCTCCTTGCGCTGGCGCTGCTGTCGTTCGGGTCGGTATCCTATGCCGCGCCTGATGCGGCTCTGCCCGCTCCGGTGTCCTCCGCCACCAACGCGCCGGCGGACTACATTCTCGGGGCTTCCGACAAGGTCCGCATCACCGTCTATAACGAACCGACGCTGACCGGCGAATATTCGGTCAACGCCAAGGGGACGCTGGCGGTGCCGCTGATCGGGGACGTGACCGCGCAGGGCCGCACGACCGACGCCATCAAGGCGGAGATTGAAACGAAGCTGTCGGACGGATATCTCAAATTCCCGCAGGTCAGCATCGAGGTGCTGTCATTCCGGCCCTATTATATATTGGGCGAGGTCAACAAGCCGGGCGAATATCCCTACTCCAATGGGCTGACGGTGCTGAACGCGGTCGCCACGGCGCAAGGCTTCACCTACAGGGCGAAGAAATCCAAGGTGTTTATCAAACATGCCGGCGAGCAGGTCGAGGCGGGCGAGGATTTGACATCTTCGACGCTGGTCCGGCCAGGCGACACGATCAGAATCGGCGAACGATATTTCTGATGCTGGGGCATCATCACGGGGGAACGGCGTGCCGATAAACATTGATGCCGGAAATCCGCGTCGCGGAGGGGCCCTCCCGCTGCTCCTGGCACTGCTGGGGCTCGCTTTGCCGGTGGCTGTCCGGGCGCAGGAAGTCGGGGTCGTTACGGAATCCGATCTGCCGCAGGTCATCGATCGCGGTCGCAATATCGGCGTTCTCGATCGTCCGCGCCCCGAATATGAACCGACCGGGATCCGGCGGGGCAGCTTCAAGATTTATCCCAGCGTCGATCTGGCCGTGGGCTATCTCGACAATATCTACGGTGCGTCGACAGATGCCAAGGCAGATGGTTTTGGGCAGATCACGCCGTCGGTGGCGATCGTCAGCGATTGGGCTTCCCATTATCTCAAATTCTACGGAAACGCGCAGCTTCAGCGGTATTTCAGCCAGAGCATTGAAAATCAGACCGCTTACACGCTGAACGCCGAAGGCCGGCTGGATGTGACGCGAGAAAACAATATTTTCGTTTCCGCCGAAAGCCGCCACGCATTCGAACCGCGATATTCCGACAATTCTCCCGACAATGCGCAGCGCCCGGTGGCCTATGACCGCCGCTACGGCCTGATCCGCGGGACTTATGAAGCCGATCGCATCAGGGCCGGCGCGGCATTTTCGGTAACCCGTCTTACCTACGGCGATGCGCAGTCGCGCACCGGGCTGGCGATCGATCAGAGTTTTCGCGATCACACGATGATAAAGGGCAGCACCAGCGGGGAATATGGTCTGACGCCCGACGCGTCGATCATAACCCAATTCTCTTTCGCGCGCGTCAATTACGACAGCAGCACGCCTGCCACCGATCGTTCGTCGAATGACATACGGCTGCTGGCCGGTATCAACCTGGATCTGACGTCGCTGCTGCGCGGGCGGTTTACGGTGGGCTATGTGGATCGCAACTTCCGCACCGCCGCCTTCGGCAGCATCAAGGGCCTTGCCGCCGATTTCCGCTTTCAATATTTCCTGACGCCGCTGACGACCTTCACGATCGCCGGCAGCCGATTTGTCGAAGACAGCACGATCGACCGGTCGGGCGGCTATTTCAGCGAGAAGGTCGAAGCGCGGGCGGACCACGAACTGTTGCGCAACCTCCTGCTCAACGCCGGCGTTACCTATGAACGCGATCGCTACAAGGGCGTCGACCGGGCCGACCAGATCTATTCGATCTCCGGCGGCGCACGATATCTTGCCAACCCGATGATGGAATTCGGATTTTCGGTGGCGCATTCGGCCAGGACGTCGTCAGGCGCGGCCGCAGGCGCCGGCATCAAGCAGACGCAGATGCTGGTAAGCGTGACGTTCAAGCGATGACGTGCGCAGAATATCGTATTTTCGGGCCGCTTTCGCGGGCCTGTAAAGATTGGCCACGCCGGTCGGCGCGGACCTACGACGGGGCGGCCGTCCGCTTAGCCGGGCGACCCGTCGCGGGGGACGCGACACCTGCTGTGGAATGTGTCGATATGAACCGGAGAACCAAGGGTCTGTTCATGCGCGTCTTTAGGCCATTCGCCGCGCCGCGCGCGACCCCCTTTAAGCATTGTGGATATGTGACGGAAGCTGGTGTTTCATTCATGGTCGGAGTTCACAGTCTTGGCTGACGCAACCGAGCCATTGGCCGCTAGGAGCGCGTCTGCGCGGGTTGGTCGAACACGCTTTTCGGCCGGGGCTTCCGGTCCCCATTTAACGGTCATTTGCATAGTGGCCGGTCTTATGCTGGCGGTCGGGTTCGGCGGCGATCTTACATCATCGCTAAGTGGCGTTGGCGGTGTCGCCTGGCGGTTGGGCTGTATCATCCTGATCATATTTGCATGGGTGATGCATGCCGATATCGCAAAAGGGCGGGAATTCACTGCCTTGTTCCTGCCATGGCTGATATGCTGCATCATCGAGGCGGCGATCAGGACCATGTCCTCTGGCGGCACCGATTATGTCGCAGACGTCTTTCGTCAAATATTCATCGTTGCAACCGGCGCGAGCGTTTACGCCATTGCTCACGTCCGGGCGCAACGAAGCCGGTTGCGGCTTGTGATGTTTGCCGCATCCTGCCTGACGACAATTTTGAGTGCGATAGTGGCTTATTCGCTGGTCAAGAATGGGTGGTCCTACGAGGCCATTCGGGCCACAAAGAATGTCGTCATTGAAAAGACGGGCTTTGGTGCGAACCTTGCCTGTTTCGCGGGGTTGATCGCGGCGCTGGCTGCATATGACCCGGCACGCCGATCGAAAACGATCGTTATGGGATTGATCATATTCCTTGTTTTACTGTCCGTGCTGCTAACGGCGCGCGCGCCAGTCGCACTGCTGGTTGTGGGGGCGCTCGTCGCATGGGGGGCTACCCGCATGGCATGGTTGAGACGGAAAAGCTTTAAAGCCGGGTTTATCGGCAGTTCTATCGTTTTGGCGCTCATTGTCGGTTCGTTCTTCACGTCGATCGATTGGATCGCGCACTCGGATATCGCGAAGGAACTCGCCGGGCGCGCGGCCCTGTGGCAAATCGGGCTCAGTGGGTGGAAGGGCAATCAACTTCTCGGGACCGGCCTGCGCACGTTTCATGATGTTATCGCCACCAATCTGGGCGCCGGCACCTACACCACGGCGTATGAGCGTAACTCGCTCTACGCGCTTGAGAGCGGGGCTTTTCACAATATCTGGGTAACGACGCTCGGGGAGCGAGGGGCCATCGGCCTGCTGGGTCTTTATCTGACATTTTCGCTGTTGTTCGCGCGAATGATTGGGAACTTGAAAGCGCTGACCAAGCATGAGCGCTTCTTCGCGATCCTCACCCTCTCTTTTCTGTTCTTGCGCGGATTTGTCGAAATTGCTGGTCTGATGTCCTATTCCGACGGCGCGGTGGACGCGATCGTCGTGGTTGCCATCGCGTTGTTGATTGCGCCGAGCGGCGATGGACAGTCTGGCGGACGGCGGTCGGTGAGCCGAGGCGCGACGAAATCCCGATCCTAGGGTGGCGATGGGCGCGGCGGTGAAGGGCGACGGTAGCTGCGGCAGTGGGTGCTCTCAGGAGGTTCGATGAATCGCAACGTCTCGGTATATTTGGATCTCATGCGGCTCGTCGCGGCGCTGGGTGTTTTCCTTGGACATGTCCGCCATCTCATGATGCCCGGCATGCCCGCCATCATTGGCGGCCAGGCTGGCGAATGCGTCGCAATTTTTTTCGTACTCTCGGGATTTGTGATCAGCTTTGTCACCGACGGCAAGGAAAGAGATTGGAAGGCCTACAGCAAAGCGCGGGCATTCCGAATGTATTCCGTGGTGACAATTGCGCTCCTCGTTACGTTCGCTGCCGATCAAATCGGGTTGAGCGGCAATGCGGCCTTTTACGCCAACCTCCCCAAAATCGACATTCCGTTCAATCCATATCCGTCCATTTCCGAGATATTTTCCTATCTGACATTTACGAATGAGGTGTGGTTTCAATCCGTCGTCATTGGAACCAATCAGCCTTATTGGTCGATCGGGTTCGAAGTGTCTTATTATCTCCTGTTCGGGATATTGGTGTTTACCCCGAAGCCGGCGCGGATATGGGCTTTCCTTGTGGCGGCGATTTTCGTTGGCCCTAAGATCGTGCTTTTTTTCCCGTTATGGCTGATTGGCGTGGCGGCGCACCGGATCGTAAGGCGGCCGATTCTGCCGACTCTTCGCACACGCCTTGCCGGCCTTGCGCTGTTTGTCGGCAGCGGCATTGCATATCTCATCGTTCGCTTTGCCCTGTCCCATCATGTAACAGCGATCTTCGTCTTTGAAGAGCCGAAACAAGTGGCGATTTCGTGGCTATATTTTCATCTTATCGGCTTGACGGTGGCCGCCAATATAATCGGCTTTGCATTTCTAACATCGTCTCTCGAAGTCTGGCCTGCCTCGATTGCGCGCTGAATCCGCTGGCTAGCGGGCGCGAGTTTTTCGCTTTATCTGATGCATCTGCCGATCCTGCTGGCGATCCTGGCATTGTTTCCGCAAGTTCGGCAAACAGGGCCCGGGATAATCGCAATCGCTGCGATCCTAGCGATCATATTGCTTCTGGCCGAGGTAGGAGAGCGTCGGAAGCGACAGATGGAGAACCTTTTGTCCCGGTTTCGCGGGAGGCTTGCTTCCGCCCCAAGGGCACAGACATGATCGTGTTAGCGACGGGAAATATCGACGATCGAGAGGTCCGTCGAACGTGGAATTTCCGTCCGGAACAAATCGAATGGAGCTAGGTTGCGTGTGAAGCGGGCCGTTTGATTTCCGTAGCGAACTTGCGCCTGCGAGCCCGTGTAACGCGACACCGTTGAACAAGTTCGGCTTTTGAGCGGCTTGTCGTCGATCATATCGGAGAAGCAATATGCAAGATGCGGTTCCCCCTCCTGCGGTGATCAGCCAGGCGGCATTCGCCGATAACTTTTCCAATGGGGTTGATCCGCAACGCTGGTCGTTCGTCACCCGGGACACCCAATGGAAGAAGCAGCTGCAATGCTACATCCCGGGACAGGCCAGGGGCGGCCGAAGCGGGCTTATCATCACGGTGCGGCGAAGCAGCCCGGGCGACCCCGCTTACTGCAAACGTCAGCCTTTCGTTTCGGCCCGTATTACAACGAAGCAGGCATTCTCCTTCGGCCGGTTGACGGTACGCGCACGGTTGCCTTCGGGGGCGGGTCTGTGGCCCGCCATCTGGATGCGAACACCGGATCCCAAGCCGCTAGATGGCGAAATCGATCTGGTGGAAGGCTATGGCAGCAGGCCGGATCTTTATCAGAGTACCGTCCATGGGTGGAAGGGCGGCGTTCATACGGGCTATGATTGCGGCATCCTTTCGGCGGGCGCGTCGAGCCCATATTTCGCGTTTCGTCACCACTGCGCCAGCGCGTCTATGCCCACGGGCACCTTTGACAGCGGCTTCCATACGTTCAGCGTCGAATGGCGGAGGGACGGCATTAAATGGTTCCTGGATGGCAAGCCGTATTTCGAAACCACCAAATTCGTCCCTCAGCAGCCGATGGCGATCATTATCGAGCTTCAGTTAGGCGGGGTGTTCGACGGAAACCCCACAGATCAGACACGCTTTCCCGCACAGATGATCGTGAGCAGCGTTCGTTTCGACCCCTTTTAAATCTGCCTCGAGCCAGCGGGCTATTGGGGACTGGGTCGCCTGTCCAAGAGCTTCTTGAAGTAAGAGGACATCGGTCGCTCGACATAAAAATAGACGACATATCCCGCCAGATTTGCTGCGATAACAACTGCCAGGATGAACACGATCGGGACATGAAGCGCCCCCGGCAGTTTCGACCAGATCGGGAAGATGACGGGGATCAACAGGACGTGGATCAGATACGTGCTGTAGGAGGCGTCGCCCGCTTTTTCCAGCATGGTGCCGATCCGGCTTGGTCGGGCGGCCCGCGTCGAGGTGCAAAGATAGACCGCCGCGATCGACATCAGCCCGAGCCCGATCTGCCAGGGCAGCTGCATCGGGAACACGGCCCCCGAGCCCGCGAAGAACACAGCGCCGCCAATGAGGATCAGACACGAGATCGGAACCGCGCCCTTCAGCGTGTGCCAGCGATCCGCCTTCGTTTCAAAATAGCCGAGGGCGGTGCCGGCGGCAAACAGCAGGATGATCGGATCCGTCCAGAAGGTCAGCGGTGTTATGGGATCGGCATAAGGGATAAGCGGCCGCAGCGCGGCACCGATGGCGACAAGCCCAATGAACGTCGCAAAAAAGACTGTCAGGCCGAACCGCCTTGGAAGGACCAGGCAGGCCGCGAATATAAGGTAGAAGAACATCTCATAATCAAGCGTCCAGCCTTGCCCTATTATGGGACGAATGACGCTCGCGCCGTCGCTGTTATACGGAAAGAAAAAGAGCGACTTCCATATCTCGGTAAAGGTCGGCGCTTCGCCCTTGATGATGTCCAACGGGATATGGACGGCGGTGACCAGCCAATACATAGGCACGATCCGCAAAACCCTTCGCTTAGCGAAATTCAGGGCGGCGTTGGTCGATCCAAAACTGTTCTCTGCCGTGCGATACAGAATGAGACCGCTGGTAACGAAGAAGACCGCCACCCCGACCCAGCCAAAGCACCAGCGCAACGACTGATCCGCCAGATGCTCTGGCCCCTGAACGGTGATGCGCCCCATCGCATGATCGGCGATCACGAGGGATGCGGCGATCGCACGTAGCATTTGCAGACGAACAAGTTTGCGCATGGGACCCCGATTATTTGGTGGTTCAATATTCTAACGTTTGAGATGCTTCCCCATCGATCGGCCCGCGCCCAAATATTGCGCCGTTCCTAGCGGGATCCGAGGGAGGAGTTATCATTCCAATCTACTTTTTCCAGAAGCCCCGCGCCTGCATCGCCTCCAGATACAGGCGCGCCAGGCGCGGCCAGCCGGCTTCATCCTGCAACCGCCCACGCGCCGCTTCGGCGGCCGCGAGGCGCTGCGCAAAGGGCATGGCGATGAAGGCCTCGATCGCTGTCGATATCGCCGCCACATCTCCCTCCGGCGCGACCTGAACCCAGCTCTCGTCCGTTTCCCTGAGCGAGGGCGGACGCGCGGCCAGCGTGGCGATCATCGGGACACCATTGGATACGGCCATCATCGACACGCCGCTCTGCGAATCGAAGGCGCTGTACGGGCACAGGAAGGCGTGGACGCCGGACAGGATGCTGGGCAGTTCCGCTTCATCGATGAAGCGAGCCTCGACATGGAAGGCGGCGTCGTCGGCCGGCAGGACCGCAAGGCAGGATTGCCAGTAAGCGGCATCTTCGCGCCGCGGGGCGCCCGCGATATGCAGCCGCACTTTCACGCCGCGCGCGCGCAGCGCGACCACCGCCTTGATCGACTCCAGCACCTGCTTGTTGGGGCGCAGTGATCCGAATATCAGCAGGTTGGTCTCATCGTCCGCCGCCGCCGGCTGGATGTCCGGTACGGTGAAGACCCCGTGATAAAGCGTTGCGATGCGCGGCGCGGGTACGCCAGCTTCGGCGATGAGCCGGCCGGTCTGCTGTTCATTGTTCGTCATGATCGCATCGAAGCGACGATAGGCCCAGCGATACAGAGCGCGTTCGAGGCCGGCGAAGCGTTTCGGGAAACGATAGCTGTGGGGGTAGAAATCGTGGAGGCTGAGCGCGATCTTCGCGCGCGTCAGCTTCGCGACGATGATCGGCACCAGGCTGATCGGCAGGGTGGGCGCGATGGCGATCATCAACATCGGCGCATCGCCGCCGCACGGCCGCACGATCCGGCGGGCGAGATCGAGCGATACGCTCGCCAATATGATTTTCTGAAGCAGGCCGCCCCTGCGCGTCGGCCAGATCGTCCGTTCGACCTGCGACACCGCCAGCCGATGCTCCTGCTCCGGCGCGATGAACAGCACCTCCGCGCCCGCCTGTTCGATCGCGTTGGCGAGTTCGACCGAGAAGCGGCCCATGCCGGATCCCTTGGCGAGCGTGGCGACCACGAGCCTGGCCATCATAGCGCCGTTTCCTTCGCATCGACCATCGCCGGAGGCCTGCTGACGATGAGCGCGATGATGCATAGGGCCGCGCCAAGCTCGACCGTCGCGCCAGCCAGCACGGCGACCGGAAATCCCACCAGCTTCCAGGTCACCAGCCGCGCCAGATTGGCGATGACATAGCCGATGGTGGTGGTCACGGTGAACATGCGGGCGCGCCCCTGCGTGAAGGACAGCCGGCCGAGCATCATGTTCGCGCCTTGCGCGACCAGCCACATCGCATAGCCAGGGATAAGCGAGGACAATAAACGCGCATTGTCGGCGCTGAAATGGCCGCGTCCTCCCAGCAGAACCGGCAGATAGGATCGTCCCGCCACCAGCATCAGCGCCACGATCGACAGGCCGCCGATCGTGGCGAATGCCGCCTTCAACAGGAAGCTGCGTTTCTCCGAATCCGGTTTCCGCGCGAGCCGGACCATGGCGATGTTCGACATCGGGCCGATGATGAGGCCGTTGGCCGTCAGGCACAGTCGCTGCGCCATCGAGATGGCGGAGGTGACACCGGCGCCCGACAGCGAGGCCAGCACCAGGACGATCATCTGGGTGAGCAGGAAACCGCCGGTTTCCAGGCTGGCATAGAGCAGCATGGGAACCAGCCGCCGGCGGACGGAATGGCGAACGTCCGGCGCCATGGCCGCCCCGTTCTGCACGAAGGGCCCATGGCGGGCGCCGTTGCGCAAGCTGTGAAGCGCGACGAGCAGGGTGACCAAAGCGGCGATGCAATAAGCCGAGGTAAGCAGCAGGGTCACCGGCGCGAACGGAATGAACACCAGGATCGAGATCAGCCCAACGAAGGTGGCGTTGTTCAGGAACACGATGCCCTGAGCGAGGCCGAATTTGCCACGCGCGTTCGATACCGCGGCGGCGAAGGCGATGATCGCGGTCGCCAGACAGGCCGGAGCCATCAGGATCGAGGCGCCCATGCCGACCCAGCCGCCGCCGCGATGCAGCGTCAATCCCATCGCGCCGATGAAGAACGCGACCGTTATCACCATCGCCGTCAGCAGGAACTGCCTTGCGATGACGGGCAACTGCGCGCTTTCGGCCGGCGCGTCCTGGCTGGTCGACCATGCGATGTAGGCGGTCGAGAACGGGCCGCCGATATAGGTGTTGAGGTAGGTGGGGACGGCGCAAAGCTGGTAGAAAGCGTCGGTCGCCGCCGAGAATCCGAAACCGACCGAGATGATCAACTCGCGCGCGAAGCCCACGGCGCGCGAGATGACCACGATCATCAGCGGCGCCGCGACCGACAGGATGTTCCGCCGGCGAGAATTCATTCGAACGATCCTGTCGATAGCCGTTGAAAAAGGATGGCCCGATGGCGCATTTGCAGTTGACGCTGCAGTGCAACATTGTCAAGCGTGGCCATGATTTTCGTCAAGCCATGATCG
>Ga0105248_10004279_pt1 | contig 15796 bp, 16 predicted proteins | sample KBSS34metaG_FD_81524 | JGI IMG/M metagenome (GOLD analysis project Ga0105248, IMG submission 81524) | Switchgrass rhizosphere microbial communities from Kellogg Biological Station, Michigan, USA - KBS S3-4 metaG | ecosystem: Host-associated > Plants > Roots > Rhizosphere > Soil | place...
TCGACTCGCCTCCCGTCGGCAACGCGTCGCTCGACGTCGAGGCGGCGGTCACCACCGCGCTGGAGACGCGGGCGGACCTCCAGCGCGTGCGCAAGGACATCGTCAACGCCGACACCGCGGTCAGGTACGCCGGCAATCAGCGGCTCCCGGACGTGCGGTTCAACGCCAGCTACCAGGCGAGCGGGCTCGGCGGCACCCAGGTACTGCGCACGGGCGGATTTCCGGGAACGATCGTCGGACCAGGTACGGTCACCGATTTCGGCTCGGTGGTCGGACAGCTGTTCGGGCACGACTACCCGACGTGGGCGGCCGGCGTCAGCGTTACCTATCCGATTGGCGGCGGCGCGGAGCAGGCCAACTACGCGCGCACCAAGCTGGAACGCACGCAGAGCGGCGAGCGCCTGAAGAGCGCGGAGGCGAAGGCGATTCAGCAGATTCGCGACGCCGCCTGGAAGATCGAGATGAACGGCAAACGGATCGAAACCACGCGCGCGGCGCGCGAGCTGGCCGAGCAGCGGCTCGACGCGGAACGCAAGCGTTTCGAAGTCGGGATGTCGACGAGCTTCCTCGTGATTCAAGCACAGCGCGACATGGCGCAGGCGAAGACCAACGAGCTGGGCGCCGTGCTCTCATACGACCTGTCGCTCGTCGACTACGAAGCGCTGCAGCAGGCGGGGCCTGCCGGGCAGGGCTCGGCGGGTGCAGGCAGTTCGCAGGGTTCGGGAGCTCAGAGTGCCGGCGCGGTGATCGCGCCGCCGGCGGTGCCGGCGACGTCGAACGCGGGGCGATCGGTCATCGGGCTGCCAGGCGTGCCACAAGGCCAGTAGGGTCAGATGGGTCGCGTGGATCGGCCAGGCTCGACACTCGCCGAACGGCTGTGGCGCGTCAGGAAGAATCACACGTCGATCGACGCGCACATCAGCGACCGCGGCGTCGGCGTCGAGATTAGGTACTTCTACGACGGCGAGCCGGTGCTGTCGCAGCAGTGGCCGACACGCCAGCTGGCGCTGACCGACGCGGCCGCACGGCTCCGCGATCTGCAGCGCGCGGGGTGGACGACACACTGGTAATTCGGCGTAGCGCGGGGCTTTCAGCCCCGCGATCGCGGCCCTGAAGGGGCCGCGCTACAATCTCGGCGTTCATGAGTTCCCAGACGCTCGGCGCGCGGTTCGTCCGGACCGCGAAGCGGCAGCTGGCGTCGTTCTGCATGGCCGACTCGACCGGCCGCGACCTGACCTTCGGCCGGGCGCTGGTCGGAAGCCTGCTGCTGTCGCGCGCCATTCGGCGGCTGCCCCGACATTCTCGCTATGTGGGGCTCCTGTTGCCGGCCTCGGTCGGCGGCGCACTCGCCAACATCGGGACGTCAATCGCCGGGCGCATTCCGGTCAACCTGAATTTCACGGCGGGCCACGACGCGATGGCGGCGGCGATCGAGCGCTGCGGCATCCGGACGATCGTGACGTCGAGGACCTTTCTGGCGAAGGCCGGCATCGAGACGATGGGCGGCATGATCTTCCTGGAAGATCTGCTCGCCTCGACGTCGGCCGCGCAGAAGGCGTTGATGCTGGCGGCGGTGCGCCTGCTTCCCGCGGGCCTCCTCGAGCGCCTCTTCTGTCAGCCCGCCGATCGACACGAGGTCGCGACGGTGATTTTCTCGAGCGGCAGCACCGGCGTCCCCAAGGGCGTGATGCTGACGCATCACAACATCCTCGAGAACATCGCATCGGTCAACCACGCGTTCGCGCTCACGTCGGCCGACGTCATGGTCGGCGTGCTGCCGTTCTTCCATTCGTTCGGCTTCACCGGCACGCTGTGGTTTCCGATGATCACCGGCTTCGGCGTCGCCTACCATCCGAATCCGACGGACGCCAAAACGATCGGCGAGCTCGCCGAGAAGTACCAAGGCACGCTGATTATCAGTACCCCGACGTTCTGCGCCGGGTACATCCGGAAGATCCGCCCGGAACAGTTCGCCCACCTTCGCTACGCTATCGTCGGCGCCGAGAAGCTGCGGGAGCCGACGGCATCGGCGTTCTACGACAGATTCGGGCTGATGCTCCTCGAAGGCTACGGCTGCACCGAAATGGCGCCGATCGTCTCCGTCAATCTTCCCGGACACGACGCCGCCGGCGTGGCACGCGCCCGCCCGGGTACCGTCGGCCGCCCGCTGCCGCGCGTCGAGGCGAAGGTCGTCGATCCGGCGACGTTCGAGGGACCGCTGCTCGATACCGAGGGGCTGCTGCTGCTGCGCGGACCCAATCAGATGCTCGGCTATCTGGACGATCCCGAGGCGACCGGTAAGGCCCTGCACGACGGCTGGTACATCACGGGCGACATTGCGGCCGTCGACTCGGACGGGTTCATCCGTATCACCGATCGGCTCTCTCGCTTCAGCAAGATCGCCGGCGAGATGGTCCCGCACATGAGGATCGAAGAAGAGATCCAGCGGCTTCTCTCGGAGCCTCACGTGTGCATCGTCACTTCGGTCCCTGACGAGACGAAGGGCGAGCGGCTCGTCGCCTTCTACACCGATCCCGGCGTCACGCCGCAGCAGGTGTGGGAGCTGTTGTCGACGACCTCGATGCCGAGGCTGTGGCTGCCGAAGCGCGACGATCTTCGATTCATCGAAACCGTTCCGACTCTTGGAACGGGGAAGGTCGACCTGCGATCGGTCCGCGACATCGCGTCGGAGTCGCGACCCTGAAAGGGCCGCGCGACGTCTGCGGCGCACGGTCGCGGCGCAGGCGGGTGTGGCGAACCGGTGACGCCCGTCGCGCGACCCTTTCAGGGTCGCGTCCAGCCCGCGCTACGCCGGCAGCGTCAGCGGACCGAAATGCTCCTGGTAGCGCCGCTTGAACTCTTCCCATGTGTAGGCGTGGCTGAGTCCACCGAGGTGCTCGAGGGCGTAGGTCGCCGCCACGCTCCCGAGCTGCGCCGCGATGTCGTACGGCAGCCCGACCGCGAGTCCCTTCAACAAACCACCCCGGTAGGCGTCGCCGACGCCCGTCGGATCGACGATCCGGTGCGGCGTGACCGCAGCGACGTCGACGCGGCCGTGCCGCGTGATGACCGACGATCCCTGTTCGCCACGCGTGACCACGAGCGCACCCGCCTCGACGAGGATGTCGTCCTCGCTCAAGGCGGTCTTCTGACGCAGCAGCTCGAGCTCGTAGTCGTTCACGATGACGAGGGCTGCGCCCGTCACGCCCTCGCGCAGCTCGTCGCCAGACATCCGGGCACACTGCTGGCCCGGATCGAAAACGAACTTGATGCCGAGCGTGCGGCATTCCTCCGCGTACTGGACCATCGCGCCCGGATCGTTCGGCGAGATGATGGCGAACCCGCAGTCGCCGACGGTGCGGAACGACAACTGACCGGCATCGGCCATCGCGCCGGTGTAGAACGAGGCGATCTGGTTGTTGTCCTGGTCCGTGCTGCAGAAGAACGAGGCGCAGAACTTGCCAGGAATCTGCCGCGTCAGCGACGTATCGACGCCGGCGGCCTCGAGCCACTGCCGGTACTCGCCGAAATCCTCGCCGGCGGTGGCCATCAGCAGCGGCCGCTCGCCGAGCAACGCCAGCGTATACGCGATGTTGGGCGCGCAACCGCCGCGCCGCTTGTCCATCGTGTCGACCAGGAAGCTCAGGCTGACGCGCTTCATGTGCTCCGGGAGGAAATGCTCGGTGAACTTCCCCGGAAATGACATGAGGTAGTCGAAGGCGATCGAGCCGGTGACGACGATATTCATGATTTGAGGTAGCGTCCGATGATGGGCGCGAGATCTTTCTTGGTCTGTTCGGGCACGTCCTTCATCTGAGTGATGATGGCCGTGGCGAGCGCGTCCTTGCACCCGCACGCGCGTGGGCCGGTGATGTGACCGACCGCTTCGGCGATCGTCTTCTGCGCGGTCGCGGCATTCTGCATCAGGTTCGCGATGATCAGGTCGACCGTGACCGAGTCGTGATCCGGGTGCCAGCAGTCGTAGTCGGTTACCAGGGCCAGCGTGGCGTAGCAGATCTCCGCTTCGCGCGCGAGCTTGGCCTCCTGGAGGTTCGTCATCCCGATCACGTCCATGCCCCACGATCGGTAGAGCCGCGACTCGGCGAGCGTCGAAAACTGCGGCCCTTCCATATTCACGTAGCTGCCGCCGCGGTGGACGGTGGCGCCGACGGCCGCCGCGGCATCGGCGGCAATCGCCGAGAGCTGCCCGCAGACCGGATGCGCGAAGGCGATGTGCGCGACCAGGCCGCGGCCGAAGAAGGTGCTGATGCGTCCTTTCGTCCGATCGAAGAACTGATCGGGCACGACGATGTCCAGCGGCTTGTATTCCTCCTTCAGGCTGCCGACCGCGCTCGCCGACAGAATCCGTTCGACGCCGAGTAGCTTGAAGCCGTAGATGTTCGCCCGGAAGTTCAACTCCGACGGCAGAATGCGGTGCCCGGCGCCGTGCCGCGCCAGAAAGGCGACCCGCTTTCCGCGCAACCTGCCGAGCACATACGGCCCCGACGGATCGCCGAATGGCGTCGAGATGGTTTTGTCTTCGCGGTCGGTCAATTCGGCCATGTCGTACAGGCCGCTGCCACCGATGATTCCGATTTCGATCGTCATAGCTTTCTTCAGCGCCTATTCATCACGGAGGACACAACGGACACAAAGGTTAAGTCAGCTCAGCGCCGGAATCACCCGGCGGTCCCCGCCTGCTTCCCGGATGTAGCCCGCCGCGATCGACGGATCATGATAGAAGAAGACGAGGACTTCCCTCGCCATCGCATCCTCGGTGAACGCCCGCTTCGCGGCGAGCGTGTCCATCGGATACAGATCGAGGGCCGGGATCCACGACTCGGTCACGTGGCTCATCGTCGGAATCAGATCGGCGGCGAACGCGGCGCTCTTGCCGCCGGATTCGATCAGCACGACCTGATGATGTGTCGAGTGACCGCCGGTGCGCTTCACCCTCACGCCCGGCATGATCGTCACGTCATCGTCCACCAGCTGCAGCACGCCGGCCTCGGCGAGCGGCTGGAAGTTATCCGGCTGGTATCGAGCCGCGTTCTGCGAATGGACGTGGGTCGCGTCCTCCCATTCCCCGCGGCGGGCGATGTACTGCGCGCGCGGGAAGCGCGGACGGAGCCGGCCACTCGGGTCGCGGACGGTGAAGCCTCCGGCGTGGTCGAAGTGGAGATGGCTCGCAAGCACGATGTCGATGTCCTCTGGCGCCAGGCGAGCATCTGCCAGCGCGCGATCGAGATCGTAGCGATGGTCCACGCCGAACGTGTCGTCGAACGCCGCGTCGCCCTTCCCGCCGAGTCCCGCGTCGATGATCATCGTCCGTGCGCCGCGGACGATCAGCGGCCGCATGCCGAGCGTGACGCGGTTACGGTCGTCGGCGGGCGACACGGCGGACCATTGCGCCTTCGGCACGATGCCGAACATCAACCCGCCGTCCATCCGCAGAAAACCGTCGGACAGGGAGATCAGTTCGAGCTCGCCCAGGGTGAACCTCGAGATTGCCGGAGGCGGCTGCCTGACGGCGGGCTGATTGGCGATCCCCGGCTGCTTGAGCTCGATCAGCACGCCGTGCGCCGACGAGGGATGGATGAAAGCGATGGTCGAGTCTTCCGCGCCTGGCCGCGGATGTTCGTCGATCAACCGGACGCCGCGCGATCGGAGATGTCCGAGTGCGGCACCGATGTCGTCGACCCGCAGCGTGATGTGGTGGAGGCCGGGACCGCGCTTGTCCAGATACCTCGCGATCGCCGACTGCGGCGCCGTCGCCTCGAGCAGCTCGAGCTTCGAGTCCCCGACCGGGACGAATTGCGCGCGAACCTGCTGGCTGGTCACCTCCTCGGGGGCTTCGACTTCGAGGCCGAGCGCGTCACGATAGAACGCCAGCGCGGCGGACAGATCTTTCACGGCGATGCCGATGTGGTCCAGGACAGCCTTCATGAAGTCGGTGAATTGGTGAATTGGCGAATCGGTGAATGGAGAGCACGACCGAGCAGGTCGGCCGCCGCGGTGTACGGATCGATTTCGCGCGTAGCGATGCGCTCCACCATCTGCGCCAGCTCGCCCGCCTTCAAGACATGTCGCTCGAGGTGATCCATGAAGCGCTGCGAGACGAGCTCGCGCAGCCGATACTCTCCGCGCGTCTTGCGCCGGGTCAGCTGCGTGCCGGCAGCGTGCGCGCGGAATTGCTCGATTGTGGCGACCAGTTCGGCGACGCCGGCGCCGGTCGTGGCCACGGTCTTCACAACCGGCGGCCGCCACTCGCCGCTCTGATAGGTGTGCAGCGCGAGGTTCGCGTCGACAGCCGCCACCAGCCGGTCGGCGCCTTCGCGATCGGCTTTGTTGACGACGAAGATGTCAGCGATTTCCATGATGCCGGCCTTGAGCGCCTGCACTTCGTCGCCGGTGCCGGGCACCAGCGTCACAATCGAGATGTCGGCCGTCCGGATGATCTCGACCTCGTCCTGGCCGACGCCGACCGTTTCGATGACGACGACGTCCTTGCCGGCGGCGTCGAGAACGAGCGCGGCATCGCCGGTCGCGCGCGCGAGGCCGCCGAGATGGCCGCGCGTCGCCATGCTGCGGATGAACACGCCCTCGTCCGCCGCGTGCGATTGCATCCGCAGTCGATCGCCGAGGACCGCCCCGCCGGTAAACGGGCTGGTGGGATCCACGGCGATGACGCCAACCGTTGGGAACCCGCCTTCGCTCGGCTTCTGACCCGCGAGCATCGGCTTGGCAGGCGCGGAGCGCCCATCTTCGCTCGTCTCGACGTCCTCGAGTTTCGGCGAGGCGGGCGCTGAGCTCGCTGAGAAAGACTGCGTCTGCGTGCTTTCCGTGCGCTGCGTTCGAATGGTTGTCACGAGGCGATCCACCAGCGTGCTCTTGCCGGCTCCGGGCGGGCCAGTCACGCCAATCAGGTAGGCGCGGCCGGTCTGGCTGAAGATCGCGCGGACGAGATCGCCACTCGCGGGATCTTCGTCCTCGATGAGCGAAATCGCGCGTGCCATCGCCCGCGGATCGCCCGCCAGAACGCGTTCGGCGAGCGTCATCGAGACAAGAGCTGTCGCGCGATGACCAGGCGCTGGATTTCGCTCGTGCCTTCGCCAATCGTCGTCAGCTTCACGTCGCGGAAGTATTTTTCGGCCGGGTAATCCTTCACGAACCCGTAGCCGCCGTGGATTTGCACGCAGTCTTCGGCGACTCTCACCGCCGTCTCGCTCGCATACAGCTTCGCCATCGAGGACTCGAGCGACGTCCGTCCGCCGCGGTCCTTGAGGTACGCGGCGCGATACGTCAGCAGCCGCGCGGCTTCGATGTGGGTGGCGGCATCGGCGAGCTTCCATTGAATCGCCTGAAACGTCGAGATCGTCTTGCCGAATGACTTGCGCACTCTGGCGTACGTGAGCGCCGCCTCGTAGGCGCCCTGCGCCAGACCAACCGACAGCGCGGCAATCCCGATGCGGCCCGCATCGAGCACCTGCATGGTGTTGACGAACCCCTGTCCCTCGCCGCCCAGCAGCTGATCGGCCGGTATCCGGCAGTTCTCGAACAGCATCTCGCTGGTGTCGCTGGCCCGCATCCCCAGCTTGTCCTCTTTCTTTCCGGGGCTGAGGCCGGGAGTCCCTTTGTCGACGATGAAGGCCGAGATGCCTTTGGTGCCGGCGGCGCGGTCGGTGACCGCCATGACGACCATCGTGTCGCCGACACGACCGTGCGTCGTGAAGGTCTTGGATCCGTTCAGAACCCAGCAGTCGCCGGCACGCGTGGCCGTGGTCCGCATGCCGGCAGCGTCGCTGCCCGAGGAGGACTCGGTCAACCCCCAGGCGCCAATCTTCTGCCCTCGCGTCAGCGGCGGCAGGTACTGCTGTTTCTGTTGTTCGCTGCCGAACAGGAAGATATGCGCGGAGCACAAACCGTTGTGCGCGGCGATCGACAGCGCCACGGCCGGATCGACGCGCGCCAACTCCTCGATGCAGATGCAATAGTCGATCGCCGACAGACCCGCGCCGCCGTACTGCTCGGGGAACTGAATACCGAGCAGTCCGAGCGCCGCCAGCTTCGGCATCAGCTCGGCGGGAAAATGCTGCTGCTCGTCCCATTCGCGCACGTGAGGCCGCATTTCTGTTTCGGCGAACTCACGCACGCTGCGGCGGAGCAGTTGTTGTTCTTCGGTCGGACGGAAATCCACTAGTGAATTATGTCGGGGCTTGGGGCTTGGGGCTAGCTATTAGCTGACGCACCTGACAGCCAGCTCCATCAGCTAGCCCCCAGCCCCTAGCCCCTGGTCCCAACGGCGTCAGTAATACACCGTCACCCGAAAGCTACCGGTGTTGTCCTTCAGGTAATCGTCGTTCACACCCAGATACAGCCGTCCTGACGATCTCATCCGAATCGCGCCTTCATCATCACCGATGAAGAAGTAGTCGTTGCCATCGCCAATCCGGCCGATCAACGCTGCCGCCGGCCGGGCCGGGATCGGTCTGGCGTCGTTGCGCGGCGAGTTGTGTTCGCCGGCCGGACCATCCTGGCGATTCGGTCCCCAGCGGACGCGGCCGGCAGCCGAAAAGTACAACGTCTGACCGCCGCGAATCTCGATGCCGGTATCCTTCCAACCCAGCCACGAATCGACGCTGACCTCGCGCTCCCGCAGCCCTGACGGCCGTCGTCCGTCGCGCGAGTCATTCCGGTCGCGCGAGTCGCCGCGATCGCGGTCAAACCCTCGCCGGTCGTCGCCGCTCCTGTCGAATTCGATCCGCACCACGTCGTCTCGTTCAACGCGCATGCGTTCGCGACCGAGAAACCCCCGCCGCGCCTCGAATTCGATCACGCCGTCGCGCATGGCGATGATGGTGCCTTCGACACGGGTGCCATCGCGCAGCACCAGCGTATCGGCGCTCACCATGGTGACGCACAGGAGAACCCAAACGCCGCACAGGCCGCCAAGCCTCGTCTTTGCGCGTATGGCGGCCGCTCGGTTCTGGCCCGTCGACAGCGGCGCGGCGGTGCGCGGTGGCCTCATCGCTTGTACTCCTTACGCGGTGGACTTATTATGGCATCTGGAGGGTTTGCGTGACGCGTCTCCGTCCCCTTGCCGTCATCGCGCTGCTGCTGCTCATCGCCGCGCCCGCTCGGGCGGACATTACGGGCTTCATCGGCGCCGACCTGACACCCACCAACCGGCGGGTTCTCGGCGGTGCGTTCGGCATCGGACTGCTCGTCATCGGCTTCGAGGGCGAGTACGCGTTCACGCCCGACGATCCCAAGGCCAGTGCTCCGTCGCTGACAACCGGCATGGGCAACGTCCTGCTGCAGACGCCGGTGGCCATCTTCGGCGTCCAGCCGTACTTCACGACAGGCGCCGGCCTGTATCGCGAAACGCTGGGTACCCATCAGGACACCAGCTTCGGCTTCAACACGGGCGGTGGGGCGAAGATCACGTTGATCGGCCCGCTCCGGCTCCGTGTGGACTATCGGGTGTTCAAACTGGGAAACGACGCGCTGTACTCGCCGGCGCACCGCATCTACGTGGGATTGAACCTGAAGCTGTGACTACTTGCTGAAATCTGACACCAGCGACAGATTGAAGATGGTCAGGCTCGCAAGCGAGTCCGCGAGCGCCTTGTACAGCGGCCGCACGTCGTCTGGAAAGCCCTCGGCCAGAATCGCCGACGGCGTGTAGTCGGTGTCCGGCACGACCGGATCGATCAGGAAGACGTAGATCGACGATCCGCTCGGACCAGGCTCTGAGGCCTTGTACACCTTCCACGACGCCGCCTGCTGTGCGCGTTCCGGTCTGGTGCTCTTTTGAAGCGCTTCCTGCAGCTGGCCGACGATCTTCTCGAAATCAGCGGTCTTGTCGGCCTTGACGACATTGACCATGAGCGCGGCGTCCCCGGTGAACATGTACGCACTCTTCGCAAGCGTCGCCTTCGGCGCGGGGGCCGCGGGCGCGGCCTGAGCGAATACCGAGGTCGCCGACAGCAGGCCGGCGATCGCGGACGTCAGGCCGCGAGTCGCAAGGCTACTTGCCGAGCTCGACAACTTTGGTCAGATGCAGCAGCGCGCCAATCGCCGGGGTCCCGTAAGCGTCCGAGTAGGTCTTGTAGAGGGCCTGCCCCTCAGCGGCGAATCCCTCGACGAGGATGTCGCCCACCTTGTACTCGGCGCCTTTGGCCACCGGATCCATGACGAACACGTAGATGACCGCGCCCGAAGGTCCAGGTTCGGTGGCCTTGAACACCTTCCATCCGGCCGCCTGCGCCTTTCGCTCGGGCTTGTCGCTCTTGGCGAGCGCTTCCTTCACTTTCCCGAGCACCATTTCGAAGTCGGCGGCCTTGTCCGCCTTGACGAAATTCAGAATCACACCGGCGTCCCCGGGAAAGACGAAGGGACTCGGCGCCGCGGCCGCCGGCTGCGCCGGTGCCGCGGCCGGCGGCGTCTGCGCGAATACGGCGGTTGCCGACAACAGGCCGGCGGCAAGTCCAAGGGCGATCGAGCGAACCATCTGGCCTCCTCTGTGCGGTCTGCGCAAAGGGCGCTACTTTAGCGTACTTGGGGCTACACGAAAACCGCCATCACTTCATGAGCAATCAGCATGCCCTCACGCGTCAGCCGGAGGCCGTCGCCTTCGTGACGCAGGCAACCGGCATCGACGAACGGCTGCAGCTCGGCGCCGAACCGAGCCCAGACGTCGACACCGTAGCGTATCTCTATGGCATTCAGGTCGATTCCGTCGACCAGCCGCAGGCCGGTGAAGAGGGCGTCGCCCAGTCGCTCGTCGGGTGACAAGCGGCGCACATCGACGGCGGGCGACGCCTGACCGCTGATACGTTCGATGTAGTCCTCGGTGGCGGAGACATTCTTCCAACGAACGCCATCCCGCGTCGAGTGGGCGCCGCAGCCGAATCCGAGCCATTCGCCGTCGGTCCAGTATTTCAAGTTATGCCGCGATTGACGGCCGGCGCGCGCCACATTCGAAATCTCGTACTGCCGAAGCCCGGCGTCCTCGAGCCGCTCCATCGCCGTCGTATACATCGCCGCCGCGTCGTCATCCGGCGCCTGCGACCAGCGCGCGCGCGCCATCGCTTCCTTGAGCGGGGCGTTGGGATATACCTCGAGCAGGTACAGCGACACGTGATCGGGCGCAAGCGCGATGGCGCCATCGACGGTCGCGAGCCAGTCTGACGGCTGCTGCCCGGGGAGCCACATCATCAAGTCGATGCTGACGTTGTCGAATCCTGCGGCGCGGGCCTCGGCAACCACGGCGCGCGCACGCGCCGCGCTGTGAAGGCGCGACAGCCGCTGCAGCTCGGCGTCGTTCAGCGACTGTACGCCGAAGCTCAGTCGGTTGACACCAGCGGTCTTGAAGGCGGCCAGCCGCGCCTGGGTCACGGACTCCGGGTTGGCTTCGAGTGTGATCTCGGGGCCGGCGGTCATGTCGAACGACGAGGTGCAGGCGGCGATGATGCGCGCGATCTCTTCGGGTTCGAGGAGTGACGGCGTGCCGCCGCCGAAATAGATGGTGTCAGCCGCAGTGCGGGCAGCCCTCACGGGCTGCGCTACGAGTGCGTCCCCACTTTCGATCTCCGCGACGAGCGCGTCGACGTAGCGCGCCTTCAGATTCGCGTCGAACAAACCCCGATTGAAGTTGCAGTAATTGCAGATGGCGGAACAGAAAGGGATATGGAGATAAAGGCCCAACATCTGGTGGTCTGGTGGTGATTGGGTGATCGTCGTCGATTGTCTGATTGATTGTTTGTGTGATTAATCACCAGATTACCAAATCACCCAGTCACCCAATCACCCAATCGACAACGATCACCCAATCACCAAATCACCCAATCACCCGATCATGAGCCCGCCCGCCCTCCTGGCCACTTGAGGTCCGCGCGGGTGTCGCGGGTGCCGGACTCGCGCAGCTGAGCGCGGGCCTGCCGGCCGGCGCGCGCGGGCAGCGTTTTCTTCCGCATTTTCCATAACGTGATGAGGTCGTCGACGCCGCCATTGACCGGCAGCTCGCGGTAGTCGGCGCCGTCCATCTCGATGAACTCGCACATCTCGTGGAGACGCGAGCGCATCCGGATGCCGATGCGGAACAGCAGCGAGTTCGGGTCGGTGTCGTCCGGGATGTCCATGTAATTGGACGTGAACAGCGTCAGCCGCCGCTCGTTATAGCGCGTGTTGACGATCAGGTTCATCGTCTCGTCGACCCACTCCGATGTTTTTTCGGCGCCGAGGTCGTCCAGCACGAGCAGGTCGGCATGCATCACGGGCCGCAGGATCTCGAGTTCCGTCGTCCGGATCGACGGGTCGTAGGTGCTGCGGATGACGCGCAGCAGGTCGCGCGTGTCGTAAAAGAGGCCTCGGGCCCCCGACGCCTGGATGACCTGTTTCAGGACCGCGACCGCGAGGTGAGTCTTGCCAACGCCCGGCTGGCCTTCGAGCAACAGCCCTCGTGTCACGACCGGAAACGTCGTGACGATACGGCGTGCCTGGGCGAGCGCCTTTTCGAGACTTTCGTTGTAGGCCGCGAAGTTCTCGAGGGAGCAGTGCTGGTAGCGTTTGGGGATGTTGGCGTCGGCGAGATGCTGCTGCCCGATCTGCTGGCGCCGGCACTCGCAGCGCGCGACCCGGCGGATGCCGTCGGTTTCGACGGGCTTCCACCCGGTGTCGTCGCACAGCGGACACGGCATCCTGAGCGACCTCAGTTCAGGTGCGAGCGCAGCTTGGCCGAGCGCCGGAGCTTTTCCTTGGCGCGCGTTTCGATCTGGCGGACGCGTTCGCGCGAAAGGTGAAGACGGTCGCCGATCTCTTGAAGCGTCTGCGGCTCGCCGTCGCCGAGCCCGTAGCGCAGCCGCACCACTTCCTGTTCCTTGCCTTCGAGATCCCGCAGCGCGGCCGCCAGCTCGTCGAGGTCCGCCTGATGAATGAGCTCGTCCTCGACCGGCAGCTGTTCGACCGGGAGCCGATCGCCCAGCGTCTCGCTCAGCGAGACGTCTTCGCCACCTGGACCGCCGGCGTGAAGGACGGCGAACATCTTGGGCGGAAACGAGAACGCCCGGGTCGAGTCCGCGAGCACGTGCATCATCGACTGACGCACCCACCACACCGCATACGTGATGAATTTGACGTTGTGCGCGGGATCGAAGCGGCGCGCCGCTTCGATCAGGCCGAGATTTCCTTCGTGGATCAGATCCAGGAAGGACACGCCGTGGCCACGGTAGCGCTTGGCGTACGAGACGACAAAGCGAAGATTCGCCTCGACGAGCTGCGCCATCGCAGCTTCGTCGCGCTCGTCCTGGATGCGCGCGCCGAGCGCGCGTTCCTCGTCAGGCGTCAGGCGTGGAAGTTTTGCGATTTCCCGAAGGTAGGCACCAAGCGTACTCGCGTCTTCATCCCGCCTCGACACCGTGACAGCATACATCAAAGTTAAAAGTGAAAAGTCAAAAGTTAAAACCAAAAATGCGGGGCACGTTGCTCCGCCATTCAACGTTCAAACTTTCGACTTTATTTTTTGACTGTTCACTTCTGACTTTTGACTTTCACGAGGTCTTTCGGCGACGACTTGACCAGCGACGTCGACAACCGCTGCTCCCAATCGTCGATGCCACGCGTCATCTCGTGCTTGACGTACTCCATGAACTCGTTGACTTCGTGCTGCATGGCTTCGATTTTCCGGCGCATGTTGAGGATGATCTCGACGCCGGCGAGATTGACGCCGAGATCTCGGGTAAGTGACAGAATCGTCTCGAGCTGCTCGAGGTCCTCTTCCGAGTACAGCCGTGTGTTGCCGTCCGTGCGCGACGGTTTCAATAAACCTTCGCGTTCGTACAACCGCAGCGTTTGCGGGTGGATGTTGTACTTCTGCGCCACCGCGCTGATCATGTAGTAGGCTTTGCCGCTCGGTTTTTTCATAACGAACAATGGACACTACCTCTGTGTCCGTTGTTCACCTCTGTGTCCTTACATCTTCGCTGTTGATTCGTCCGAATTCCCGGAGCAGTTCCTTCGACCGTTCGTCGAGCAGCTTCGGCAGCACCAGCCTCACTTCGACGACGAGATCGCCGCGCCGGCCATCGCGCGGCGACGGCGCACCGCGCTCGCGCAGGCGAAAGCGCTGACCGGACTGCGTTCCGGGCGGCACGCGCAGCCGTGCCGGACCGTCGAGCGATGGCACCTCGACCTTCGCGCCGAGGCCTGCCTCGTGGATGGCGATGGGAATCGTCACGTGGAGATCGTCGCCCTGGCGCCGGAACACGGGGTGCGGCTGCACGCGGACGGTGATGAAGAGGTCGCCGTTCTCGCCGCCATGGCGCCCGACGTGGCCCTTGCCCTGCACCCGAATCCGCGCCTCGTCCGCCAATCCGGGCGGCAGTTCGATGGTGAGCGTCTCGGTCCGCATCTCTACTTGCTGCCCGCCGCAGGTCGGGCAACGCGTCCGGCTGAGACGTCCCGACCCGCCGCAGTGGGCGCACGGCTTGGAAAACACCATGTGGCCGCGCGCCGATTTCATGACGCCCGTCCCGTGGCAAGGCGAACAACGTGTCTCGTTGACGTTCAGCCAGCCGACGCCGCGGCACATGCGGCAATGCTCCTGCCGCGTGACGGTGACGGCACGCGCGCCGCCGCGGATCGCATCTTCGAGCGTGACGGTGACCGTCTGATGCAGGTCGACGCCACGTTCCACCGTCTCTGCAGGCGCCTGTTCGCGCTGCCGGAACACGTCGGCGAACAGATCGCCGAACGTGGACGCCTCGCTGCCGTGCACGCTCACCGTGAAATCGAATCCTTCGAAACCGAACGTGGGACCCGGCGGCGTCTGGTCGGTGGTCCCCGTCGCGTCGTAGCGCCGCCGGCGATCCGGGTCGATGAGCGTCTCGTAGGCTTGCGCGATCTGCCGGAAATGCGCCTCGGCCATCCGGTCGCCCGGATTGATGTCTGGATGGTACCGGCGCGCGAGCCTCTTGTACGCGCGCTTGACGTCAGCGACCGTCGCGCCCCGCTCGACGCCGAGGATCACATAGAAGTCCATCTCGAAGTGCGAAGTTTGAAGTCCGAAGTCTGAAGCGGAAACACGCGCCCCTTCGTACGTCAGACTTCCGACCTCAGACTTGTCAGATCACGATTTCCCCTCGTCCACGACCTCCGCATCGATCACGTCGCCCTGCTGACCGCCACTTGTGCCGGCGCCGCCGGCGGCGGCGCCGCCCGACGAATCGCCGCCGCCCGGCGCTCCGGGACCTGAGGAGCCGCTCGCCTGCTGCTTGTAAAGCGATTCCGCCGCCTTGTGTTGCGCGGCCGTGAGACCTTCGAGGGCGCGTTCGATTGCGGCGGTGTCGCTGCCTTCGCTCGCCTTCTTCACCGCTTCCATCGCGCCCTCGATCGCCTGACGATCGGCGGCGCCCAGTTTCTCGCCGGTGTCCTTCAGCAGACGCTCAGCGCCATACACCGCCTGGTCGGCGCGGTTGCGAAGCTCGATCTCTTCTTTCCGCTTGCGGTCTTCGTCGGCGTGCGACTCGGCTTCCTTCATCATCCGGTCGACTTCGTCCTTCGCGAGCCCGCTCGACGCCGTGATCGTGATCTTCTGTTCCTTCCCGGTGCCAAGATCCTTCGCCGACACGTTGACGATGCCGTTGGCGTCGATGTCAAACGTTACTTCGATCTGCGGAACGCCGCGCGGTGCCGGCGGCAGGCCGACGAGATGGAACTTGCCAAGCGTCCGGTTGTCGCGCGCCATCGAGCGCTCGCCCTGCAGCACGTGCACTTCGACGCTCGTCTGGTTGTCCGA
>Ga0105248_10004281_pt1 | contig 15790 bp, 19 predicted proteins | sample KBSS34metaG_FD_81524 | JGI IMG/M metagenome (GOLD analysis project Ga0105248, IMG submission 81524) | Switchgrass rhizosphere microbial communities from Kellogg Biological Station, Michigan, USA - KBS S3-4 metaG | ecosystem: Host-associated > Plants > Roots > Rhizosphere > Soil | place...
GGTGGGGACGGGCGTGATCGGCTTCCTCCCGCAGTACCTCAACGTCGAGGGCTACGACCAGGGCAGCCGGTTCCTGCTGCTCGCCGGGCTCGGCCTGCACGGGACGGCCGCCCGGGCCGCCGCGGTCGGCGTGCTCGCCGCGGTCACCGTCGCGGTGCTGCGCGCCGACCCGGACCGGGTGCCCCTCGAGCGGGCGGCGCTGTGGCTGTTCGGCGCCGCGTTCCTGACGGCGACGCCGGCCCAGCCCTGGTACGGCATCGTGCTGGCCGCGCTCGCCATCGTCGCCGCCCGCCCGGAGTGGATCGCCGCGGCCGCCGCCGCCTACCCGCTGTACATCTCCCTGTTCACCGACGTCCCTGGCGACGCCTGGACGCTGCGGGTCGGCTCCTGGGCGGTCGCCGCGATCGTCGTCCTGGCCGTCTCCCTTCTCCGTGCCGCCAGGTCAGGGCACCGCCGGAGCGGCGATGCGGCCGGAGGGCAGGGGTTGGTCGAGCCAGACCCGGTCACGCAGGGGGATGCCGTCCACGACGATCCCCGGCGGGTAGCCGGTCACCTCGGTGAACGCGTCGCGCTCGACCGAGCGTAGGCGGAACCCGCGCCGCTGATAGAAGCGCAGGTTGTCGACGTCGGCTGCCGCGGGTAGAGCGCGGCCTCGCCTCGCTCCTGGCTGCGGCAGGCGGGGACGACCCGTGCGCCGCGTCGGGCCAGTTCGCGGGCTGTGACGTAGCCGATGCCACTGTTCGCACCGGTCACGATCACGACCTTCCCGGACTGGTCGGGGATGGAGGCGAGGCTCCATCCGTCAGCACCGCCAGACGGACGAGCGAAGGCGTGGTTGTCAGGGCCCATGTCGGGTCTCCAGACGATCGAGGGCGCGGGCGACCCGAAGATCGCACTATCGCAACTTAAAGTTGCGATAGTGTCAGACTGCTACATCCGCACCGTTATCGCAACTTGGAGTTGCAATGGAGTCGTCGCCGGCTGGACGCGCCGTGGTCGGGCGCGGGCCGAAGGTCCAGCGCGCGGTGCACGCCGCCACGCTTGCCGAACTGGCGGACAGGGGGTACGCGGCGCTCACGGTCGAGGCGGTCGCCGCGCGGGCGGGAGTCCACAAGACGACCGTCTACCGGCGCTGGAAGGACCGCGAGAGCCTGGTCGTCGACGCACTCGCCGAGCACTTCGCCCGCGACATCCCCGCCCCGGACACCGGATGCGTCGAGTCGGACCTCCTCGCCCTCGCCCGCGCGCTCGCCGAGGGCGTCACGGGCCCGGTGGGCCGCGCGCTGGTGAGCGCCATGTACTCCGACGCCGGCCGACTTCCCGAGATCGCCCAGGCCCGACGGCGCGTCTTCGAGGACCGGTATCGCCGGGCCGAACCCGTGGTCGCCCGCGCCGTCGAGCGAGGGGAGCTTCCCCCGGGCACCGACGCCCTCGAACTGCTGCGCATCCTGGCCGCGCCGATCTACCTCCGACTTCTCGTCACCGGCGAGCCGGTCGGACAGGAGGTCGCGGACAGGGCGGTGTCCGTCGTCCTCGCCGCCGCGCGGGCCGGCATCCTGACCCGGGTCGCGGGCGAAGCGACGGCCTCATCGGCAGGTCAGGTCGGGCGCGGATCCCCGGACACACCGTGATCGAAAACTCGACGCCCAGCCCCTCGGCCATGGAGCGTCATCAGGTGGCGATCTACCTCGCCGCGATCGCGGTCGGCGGCCTGGTCGGCTGGGCTGCTCCCGGTGCCGGGCCCGGCCTCGAACACGCGATCAACCCGGTGCTCGAAACGCTGCTGTTCGTCACATTCCTGCAGGTCCCCGCCGGCGACCTGGTCCGCTCACTGCGCGCCGGACGGTTCCTCGGCGCGGCCCTCACCGTCAACTTCGCCGTCGTCCCACTGGTCATCGCCGCGATGGTCCCGGTCCTGCCGGACGATCGGGCGTTGCGGCTCGGCGTGCTGCTGGTGCTGCTGTGTCCCTGCGTCGACTACGTCATCGTGTTCAGCGGCCTCGCCGGGGCGCGCAACCGGCAACTGCTGGCCGCGACGCCGCTGCTGCTCGTCACGCAGATCCTGGTGCTGCCGGTGTTCCTGTGGCTGTTCCTCGGTTCCGGGCTCGCCGACGTGATCGATGCGGGACCGTTCCTCGAAGCGTTCGCCCTGCTCATCGTCGTCCCGCTCGCGCTGGCCTGGAGCGTGCAGGCCCTGGCCGCCCAGGACCAGGCAAGGTGGGACCTGCGGACCGGTCGGGCTGGTCGGGCCGTGCAGGTGGCGTCCGGCTGGGCGATGGTGCCGCTGATGATCGCCACCCTGCTCACCGTCGTCGCCTCGCAGGTCCCCAGGCTCCACGGCAACCTCGGCGACCTCGCCCGAGTCGCGCCCGTCTACGCGGCGTTCCTGCTGGTCATGGCGTTCGCGGGACGGGCCGTCGCGCGGTTGTTCCACCTCGACGTGCCCGCCGCCCGCGCGATCGTGTTCACCGGCGCCACCCGCAACTCACTCGTCGTCCTCCCGCTCGCGCTCTCCCTGCCCGACCGTTTCGCGGTCGCGCCGGTCGCCGTCGTCACCCAGACCCTCGTCGAGGTCGTCGGCATGGTCGTCTACGTCCGCGCCGTCCCCCGTCTTCTCCCCACCGGCCCCCCGACGACCGAGCCACCGCACGCCTGCCCGACGTAGAACCTCCCTGGGCGGAAAAGCCACCCACGCAACGGCGCAGGTCAACCGGTACGCACCAGACCGTCGATCATGGCCAGCGGGGTCCAAGTTACCCGCCGGTCAGGAAACTCGGGCTAGGAGCCCGGAACCGCGGTGGCGGTGTTGGAGTAGTCGGCCTCACCATTGCCATTGCTGGACCGCACCCGGAACGCATAGCTGTGGCCATTGACCAGCAGTTTGACCGTGTTACATGTTCCTTCGGCGGGATAAGGCAGACGAACCCACTGCGCTCCCGTCGTGAGATCACGGTAGTAGACAACGTAGCCGGTGGCACCGGGAGCGGCATTCCAGCACACCTGCACCTGCTCGTCCCCCGCGGACGCGGTCAGCCCCGTAGCCGGCGGCGGGATGAACCCCCGCATGGCGGGGGCCGGCGAGGCCTCGCCGGTTGCCGTGCGTGCCATGGGTGACGTGCGTGCCATGGGTGACGTGCCGTCCGGCGGGTTCGTGGGCAAGGCGGCCCCAGGAACCGCCGTGGCTCCAGGAACCGCCGTGGCCCCCGGCACCTCGGGAGCCTCCCCGGCCGGCGCGGACGTGAATTCGGGGGTGCTTTCGGTAGCGGCGAGGACCGCCGCGCCGGGACCCAGCCGGTGATCACTACCACTGGCGTTCCACCAGGTCATCGCCGGTACGGCGATGATGACCAGCGCCGCAAGGAACGGCCAGGGCCGAAAGGACCGTCCCGTGCCACCGAACACGATCAGCGTAGCTCGTCTCACCCGCACCATCGCCAGCCGGACCAGGCGGCGACCCAGGCTCTGGTCTGATGACGAACGTGCGCGTTTCACGCCATAATGCTACTGTGCGTCCTCGTGCGGAGCGCGGGTTCACCATGCTGGTCCGTGGTGCGGGGGCGATCGTGGCCGACGAGGGGAAGGCCGTGTTTTCGAGGTAGTGGTGTGAGCGGAGGCGAGAAGTCAGGGGACCGGGTCGTCGCCGGTCGCTATCGGCTTTTGGACAGAATCGGCGCCGGCACCTACGGCACCGTCTGGCGAGCGGTCGATGATCTTCTTGACGTGAGCGTCGCGATCAAGGAGGTACGAATCCGGGCGGGTGAGAGCGAGGAGGCGTCCGCCGACCTCGTGACGCGGGTGGAACGCGAGGCCAGGGCCGTCGCGAAGTTGCGCGAGCATCCGAACGTGGTCACCATCCTCGACGTGGTCCGCGACGGTGATCTGCCGTGGATCGTCATGGAGTGGGTGCCCTCCACGTCGTTGGCGCAGGTACTCCAGGAACGCGGCGCGCTTGGACGGGAGGAGACCGTCCGGATCGGGCTGGCCGTCCTCGACGCCCTCGTCACCGCACACTCCGCGGGTATCATCCATCGCGATGTCAAGCCGGCGAACATTTTGATCGCCGACGACAATCGCATCGTGCTGGTCGACTTCGGCGTCGCCGCAATCACCACCGATCCGACGATCACGAAGGGTATTGTCGGCACGCTTGCCTACATGGCACCGGAGCGGTTCCAGGGTGCGCGAGCCCTGCCCGCAAGCGACGTCTTCTCCCTCGGCACGACGCTGTACTGCGCGGTGAGAGGTCGGTCGCCCTTCGCGCGGGCGACCGACGCCGAGACAGTCGCCGCGGTGCTCCACGAGCATCCGCCGCCGGCGGCCCACACCGACCAGATCATCGGCACGATTCTGGCGATGCTCGACAAGAATCCGCTGACCCGCATCTCCGCGCCTGCGGCGCGCAGCAGGCTGGCCGAAGCGGCGGACGGCTCACCCTGCCAGGTCAGCGCGCCGGCTACCGCCGACCATGGCGACGCGGGCGACGAATTCACCAGACTGGTCGGAGCGGCGGTACCAGAACCGGCGCAGCGGGCGTGGCATGGCGAGGCGCGGGCGGGGCGCGCTGTCGGCCTCCTGCTGATTCTCGCTTCCACCGGCGTGGCCGCGGCCCCCTGGTCGGCGGAGATCTTCGTCAACCTCCCCGACTGGCTTCGGATTTCCGCCCTGTTCTGGTCGGCCTTTCTCGGCTGCTGGACCATCGCGTTCGCCTACCTGTTCAGTCGGCCCGACTTCCTGTCGATCGAACCGGCCGGAATCAGCTACCGATGCGCTGCTGAGAACTTCACCCTGACCTGGGAGCAGATTCGGTGGGCCCGCGTCGTAGATGACCACCTGGAGATCGAGCTGGCCGACAGAACGCAGGCACCGAGATACCGAGCACGCCGTACACCACCGATGTCCGCCACCGGAACCCGCCTGGTATTCTGCCAACTGACGGATCTGCGCGGGGCGTCCGGCGCGGGCATTGAGAGGGCAATCCGATCCGCTAACGGCACAGCCAGCTGAGCTGCCGCACCCCTTTGGCAGAAGCCCATTTGACCGGGTGTACCATCCCGCCAGGCTATCGCAGTGGCTGATAGTCGCCGGATGCTCGGCCGTTGCGGTTGGCTGACCGGGCCTACCTGGGCGACATCACAGAGAGGTACGACTCAGATGAAAGTCGCGAGCGTCGTCGCCGGGTTCATTCCCGATCGCGCCTTCGGAGATGCCATCGCCCTGGCGCACCGCAGGTTCGAACCGGTACTCGGTCAGATTCGATCCCTGGTGGCGCCCGGTCAGACGGCGGTGGACGTGGGGGGATGGTATGGTCCGTGGACCTTCTGGCTCTCACGTATCGCGGATACCGTGGTGACCGTCGAACCCAACCCGGAACTCGCGGCGTTCATCGAGCGGGTGGCCTCCCCCAATGTCACCGTGATTGCCAAGGCGGCCTCCGACAAGGCCGGAACGGCCACGCTCTCCCTACCCGCCGGCGGGCGTGGTACCGAAGGTCGGGCGTCCCTCGGGCCGCTCCCGGGTGGACGGTCCATCACTGTTGAGACCTTCCGCCTCGATGGCCTCGAACTCGACGACGTCGGACTTGTCAAGATCGATGTCGAGGGTCACGAGCTGCCCGCGCTTCACGGCGCCGAGGGCATCATCCAGAAATGGCGCCCAAACCTGCTGGTCGAGATCGAGGAAGCCCGCTCTCCTGCCGCTCCCACCATCGAGTACCTCTACGACTTCGGCTACAAGGCCCTGGTGCTGGTCGGCGGCCGTTGGATTCCGCTCGCCGAGTTTGATCTGGTGGGACACCAGAAGGCGATGAGCGGGCAGGCGGAACACGGCTATCTGCGGGCCGTGATCGACGGCTCTGGCGCCAGGTTCGTCAACAACGTCCTCTTCCGATACGCGCGGGGAAAGTTCGACGGCTGAAACCGCGTCCCGCCGCGCACCGAGCCAGGCGGGATCGACCTGCCCCTTCTCCACAGCCATGTGCCACAACCGGACCCGCCGTAGTCACGCTCAGGATGATTCATCGGCAGCGATCGTCCTTCTTCGTCTGGCACGCCGACCCGGGACCCCATAGTATCGGCTTCCGATATCGAGTATCGATATGGTTCGCCAGGTCGTTGGCGGTCGTCGGGAGGTGCAGTGGGCCCGGAAGGCTGAGGTCTTTACCTTCGAGGACGTCGTCGTCGAGCGCGCAGGGCGGCGTGCACTCGACGGGTTCTCGGCGGGTGTGCCGAGCCGCGGGGTGACGGCGGTGTCCGGGTCGTCGGGCTCGGGCAAGACCACGCTGCTGCGGCTGTGTAACCGGCTGGAGGTACCGACCTGCGGGCGGGTCCTGTTCCGTGGCCACGACGTCGCGGGGCTCGACCCACTGCGGCTGCGCCGTCAGGTAGGCATGGTGTTCCAACGACCCACTCTCTTCCCGGGCACCGTGGCGGACAACCTGCGCACCGCCGTGGCGGACGCGGGAAGGGAACGGATGACGGTGGCGCTGGAACGGGTCGCGCTGGATGGCTCCTGGCTGGAGCGGGACGCTACCGTGCTGTCGGGCGGTGAGGCACAGCGCGTGTGTCTCGCCCGGACGCTGATCACCGAACCCGAGGTGCTGTTGCTGGACGAGCCGACCTCGGCGTTGGACGCCGAGGCCTCGTGGGTGATCGAGCGCGCGGTCCGCGACCTGGCCCGCTCCGGGGTGCCGGCACTGTGGGTCAGCCATGACCGGGCGCAGCTGGCCCGGATCGCCGACCGGATCCTGCGGGTCGCCGACGGGCGAAGCCGCGGCCTGGCGATCGTCGGCGCCGAGACCGCCGAGACGCCGGATGCGGCCGTCGGAGAAGGGGCCTGAGTCGAAGGGGCCTGAGTCGTGAAGGACCTGGTGAGCGTCAGTGGCCTGGCGGTTTCGGCGGCTCTGGTGGCGCTCGCCGCGGCGGTGTCGCTGCGGTGGCGGCTCGGCCTGGAACGGCAGGTGCTGTTGGCGGCGGCCCGGGCACTCGTCCAGTTGCTGCTGGTCGGGGCGCTGCTGGCGCTGCTTGTCGAGCCCGGCCGGTCGCTGTGCTGGTCCTGGCTGTGGGTCGCGGCGATGATCGGCTACGCGGGCGACGTCACGCGACGGCGGGCGCCGGAGGTGCCGCGGATCGTGCCGCTGACGGTGGCGGCGTTCGGGGCCGCCGCGGTCGTCACCCTCGGGGTGGTCTTCGGGCTCGGTGTCCTGCCGTTGACCAGCCGGACCCTGGTGCCGATCGCCGGAATGATGGTCGGCAACTCGATGACCGCCACCGTGCTCGCCGCCCGCAGGCTGGTCGAGGAGCTTCGCGACAAGCGCGACGAGGTGGAGGCGCGCCTCGCTCTCGGCCAGCCGTCCCGGCGGGCGGCGACGCCGTACGTGCGGGCCGCGTTGCGATCGGCACTGCTTCCCCAGATCGAGACGACCAAGGCCACCGGTCTCGTCTTCCTGCCGGGCGCCATGACCGGCCTGATCATCGCCGGAGTCTCCCCGACCCAGGCCGTACTGGTACAGGTCGTGGTGATGTTCCTGGTTCTGGGGGCGGTAGCAACGACCACCGCCGTGGTCGCGCTCGGCCTGGTCCGCCGGTTGTTCACCCGTGACCACCGGCTGCTGACGCTGCCCCGCCGCGCCGAGGCCCGCGCCTGACCAACCGGCGAGGATCAGGCCTCGTGCCGGCCCAGTACCTCGCGGGCCAGTTCGGCCAGTGCGCGGCGGTCCTCCGCGAGGGCATGGCGACCGGCGTCCGTGGCCCGGTAGACACGGCGCGCGCGGCCTTTGACCACCTGCTGCTCGGAGACCAGCAGCCCGTCGGCCTCCAGCCGGTGCAGCGTCGGGTACAGGGTGCCCGGGCTGATCTTATAGCCGTGCCCTGCCAGTTCCTCGGTCATCCACGCGCCGTGGATCTCGCCCTCGGCCGCATGGTGCAGGATGTGCAGCCGTATCGCGCCCCGCTGGAACTCACGCACCCTGCCACACCTCCATGCCGTCCCGTCGGCGTCTGTTCCCGGCGGCCGCCGCAGCCGAGGTGCACCCACACCGGGCAGTCCATGACGGAACCGATATCGGCTTTCGACTCTACGCGGCCTGGGGCCAGGCTCGGTCCCGCCATGCGCAGCTGCGGTGACGCGCCGGCCGGCACGCCAACCAGCGCTCCGGCCTGGGTCTGTCCTGCAGATCTCCGCCGGCCTACAGGACGCGGCCGGCCTACAGGACGCGGCCGACGTAGTAGTGGCTGGTGTAGATCGGCTGGTACTTGACGACGTCGCCGCTGCGGGGGGCGGCCCACATATATCCGTTGCCGGCGTAGATGCCCATGTGGGTGATGTTGTCGGGGGTACCGAAGAAGATCAGGTCGCCGGGTTGTTTGGCGGACTGCGGGACGTGGATCGCCGCGTTGTACTGCTGCTGGGCAGTGCGCGGCAGGTAGCGTCCCAGCTGTTTGTAGATGTACTGCGCGAAGCCGGAGCAGTCGAAGGCGTTGGGGCCGGTCGCGCCCCACACATAGGGCTTGCCCTTCTGCAGGGACGCGAGGTAGACGGCTTTCGTGCCGATGGTGCTGCCGGGGATCGCCGTGGCGGTCAGCCTGCCTCCTGGCCCGGAGCCTGGGCCGGCCATGGGGCTGCGGACCACGACGGTGGCTGCGCCGGCCACTGAGGGGCGCAGGGCGGCGTCTCCGTCGAAGACCACCGTGATCGTGGTCGTGCTCAGCAGGCGGGTGCTGATGCGGACCTCGCCTGCGTCGTCGGTCCGCAGGATTGCGCTTGTGGACCAGTGGCCGCCCATGACCACGACGATGTTGACCTGCCTGCCGGCAGCGGGTGCGCCGGTTGTCGCCGCTGCGGCGTGGACCGTGTAGGTCACCTGGTCGTTGGGGCTGATCGTCGTCTTGTCGGGCGTGATGGTCAGGGTCGTGAACTGCGGCGTCGGGTTCACGATTTCCGCTGCCAGTGGCGCCACGCCTGCGGGCGCGTCCGCCGAGGCCGGCTGGCCGCCGCGCATGAAGGCACCGAGCGTGGAAGCCTGCAGAGCAGGGTCGACGGTCGGCTGGCCGCTGCTCGGGGCGTCCGAGGTGGCCAGGGCGAAGCCCGTCATCGAGGTCGCCAACGATCCGCTGGCCAGGAGGGCGACGGTGGCTGCCCGACGCCGAGGCTCGGTTGCCCGGCGGCGCAGGAATCCCTTGATTGCCTCGCCCGGTCCCGGTCCCACGCCCGCGTCATACCTGGGCGATCTTCCGTCAGGGGACCGCCGGCCGCCGCTCTGAGCAGGCACCGCGTCTCCTCCCTCGTCGCATCCTCGGACGCGCCAGTCAGTAACTATGCGAGATAGTAGTAGTACCAGGACGCTTGGTACGAAGGGGGCAAGGGTGGCCAGACCGGACCGGGACTTGGTTCCGCGTTGACCAGACGTCCGGGTCTATGGGCGACGACTGGTTGACGCCCCAGGGAGGTCAGGCTGGTCCTCTAGGGTTGTCCGTATTCGCGGGCGGAAGGCGGTGAGGTCGGTCGTGCGTGGGTTGGGTGCCCTGGAGGCCGCGGTGATGGACCTGCTGTGGTCGGCGGGTGAGCCGAGGACTGTGCGGGCGGTCTTCGAGGATTTTCGCCAGCAGCGACGGATCGCCTACACGACGGTGATGACCGTGATGGACAACCTGCATCGCAAGGGCTGGTTGCGCCGAGAACTGGTCGGCCGTGCCTATCTGTACGAGCCTGTGCGTTCCCGGGAGGAACACAGTGCGGAGCTGATGGGCGAGGCGCTCGCCGACAGCGTGGACCTCGCGACCACGCTCGTCCATTTTGTGGAGCGGATGTCACCTGAGGAGGCCCGACTGCTGCGGGACGCGCTCGCGCGGTCCCGGGGTACTGACGGCGCTGACGGCGCTGACGGCGCCCAGGTCGGGGATGACGACCGGCAGTGCGATGGAGACAGGCCGACAGGCGGGCGAGGGTGACCGTCGCGACGGCGCTACTGGCCTACGCTGCGCTTGGCGCCTTCGGGGCGCCCCCGCTGCTGCGCCGCGGAACCTGGTCCGAGCGAGCGCCTCGTCTGGCGGTCTGTCTGTGGCAGGCAGTGTCGCTGTCTGTCCTGGCCGCTGCCGTGTTGGCCGGACTGGCGCTGGCGGTTCCGTCCGTCCCGGTGACGACCGACGTCGCCGCGATGCTGCATGCGTGTGTGGTGTCGCTGCGGGACTCGTATGCCACCCCTGGCGGTGCCCTGGCGGCGGGAAGCGGTCTGGTCGTGGTCGCCGCCGTGCTCGCCCGGGTTGGCTACTGCGCCACGACGGGGCTGGTGCGGGCCGGCCGCGCCCGCCGGGACCATGCGCGCAAGCTGGCGATCCTCGCGCGGCCGGCACCCGCGCTCGGCGCCTTCGTCATCTCCCACGACATCGCTGCCGCCTACTGCCTCCCGGGACGCGGTCGGCGGGTCGTCCTCACCACCGCCGCACTGGAGGCGCTGCGCCCACAGGAACTGGCCGCGGTACTCGCCCATGAACGGGCACACCTGGCGGGCCGGCACCACCTGATCCTCGCCGGTGCCGACGCGCTCGCCCGGGCCTTCCCGATGGTGAGGCTGTACGGCGCGGCCAGAAGCGACATCGCCCGGTTGCTGGAGCTGGCCGCCGACGACGCCGCGTCCCGCCGGCACCCACGCCTGTCGGTGGCCGCAGCGCTCGCGGTCCTCGCCGGCGGCGGCCCCCAGAAGGTCGGCCTGGCCGCCGGCGGGCCGACCTCGCTGGAACGTATGCACCGCCTGCTGGCACCCGCCAACCCGCTGGGCCCCGCCCGAACTACGGCCGGCGGCGCCCTTGCCGTGCTGCTGCTCGTCCTCCCCATGGTGATTGCTATCGGGCCGCTGTTGGGGCTGGGGCACGCCCTTTACTGCCCTATCCCCACCGACGCACCCTCCCCCGAATGATCTTTCCTGGCCATTTTCCGACAGCCGGAGGCGGACTTCGTCACGGTGCCAGGGTTCGGTGGACTTCGCTTCGGGCGGCAGGTTGCGTGTCAAACGTCCTTCAACGAGCGGGGCAGCCGTAGGCGTTTGAGTAGAAGGGCGTTGACGGCGACGAGGACGTCTCGTCGCGCAGCGTCGCCACATGTGGACAGCATGGCATGCCTTGTCGTAATGCCCCCCATTGACTACTAGGTCGGTTAGTAGGTTAGTGTGTGCTCGCCAACGCCGCCGGACCGAAACGCCGAGTCCTGCCCCCGGTCCGGGGGACCCCTCCAACGGCAGCCGGGGCAGGAGCGGGGGAACCACGTTCCTTCGGGCGACGTCGGCAACGACGGCGCCCTTGGGGTGAAGCCAGGCGCACCCCGCGTCCGGCCGGGCACCCAGCCCGAACCCGACAGCTCACCTCGCAGGCGTCTGGGAAAGGTCTCACGTGCAAGCACGCGAACCACAACTACCCGCATATCCGACCGCCAGCAGCGGCCGGAACGGACGCCATCGCGCCCGCCACAAGCCCCGGTCGCTTGCCGGCTCCACCTCCAGCCGCACCACAATCGCGATGATCACCACCGGCACGGTGGTCGTGTCCGGGGTCGCGTTGACCGCCACGGTTGGCGCCGCCGGGCACGAGCCCGAGACCGGCGAGACCACGATCGCCGCGGGCGTGGCCCTGCCGGTCGCGGGTGCCGTGACCACTCCGGCTCCGACGCTCGCCGGGCCAGCAGGTGACGGGCAGGCGCGGAGCGTCGCACTCACGCTGCGTACACCAGTATCACTGGCGGCGACCAACGCCGATGTCACGGCGAACGCCGATGAGCCGATCAACGTCGGCTTCCGCCTGACCACCCGCACGGGAGGCGCCATTGCCGACCAGGACATCCTCCTCCAGGCTCGGTTGCCGGCCGGGTGGACCACGTTCAAGGCGCTGCGGACCGACGCGCAAGGCTATGCCGCCTATACGGCGCGCATCCTGACCACCACCCAGGTCAGGGCGGTCTTCACCGGAAGCGCGAGCCTCGATCCGGTCACCTCCGATCCCGCGATTGTTCGGATACGCCCCGCACCGGTACCCACGGCGACGGCGTTGCGGGGTGGGGTGGATGCCGCGGCGCCCACGGGCGCGACGACCACGGGCGCGACGACCACGGGCGCGACGACCACGGGCGCGACGACCATCGGGGAGAAGGCGGTCTACCTCGCGTCTCTGCAGGCCGGCAAGCCGTATGTGTACGGCGACGAGGGGCCATACAGCTTCGACTGCTCCGGGCTGGTGCAGTACGTCTACAAGCAGCTCGGCAAGTCGCTGCCGCGCACCACCGACCAGCAGTTCGCGGCCACCACCCGGATTTCGCAAGGGTCCGAACAGCCCGGAGACCTTATTTTCTTCGGCGAGCCGGGGTCGATCTACCACGAGGGTATCTACGCCGGCGGCGGGAAAATGTGGGTTGCGCCGAAGAGCGGCGACGTGGTGAAGCTCGAAACCATCTGGACGTCGTCCTACTACGTCAGCCGGGTTCCGTAACCCCCACAGACGGCGGCCCACGGGCACGGAGAATCCCCCTCTCGCCCGTGGGCCGCCCCCACGAGCCGTCGGCGGTGAGCGTACCGTCCAGCATGATCCGGTCCGGCCCGTAGCCGGGGAGGGCGTGTGCCCAGCGCCGATGAACGGCAGCGCCAAGCCCAGGCTGTATGCGAAGGACAGCAGTGCCCCCCGCTCCGCCGTCCCGGTGTTGAACCACAGACTGAGCACCGCGGCCAAGGTCGGGCCGATACACGGCGTCTGGCCGGGATCGCTTCGTCCGGAGAGCCCACCGCCAACGTGACGGTGGGCGTATCCGACCAGGTCTCATACCCACCGTACCTGGTCGTGTCACCGCCCAGCGTGACGGACCGGGTGGGGGATGCAGCCAATACCGCATCTACGAAGGACCGTAGTAGGTCCTTCGCCCCCCACCGGCCTGCTCATCCGCCCCCGCAGCGGCGCCGGAAGGTCCGCTACGGGCAGAGGCGGGCGGGGAAAGACTGTGACGGGAGGGAACAAGGAGGTCCTGATGAGGAAGAATATTCCGGTCTATGTGCTGGCTGCGGCGATCGTTATCGCCGGTCTGGTCATCGCCGGGGTGCCGGGCGGTGCGCTGTTCACCCTCCTGCTCCTTGCCGGTTGCCCATTGATGATGTTTTTCATGATGCGCGGTATGGGCGGTATGGGGAACGACGACAGAGATCACGATGGCCATTCCCCGCACACCCATCGGTAGCGGACAGGTCGAAGGGCGAGCCTGGTAGTCGAGTGACTACCAGGCTCGGGCAGGGCCTCCGCTGGTCGTGTGGCCGGCGGTGTCGAGGGCACTCCCAGGGCAGACCGACTGTCGGCGCAGGCCGGGTGGGAGGAATGGCTCTCGTTCCACGGCCAGTACGGGATCGGTGTCGAGGAATGACAGGCCGCGGAGGTCAGCGAGAGCGAAGGAGATCACGATGATGGTCTGGGACGGGCACGACTGGGGCTGGGGCGGCTGGCTGCTGATGTCGCTCAGCATGGTCGTCTTCTGGGGTCTGGTGATCGGTCTACTGATCGCCTTCCTGCGCACAAGCGGTGCCAGCGGGCAGGATGAGTCGGCTGAAGGGCACGGTAGAGATGGGGTCAGCGGAGGGTCGGCCGAGCAGATCCTCGCCAGGCGCTACGCCCGCGGCGAGATCGATGAGGCCGAGTACCACCGCCGCCTGGACGTGCTGCGCGGGCACCATGACCCCACTGATCTGACCAAGGCTGGCTGACCAGCCATGATCGGAACGGGGAGGCGCAGATGAGCCTGAGCCGGCGGGCTGGCGTTGGTGTTCCGGACCAAGGTCAGCAAGATGTTGGACCGTGCCGAGGACCCGCGTGAGGTACTCGACTATTCCTACTCTCGGCAGCTGAACCTCCTGACACGGGTCCGCCGCGGTGTCGCTGACGTCGCGACCAGCCGCAAGCGGCTGGACCTGCAGGCCGAGTAGCTACGCGGGTCCGCCGAGCGGCTGTCCGAGCAGGCCCGGCAGGCGGTGGCAGCGGGCCGGGACGACCTGGCAAGGGAAGCGCTCGCGCGCCGCGCGGGAGTGACCGCCCAGCTGGACGATCTGGACCACCAGCATGCGTCGCTGCAGGCCGAGGAGGACCGGCTGACGCTGGCTGCACAGCGGTTGCAGGCCCAGGTCGAGGCGTTCCGGACCAGGAAGGAGACGGTCAGGGCGACCTACACCGCGGCGGAGGCGCAGACAAGGATCGGTGAGGCGTTGGCCGGGGTAACCGAGCTGGACCGGCTGTCCGCCACGGTCGACATCGACCGGGAGCTGGCAGAGCTCAAGGGCGCCGGGCCCCTGCGCGCGATCCAAGGCGCCGCGCCGGACAGCGGCACCCGGCCTGAGGAGACGCCGTGATCGTCCGAATTCTGGGTGAGGGGCAGTTCGACGTCCCCGATGGCGATGTGGACGCACTGAACGAGCTGGACGCACAGCTGGCCGCGGCGGTCGAGCACGGTGACCAGACGGCGTTCGAGGCCGCCCTGGCCGATCTGCTGGACCGTGTCCGGACCCGCGGCGCCCCGGTGCCCGCCGACCGGCTGGAACCCTCCGAGGCGGTGCTGCCGCCGGCCGATGCGACGCCCGCGGAGGTCCACGGGCTGCTCGGCGAGGCGGGCCTGATCCCCGGCTGACGAGGTCACCCAGGCCGATGAGGTGATAATGATGTCGACGACTGCGCGGTCGCGGCGACGGTTCGCTCCGGACCGGGGGCTGTCGACCCGGATGGTGCTGACCGTCTTCCTGCTCGGCTGGTCTACGTCGCCTTCATTGCCGTCCTGATCGCCGTCGGGGTGTCACCGGTCCTGGTCGGTGTGCTCGCCGGCGGGCTGCTCGCCGCCCAGTACTGGTTCTCCGACCGCATCGCGCTGTATGCGACCGGCGGGCGGATCGTCAGCCCGCAGGAGGAGCCACGGCTGCATGGCGTGGTGGACCGGCTCTGCGCACTGTCGAACCTGCCCAAACCCGCCGTAGCGGTCGCGGACACCGATCTGCCGAACGCGTTCGCCACCGGCCGGACCCCGAAACGGGCCGTCGTCTGTGTGACGACCGGGCTGCTGCGCAGGCTGGAGGCCGACGAGCTGGAGGGGGTGCTGTCCCACGAGCTGTCCCATGTCGCGCACCGGGACGTGGCGGTCATGACCGTCGCATCCTTCCTGGGAGTACTCGCCGGGCTAGCCACCAGATTCGCCCTGTACTCCGGGATGGTCGGCGGCCTCGGCCGGTCCGACGACGGCGATGACGAGGACAGCGGCGCTCTCGTCGTGCTTGTGGTGGTGGTCGTCTCCGCCGCTGTCTACGCGCTGTCGTTCCTGCTGACCAGGGCCCTGTCCCACTGGCGAACGGCTTCAGCCTGTCCTCGGTGTTCTCGACCCACCCGCCTCTGGACACCCGGCTGGCCCAGCTCGCCCGGCTGTCGGCCGAGCTCAGCGAGTCTGTGTAGAACCAGCGTGGAGGGTAGGCCGACGATGCGGATCCTGGACGTGCTGCTCGGAAGAACCCGGGCCGTCCTGCCAGACCTCGACCGGCTGTTCGCGCTGCCCGCCGCCGCCATCACCCTGCAGACCGCCACCTCCTGGCGACCGGCCGGCGCCGGGGCGGTCTGCGCCAAACCCGCGTCCGGTGGTGCGTTCGCCGGCGTGACGTAGGAGATCGACCGGCTGCCGAGCATCGACGGAACAGACCGGTACGAGCGGCACACGGACGGCTTCGGCTACACATGGCTGGTCCGGCGGACCTCCGAGCAGGACCTGGCTGGCCTGGTCACCGATCTGCACGCGGCGAACGCCA
>Ga0105248_10004282_pt1 | contig 15790 bp, 10 predicted proteins | sample KBSS34metaG_FD_81524 | JGI IMG/M metagenome (GOLD analysis project Ga0105248, IMG submission 81524) | Switchgrass rhizosphere microbial communities from Kellogg Biological Station, Michigan, USA - KBS S3-4 metaG | ecosystem: Host-associated > Plants > Roots > Rhizosphere > Soil | place...
CCCGCTGGTTGAAACGGCCTGCGCTGCGCACGGCGCTACTGGCGACCGTCGTCTTGGCCACCCATCCGATCCTCGACACGCTAACGGACGGCGGGCTGGGATGCGCGCTCTTCTGGCCGTTCGATCTCACGCGCTACTTCTCGCCGTGGCGTCCGATTCAGGTCGCGCCGATCGGGCTCGCATTCCTGTCGCCGTACGGCGCCATCGTTGCGATGTCGGAGCTCGTGCTCTTCCTGCCGCTCTTCGTGTTCGCCCTTCGTACTTCAGACTTCAGACTTCAAACTTCCGCGCCGTTCCTTATCGCGTGGCTCGCCGCCGCGTGGCTAGTCGCTTCAACCGATCCGGTGCGCGAAGCCGTCGTTGCCACGCTCCTTCGCGACAGAACCGAATTCGCACCGGGATTCTCGGAGCCGCGCTTCGGAGGCGTCACCGAAGGGCTGTCGCAGTCCGAGGTCCGTCAGCAACTCGGCGCGCCGATCGCGGAAGGCTGGATGTATGCGCCGGAGGGGCAGTCGCCGGCGAACATGAGCGTGGCGAAAGTCACCGACTGCGTCGGCGTTCAGTTCGAGAACGATCGCGTGAAGGAATCCTTTCAGCCGGCAGCCTGCGAAGCGCGCGGCATTCGAGTGGGCCAGCCGAAAGCGGACGTCGAGCGGGTGCTCGGCCAGCCATCCGATTCGTGCTGGGGCTACAGCAAGGGGCCGCCGCGGCGGCCGTTCCGCCTGCGGCTCGTGTGCTTTCACGGCGCGACGGTCGAAATGGTCGCGCGACGATGGGTCTTCTGAGCAAGAGGGCGCGGCGGGGTCAGACACATGTCTGAGCTGGGGGTCAGAGTGGGGTCAGAGTGGAGTCTGACCCCGCGGTGCGATCACCCGCGCTCAGGCCGTGGGCAATTTCCGCAATGTCGACGAAGCATGCGCGGCTGCGCAAATCTGCGCGGCGATGCCCTCATTGTGCCGTCCCAAGAAGACTTTTGTTGATTACACTGTCATATACAGTCATCTTATGAGGCATGAGACGCCTCCTTATTGCGTGTGCAGTTGTCCTTGCGGCCGCCCTCCCCGCGGTCGCCCAAACCCAGGGTGGCAGCATCAACGGCGTCGTTCGCGACGAACAGCACGCCATCGTCCCGGGGGCCGATGTCAGCGCTCAGGGCTCTGACGCGACCTACCGGTTCACCACCGAACCCGACGGTGCCTTCCGCTTCCTGAGTCTGCAGCCGGGCACGTACAAGATCACCGTGACGCTCTCGGGCTTTCGAACGGCCGTGCGCGACGTCATCGTCGGCGTCGGGCGCAGTGTCGACGCCCCAATGGAGCTCCGCGTGGCACCGTTCATCGAGACGGTGACCGTCTCGGCGCCCGCGCCGATTCTCGACCGCACCGCCACTGGTACGGCAACGACGTTCTCGAGCGATGAGCTCGCGAAGATCCCGACGGCGCGCGATCCGTTCTCGTTGGTGCGTTCGGTCCCCGGCGTGCTGCTCGATCGCGTCAACGTCGGCGGCAACGAAACCGGCCAGGCGCCCACCGTCGTCTCGAAGGGCACGCGGCCGCAGGACACGGTCTGGACGCTCGACGGAGTGGTCATCACCGACATGGCCGCGGCCGGTGCACCACCGACGTACTTCAACTTCGACAACTTCGAGGAGATTCACGTCGCGACGGCCGGTCAGGACATCAAGCAACAGACCGGCGGCATCGGGATCAATCTCGTCACCCGCCGCGGCACCAATCAGTTCCACGGCGGCTTCCGCGGCTACTTCGCCAACGACGCCATGGAGGCGGCGAACGTGCCGGCCGAGCTGAAGAACCTCGCAACGCCGGTCACCGCGGAGACCGCCGACCACAACAAGCAGATCTCCGACTTCGGCGGCGAGTTCGGCGGACCGATTCGCCTGGACCGCGCGTGGTTCTACGCGTCTTACTCCGCGCAGGACATCCGGCTCGTGCGCCGCGCCGGAGCGCTCGTCGACCGGACGCAGTTGAAGAACCCATCGGTGAAGGTCAACTGGCAGGTTGACCGGAAAGACATGGTCAGCTTCCTCTTCTTCAACGGCGCGAAGGTCAAGGACTACCGCAGCCCCGGCATCCCCGGCGTCCTGTTCGACGCGCCGACGGCCACCTTCCATCAGGACAACGCCTACTCGGATTTCCCGCTGCACGGCCTGTGGAAGGTGGCCGACGACCGGGTGATCAATCCGCACCTGTTCGTGTCCGCCAATTACGCCTACTACAACACCGGCAACGCGCTCACGCCCGAGGGCGGGATGGCGCTGCAGGCGGGCCGCAGCCTGACGACCGGTCAGTCGTTCGGTTCGTTCCAGAACAGCATCAGCCAGCGCCCGCAACAGAGCGTCAGCGTTGACGCGCACGCGTTCGCGAAGGCGGTCGGCGTCGCGCACGACATCGAAGCGGGAACCGGATTCCGGACGGCCGATGCCTGGATGTCCGCCGAGTGGCCCGGCAACGGGATTCTGGGGCTTGAGAATTCTCCCAGCGACTTCCGCGCCCAGGTCTTCCGCCAGGGTAACGGCGGCAACCGCGCGAACTATTTCGATCTGCACGTCGGCGACACGATGTCGAAAGGACGCGCGACAATCAACGTCGGCCTTCGCTACGACCATCAGAACGGGAGTGCGTTGCCGAGCGTGATCTCGGCCAACCAGGCGTTTCCGACCCTGGTGCCTGGCCTGACGTTCCCCGGCTACGGGTCGCCGTTCAGCTGGAATACGTGGTCGCCGCGCGCGGGTCTGACATTCGCGCTCGACGAAAACCGGCGCACGATCGCGCGCGCCGCTTACAGCCGCTATGCCGCGCAGCTCAGTCCAACCACGATCGGTGGACTGAATCCGGCGTCGACCGCCGGCTCGGCGACCTACCGCTGGGTCGACGCGAACAAGGATCACTTCGCGCAGGCCGACGAAGTGCTGACGGATCAGCGCCTGACGCAGGGCGGCGGCTTCAACCCGTCGAACCCCACGGCTGTGACATCGGCCAACCAGATTTCTGCGGACCTGAAGGCGCCGTTGACGAACAGCTTCGTTGCCGGCGTGGATCGCGAACTGTTGGCGCACTTCGCGGTGCAGGTGAACTACAGCTACACGCGAACGACCGATCTCTTTGGCAACAACTCGGCGAACATCACGCCGCGCGTCGGCGTCACGCTGGCGGACTATTCGGCGGGGACCGTGCTGACCGGCACGTTGCCGGACGGCGCGGCCTACAGCGTGCCGACGTTCGTCGCCAACGGCGCCAAGGTCGTCGCGGGCGGCGGCGGCTTCCTGACGGCGACGGTACCCGGCTACTCGACGGACTATCACGGCCTCGAGGTCGCATTGATCAAGCGGATGTCGAACCACTGGATGGGCCGTGTCGGCTTCTCGTTCAACAATGCGCGCGAGCACTTCGCCAGCGACGCTGGACGCTACGACACCAACGGCAATCCGACGCCGACGGTCGCCGAACCGCTGGTCGACGGCGGCCAGTTCGCCCCGGTCAGCAGCGCGAGCAGCGGTTCCGGGAACGTCTACGTCAACGCGAAGTGGCAACTGAACGCGAACGCGATGTATCAGGCGCCGCTTGGCATCGAGGCCAGCGCCAACGTCTTCGGACGACAGGGCTATCCCTACCCGCTGTTCCGTACGCAGCAGCTTGGTGGTGAATCGCTCGGTGTGATGGTCACGCCGACGATCGACTACTTCCGCTACGACAACGTGTGGGACATGGACGTGCGCGGCGCGCGCGCGTTCAAGCTCCAGGGCGTCTCGCTGCGACTCGTCGGCGATGTCTTCAACCTGTTCAACGCCAACACGGTGCTGGTCCGGAACAACAACATCCTGTCGACGACGTTCAATCAGATTGGGCAGAACCTCAGCCCACGCATCGTCCGGCTGGGCCTGGAGGTGAAGTTCTAAGGCCGGCCGCTGCGGGCTTAGAGGGCACGACGGGCTATGCGGGCGATACAGCCTGCGGGCTACGCCGGCCCTTCGGGTTCTGCGGCTTCGCGTTCGTGGTCAGTCGATCGGGTGCTGGTCAGAGGAGACAAGGGATTTCATTTGTCGCCGTAGGCGACGCGATAAATGAATCCCTTGTTGTCGTCGGACACGTAGAGCGCGCCGTCGGCTCCGGTCGCGAGTCCGGCGGGCCGGCCCATCACCACTCCATCCTTGAGGAATCCGCTCACGAAATCCTCGAGTCCCGCCGGGCGTCCGTCTTTCATGATGACACGCACGACCTTGTAGCCGTTGTTCTTGCGCGCCGAGCCATGCAGCGCGAGAAACAGCGCGTTCCGGTAGGACGGCGGAAACTGCGCGCCGGTGTAGAAACGCAAATCCATCCCCGTGATGTGCGCGGGGAGATCGAGCGCGGGCGGCACCGCCGCATCCGCGGTGGTGTCGGGCCTGGCGTCCTTCAGCTCCAGCTGCGAGCCATTCGGCTGATTCTTCGCAACGAAGAACGGAAACCCGTAGTGTTTCCCTGCCTCGATTTGATTGATTTCGTCGGGCGGGAAATCGTCGCCGAGGTTGTCCTGCCCTGTGTCGTCGGCCCACATGCGGCGGGTCTGCGGATCCCAGTCGAAGCCGATCGCGTTATGCAGGCCGCGGGCGTACGGCTGCAGCGAACCATCGGCGTTCAGCACCTGAATCGTCGTGCGGCGCGGATCGGGCTCGACACAGACGTTGCACGACGAGCCAATCGCGACGTACAGCCGTCCGTCCGGGCCGACGTTGATCGTCCGCGAGACGTGCACCGACGGCGTCGAGCTCGGCAGATCGGCAACTTTCTCCGGATCGCCGGACGGCCTGCCGTTCACCCACCTCACCCGCATCACCGCTGGCGTCGTCGCGACGTAGAGAAATCCGTCCTTGAAAGCCAGACTGTGGGCGTTGGGCAGGTTGTTCAGGATGACTTCGGGCTCTGCCCTGCCGTCCTTGTTGCGGTCTGGCAGCGCGACGACCTCGTTGCGGGGCCGCCGCGCGACCAGCAGGACGCCTTCCGGGCTCACGGCCATCAGACGCGCCCCGGCGAGGTCCGATGCGAACACCGACGTCTTGAAACCCGGCGGAACCGTCAGGTCCGCCGGCGATGGCACGACGGACGCCGGCGTCTGGCCGTGTCCGATCGTCGAGATGACCGTGATGAACAGCAGCGCGCCGAGATAGTGTTTGATCATTTGCAGACGTTGCCAAGAAATCCGCTACCACCACAGTAGCTGCTGTCCTGAAGCTGCATCAGCAGACCGTCGGGATCGGTGAAATAGAGTTCCGGTGTCCCGCCAGGCGCGCCACCGCGATTCTCCATCCGCATGCTGACATACGATTTCATCGGACCGGCGGGACCGGTCGCGTCGCCGCGAGGCGTCACCCCATAAGTCTCGAGCATCTTCAACACCTGATCGGGATTGAAGCCGTCGAGCGACAGGCACGCGTGATTGATGCTCGCCGGCCGCGGCGGCGCGCCACCGCGGGCAGGGGCACCACCCGCGAACATCAGGAACGCGACCGTTGGACCGATCGCCAGCGTGGGTGCGGTCGGACCCTGGTACGAGCGAATCGAAAGACCGAACAGATCCTGATAGAAGCTGTTCGAGCGTGCGGCGTCGCTGGAAAAAATGGTGAGGTGACTCAGGTCGCGGAGCGCGAGCAAACCTTTCTTTGGCGACGGCTCGACAGTCCGGCACGCGTTCCCGAGCGGGCCGGATCCGCCGCAGTAGCTGACGTCCTGCAGTTGACACACGACCCCATCCGGATCGCCAAACAGTAGATCGGGTGTGCCGTCGCGCATGGTGATGGCCACCTTCATGGGGCCGGCCGCAGCGCCCTTCGTCACGCCGTGCGCCGCGAGCGCTGCGAGCACGCGATCGACGGCGAAGTTCTCGATGCCGAGGCAATAGTGATTGATGCTGGGCGCGGCGTTCGCTGCTGCCGGGGCGATGGAGATGAACTGCGGTCCCGCGCCGACTCGAAGGATCGTCGTCGTGTCGACCCGAGCCTGCACGGGCATGCCGAACAGACCCTGATAGAAGTCGACCGAGCGTTTCGGATCCGTGACCGCGAGCCCGAAATGGTTGAGCGTGCGCACCCGAATCGGCGAACTGCCGCCGGCGGTCTGGGTGGTCCTCGCAGCTCGGAAGGGCTTCGCGACATGCGCCAATGGCTGCGCTACATATGCAGCAGAAAGAGAACCCAGCAGCTGACGGCGGGTCAGTCCAGACATGGTGGGCATTATGCCATTCCAGGATTCCCAATCTTGTCGGAGACCTTTACAGACATCTTGTCTCTAACACTCTCTCGGAAACGAACCGGCCGGTATGTCGTAATACATAGGGTGCGTTCCGCATTCGTCATCTGGGCGTCGCTTGCCGCCTGCCTCGTGGCCGGAGTGACGCCGCGCGCGGAGGAACAGCCGCCAGCGCCTGCGACGCTCGACGTTGGCGATTTGTGGCGGGATTTCAGAAACCGCGGTGACAAGCCCGAGGAGGCGTCACCGGCGACAGAGCAGCGGGAGGAGCGGCGCTTCCTGGTGGTCGCGCCGACCATCGGGTCGAAGCCCGCGACCGGTCTGACCGGCGGGCTGAACGGCAACATGGCGTTCTTCCGCGGCGATCCGAAGACGACACGCATTTCGACGATGCAGGGCGGGTTCCGGGTCTCGCAGAAGAAGCAGGTGCTGTCCGGCTTCCGGCTGGCGATGTTCACGTCCGACGATCGCTGGTATGTGCAGGGCGACCACCGGCTGCAGTTGAGCTCACAGAATACCTACGGCCTGGGCGCCGCCACGCTCAAGAGCGGCAGCGAGAACGTGAAGTTCACGGGCGTCAAGGTCTACGAGACTGCCTATCGCAAGGTGGCGCCGGGACTCTTCGTCGGAGCCGGCCTCAACCTCAGCTCGCACTCGAACGTCCGGCCCGGCGACGGCCTTCTGCCAGCGTGGGAGGAGTCGGCGTACATGGCGTACAGCCAGGACCACGGCTTCTCGCCGGAGGGCCAGATCTCGAGCGGCACCACAATCGGGCTGCTGTACGACACGCGCGACAACGGCATCAACCCGCAGCGCGGCTGGCTGGCCAGCTCGGCGTACCGCACGTTCTACAAAGGGTTCCTCGGCGGCGATTCATCGTGGCAGGAGCTGTATCTCGATCTGCGGACCTACCGGAAGATCACCGCGGACGGCCGTCACAAGCTGGCATTCTGGGCGATGAGCGATCTGGTGACCAACGGCACGGCGCCGTATTTCGACCTCCCGACGACCGGCGGCGACGGCCGCTCGGCACGCGGGTATAGCGAGGGACGCTACCGCGGCAATCACCTCGCGTACGGCGAGGTCGAGTACCGCGGCACGCTCACGAGCAACGGCCTGCTCGGCATGGTCGCCTTCGTCAACACCACGACTATCGACAACGCGGCGGCCGGTCAAAAACTGTTCGAGACCTGGGCGCCGGCCGGCGGCGCGGGGCTGCGCCTGCTGTTGAACAAGCGATCGCGGACGAACCTCGCGACGGATTACGCGTGGGGAAAGGGCGGCGCACGCGGCTTCTATCTCGGAATCCAGGAAGCGTTCTGATCGACCAGGTAGCCGCTAGCCCCGACTGTAGCGGGAGGTTCCCGACTCAGTACTCGGCGAAGGCGTCGTCCGGGAAACAGTAGAGCCACTGCTCGCCCGGTTCCGCCGACGCGACGACAGGATGCGTCGAAGCTCGGGCGTGCTTGCTGGCGTGACGGTTCGGCGAAGAATCGCAGCAGAGCGTGGCGCCGCACGTCTGGCAGGTGCGCAGGTGTAGCCACCTGCTGCCAGTTTTTACACATTCCTCGCATTCCCGTTTGCGGGCGTGTTTGACGGTCTTGACTGCGGTGATGTGCGCGCACGCGCTGGTCATGCTCCAGCGTATCATGCGGTCAGGAGCAGGCAGTCATGACCGACGCCCTCTGGCCGGCGCTACCGTACGACGAGTGGAAGGACACCTATGCGACGCTGCATATGTGGATGCAGGTCGTGGGCAAGGTGGCGCTCGCTCAATCACCGCCCATCAACCAATCGTGGGGCGTGGCGTTCCACGTGACCGGCCGCGGCCTGTCGACGCGGACGCTGCCGCACGGCACACGATCCTTTGCGATCGAGTTCGACTTCATCGAGCACCAGGTCGTCATCCGCGTCTCCGATGGCACCACGCGATCGCTGCCGCTGGTGCCGCGGACGGTGGCGGCCTTCTACCACGATGTGGTGAAGACACTCCGCGAGATGTCGCTGCCGGTGAAGATCTGGACCGTGCCGGCGGAGGTTCCGTCGCCGATCCGGTTCGAGGACGACACCATTCACGCATCGTACGACGCCGAGGCGGCGAACCGCTTCTGGCGCATCCTCGTGCAAGTGGAACGCGTGCTGACCGACACGCGCTGCAGCTTCATCGGGAAGGCCAGTCCCGTTCATTTCTTCTGGGGCGGGATGGATATGGCGGTGACGCGTTTCTCCGGTCGTCCGGCGCCGCCGCGCGAAGGACCGGCGTTCATGCGCGAAGCCTACTCACAGGAAGTGATCAGCCACGGCTTCTGGCCCGGCAGCCCGCCGCTGCTCGAGCCCACGTTCTACGGCTACGCCGTGCCGGAGCCGCCCGGTCTCAAAGAAGCGCGCGTCGAGCCGGCTGCCGCGTACTATCACAAGGAAATGGGCGAGTTCGTCCTGCCGTACGAAGCGGTCCGTCGCGCCGCCGATCCCGACGCCGCGATTCGGAGCTTCGTCAACAGCACATACGAGCAGGCCGCCGCGTTGGGGCATTGGGATCGTCCGGCACTGGAACGGCAGCTCACTAGCCCCTAGCCCCCAACCTCCCGTTGCAGCTAGCCTCCAGCCCTGACCTCCCGTTAGAGCTAGCCCCCAGCCGCTAGCCCCAAGGGGAGGGCTAGCGCTCCTCCCGCTGATACTCGAACCGCCGGATCCCTGTCTCCCTGACCTCGTAATCTGACGGCACCTGGAACAACGACGGCGACGGATCGCCACGCTGAATCCCCTGCAACTTGTATGACGAGTCGCCGTTGCGCGGATCCTTGCGGTCCGTCAGCACCAGCACCTGCAGATCCGGTGACGTCCATTCCTCGGACACCATCGTGATCGGCCATTCGTTGCCGATCGCGCCGGCGGCAATCGTCGTCGTCATGCGGCGCCCTTCGACCCGTACGCCCTCGATCGTCCGGGCCGGCAGTGCCTCTTCTTTGTGCTGCTCGCCGCCCATCGAGGATCGCCTCATCGTCATGATGCCGCCGGCCGTCTCGACCGTCATCGTCTCGGCGGTTCTGTGCTCGGCCTCCACCTTCTTCCGCATCTCGATGACCTCTGGTGCCTGCTCGACGCGGCGCTTCAACTCCTCGATCCTGGAGGCCTCCATCTTCGCGGCGTCCAGCTTGTTCATGAGGGCGAGGCCGACCTGAGCCGACGATTTCCACGCGATCCGCCGTTCCGGGTCGAGCGAATACGAGACGCCAGAGACCGGGTCGAAGATCGAGATCGCCGAATGACCGGACGGACGGTCCTCCTCGCGCCGGACGCGCCCTTCCCTGTCGCGATACACCCGGCCCGACGAGTGCTCGACAATCCGGTTGCCGTCGGCGAGCTGCTGCATGTGGTCGGTCACGACCTCCGCCGAGTAGGGGGCGTTCTTCACGGTCCTGGTCTCGAGCGGCATCCGGGCCTGCACTTCGAACTTGAACGTAGAGGGATCCTGCGCGTGCAGGGCGGCGGCTGCGAACACGAGACCGGCGAACGTCAGTGGAATCTTCAAGGGATGCTCCTCCGCGACCCTAAAAGGGTCGCGCTACACCGTTGTCGTCGCGCGGCCCTTTCAGGGCCGCGACCGCGTCATCAAAAATCCGGCGACAAACGAACCGCCCGCGGCAGACCGTCCTGACCAACAAGAACGTCCGCTTGTACCACGGCTGCGTGCGTGGCTGGCGGCACGAGTCCGAGCGACGGCAGAGCCGACACCGGCACCTCGATCCGCATCAGATGACCGCTCTCGAACGTCGGCAGCGCCGCCGCGCCAGGCCACAGGACGAACTCGGTCGTCGTCAATGGCGCGACGACTGGAGTCGCAGGCGGCCGACCCGACCGACCGACGATGACCCACGCCAACGTGGAGGCTAGCGCGAGCAGCGCAGCGGCGGCGGCGGGACGCCACACGCCGGCACGAGCGGCCGGCGCACGCTTCTGTTGCTGCGCCGCGTCGAAGGCTTCGAGGAGCGAGCGCTCGCGATCCGGATCGAGCGGCGGTACCTCTGCGGTCAGCGCCAGCCGGCGAAGCGCCGAAGCCAGATCGTCGCGCCCGCGATCGTTCACAACATGCCTCTGGCCACCGGCGTCCGAAACAGCGCCTGATCGGTTCCACGAAGGCGCGACGCGAGCAGCGCCCGCCCGCGGTGCAGCCGCGATCGCACCGTGCCGATGGCGCACCCCAGTGCGGTCGCGGCGTCGTCGTAGGTCAATTCCTGGAGATCGCACAGCACGACCACCTCGCGATACTTCACCGGCAGTGCCAGCACCGCCCGCCGCAGCGCGACCACGTGCTGACGCCGCGCGAGCCCGCCCAGCGGATCCGGCTCGACCACCAGCGTCCGGCCAGCCGTGGATTCGTCGTCGGGCAGCGTCACGGTCGGCCGCTGGTCCAGCGCGCGGCGGACGTGATTCCGCGCAATGCCCAGCAGCCACGGCAGGACCGCCGCCCGTTCCGGCCGGTACCGTCCGGCATCTTGAATGACCGCCATGAACACGTCCTGCGTCACGTCGTCCGCCACCGGAGGTGACCCGCTGATGTGCATCGCGAAGCGGTAGACGTCCGCACGGTGTCGCCGATACAGGGCGGCGAACGCGTCGCGATCGCCGCTCACAATCCGGACGATCAGCGCCTCGTCCGACGGATCTTCGCCAGCGGCCATGAGATGCCGGTTTGACGCCGGCATCAGGTATTCAGTTTGGAAGGGAGAAAAGTTCCCGCCTTCGCCACGGCGTGGCTACGGCGAGGCTGGCCCGTGAAGTTGTATTACTGTATCCGCCATGAAGCAGATCGTCCGCATCGGGTGGCTGGTTTCGCTGGCTGGCGTCGCAGCCCATGCGCAGGATGCCGCCAGGATCGAGCCGCTGCATTTCCATCACGTGCACCTCAACTCCACCGATCCCGCCGCCGCGGCGGCCTACTACCCGAAGCCGTTCGCGCAGTCCGCCACGAAAACGACGTTCAACGGCTTCGAGGGCGTCAAAACCGGCAACATCTACCTGCTGTTCACGAAGGTGAGCGCGCCGCCGCAGAACGAGTTGACCGGGCCGCAGACGTCCGTGTGGCACTTCGGCTGGAACACCCCCAACTCGCGCGAGTACAACGAGAAATTCCGCGCGATGGGTCTGACGATCGCGCAGATGTGGGATGCGGCCGACGGCAAGCTCGTAGACCTGTCCAGCGACACGCTCCCCGGCTTCCCGACGCAGGAGCAGATCCTGGAATTACGCGCGAAGGGTGTGCAGCCGACGCGTCAGGGCGGCTTCGGCTATCTGCGGGGCCCGGACGGCGCGATGATCGAGAACGCTCAGGCCGGAACGACGGAGCGCTTCAACCACGTGCACATGTATCACGAGCATCCGCGCTGTGCGATGGACTGGTATGTCACCCACCTGGGCGCGCGCATGCCGCAGGGGCGCGGCGGGGCCGCGGCGCCAGCCGAGGGCGGCGACTGCCACACCAAGCTGTACGCGCCGCCGACCTGGCCGTCCTTCGCGAAAACCGGATTCGTTCGCGACCCGGCGGGCGGCGTCAACATCGACGACATCTCCATTTCGATCCGGCCGTGGCCGGGCGGCGGACTGGTGAGCACCCGCGGGAAGCTGGTGGATCACTGGGCAGTGAGCACGGCCGATCTCGACGCGACAGTCGTGCGCCTGAAACGCGAGAACGTGAAGTTCCTCGAAGAGATTCACCCCTGGGGCAGTTCACGGGCCGCGATGATCGAGGGGCCGGACCGCATCGCCATCGAAATCGTCGAAGTCAAGTAAGGCGTCGTTCGACGCACGACGAACGACGCACGCCGAACGAACGTCGAACGGCCTTTAGCGCGGTATTCGGCCCGGCGTGTAGGGCGCGCCCAACCGCTCGAGTTCGCGTTCGATCGACGGCACATCGCTCTCGACCAGCGTCTTCAGCGCCGCGCGCTGGGTCGCGAAGAGCTCGGACGCAATCTGCAACTGCTGATCGTGGGTCGCCGTCTGCCGGCCGAGCGAATTGATCAACTCGCCGCTGATGGTATTGGCGCGTTCCGAGATCGCCACCGCCGCCGGCACACTGCGCGATCCGAGCGCGCGATCGCCCTGCAGCTCCACGAGAATCGCCGCCAGCCGTTTCTTGATCGCGCGCGCCTGCTCGTGCAGCGGCCGCGGTGCGGCAGGCGTGGCATCGAGCGCCTGCAGGATGGCGTCGAGCCTCGACGACGTGCTGGTCGCCAGCTGCAGCGATCCGGCGATATCGCGCCTGAGGGTCTGGAGTTTCTGCGCGAACTGCCAGCGTGCGGTGAGGTCGGCCGGCGTATGGCTGACCTGCGGATCCAACACCACGTTGAAGGTGACCGGGCTGCCCAACGAGCTCAGCACACCACCCACGCGCTGCGACAGCGCCACGCTGTACTTCCCCGGAACGACGAACGGACCGACCAGCGGCTCGCCGAATAGCTCCTCGAGCTCGCCGCGCGGGCGGTTCGGCGGCAACTCATGCGCGGGCTGGCGCAGATCCCACGCGACCCTCTGCAGGCCCTTCTCGAGCGGGCCGGTCATCACGCGGACTGGTGTGCCGGAGGCGTCGCTGATCGTCAGGAGGATTGCGGGAGGCTCCTCGGCGGCCTCCGCCTGCAGTTGCTCTGGCGTCGGGTACGTGATCGGTTGTCCGGCCTTCTCCGCGGCGGCCTCGGCCTCGGTCCGCTTCTGTTTCAAGGTTTTGAGCCCGTCCTTCAGACGATACGTGAACACCGCGCCGTACGGAGGATTCGGCGCCGTGTAGAGCATCTCGCCTTGAAATCCCTTGCCAGCCATCCCGTACTGCAGGGTCGGCACGAACATCACCGCGTCGCGCACCGGATACAGTGTCGCCGCCTCCGCCAGCGTCGCCGCCGTCGTCGTCCGCAGCGGCGAGTAGTCGTCGACGATGTAAACGCCGCGGCCGAAGGTGCCGAGCACGAGATCGTGCTCGCGCTTCTGAATCGCGATTTCGCGCACGGCGATCGTTGGCAGGCCGGCAATCTTGCTCCAGTGCTGACCGCCATCCTTGCTCCAGTAGGCCCCGAACTCGGTACCCGCGAACAGGAGCCGCGGGTCCACGTGATCTTCGGCAATCGCATACACCGAGCCACGCGCCGGAAGGTCGCCGACGATCGACGTCCAGGTGAACCCGGCATCGCTGCTCTTCAACAGGTACGGCGCGAAGTCGCCGTGCTGATGATTCTCGACCGCGACGTACACGGTGTTCGCGTCGTGCTGCGAGGCCCGGATGCGCGCGATGTAGCCGTTGGCCGGCACCCCGGGGATCCGATCGGGCTTGCGCCAGTTCGCGCCTGCGTTGTCGGTGACCTGCACGAGTCCATCGTCGGTGCCGACGTAGATCAGCCCTTCCTTCCTGGGGCTCTCGGCGATTGCCGAGATATTGCCGTAGAGCGCGGTCGACGTGTTCTTCGCGACGGCGTCCGGTCCCCAGACGCGGCCCATCATTGCCAGCGTGTTGCGGTCGATCTGACGCGTCAGATCGGGCGATACCGCCTTCCAGCTGTTGCCGCGGTCGTCCGATCGGTAGAGCATCTGCGCGCCGAAGTAGAGGCGCGTGTGCGAATGCGGGGAAATGATGAACGGCGAGTCCCAGTTCCAGCGCGCGGGCGGCCCGCCCTTCGCTTCCTGCGGCTGAATGCCGATGCGTTCGCCGGTGCGCTTGTCGTAGCGCACGAGGACGCCGTGCTGCAATTCGGCGTAGATCGTGTTGGGATCCTCGGGGTCGACGCGCGAGACGAAACCGTCTCCGCCCTGGGTGACGAACCAGTCCTGGTTCATGATGCCGTGCTGCGATCGGGTCCGCGACGGCCCCCCCAGCGAATTGTTGTCCTGCAACCCGCCGTAGACGTTGTAGAACGGCACCGCGTTGTCCACGTCCACGTCGTAGTACTGCGCGAGCGGCAGGTTCTCGAAGAACATCCAGGTCGCGGCGCCGTCGAACGAACGGTAGAGCCCGCCGTCGTTGCCGACCATCATGTGGTTCGTGTTCGACGGATCGACCCAGATGACGTGGTTGTCGACGTGCATGTTTCGCTGTCCCAGCGAGTGCATCGTCTTACCGCCATCGTCGGACACCTGAAAGATCACGTCGGGAATGTAGACGCGCTCGGCGTTCTTCGGATCGGCGAAGATGTCGCCGTAGTACATCGCGCCGGCGTTGTACTCCGTGCGCTTCTCCCAGGTGACGCCGTTGTCGGTGGAACGGAAGATGCCCCCCTTGCGATTGGCCGCCTCCACGTTTGCGTAGAGAATGTCGGGCTGCACGGGGGAGATCGCCAGCCCGATCCGCCCGAGCTGTTCGTCCGGCAGGCCGACCGTCACCTTCTTCCAGGTCTTGCCGCCGTCGGTACTGCGATGGATCGCGCTCTCCGGTCCGCCATCGATGAAGGCGGAAAACGAGCGGCGGCGTTGGTATGACGCGGCGACGATGACGTCCGGGTTGCGCGGATCGAGCACGACGTCGCTGACGCCGGTATTCTCAGAAATCTTGAGCACCTGATTCCAGGTCCTGCCGCCGTCGATCGTCTTGTAGAGGCCGCGGTCGCCGCCGGGCGCCCAGAGCGGTCCCTGCGCGGCGACATACACGGTATCGCCGTCCTTCGGGTCGATGACGATGCGCCCGATGTGCTCGGAAGATTTCAGGCCGACGTTGGTCCACGAGCGGCCGCCGTCCTCGCTCTTGTAGACGCCGTCGCCATAAGCTACCGACCGCTGCGAGTTCCGCTCGCCAGTGCCGACCCACACGATGCTCGGGCGCTTTGGATCGATGGTCACCCATCCGATCGAGTACGAGCCCTGCGTATCGAACACCGGCTGAAACGACGCGCCGGCGTTGACCGTCTTCCAGACACCGCCTGACGCCGCGCCGACGTAGAACTCGGCATGATTGTTCGGATTGACCGCAATCGTCATCACGCGGCCGGAGGTCACCGCCGGTCCAATCGATCGCGCGCGCAGACCGGCGAAGGCGTCGGTGGGAATCGACTGCGCAGGGACAGTAACGACCGCGAGCGCGGCAATGATCAGCACGATCAACGCGAGTGTTTTCATATCCAGGTCTACGCGAATGCTGGGAGGTCCGATTGTCATCGGGCTGGCAGCGTGAAGGCGATGTACTCGCCCGAATAGCTGCCGCCGCCGATCGCCACGACGATGTACTGCTTGCCGTCCACCAGATAGGTCATCGGCGACCCACTCTGCGGCGCGGCCATCCAGACCGCGCCGACTTCCTTCCCTGCCGTCTTCTCGTAGGCGCGGAACATCGCGCCGCGCGGGTGGTCTGGCGTCGTCGTCAGCTGCGGATCGCCCATCACCACCAGCGTCTTCGTGACCATCAGTCCGATCCCACCGGTTGGCGCCTGCCCGGTCTTCGGAATCGTCAGGCCTTTGAGCGCCGGGTGATTGCGCACGTTGTCCGGCGTGTCGCCGTGCGGCACCTGCCAGACGATCTCGCCGCGATCCATGCTGATCGCCGAGATCGTTCCGTACGGCGGCTTGAGAATCGA
>Ga0105248_10004283_pt1 | contig 15785 bp, 11 predicted proteins | sample KBSS34metaG_FD_81524 | JGI IMG/M metagenome (GOLD analysis project Ga0105248, IMG submission 81524) | Switchgrass rhizosphere microbial communities from Kellogg Biological Station, Michigan, USA - KBS S3-4 metaG | ecosystem: Host-associated > Plants > Roots > Rhizosphere > Soil | place...
GCGGCCGGGGAATTTGACGCTACTGAACGTGCAGGCTATTAGCGAACGCTTCTCGATAAACGGAACAACGAAGCCGAAGCCATTAAGCGGATGTCGCACCGCCTCACGGCGGTACGCCAGGTTGATCGTGGCGGTGGAGGCGTATTTGAGTTGGTTGAGTTGCGCGGCGAGTGATTGATCTACAGAAGTCAGAAGTTTAGCTGCGGTGTAGGCGGGCACCGCTAAACAGATTGCATCCGCGTGCAGCGTCTCGTCCGCCTGAATCGCGTCGTCACCACCGGCGTGTCTCGTGTCTTCCTTTTTGGTTTTAATTATCCACCCACTGTGTCTCTCAATCGCGACAACGCGCGTGTTCAACTTGACCTCCGCTTTCGCAAGCGCGTCAACCAACACTTGCATGCCACGATCTAACGACAGAAACAAACTATACCGCGCGCCACTCGTGCCAGTTTGTAACCGCGCCTTGCGCAACATCGCGAGTATCAAACTGCGATGCTCCTGCTCCATATCGAGAAACCGCGGCAGCGTCGCCCGCAAGCTCAACGTCTCGGGATCGGCCGTATAAATCCCGCCAACCATCGGCTGCGCCATCCGCTCGAGCGCTTCGCGTCCCAACCTCCGCCGCACAAAACTCGACAGCGATTCATCGGACGATCCGTTCGCAGCTCTTCGCGGCAAAACGAGATCCCCAGCCATCCGCACCTTCCCCGCGAGACTGAAAATATCCGTGGTCAAAAACGGCCAGATACGCGACGGCGCGAGCAGTTGAAACCCTTCCGGCACCGGCCGCAACTTCCCGTCACGCACGATGAAACTACGCCGATGCTCGGGATTCGTCTCTATCAGCCGCGACTCGATCCCGAGACGCTTTGCGAGCGCGACCGCCTCTGGTTTTTCGGAAATGAATGAATCGGGACCGCGTTCGAGGAGAAAACCTTCGCGCTCTTCGGTGCAGAGCGTTCCGCCCAACCGGCCGGAGGCCTCAATCAAAGTCACATCAAGAGACGGATTGAGCTCAGTGAGGCGATGTGCTGCCGCGAGACCTGAGATACCGCCGCCGATGACAACGATGCGACGCACGGATCACCTCACGGGAAGACAGCAATCAACCGGACAAACGTTATGGCCCGGCCCGCGCGAGCCGAGGAAACGAGCGGGCTCGTTGTGAAGTCGTTCGAGGATCAGCTCGCGAATCATCTTCACAAACGCCGGATGAGTGCCCGCGGTCGCGGCGCGCACCATCGTCAAGCCGAGTTCTTTGGCGACGTTTTGCGCTTCGTAGTCGAGGTCGTAAACGATCTCCATGTGGTCCGAGACAAAACCGATCGGCGCGACTACGACATTGCTAATCCCTTGCGTCTGGAGCTCGCGTAAACAATCCGCAATGTCAGGCCCGAGCCACGGCTGCGACGGCGATCCACTCCGGCTCTGATAAACCACCCGCCAGCGATCGATTCCCACGGCGTCGGCAATCAACTTGCCAGCTTCGGCGAGCTGCGCCACGTACTCACAATTCGCAGCCATCGCTTCGGGAATGCTGTGTGCCGTGAAGACAAGGTGCGCTTCGGACCGCGCGCTCTCATCAAGCTGCGACAACGCGCGGCGAATGTGATCGACGTTTGCCTCTATGAACAACGGATGGTTGTAAAACGCGCGCAGCTTGTCGATCCGCGGCGCGTCTAATCCGACTTCCGTTTGCGCGTCAAAAATGTTCTGCCGGTACTGCCGGCAACTCGAAAACGAGCTGTAAGCCGAAGTCACAAACGCGAGCGCATTTTGCACGCCGTCATGCGCCATTTGTTTGAGCGTTTCCGGCAGTAACGGATGCCAGTTGCGATTACCCCAGTAGATCGGAAGGTTTGGACCATAAGCTTCGAGCTCGTGTTTGAGCGCGCCGATCAGGTCGCGATTCTGCTGGTTGATGGGACTGACGCCGCCAAACATCTCGTAGTGATGCGCGACCTGGAGCATTCTCTCACGCGGCACGTTGCGCCCGCGCAGGACGTTTTCGAGGAAGGGAAGCACATCGTCCATTCCTTCCGGACCGCCAAACGAGACCACTAATAACGCATCGTACTCAGCCATACTCAGATCCGTGCCTCGTGGACCATCTCAACCAGCGCGATCACATTCTCGACGGGCGTTTCCGGCAGAATCCCGTGTCCCAGATTGAATATGTGTCCCGGTCGTCCATCCGCATAATTTAAAACCCTCCTGGCCTCTCGCAATAACACCTCTCGATTAGCGAACAACGCAACCGGATCCAGATTCCCCATCACCGCCACGTCGTGGCCCACGCGTTCCCATCCCTGGTCCAACGGCACACGCCAGTCGAGCCCGATCACGTCTCCACCCGCCTCTCGCATCAGCTCGAGCAGCGTAGCAGTGCCGGTGCCGAAGTGAATCACCGGCACGCCCGGCTTCACGTTCTCGATCACTGCCTTCGTGTGCGGCAACACAAACTCACGATAGTCATCGGGGCTCAAACACCCGACCCACGAATCAAACAACTGCACCGCCTGCGCGCCCGCTTCGATCTGCGCGTTCAGATACTTCACCAGACTCGCCGAGATCGTCGACATCATCGCGTGCCACGCGCCGCGGTCGTTGTACATCAACCGTTTCGTGTGAACGTAATTCTTTGAACCGCTGCCTTCAGTCACGTAAGAGGCGAGCGTAAACGGCGCGCCGGAGAATCCGATCAACGGAATGTCGGGTTTGAGCGCGCGGCGTGTTTGTCGAATTGCTTCGTTAACGAAATCGAGTGCGTTTGCGTCTTCTAACTGGCGAAGGCGATCTACATCCACCGCTTCTCTTACCGGATTGTGAATCACCGGGCCTTCGCCATGCGCAAACTCGAGATCGACGCCCATCGGTTCGAGTATGAGCAGGATGTCAGCAAAGATGATCGCCGCGTCAACGCCGAGGCGTTCGGCGGCGGTGACGGTGACTTCCGCCGCGAGCGAAGGAGTTTTGCAGAGTTCGAGGAAACCTGTCTTGGCCCTGACCGCGAGATATTCAGGCATGTAGCGGCCTGCCTGCCGCATCAGCCAGATCGGCGTGTAGGGCACCGGCTCGCGCCGGCACGCGCGCATGAAGACGCTGTCTTGTAACGCTTGAGTCAAAGGAGGCGAATTATACTACGCCGCACTCATAATCAGCGCTTCCCCTGTTCACCGTTTATTTCGTTCGTCGTTTCCTGACGACGCCGGTCATGAATCCCAGACCTGAGATGAGCAAGACCACTGTTGCCGGCTCCGGAACTTCACTGTTCACCGCTGCAACGGAGCTCATCCTGAGCTCGATCGTGTACGGGACGCCGAACTGGAGCGACAACACCCGCGACGATGTGCCGCTCAGTTGGAACAGGCCCGTTCCGTTAGGCTCTCTGACTTCAGTCAACATCTGGTCCTGGGAAAGCCCGGTTCCCCGGCCATCCAGAAGAAGGTTGTAGGAGACCTCCGCGAATGACAATGTACCAAACTGGTCGGTCGATACGTTCCCGGTGGCAAAGTGCGCCAGCGAGAAGGTCACGTCCACGTTTCCTTCGCCGCCGAGGAGCATGAGTGTGCCGGTGAAGACGCCCAGTCCAAAGGACGAGGCTGTACAAGTGCAACCGCTGACGCTGGCGAAGCTGGTCGAGTTAGCGGTTCGGCCGGCGGCATCTACCGTCAGCGCCGTATTGGCAAAAGTCACCACGGCGGTTGCTTGAGAGACGGGAAATGTGGTCGTGGTTATGTCCTGGGTTTGACCGAGACTGTTAGTCGCCACGGCACGTGTGCTTGCGCTGGTCGGCGTGAACACGGCAGTGCCGGTCGCTGGGTTGAAACTTAGCGTGATGAATTGGAAGTTGGTGATTGCCACGGTGTCTGCATACGCCGTCGACGACGCGCCAAGCAGCAATCCGAGGAGGAGTAGTCGAACAAAGACTCTGGGCAATTTAACTCTCATTAAACCTCTCCTTGTGCGTTATGACTGCGAAACTTTTTTACCGCTCAAGTCTCTTTCGTCTCTTCTTCAAGACACCGGTCATGACTCCGAGGCCTGAAACCAGCATGACGATCGTGGCCGGTTCGGGCACTTCGTTATTGATCACGAGGGAAGTTGCGGTAAGTCTGACAACGATCGAGTTCGTACTGCCGCCCTGGAGTGTGATTGAGCGCGAAATTTGGTCTGACGCTGAGATGGTCGAGGACAGGTTCGGCCCGAGGAGCGGATGCAGTGCCTCCACCTGGAGCGAGAACACCGGAGTGCCGTTCACAAACACGTCCATGAATAGACCCGACTCTGCGTATTGGCCAAACGCGTCGGTCTGGACCTGCCAGAGAAAACTACGTAGAGCGGAAATGTTCACTGTTACGGGACCTTCAGCGCCGCTCAGGACGAGCGTTCCCGTCAAGCTGGTTTGTCCGGCCGATCCCGCCGCGCAACTGCAATCGGTGAGACTCGCGGTGCTGTCAGCGCTGACGGAACGGGTGGCTGCATTTGCTGTCGCCGCGGCGGTAACTCCGTTTACGGCTGCATTGGCTTGAGCGATTGGAAAGCTATTCGAGGTGTTGATGATATTCGTTCCCCCGTCAAAGCCCGCGTCGGCCCGAGCCGTTGCGCCGGTCAGCGTGAATTGAGCGGTTCCCGCGGATGCGGTGAACTGGAGATTCGAGAAGCTGAAGGAGGTGAGCGAGAAGGCGTCTGCATACGCAGTCGACGACGCGCTGAGCAGCAACCCTAAAACCATGACGGGAAGCAAAAGTCTGGATGATTTAAGTCTCATGGAAACTCCCTTGTTCAGTTAAGACACTGGGCCGACCTACTGACACGGGGGGTGACAGAAGAACACACGAAACCGCACTTTCGGGTTCTGGGGGTCGCAAAGCTGGAGAGAGACTGAGGCGTTATACACCGATACAAAAGGAGGATCAACAAAAACATTCATGTAGTTTTCGTCACGGCAACCCGGGATTGACCCGAACTTTCAATTCGTTCGCTACGTTACGAAACCTGTCGCCCCCTTTTTGACACTTACAACCAAGTCACCGTTCTATCTTGGTGCAAAGCGGAGTTCAGGACTACAATGACTCCGCCTCAAACACGCGTACTAACTGGCTTGCAAGGAACCTGACCGTCTTCCGGCAGAAACTTGCCACAAGCCAGCAGTTTGTGGTGTTTGCACTGTTGAGAGAGCGGTGATTGTGAACGGACAAGCACGAGCATTGATCGAGTCCATGCCTAACGACATCGGGACTGAAGCGGTAGGTCCGCTCAGTTTCGACGAAGCGTTTACCCTCCATCACCGCGCCGTTTTTAGGACGGCCAGGGCTGTCGTCCGCGACTCCGCCCTGGCTGAAGACGTGACGCAGGAAGTTTTTTTAAGACTTTATCGCAACTTGAACGCTACGCCGGGCGAAGAATTGCTTCGCGCGTGGCTTCTGCGCGTGACTCTTAACGTGGCGCGAAACACTTTGCGCGGCCAAAACCGCTCAATGGTTCGCGACCACGAGTATCACAAGAACACCGCAGAAAACGGCCTTGCTGTCGAGGCTCCGGAAGACGACTACGAGCGCCGCATGGCGATCGACGAAGCTCGCCGGGCTTTAGACAAGATAAAAGAGCCGATGAGAAGCTGCCTGCTGCTCAAACAGCAGGGGCTTTCGTACCGCGAGATCGCCAATAGCCTGTCGTTGAAGGAAACGAACGTCGGCAGTCTAGTGGCGCGCGGGCGCAAGGAGTTTGCGAGGGTCTACGGAAAGATCGGAGGCAGACGATGACCAGGTGTTTGGACGAGGCAATGCTGCAAAGTTATTTCGACGGTGAGCTTTCCGGCGAAATGATGGAAAGCGCAACGTTGCATCTCGCTTCGTGCTCCACGTGCGCCGCGGCGGCGCGCGAAATTGAAGAAGAGATTAACTTGATGATGACGGCGCTGGCGCCGGAGTTTGACGCCGGCGTGCCGACGGAACGGCTGCGCGAGCGAATCGATGCAGCAGTTCTTGATGCGCGGGTTGGGGCTGCACGGTCGTCAGAGCGAGTTGGTTTCGGAGCTTTCGTGTCGAGTCTGCTTAATTTCGGAACGCAGAGAAGTTTGGGTTATGCGAGTCTCGTGATGGTGTTGGCGTTTGCGGCGATTTTTGGGTGGGTGAAATTGCGAACTGAGGATCCGGCGCCGGCGCCGCAGCAACCGCAGATCGCGCAAGCACAGCCGCCGATCGCCACGCCGACAGTTAGCCAGACGGTTCCAGCGAACGGCCCAGTGGTAGACATTAAACCAAATCAGAAAACCAATCCTGCCTTGCGCCCAACGTCAGCGTCGCTGAAAGCGGCTCCCAGGTTTGTGCCAGTCAAATCTGAGGTTGAGCTTCCCGCGGCTCAACCAATCAGACTTCTCCCGGGCGAACGTTCTTATCTCCAGACAATTGCCAGACTGGACACGACCATCAAAGCAAACCAGAAGGCGATGAGACCGTCGTTGCAGGTTGAATATGAACGCAACCTCGCGGTTGTCGATCGAGCCATTGCCGCTACGCGCAGCGCAGCGAAGAAGAATCCGAACGATCCGGACGCGGCCGATTTCATGTTTGCTGCCTATCAGAGCAAAGTCGATCTGCTCAATACCATCGCCGACGCACGTGTCGGCGGAGGTCGCTCGCATTGAAAGGCCGGGTCCCAAGTTGATCAAGAAGTTGTTTGCAGTCGCCGCGGCTACCGGCCTCATCATCTCCCTGGCAGGTTCTACCCCCGCTCATAACAAAGAAAAAGACAGTCAACCCGGCCAGAAAGTCGAGCGAACTGTCGCGGTCGATCCCCAGGCTACCATCACGCTTTGCGTAGCTTCCGGCACGTTGACCGTGCGTGGTTGGGAACGCGCCGAAGTTCGCGTCCGCTCGATTGACGCGGAAGTGCTCGAGCTTCGCCGCATCGACAAGGTCAAGGATCCAGCGACTCCGGCGATGCGCATCGACGTGATGGTGCTCGAGAAAGCAATGCGCGTCGTTCCCGCCAGACTCGATTGCCAGGCCGTCGCAGACGTCGAGATGGAAGTGCCGGCGGGAGCGACTGTGCAGGTGCAAACGCGCGACGGCGATATCAATATCGCGGGCGTTGCCGCCGCTTACGCCGGTTCGCAAAACGGCGACATCATGATCGAGCGCGCCACGAAGCTGGTCGAAGCCGGCAGCGTCGGCGGCAGTATCTCGCTCAAGGATTCGAGCGGCCGCGTGAACTTGAGCTCCGCGGGTGGCGGCGTCGAGGTGATAAACGTCCGGGCCACGAGTGTTGAAGACACTTTGGAAGTCGGCACGGTGAGCGGCGATATTCAGCTCGTTCGTGTGGCGAATCCGAAAGTGATGGCCAAGACCGTGAATGGCACGGTTACGATGAGCGGCGCGTTGGTTAAGGCAGGCAGCTACGCTTTTACAAACATGACCGGCGACGTGGTGCTGGCGATGCCGCATGACGCGTCGTTTCGTTTGATGGCGAAGGTCTCCGAAAAACGGCTGCTCGTTTCCGACTTTCCTTTGACGTTCCTGAGCGAGCCACCGGCTCCTCCCGCAGCTATTGCGCCAACTCCGCGTACTCCAGCCGTTAAAACTCCCAATCCTCCAACCGCACAAGCGCCGGCGACTGCGGCAGGCCCTCCGCGAGAAACTCCGAAGGCAATCGCCAAGGATAAACCCCCGAAAGAGAAGGAAAAGCCCGCAGCCAAGGCTGGACCAGGCCAGCCGCCGTCAGTGATCGAAGGACCGGTCGTGGTCATCACCAAGCCCGCAACTGTCGTTGCCCCGTATGTTCGTCGCATCGATGCGATCTGCGGTTCGGGCGACGCCACGATCTCAGTCGCTTCGTTCGGCGGCACCGTGCGGCTTAAAAAGCTTTAAATTATTGTCACATCCTTGTCAGGCCCGGTGTTCTGACTATAGAGCAACGCAGAAGAGCCGAGGGTGGTTGGAACCAGGTAATTCGGAACTTACTACTCTCGGCTCTAAAAATGAGGACAAGGGAATGCAAAACACGGGTCAGGGTAGCGAAAAGAAATCGTATCGAGTGATTCTCTTGCTGGTGGTCGGTCTGGCGGCGTTCTCGAGCGCAATGAAAGAGCTCAATCAGGTGCACGCGCTGACACTGCAAACCAGCGAGTTGCTCGCTCAGTGGACGGAAGCGATCGCCCCGGCCGAGCAGAATGCGATTCTGGCCAAAGTTGAGACCTGTGAAAATAGTCAGCTCCTCCTTCCGCCTCCTCCGCCGTTGCCCGTGCCTGCAGTGCCGCCAGTGCCATTACAGGCGCCTGAGATCGTTACTCCGGCTATAGTTCCACCAACTCCACGCAGGGCCACCGATGCTCCAGCAGCGAAACCGAGACGAGCGGTCCGTCCGAGTCATGATGCCGCGGAGGTAAGAGTGCTACTCTCTACGGACGATTTGGTCGAGAAGAGTCTCCGGGATACGTTGGAAGCAGACGTGACGTTGAAAGCTCTCAAAGCAAAAAATCGGCGCCACCAGATTTGGATTTCACCTGACGGTAAAGACGTGATCTTGAAGAGTCTGAACCGCAGTATTAATCTACGCAGCGCCAGCTAATTTCACTTCAGAAGCGAGACGGATAAAAGCAATGGTTAACAAGCTCCTCATTACAGCGATTCTTCTGAGCATCGCACTGGTCACTAACGGAACCACTGCGGCAGTCGCGATCGGCCAGGACGCGATCGCGACGCAGGAAGTGCGGCCGGTGCCGCAGGTGCCCGCCGACACTGCGAGCGGCGTCGAACAACCCGGCGAGCAGGTCACCGAGGAGTTTCACCAAACGTATCCGTTGTCAGCTACCGGCCGCGTGAATCTCGGCAACATCAACGGCGGCGTGAAGATCAAGGTTTGGGATCGCGCGGCGGTCCAGGTTGACGCGATCAAGAAGGCTTATCGCCGCGAACGGCTCGCCGAAGCGCAAATCGAAGTGACCGCGACTGAAGAGAACATCAGAATCAAAACAGAGTATCCGGATCAGACTCAGAACTTCCGCAACGACGAGCGGCGTTACGAAAACCCCGCGATCGTCGAGTACGCGCTGACCGTTCCACGCAAGGCCACGCTCGAGTCGATCGAGCTCGTCAACGGCCCACTCGACATCGAGGGTGTGGAAGGCAACGTCAAAGCGTCGTCAATCAATGGCCCAGTGACTGCGCGCGGTTTGATGGGTGAAGCAAAACTGTCAACCGTGAACGGCCCGCTCCAGGTGACTTTCACGCAGCTCGACGAGTCGAAGGCGATCTCGCTCGGCTCGGTTAACGGCAACCTGACGCTCGTTATTCCTTCAGACGCCAACGCGTCGATTCGTGCCGGTACGGTCCACGGTTCGATCAGCAACGACTTCGGCATGCAGGTCAAGCACGGCGAGTACGTCGGACACAATCTCGACGGCCAGATCGGAAATGGCGGCGCGCGGATCAAGCTCGGCAATGTGAACGGGACCATCAATATCAGCCACGCGCAGGACGGTCGCCCGCTCAGTCCGGCGACTTCGATCGCCGGCAACGAGGGCATCAGAGGCCGCGCGGAGATGGAAGCAGACATCGATCGCGATGTTGAGTTAACCAGAACCGAGATCACTCTCCAGAAGATCGACAGCGCGCGACTCGCGAGGGAAACACGCCAGGCGCAACGCGAAGCTCAGAAGCAGGTCAACGATTCAATCCGCCAGGCGCAGCGCGAGATGGAACAAGTTCAGCGCGAATTGCAGCGCGAACAACGAGAACACATTCGCACGCAGGCCCGCGTAATGGTTCGCAATCGAACCGGCAACAGCGGCGACTGGAACAAGTTCACGAGCCAGGAAACGAAGAGCTTTCCGGTTAGCGGCACGCCGCGAGTGAGTATTTCCACGTTCGACGGACCGATCACGGTTCGCGGTTGGGATCAGCTAGAGGTGCGTTACACCGCGACCAAACACGCCGCCGACGATGAGAGCCTCAAAAACATCGGAATCCAGGCAGAGCAACAGGGACAGGCGATCACGATCAACGCCGTCAACGAAAAGAATTACAACGGCAGCGTGCAACTGGAAGTTTACGTTCCGCGGAACTCCAGTCTGCACGTCACCTCGGGCGACGGCCCCTTGACCCTTGACGGTGTTTCCGGAGACATCACGCTTCGTTCCGGCGACGGTCCGATCAGCGTGAATAACAGCGGTGGTCAACTGCACGTCAATACCGGCGACGGTCCGATCCACATCAATAAATTCGACGGTCAGGTCGATGCCCGCACGGGGGACGGCCCGATCGCCCTCGATGGAAACTTCAACGCGCTTTCTGCGCGAACCGGCGACGGCGAGATTTCGTTAACCGTCCCGGCCGGCTCGAGTTTTACGATTGAAACCAACACCACCGAGGAAATCTCAAACGAAGGCTTCAACGTTGCGGAAGACGTAACTCTTTCGCCGCGCGTGAAGCGTTGGAAGGTCGGCAGCGGCGGCCGCGTGTTTGTACTGAAGACCGGCGAAGGCAAGATCCTGCTTCGTCCGCGTAATTGATGTTTGTCAGCTCTGGAAGATTCTTTGGGCCTTCAACGTCCAGGTGAGCGGGAATTTTTCGGGCGGCTTTTCTAACAAAAAAACCAAACCCGTTTCTTTGGAATGCGGTACATTGCCGTTCCAGGGAGTTTTCTCGTTCACGAGGTTTAATGAAACCCAGCATCCACCTCTTGGGGAGCATTCTGGTTACGCTGGGCGCTCTCGTTGGTGCAAGCGCTCAAACGCCGGCTAATTCACCGGCCGTGGTTGCGCCGGCGCCCGCTGAAACCGCTTCCGCGAAACCGACACCCGCAGCTTCTCCCGCTTCAACCCAAACCGCGAAAAACGTTTCGGCTGCCACCGCGAAGGGCAGTTTTGTGATTCCACCTGAGAAGTCGCAGCCGATAACGATTCCGAAGTTCGACAAGCCGCCGGTGATCGACGGAAAGCTCGACGACGAGGTCTGGCAAAAAGCGGTCGTGCTGAAAGACTTCTACCAGATTCAGCCCGGCGATAACGTGTCTCCGTCAAAACAGACTCAAGTTCTGCTCGGTTACGATTCCCGGTTTCTCTACATCGCTTTCAAAGCCACCGACGAGCCTGACAAAGTGCGCGCCACCGTGGCCAAGCGCGACAACATTTTCAACGACGACTATGTCGGGTTCTTTCTCGACACGTTCAACGACAAGCGCAAAGCGTTTGAAATCTTCTTCAACCCTTTCGGCATCCAGGGCGACGGCATCCTTACCGAAGGCCGCGGTGAAGACTTCAGTGTCGATCTGTTGCTCGAATCGAAAGGCATCGTTCACGAAACCGGCTTCAACGTAGAGATCGCGATTCCCTTCAAGTCGCTGCGTTTTGAAGCCGGCAAGGGAAAACTCTGGGGCGCGCATTTTTTCCGGCGCATCAAGCGCTTTGAAAACGAGCTCGATTCGTGGATGCCGTTTTCACGCAGCATCGACAGCAATCTGAGCCAGGCCGGACATCTGACCGGTCTCGAAGGCATCTCCGTTGAACGCGCTATCGAGTTGATTCCGAGTGTGACGGTTTCGCAGAACAGCCGCTTCGTGCCCTCGTTCAATCAGGTCGCGCGCTCGATAGATCCCGGCCGCATCGTGAACGAACCCGTGGGGCTCGATCTCGGACTAACCGCGAAGTTCATTCCGAGCTCGGCGGTGACGGTCGACCTCGCGATCAACCCCGACTTCGCGCAGGTCGAAGCCGATCAGCTCGTGGTCACGGCCAACCAGCGTTTCCCGATCTTCTTTCCCGAAAAGCGTCCGTTCTTTCTCGAAGGCATCGAGATCTTTCAAACGCCGATCACCGCGGTGCACACGCGCGCGATCGTCGATCCCGACTTCGCCGTGAAGACGACCGGCAAAAAAGGTCGAAACACGTTTGGCTTGATGGTGGCGAGTGATAATGGACCGGGAAACCTGAGCGCGGACGATCGCGGCTCGTTGAACGCCTGTCTCGAAAGGCGTTTGCTTGACCCGCATGAGATCTGCAACAGCGCGAAGTTTGTCGACAAGAATGCCTACGTCGGTGTCCTGCGACTCAAGCGAGACGTCGGCAAAGAGAACTCGCTGGGCATGGTGGCGACGAGTTACAACTTCATCGAGAAACACAATCAGGTGCTGGGACTCGACGGCCGCTTTCGTCTCGACAAGCAGACCACCGTCAGCTTTCAAACACTCGGGACGACCTCCCGAAACTTTTTCTTCGATCCAAACGACGGCGAGACGCGGTACCGCACCGGCAACGGCTTCGGTTATTCAGGCGATTACAACGTTTCCGGTCGAAACTGGGGTTATGAAATCTACGGTGAAGGCTTCACCCGGGACTACCGCGCGGATGTCGGCTTCGTGCAGCGCACAAATTCCAATTTCAATTTCGTCAACGTCCGTTACAACTCCGACCCGAATCCGAAGAAGAAGATCATTTCCTATCACATCCACAATGCCACCCACATCGATTACGACTGGCAGGGCCGGATGTACATTTGGGAAGCGGAAAACCTGGTGGAGTTGCAGTTGCCGCGCAACACTTATGTCGGCTCCTGGTGGGAGCCCGGCTACGAGCGTTTGTTCGATCACGAGTTTGGTCCAACGCGCGAGGCCAAGCCGTGCAATCCGTTTTCAGTCGAGAACAAGTGCACGTTCTTCGGTGAGAGCAACGAGCGTGCTTCAGACAAGCAGCACCTCTCGTTTTACGGCGGCTCGAATCCCAACAAGCAGTGGTCGTTCAATGCACAGATGACGCAGCGCTGGGGCCATTTCGATTTCGATTTCGGCAACGGCGACAAGTATCCGCGCGTCAGCCCGGCGGCGCTGTTGTTGGGACAGGACGCGCCACTCGATCCCGGCCGTGGCAAGCTCCTGCAATTCAACGCCGGCGTCACTTACCAACCGACAAACACGTTCCGCGCGCAGTTCAACATCAACTCGCAAAAACTCCGTCGTTACGATACCGATCGCGTCGCTTTTGCCGTCAACATCCTGACGCTGCGCGGCACGTATCAGTTCACCAATGCGACTTTCGCGCGGGTGATTCTCGACTACAACACGCTCAACTCCCGCTTGCGTTCGCAGGCGCTGTTTGGCTGGACGCCGAGTCCCGGAACGGCCTTCTACGCGGGCTACAACGACGATCTGAATTACGACAGCCGCCACCCGTTTACGCGTGATCTCGTGCCCGGTTTCCGGCGCAACGCGCGCACGTTTTTTATCAAGGCATCGTATCTGATCCGTCGCGGCTTCTAAGGCCCTCATGAGAGATGGCTACATTGTTGGGTTGGCCCGCCTGCGTGTTAAACTCCACCGGATGTCCAACTGGCTTAAACTATTACTATTTATAAGCGCTGCTATCTTTTTCACGTCGTGCAAGGGCGACTACCAGGCTTCACAACGACAGAACCGCGCGGGGCAGCAAGCGACTGCCGCGCGAAAAGTCAAAACTGCCGCAGTTGCGGAAACTCCTTTCGGCGAAACTGTCACCGCCAACGGCACTCTCGCCGCTTTCGATCAAACCACGGTGAGCGTGAAAGTTCCGGGACGCCTGCGAACGATCACGGTCGATCTCGGATCGGTTGTGCGTCGCGGACAGTTGATCGCGCAACTCGAACCCCGGGATTACCAGTTGCGCGTGCAACAGGCCGAAGCGGCGCTCGCTCAGGCGCGCGCTCGACTTGGTCTTTCTCCCTCGGGAAATGACGAGCGAATCGATCCGGAAAACACTTCCACGGTGCGCCAGGCGCGCGCGGTTTACGACGAAGCGAAATTCAATCGCGATCGGGCCGCGCGGCTCGTCGAACAGGGCGTGATTGCGAAAGCGGAATTTGATTCTGCGAACGCGGCATTCAAAGTCGCCGAGAGCCGTTACCAGGACGCTTACGAAGAGGTTCGCAATCGTCAGGGCATGCTGGCGCAACGTAGATCGGAGCTCGATCTCGCACGGCAGCAGTTGAAAGACACGGGTGTGACAGCTCCGCTCGACGGAGTCGTGCAGGAGAAAACCGCGAGCGTCGGCGAGTATCTCGCCGCAGGCGCGCCGGTGGTGAACATCGTGAAAATGGATCCGTTGCGACTGCGCGCGGAGATTCCCGAACGTGAATCGCGCACCGTGCGCACCGGCCAGGACGTGCGCGTGACTGTCGAAGGCGACACAAACGTCTATCTCGGAAAGATAATGCGTTTGAGTCCGGTGATTGCCGAACAAAACCGGGTGTTGATGGTCGAAGCCGACGTTCGCAACAATGGCACCCTGCGGCCCGGATCGTTTGCGCACGCCGAGATCGTCACCAACGACGCGAAGATGGCGGTGACCGTGCCGAACAACGCGATCGTGACGTTCGCGGGCATCGAAAAAGTGATTGTCGTTCAGAATGGCAAGGCGCTCGAGCGCCCGATCACGACTGGACGGCGCAGCACCGAGTTCACCGAAATCGTTGCCGGCGTGAATGTCGGCGAGAAAGTGATCGTCGATCCGGGCAACCTACAGTCGGGGCAAGCTGTCGAAGTGGTTGATTAGCCTGACGAGTTCAATAAAGCATGCAAAAGTTAGCCGAGATTTGTATTCGCCGTCCTGTCTTCGCGTCCATGATCGTGTTGTCGCTGGTCGTGGTCGGAGCGGCGGGCTTTTTCAGACTCGGCGTCGATCGTTTTCCTTCAGTTGACCTGCCCACGGTTTCGGTTCGCGTCGGTTTACCTGGCGCGGCGCCGGAAGAAGTCGAATCACTCGTCACGCAACAGATCGAAGAGGTCGTCAACACTGTAGACGGCATCAGCGAGCTGCGGTCCGTTTCAGGACAAGGCACGGCGATCGTCATCGCCACGTTCAAGCTCGATCGAAATCTCGAATCCGCGGCGCAGGACGTGCGCGATCGCGTCAACACGCTCGGCCGCCGTCTGCCGGAAGACGCCACTCCGCCGGTGGTGCAGAAGTTTGATAACGACAGCACGCCGGTCCTGACGATTGCGCTCTCGGCCGATCGATCTTTAAGAGAGCTCACCGAACTCGCCGACAAGACAGTTCGCGTTCAGCTCGAACGCATCGGCGGCGTCGGTGAAGTGCGTGTGGTCGGCGGCCTGGACCGCGCCATAAACGTCTGGATCGATGCCGAACGTCTCGCTGCGTACCAGTTATCGATCGCTTCGATCAGAGACGCGCTCGACCGCCAGAACGCCGACGTTCCCGGCGGTAACGTAACCACCGGCAAAGAAGAATTGACGCTGCGAACGTTGGGCCGGTTTACCGACCCGCGGCAGTTTGACGAGCTCGTGATCGCGAACGTTAACGGCGTGCCGGTGAAACTGCGCGACGTCGGACGCGTTGAAGACGGCACGAAGGAACAGCGCTCGTTTTCACGTCTCAACGGCGTGCCGACAGTGACGCTCGACATTCGCCGGCAGTCGGGCGCGAACACCGTCGAAGTAATCAAGGGTTTGAAAGAAGCGTTGCCGCGCGTCAGTGCGCAGCTTCCGCAGGACGTCAAAGTCGAAGTCATTCGCGACCAGTCGCGCTACATTGAAGCGGCGCTTCACGAAATCGAGACACACCTCGTTCTCGGCAGTATTCTCGCGAGTCTCGTGGTGCTCGTCTTCATGCGCTCGTGGCGTTCGACGTTGATCGCGGCGGTAGCGATTCCGTGTTCGGTGATCTCGACGTTTGGCATGATGAAGGCGCTTAACTTCACGCTCAACAGCGTGACGATGCTGGCGCTCGTGTTGATGGTCGGCGTGGTGATCGACGACGCGATCGTGGTGCTCGAGAACATCTTCCGCTTCATTGAAGA
>Ga0105248_10004288_pt1 | contig 15777 bp, 28 predicted proteins | sample KBSS34metaG_FD_81524 | JGI IMG/M metagenome (GOLD analysis project Ga0105248, IMG submission 81524) | Switchgrass rhizosphere microbial communities from Kellogg Biological Station, Michigan, USA - KBS S3-4 metaG | ecosystem: Host-associated > Plants > Roots > Rhizosphere > Soil | place...
GTGCCCGTCAACCTGGGTGGCGGGTTCGTCCTCACGCGCGGGCGTGGCGTCAGTACCGAGTGCTTCGGCCTCGTTAAACACGCCGAGCTGGTCTGCCGCACGCGCCTCACTCGACGCGCCGAACAACTCGTGTTTATAGGCACGTAGGCGCTCCTCTGCCAATCCCGCTCACCCTTCGCCAGCCGAAGCTCGCCACGCAGTGCTTCGCGCTCGGCGAGTAGCGCCTGATACTCTTCGGCACTGAGTGTGACGATGTCGGTCGGCATGGCCAGTTAGACCTTCCAGATGCACCGGGCGTTCAGCCGATCCGTTCGTAAAACCGGCGTGGATGCTTCTGGATAACAGCCAGGTCGATGCCGTCGAGCAACCAGTGCAATTGCTCGACCGTCAGAGAGATATTCTCGATGCCGATGGCCAGGTGAAGCGATCCGCTTCAAGTCGTTTGAGCAGCAACCAGAATCCGTTGCCGTCCCAGCCGAGTATCTTGATGCGATCGCGGCGCCGGTTGCCAAATACAAACAGCGCCGAGACCATCGGATTCAGGCGCATCGCCTGCTCGACCAGGATCGACAGTCCGGTGATACCGGCACGGAAGTCGACCGGACCGCGATACAGGTACACCTTCAGCCCTTCGTCGAACCGAAACACGGCAGCCTCCCGAGCATCTGGACTATCCGCGCCAGCTCCTCCACGGCTGCCGGGCCAACCTCGAGACGAACGCCGTTTGGCAATACAACGCTCAACGGGAACGTCGCGGCTGATTTGACTGGTGCCGGCGGCAGCGATCTCGGTCTGGGCCTGACCGACAGGCTCACTCGCGAGCCCGGCAACTCCGACCCGGCCCTGCTCGCGCTGGTACTGCGAAATCCAGGTCCGCACGAGGTTCGGATTGATACCGTGATCCATCGCAGTGCGCTCTATCGATACGCCCGGCTTGAGACATTCCTGTATCAGTTCGCGCTTCGCGCTCTCGTCGTATTTGCGCCGACCGTCGCGCTTCGAACCACCTACCAGGCGGCCCTGCAACCCTTCTTCCTGTTCGCTCATGTACACCTGTCCACGTTCGTTGAACATGGACAGGTAACCTCTGTGAATCAGCCGCGCGTGGGAAGGGCGTGGTTTATGGGCTGCTTACCAAACAATTACAGGCACCCAAGCGTGTCGTGGAACAAGGGTAAGTGTGAAATAAACACTCGCGCGACGGTCTCGGCGGCCAACATCGCAATCACGACACCTGATGAGGAATCAGCGCCGAGCGCGTTCGCCACTGCTTGAAGTGCGATCGAGTACTCGCGACTCGATTTCGCGGCTCGTCTGCATAGAAATCGTCAATGCAACCGCCTATGGAAATGCTCCTTCGAGTTCAGCAAGGACAGTTTCTTCCGCCGTTGAAACCCTCCCGATGCCGAGGAACCCTCCGCTAGCTCCGGCAATGGCTCGCGCGCGACCCAAGAGGGTCGACTTGAGCTCTTGCTTGTTCTCCTCGTTCAGCGTGGCTGAAAGCGCCTGAATGTAGCCTTTCCATTTGATAACCACGTCGAGAGGGGGCGGAGCTGCAAGCCATTGTTCGAGCAGTTGATAATTCGCGTTATCTTTGCCCAGGCCCGCCCCTTCTGCCGCAGATAGAACAGCGGTTTTCTCCTCTTTATCGATGCGGCCGTCCGCCCACGCGACCGCAACCAAGGGAATCAAGGCAAGGGCAGCCAGCGTTCCGCCCTCAAGCTTGAGAGCGACGAGTTTGTCGAGGAGGCTGTCGTCGGTGACACCTGAAGCAATGGATAGCGCTTGCTTCCTGATTTGAAGTTCTTCGGATTCCCTGAGGCTTTGTCGGAGTGCCTCGTTGTGCTTGGCAAAAAACGACTCCTCCATCGCTTTCGCGCTATCACCCAAACGGTCTCTGCTCATTGCTCCTCCGCGAAGAACTAAAAACCAAAGCGAAAGGTTATTGTAATACGATCTTTCGGACAATGATGACCGTTACCTTTCTTCGCGACCCGCTTAACTCGTACCGTGCCCAAAGGCAGGCGCGCAGCGGTCAAGGCCGGTCCATTCGGTTGGTCGGTCGGTCGTGACGCATCGATGCGTCTCGGATTCTTCCGTGCACTTCCTGCCTTTCTGACTGTGCTCAGCGAGGCGCGCGCGGCGCAAAGACTGTGTGTGCTGCGCATTGACAGCTGCATGTTTGCTACATGAACCGGGAGCGTTTTATGCGCCGGTAGGAAGCCGCTCCTGTCGCATCGCGATACGGTCAAGCCTAAAAGAGAGTTTCAAATGAAACGAATTTTTCTGTTCCTTGTTACCAACCTCGCGGTGATGTTGGTGCTTTCGATCGTGTTGAATGTGTTCGGCGTCGGCCGTTTTCTGACTGAAAGCGGGCTCAATGTCAACGCGTTGCTCGTGTTCTCGCTGGTGATCGGCTTCGCCGGTTCCTTCATTTCGTTGCTCATCTCCAAGCCGATGGCGAAATGGACAACCGGGGCACGTGTTATCGACGTGCCGCGCGATCCGACGGAGCACTGGCTGGTCGACACCGTGCGGGGGCTCGCGCAGCAGGCTCGAATTGGCATGCCGCAAGTCGCAATTTTCGAAGGCGCGCCGAACGCGTTCGCCACGGGGGCCTTCAGGAACTCAGCGCTCGTGGCCGTTTCCACCGGGTTGCTACAATCGATGAACAGGGAGGAGGTGGAGGCCGTTCTGGGCCATGAGATTTCGCACGTGAGCAACGGCGACATGGTGACCTTGACGCTCATTCAGGGCGTGGTGAATACCTTCGTGATTTTCTTTGCCCGCGTCGTTGGCTACTTCGTGGACAAGACCGTGTTTCGCACCGAACGCGGCGTCGGTCCTGGATTTTTCGTTACCGTTATTGCTTGTGAGATCGTCTTCGGCGTCCTCGCTTCGATGATCGTCGCGTACTTCTCGCGCCGGCGTGAATTCCGCGCTGATGCAGGCTCGGTACAACTGATGGGTACGCCGCGACCGATGATCAACGCACTGGCCCGCTTGGGTCGCCTGGCACCCGGTGAGCTTCCGCAATCTTTCAAGGCGTCGGGTATCACGAACATGGCGGGCTGGCTCGGCCTGTTCTCCACGCACCCGCCGATCGACCAGCGTATTGCGGCGCTGCAAAACCCGGGTAAGTAGTGAAGCAGGCTGCACGTCACGCGTGCAGCCCGGCTCGCGCCCGGCGCCAGCGCGCTGATTTGCAGCACAATGTACGCCTTTGCATGAGCGCGTGTGTGCCGCTTCACACTCCGCCGAGGTAGACCAGCGCCGCATTGATGGCATAGGCGGCCGCGAGCGCCACGCTGATCCAGCACGCGCAGAGCGTTCCTGTAGCCGCGAGTCCGATGATCAACAGGCCCGTCATCGCCACGGCCATTATCGCGGCATCGGCGAGCAGCGTCCTACGGACATAGACGGCGTCGTCCACCGCAAGGATCATGACGTTGCACAGGTTGCTGCCCAGTAAGTTTCCGATCGCCACGTCCAGCTTACCGAGCCGCAACGCACCGAGCGTGGCCATCTCCGGCAAAGTGTCACAAGGGGCATCAGCCACGGGTGCCAACGAAGCCCTGCATCCTGTCGGGCAAAAGGACAGATTCGCGTCATGTGAGGACCTCGCGAGAACAGCCACCATTGAACGGCAGCACCGCGCCATGGGTGAGGACGCACACAAAGAACGCCAGCATTCAGTATTGCCGCCCTGAAGACTTCGCTAATGACCTCGCTCAGGTGACGACCGATCCGGCGAGGGACGCCGCTTGCCGGTGTCCTGTCAGCCTGCAAGCCGATGGGGCTGGTGTAAAATTGAAACGGGTGTCAGCTGCGTCGCGCAGCCGGCAGGTAATCTGCGCTGGTCGGGCCGCCGCGCATGCTCCCACATGCGCCCATGCAACTGAACCCGCTGCCCTCAAAAATCCCACCGGTCGAACGCATTGCCCGAAGAGCGTTCACCGCGCTCGAACATTTTTTGCACATTGAGGCCGCGAGCGGAATCGTGTTACTGCTCGCGGCGGTTGCTGCGCTTGTATGGGCAAATTCCCCTTTTGCGCATGCATACCACGCTCTCTGGGAGATGCCCGTCGTATTAGGCGCGGGCAATCTCATGTATGACAAGCCGCTGCACTTCTGGATTAACGATGCGTTGATGACGGTCTTTTTTCTGGTCGTCGGCATTGAGATTCGCAGGGAAATCCATGAGGGCTCGCTAAGCGACATACGGCAGGCGATGCTGCCGCTGGCGGCAGCGATTGGCGGTGTGGTGGCACCGGCACTCCTCTATCTTGGCATGAATCATCGTGCAGGCATCGTTCAAGGCTGGGCCGTGCCCACTGCGACCGACATCGCTTTTGCGGTCGGTGTCCTGGCTTTGCTCGGGCAGTCGGTTTCAGGCAATGTGCGTATCTTTCTACTGACGCTGGCGATCGTGGACGACATCATTGCGGTGATCATCATTGCCTGGTTCTACTCCTCCGGGCTCGATTACACGGGATTCGCGATCTCGGCTGCCGGCATCCTGATGGTGCTCCTGATGCAGCGCCTGGGAATAGGGATGGCGCCAGCGTATATTGTCCCCGGCGGTGTCGTCTGGGTCGGCTTTCTTGTGAGCGGCGCACATCCAACATTGGCCGGCGTCGTGCTCGGACTGCTCACTCCTGTCGTTCCTAGCCGGAGGCGGGAACACGCGCTGGTTCAATTGTCCTCTGCAGCGGGTCACGTTGCAGACTGGGGGACGGATCTCGCCGGAGATCTGGACCGTCTCGCCCGGCCCATGCAGACTTTGCGTCTGGCGCAGCGGGAACTGCTGCCGCCCGTGCTGCGGATCCAGTGGGCCCTGCATCCCTGGGTCGCCTACGGCGTCATGCCATTGTTTGCGCTCGCCAATGCCGGCGTCACCTTACAGGGACTGAGCCTGTCTTCCGGTCCTGCACCCTGGGTTTTGATCGGGATTGTTGTCGCGCTGCTCGTCGGCAAGCCGCTGGGCGTGCTCGGCGCCAGCTGGCTGGCGGTCAATCTCGGACTTTGCCGTCTGCCTACCGGCGTCACGTGGGGCGACGTCATCCTGATAGCTCTGCTAGCCGGTATCGGTTTCACAATGTCGATCTTTGTCGCCACGCTCGCTTTTCCCGATGGTGGCATTCTCGGCATCGCCAAGCTCGGCGTGCTGATCGGGTCACTGGTTTCGGGCTGCCTAGGTTTCGCATGGGGTCTTGTTCTTACACGTAGGCGTAACAGACCCCAAGGGGATAACTGACTCCGGTACGCGGTCGCGGCCGTGCAAAGGAGCGGTGATCATTCTGTAACTGGCGTGCGAAAGGACAAAACTTGGGATGCGGATAATTTCTTTCTATTCATCTCGTCCCCTCTCCAGTTCAAGATGGGCGATCGGCGGTTCAGCGATGATACGGTATCCATCGCCTGGTGATAGTAACGTCACGATGCCCGCAAGCTGATTGACGCGTTCCCGTATTCCGGCAAGGCCGCAAGCTTGCGGCTTTCGCGTTTGGCTGATGTAGCGCCCGTTCCGTCGTCGGCGATGATGAGGCGGCATTGGTCACCTTCGCGATGTAAGGTGACTGCTACCGTGCGCTCGTGAGCGTCGTCCAACATTTGTCCGCGCATCCCGCACGATCCTGAAGATATTGATAGAGGCTAGGTCGATGAACCGGACACCAGCCTCTATCTCGCGGTCGACAGAGATGCCACATCGCCTTTCCGATGCCATACATCCGATGGCGGGTCCCACGCCCAATTCATCGGGTCCGGACGGTCTCGGATCTGCTGCAATGCCCCGCATCGCAGTTGCCATCTCGTCGATTTGCGGCTCAATATCGGTCATGGACCGGGAGCCTATGCTGCATGATGGGTGGAACGATCCGGTCGATGTCCGACCGTACAACGCTAGGCTTATTTTGAGGACAGTGGGCCGCTGACCCAGATAATCGTGCAATTCGCGCGCGGTACGCTTGTGATCGCTGTCACGCATTTTCGATCCGTGTGTGAGTTTCGTGGGCTGACTCAAGCGCAGCAAGTCTGACGAAGAGCAGTCAAGTCACGAACGAACTCCGTATAACGGAGCAGCGCTCCGGCGTCATCACGTTCCGCATTTACGACGACCTTTGCCCAGAACTGGGAGCCATCTTGACGTATCCGCCAGCCCACGCAATGTCAACGTGATCGCCAGCTTCAGCGGCCGCCAGCAGAACTTCGGGTTTGAGGGTTCCGGACCTTCCAAGCGGGTAAAAAACTGAACAATGCAGACCAATCATTTGGTCGGGAGTATCCGTTGACGCGTTTGGCACGAGCACTCCAGCTGGCGACATGTCTCGTCAATCATCATCCGTATATCGCGCAGTCTGGCAGTGCATCGATTAACAAGACGGGTGGCTGCCACCGGCGTCTCCGACGCTCCCTTCACGAGCCGAGGCTCCTCGTGTCACGGCCTCCCTTTGCTCTCGATGTGACCGGTCACTGGTGCAATATGGGAGAAGGCTGCGTGCCACCCGCTGAACAAATGCTACGGTTAGCTTTTTATTTGGAAGGGATATGGGGGTGCGGGCGACCTGTAGGGAATCCATCGTGTTGCTACGTGCGTAAACATCTTCATACCGATTGCCACCCAACGTTTCCCCGATCGGGTGCGGGTCTCTGGCTATTGCAAGCGGCCCCGAATTGGCTGTGCGCCGGGATGGCCGGAACCTGTATCCGATAATCACGGTGCGCATGTTCCGGTTCAAACGGCACGGACATACCGTTGGACCTGGCAGTACTGCACGCACCAAACAAGTTCGGCTTGAGGCGCAGCCACAGCTCGCCTAGGCTTGTTGCGTAAAACGACCGCGACCATCCGATTGTCGTTTCGCGTCTTTTAGTTCTTAATCGAATCTGCCGGGTGAGGTTGATATGAAATGCGCGATGCTCGTTTCCGCGATTATGGCTGTCAGCATGCTTGCGACAGGGAGTTCGGTTGCGCAGGGAACAGCGCAGTCGATCACGACGAGCCAGGTCGATGTAGTCCAGCTGGCATCGGGCTACCGCGCGTCAAAGGTCGTAGGCGCAGCGGTTTACGATGAGGACAGGAAACGCATCGGGACAGTTGACGATTTGGTTGTAAGTCCAAAAGATAGCGTGACCTACATCATTCTTTCGGTGGGAGGGTTCCTTGGAATGGGCACCCATCTGGTGGCGGTGCCGTTTAGTACCATCGAAATTTCCGATAAGCAGATGCTTCTCCGGGGCGGTACCAAAGACTCTCTGAAAGCGTTGCCTGAGTTCAAATACGCAAGCCCGTGACATGTGCGCGCGAAACCCGTCCGACTCGCGCAAGAGGGCATCAGCCAGATCCGTCTCAATGACAGAAAAGGCACTATGCTTGTTCGCCGCCTGATTTGGCTAGTCGCTGCGGCCCTTGGCGCGTTCAGTCTGATGGTGCACTATTTCCGCGGCACAACTGCCTTCCGCGCGTCCCGCGGTGGTGGTCGTGCCGATCGAGGGTGTCATCGATCTCGGGCTTGCTCCGTTTGTCAAGCGAGTTCTCGAAGACGCGACCGAGACCCGTGCGGCTGCGGTGATCCTTCAAATCGACACCTTCGGCGGTCGCGTCGATGCCGCCGTGCAGATTCGCGACGCGCTGTTGACCGCGAAAGTGCACACCGTCGCATTCGTCAACAAGCGGGCAATTTCGGCCGGCGCATTAATCGGTCTGGCCGCCCAGACACTGGTAGTGTCTACGGGCAGTACGATTGGCGCGGCGGCGCCCCTCGAGACTGGCGCCCCGGGCGCTGAAGCGAAGCCGGCGTCGGAGAAGACGACGTCTTATGTCCGCAAGGAGTTCCGCGCAACCGCTGAAGCTCGAAAGCTTCCGCTGCTGCTGGCAGAAGCCATGGTTGACGCCGACGTGATCGTTCCTGGTGTCGTTGAGAAGGGAAAACTGCTGACGCTCACGACCGAGGAGGCTGTGAAGCACAGAGTCGTGGACTTTCACGCTGACACGATCGAGGCCCTTCTGAACCGGTTAAGCCTTCGGGACGCCAAGCTCAATTCTCGTCACCAAACTGGGCAGAGCATCTCGTCCGCTTTCTGACCCATCCGGTGGTGAGTTCGTTGCTGATCAGTGTGGGTATGCTCGGCATCATGCTGGAGCTTCGCAGCCCCGGCTTCGGCATCGCCGGTGTGCTTGGCGTGGGGGCACTGGCGCTGTTTTCTGGGGTCATTGGCTCGTCCAGCTAGCGGGGTGGGAGGAACTACTGCTCGCGGTGGCCGGGGTCGCACTGCTGGCGATCGAGGTACTTGTCATACCCGGTTTTGGCATCGCGGGTGTACTGGGGATTGTCAGGCTGCTTGCGGCATTGGTGCTGAGTCTGATCGGTGCCGGCGACACGGCTATGGTCATCGTTGGGGCCGCCTGGCGTGTCATGATTGCTCTGGTGATCTCGATAGTGACCGGGTTGTAGCTGCTGCGCTTCCTGCCGCGCTTGCCGTTCGCGCGTCGAATGATCTTGGAAACCAACCTCGGCGCTGGCCCTCTGCACGGTTCGGCCCCGGAATCCGATATCCGTTGGCTGGGCCGACAGGGTCGAGCATCGTCGGTGCTTCGTCCTGCCGGTATAGCCGAGATCAATGGGAAGCGTGTCGATGTCGTCTCGGATGGCGAACTGATTGAGCCCGGCACTCGCATTGAGGTAATTCAAGTCGACGGGTAACCGCATCGTCGTGAAGCGTCTGTCAGGCGATCCCGCGGTCCTCCACGGAGATGAAGGATGAACGAAATTCCGGTAACCGGATTGACTGGCGCTATTGGCTTGCTCGTGCCGGTGTTAGCGGTGCTGGCCGCAGTGGTCGCTGTCCTGTATCTCGTGCCGGTTTCGCTCTGGATCTCCGCGTGGGCATCAGGCGCCTACGTTGGCCTGTTCACGCTGATCGCGATGCGCCTTCGGCGGGTGCCTCCGGCAACCATTGTGATTGCACGCATAAGCGCAGTGAAAGCGGGAATTGAATTATCGGTGAATGACCTCGAAGCCCATTACCTGGCGGGCGGCAACGTCACTCGGGTCGTCAATGCGATGATTTCGGCGGACAAGGCCAATATCCCATTACCGTTCCAGCGTGCTGCTGCCATTGACCTGGCGGGACGCAATGTTCTGGAGGCAGTGCGGATGTCGGTGCTGCCTAAGGTGATTGAAACGCCACGTATTGCGGCGGTCGCCAAGGACGGCATGCAGTTGATTGCGGTGTCACGAGTCACGGTGCGAACCAACATTGATCGGCTGGTCGGTGGCGCGGGCGAAGAGACGATCATGGCGCGCGTCGGAGAGGGCATGGTCAGCACAATCGGCTCCGCCGCGAGTCACAAGGAGGTGCTCGAGAATCCGGATCACATTTCGAAGCGCATTCTGGCAAAGGGGCTCGACGCGGGCACAGCTTATGAGATCCCCTCGATCGACATCGCCGATGTGGACGTTGGCGATAACATTGGCGCGAAGCTGCAGATCGACCAGGCCAATGCAGACAAGTAGATTGCGCAGGCAAAGGCTCAGAAGCGCCGCGCCATGGCCGTTGCCTTGGAACAGGAGATGCGGGCCCGTGTCGTTGAGGCCGAGGCTGAAGTGCCGCGCGCCATGGCCGAAGCGTTTCGCCAGGGCAATCTGGGCATCATGGACTACTATCGGATGAAGAACGTTCAGGCCGACACATCCATGCGTGAGGAAATCGCTAACACCGGCGATGATCCCGCAACCGCGCGGAGGAAGTAGCCTTGGATCTCATCAGGAATATCCCGCTGGAGTTGCTGTTTATCATCGCCATGGCCTTGGTGCTGCTGATCCAGCTGGTGGTAAGTCAGTTGCGCCGGAGAGCGGGTTCCTAACGTAACAGTGCCATGCCGTTACTCGTCGCAGCCACAGGGGGCGAGACCGCAGTGTCGCTACCCGCTGAACCGCAAGTGGACTTGCAGAGATGGGGGAGCGCGCCACCACCGCCTCCTATAGTCGGATGTACTCGTGGCCCGCATCGGTTCTCCCGATCGGTCCTCTTTCGCGACCGACGTGACTTGCAAAAGGCCATCGTCGTCAGCGTGATCTTGCAACCTTGCTGCGCCTTACGGCCCCACACGATGGACTGACAGACGGGTATGTACCGTCGGGGGAGCTCTGTTGGATAGTGGTTCGGACAGAATTCTCAGATTAAATCGAACGCGTTCGAGGCAATCATGCTGCCGATTTGATCGCCTGCAGCGTCGCGAAGTATGCCTCATCGGGCGCCTGATCCGCTAGGTTCTGGCTGCACGGCTTCGATGTATTTGCCAATGGAGCGCCGGGCATGGCTGACTGACTCGTACGTTCAGGTAGACCTCTTCGTACTTGACGCTGCGCACACGCGTTTGACGACACGTTGCCGCGCAAGCTTCCCTTGCCGTCCATCGACAGCCGTGCGTCCCGACCCAGCACGGCTTCGGCAAACGCACCTGCCGTGAACCAGCTGCCCCCGATCGGTGTTCACGATGTCCGGCTGCCCGGTAACGGGCGAACGCTTCTTCCAGCACCTCGACAGCGTGCGTGCCTCCAGCGTGATGGTGACCCATTGAGCCAGTATCTGCGGCTCGCCCAGTCCACTATAGCCGTCAGATACACGATGCCGCACGCCATCGGAATATACGTCGTGTCGAGTGCGAACAGCTGATTGGCACGGTCTATCGTCGTGCCGCGCAGCAGGTATGGCCAGGAGTCAATTCGACATGAATCTGGAAACCGCGATACGCAAGCACTCGGTGCGTGAAACGCAACCTTATCGGTCTGGACAGCCGTTTGCGACCGGTCGACGGGCTCTCGCGGCCACTCGCTGCATGAACAGTCAAAGCCGCCGTGGCCTCATCAAATCGAATATCGATTCTGCGGGCCACGAACGTATCGCTTTTTCGCTATATCAAGCAGCTCTTCGCGGAATTCGTCAAACGCAACGAGTAATGACTGTTCGTCGGATCCGAGTGCGGGTTGCAGGCCTTTGAGCGTTGCGCAGTCGACCTCGAACGTGATTTCCCGGGAATTGTCATATCCCCAGAAAGACACGCAATGTTTGGCGGCATTGTAGCTTCGACTCGGATTCGGGAATTGAAGCGCCACGATCAGCTCTTTGTGGTGTGAGCGGAATATCGCCACTTGCTTACCGTGGAGTCTATGAGCGCATAATTTATGCGCCTCTGGTCTGCCCGGTTAGCATCCGCAGTTTTGAGAATAAGAAGCTGCGCCTGATAATTCCGGTTGTAAGCAGTCTCTTTTGCCGTGAGGGGAATTGCATTGTTGATATCTGATCGCATGACTTACCTCTGAAAGGCCGGTCCACATATTGAGGACGGTCTACTCACTGTATACCCTTCCCCGCTGCGCGTACTCCTTTTATTACTTTACCTTTCTGAGGTGAGCAAAGTGCTGCTTCCAGGGCGGCTCGGAAATGCAGTGTTCGCACCGATGCGGAAACCTACACTGGGCCCAACGAGAGGATTGTCGACGATCGCAGTCAAGTTGCCGAAGGTCCCTCGATGATCGACCGGTGACCTTATGGCCCCTGAAAAGCACTGCGGCCAAAGCGCAACCTATGCTGCGGCTTTCCGTCGGGACGCAGCCTGCCTATTGCACCCCGGATTCAAGGATGAATCGTGAGACGGGGTTCTTCCTGATGGTCGACATCGTGAGACTTTCTCGCGCGCGGGTCATTGCGACGTAGAACAGGCGCCGCTCTTCCGACTCAGGGCTCTTGTCGTCAGGCACGAGCCCTCTTCCGCCCGCGTTATCCAGACGTGGTCCCACTCGAGCCCCTTTGCGCTGTGCATGGTGGTTAGCACCAGTGCCCCCGCGACAGGCTTGTTGTTGTCCCGCCGGAGAAACTCGATCCGGTCCGTGAACGGCCCGTTGAGTCGCGAAATCACGTTATAGGTGGACTGGATCGCACGCATGGCCGCGTCGCACTTCGCGAACGACAGCATCCACTCACGCCCCCCTCAAGCGAAAGCGAATAGAACTGGCGGCCACACAATGCCTGCATTCGGTGAGCCGTTTCATGAAGGCGCGGTAGGCCGTGGCGGCCTCGTCCGTCAGACCCACAGCTACCAGATCGTTTTTCTGCTTCTGGACAAGCGATGCCCCCATCGCGCGGCGGAGGCTTCCCAGATCGTCCGAACTCATACCCATGTGGCCAAGGACAGCGTCGAGCTCATTGTCTTTCGCGCCTTGAACGTGCATGCCGGGCCGCCCGCGATCGGCGATACCCTCAGACGCCCTCCGTACGCTCCGCAAACCGAACGCCTCGCCTGCATCTATTGCGCAGACTGCGGCATGTCGACACCATGGTTTCCGTATGCCGAACACGAAGCGGACGCCCTGAAAAAGGCGGCGCCGGTCTGGAATCGACGCTTGGCCCGGCCCAAGGTTACCGAAGGCGACCTGCGCGACCTGATCGAAAAAAAGCTTGGTGCGTTGGTGCGTGTGACGCTCATATGGTCATCGACATGCTCTCCCGCAACGACGAGGACTGGGAAACGCGTGTGCCGCTGTTCAAGATACTCGCCCAGCGTCTGGTCGACGCCTCGGTGTCGACCAGACGCTGGGCGATCGAACCCGTGCTGCGCGATGCGGCACGTTATCGGACCTCAAGCGCGTCATAGCGATACTGGGGTTCTCGAAAACGATGAAGGCCATGAGGCTGGTGGGTGCATGAGCACCCAAGAGAGTCCCCATGTCAACTGGACACGGTCTGCAACGACGCGTTGAAACGCGCCAGTATTCCTCGCCTACAAAATGACTGCGAAGTGCGATCAGAATCTGCATTCGCCGGCTCCGCATTTCAAGTTTCCACACAGCCTTATATGGACACCGCCCGGTTTGCCAAGTCGATCTTGATCTGATGTTGAAACAAGGTACTGGCTGCAGTCTTATATCCGGCCTGTGATACAAGCCGAAGCCTGCTGGCCCTGATGGAATGCGCCAGGAACGTCCTCATCTCGGTCACGCACTTTAAGCGCAAGGCTGTGTTCAGGTTTGCGTTCCTGCGGTCTAACCTGTTTCGCCATCACATTAAAATCAACCTCCGCAACCTACGGTATTGCACCTCAACTCGCGCGTCAGCCGCATCTGTCTTGTTTGTCAGAACAAACGGCCGGATGAACTTCGGGTGTAACAGCACCACCTGGTGCCCAAGCGCCGTGATCTTTCGAGCCCACCAATGGGCGCTACCACAGGCTTCAAGCGCCACACGGTCCGACGGCCGTCGCGCTAGAAAGCTGATCAGTTCATCGCGGTGGAAACGCCGGTTGGCAATCTCGCCGGTTTGAACGTCGACCCAGTACATCTGGAACACCCGGTTTGCAAGATCCAGTCCGTATGTCGTAGCATTCATTTGGGCCCTCCGTTCCTCAAGTGGATGTCTCGAAACTCCACTCTGGCACATTGACGCCGATCGGTTCTGGAGGGCCTCCGCGTTCCTGCAGGACCCTGCGTCCCCGAAGGGAGGGTGGTGTCCATTCCATCTCGACCCAAAGCGGTCACCACGACGGGCTAGGTGGAGGGCTGCTTTCGGCGACAAATGCGACATCGGGCTCGTGCAATGCCTTGCGAAGCTCGTTGGTAACCTGCACTTGATTAAGCTTATTTCCGGTGAAAATGGCAGGAGCTCGGTCAAGTGTCGTGCGTCATCCAGTCGCGCAATGCGGGAATCGTTGATTCAACATGTTGGCGCACCGCTACTTCAAGCAGTTGTGGATCGCCCGTCTTGATCGCGCTAACGATGATCATGTGGTCATCGCGCGACGGCATCTGCTTTTTGGCCAGTTCGAGCCACAGGCGCATATGCGGCTCCATCACCGCATGCAGCCCTTCAATCTGAACGACGAGACGCCGTCGGTCGCAAAGCGCAGACAGGTATTCGTGGAATTTGCGATGCGCGGTCACCCATTGCTGAACATCCTGTTCCAGGCTTTCCATCAAGCCGATCAGGCGCATTAGTTCCGTGATGTTCTCCGGTGTGATGTCCGGCAAAGCCATGCGCGCGGCGAGTCCTTCGAGGACGCCGCGCATGCAGAATACAGCTTCCATTTCGTGCGCGTCGAGACCACGCACGAGCGCGCCACGATTGGGCCGGATCACGACCAGCCCTTCGCTCGCAAGTCGGCGAAACGCCTCACGTACCGGCATTCTGCTCGTCTTGATCTCCGCAGCGATTTCGTCGGTGATCAGGCGGTCGCCTGCCTTGTAGATACCCATGCGAATGCAATGCAGCAGATGCGCGTACGCTTCTTCTTCCGCGGTTGCGGGAAAACGGGAATGCAGGGAAATTGCGTGAGTTTCCATATTTCAGTTGAAGGACTGTTGGAAATGTTTTTGACCAGCGCCGCTCCTGACGCATTCTACAGTTCGCTTGACCGCTCCCGCGGTCAGGACGAGTCGCTACCCGTGTCAACAGATCCCACCTGGTCGGTGCAAGCTTTGTTAGTACATCGGGGCATTGTCGCCATGTGCCGATGGCGCATATGGCGCAAGTACGCCGATGACAAAGTCGGTGGGCCTGTCATGGCCGCCCGCGTATATCGACGGTCGGTGTGACCAACGCCACTCACGCTCGAACATCGCAACCGTAAAGCGCCCAGAGATTTGTGCGAGCGCCTATCACCGTCAACAGGTGCCTGGCTTCCCGGTGACGCGCGAGGCCCCACGGATATGTCAAGGATCCACGCAGCGCTCATCGCAGAATTACCTGAGCGATGCAAAAATAACGCACGGAACGGAAATCGCAAGAAGGCATGCAATATGTCAACCGGGAGGCTTCATGAACCTTTTTGACCGACTTCGGGAACACATCGACGCGGTGCGCCTGCCGCTATTTGCGGTCACCGTCACGGCGGCTGCCCAGGTGAATATGCCGCTCATCGCCATACTTCACTGGCACGGCTTCCGGCGAGCGACACCGCTAGTCCTGCCCGGCGTCGACATTCACCACGACCGGTTCCGGGCTCTGCCGTCCAGATCGACGCGCCCTGGCACACCTTTGAAACCGCGGACGCCATGCTGCTTGACGCTGCCTGGCAGTCCGGCGCGTGGCAGGTCGAGCGCGTTGAGCAGCGCGGCTGCAACGTGATCGGTGCAAGCGCTGCCGAAGCGCTCGCCTGCCGGCAGGCGTTTGGCGACTACGGAGAGGACGGCTCCCGCGACGCACAGCTTCTCGATGACGGTACGGATCGCGAAGACCTGATGCATCTTGCCGCGAGCAGAGGCTATCTGCGCTGGCTTTTCCGCCCCGTCAGGGGCGGCCTGCGGGACATGCTCAACGAACCGGACGACACGCTGGATGCCGACGGCGGGCGCCGGCCACCGTGTCCGGTACTGCCCGCGCCCCGCCGGCCTGACGGGCGGGGCCGGACGGTTTATCGCCTCGGGGCCGTTCATCGCATCTTGCTTCCACGCTGAAACAATTTGTTACAAAGAGCGGTTTTCGAGCCCCTTGAAGCGCGCGACGGGCACCTCTATTTCGCATTCCGCCAGACACTGGCTCGGCTGCACGAAGGCTTCCTTACACAGCCCCCGTCGCAGCCGGATTCCCTTTATTGGTGATCCTTTAATCGCTCAGGAGATGGAAATGCAGATTCGTCCCCTCTACGACCGGGTTATCGTCAAGCGAATCGAAACGCAGAGGACGACAGCCTCGGGTATCGTGATTCCCGATTCAGCCGCAGAAAAACCAGAACAGGGTGAAGTCGTCGCGGTCGGCAACGGCCGCTTGCTCCAGGACGGA
>Ga0105248_10004289_pt1 | contig 15776 bp, 11 predicted proteins | sample KBSS34metaG_FD_81524 | JGI IMG/M metagenome (GOLD analysis project Ga0105248, IMG submission 81524) | Switchgrass rhizosphere microbial communities from Kellogg Biological Station, Michigan, USA - KBS S3-4 metaG | ecosystem: Host-associated > Plants > Roots > Rhizosphere > Soil | place...
AACGCCCTACGGCGACGAGTCGGTATGGGTGCAGGTCGCCTTCCATCCCGGCAATATCGTCTATGACAGCGTGCTGGAAGAATTCGTGCAGGACATCGCCTGGATCTGGATCCCGTTCGTCGTCATCCTGCTGGCGGTCAATCTGCTGGTGGCGCGCATCGGGCTCGCGCCACTGCGCATGGCTGCGAACCAGGCCGCGGCGATTGGGCCGGGCGCGGCATCCATGCGACTGACGGAAAGCGGGCTGCCGCGCGACGTGCATGCCCTCGTCGCCGCCGTCAATCGGGGATTGGACCGACTGGAAACGGCGTTCGACGCGCAAAAGCGGTTCATCGCCGATGCCGCGCATGAGTTGCGCACGCCCGTCACCGTGCTCAAAGCGCACGTGGCCATCCTGCCGAAATTCGAAGGCCATGCCCAGCTCGTCGACGAAATCGGCAGTCTCCAGCGCCTGGTCAACCAACTGCTCGATGTGGCGCGCCTCGACGTGTTGCAGCTCGGCGCCGACAACATTGCCGATCTGACCAGTGTCGCTACCGAAGTCGCCTCCCACCTTGGACCGACGGCGATCGACAACGGCCGATCCATCGAGGTGCTGGCGCCAGACGAGCCGGTGCGTATTCGCGGCGCCAGCGACTATCTGTTCCGGGCGCTGCGCAACATCGTGGAGAATGCGCTCCGCTATACGCCGGAAGGCACCACCGTCTCCATCGTGGTGGTCAATCCGCCGGCGATCCGCGTCATCGACCGCGGACCTGGCGTTCCGGCCAGCCAGAGACACGCTATCTTTCGCCGTTTCTGGCAGGGCGATCGAGAGGCTAACAAAGGCGGCGCTGGCCTCGGCATGGACATCGCCGCTCGCACCGTCGTTGCCCATGGCGGCGTCATGTCGGTGGAGGATGCCCCCGAGGGGGGCGCCGTATTCACGATGCAGTTCGAATCGTTGCCCGCGGAGATCCACTCGCCAGCGCGGGCAACGGCGGTTTGACGGGCGTTTTTGTTAGGGATTGTGATCTTTTAACGGCCGTAAGCCGTCTGTAAGCAGCCGGGCCGACCGTCCTCCCAAGCGTGACAAACGCACGAGGGGGAATTCTTGATACGCACAGCGATCATTCCGCGCGACCACGATCTACGACCAGCAACAGAGCGATTGATAGCCGAAGTCTACGCGCTTCATCATGCGGCGCGCGTCAGGGTGTTTCCCGCGACGCTCATTGCCATGGTGAGCAGCCGGGATGAACTGCTCTGCGCCGCAGGGTTGCGCTTTGCGGCGGATGGCTTTTTCTCTGAGTGCTATCTCGACGCCCCGGTCGACGAAGTGTTGTCCGCCGTGTGGTGCGAGAGGGTAGGACGCGAGCAGATCTTTGAGGTCACCTCGCTCGCCAGCCGCTCCCCGCACATTGTCGGATCGTTTCTCCGCAAGATCGTCGCCTGGGGCAAGGCGGCCGGATTCGAATGGGCGTTCTTCACGGCGACCACACCCCTCAAGGGGCTGCTCGAACGCATCGGCCTGCCGCTGATGCCACTTGCAGTCGCGGACAGCGCGCGCGTCGCCCATCCCGACGACTGGGGATCCTATTACGAGCTTTCCCCAAGCGTGTGCGCCGTTCACCGCGAAGCGACCGGCCCGTGCGAGGACAGCCCTGCCAGGGCTTTCGTTCATGGCTGAGCTCCTGCGGGTTCTGCATGACGGCTCGCGCTGTCGTGGCGACGCGGCGATCATGTCGGACGAGCAGGGCACGCTCTCGCGACGAGAGCTCGCCGCTCGTGTCGCTAGCGTGTCCGCAGAGCTGCGTGGGCTGCCTCAGGTCATTGGCCTGCTCGGCGCCAATGGGATCGACTGGGCAGTGGCGCAACTTGCCGCTTGGATGGCGGGCAAGACGGTCGTGCCGCTGCCGAGCTTCTTTAGCGGTTTGCAGCTCGAGCACATCCTTCGTGACGCGGGCATCGACCACGTGGTGGCAACCCCAGATGCGCTGGATGTAGCGGCGTTGCTCGGTACCGGCATCACGCCCATCTCGAAGCGGCGCTTGAGCGAAACTCCCGTCCTGTTCCCCGGCGCGGGCATGATCGTCTACACCTCGGGTAGTAGTGTTCGGCCAAAGGGCGTGCGTCTCGGCATCGAGCAAATCGATTGGCAGGCCGGCGCCCTTGCCGCAGCGATCGAGGCCACCGCGCAAGATATTAATTTGTCGGTTTTGCCCCTCGCTCTCTTGCTCGAGACCATTACCGCCATCTGCGTGCCCGTGCTGGTAGGCGCGAGGACCCATTTTGCATCCGCCCTGGCCGAAAGCATTGGCCTTGGCCGGCCCGTCGATATGGCAGCCGCTTTTGAACGGACGCGACCGAGCACGGGGGTCCTGGTGCCGCAATTGCTCTCTGCCTGGGTTGCGCAGCTTGCGGTCGACAACAAGCGGGCACCGGACAGCTTGCGCTTCGTCGCAGTCGGCGGCGCGCGCGTCTCCGAGACTCTGACCGAGCGCGCCTGGGCGCGCGGTATCCCCGTGCACGAGGGCTACGGGCTCACGGAATGCTGCTCGGTCGTCACCCTGAACCGGCCAGGCCGGCGCAGGGGCGCAACCATGGGCGAACCGCTGCCAGGCCTCGATGTCCGTATCGACGACGGCGAGGTCGTGGTGAGCGGGCCGTCGGTCATGCACGGTTACCTGCACGGTAATCCTGCGCAAAGGTCATGGCGCACTGGGGATCTCGGCGGTCTGGACGAGGACGGCTTTCTATCGGTCGCTGGCCGCAAGGACACCCTCCTCGTGATGTCCTCCGGCAGAAACGTCTCGCCGGAATGGATCGAAGCGATGCTCACCGGCGATCCCCGTGTCGCGGCGGCGGTCGTGCTCGGTCAAGGGATGGATCAGCTGAACGCGTTGCTCATTCCGTCGGCTCCCGGCGAAGCATGGCTAATGGAGTCGCCCCGCGCTGACATCCTGCTTTGGCTCGAGCAGGCCTGCGGCGACGCTCCGCCTTATGCGGTCCCTAGGAATTTCGTCGCCTGCCCGGCGTGGCAGGCGAAACAAATGGGCCTCCTCACCTCGAATGGGCGCATCGCGCGCAGCGCCGCGTTAACGGCCTATCCGGCTCTCATGCGCGCTCGATGTCCTGCCGCGGCGTGATTGCAACCGAGCATCGCCACCAGAAACACATCCCATCAAGCAAACAGGAGAGTCCCTTGCTGTTCTATGATCGACTCATTGCCGAGACTGAGAAGGAGCGGACGGCGTTCACGTCGATTCCGCTTATCCGCGAGGCCATAGATTCCGGCGCGTCGCGCCCGCTCTACCTCGACTTTCTCACCCAGGCTTACCACCATGTGAAGTATACGTTTCCGCTGCTCGCATTCGCCGCCGCGCGTACGAGTGATGAGGCCTATCAGGACGCGCTCGTGGAATACATGGAGGAGGAGCGCGGCCACGAAAAATGGATCCTCACCGATATCGAGGCTATGGGAGGCGATGCGGTGGGCGTCCGTAATGGAAAGCCGGGCATCGCCTGTCAGGTGATGGTGGCCTACGCCTATTATGCGATCGAATGGATCAGCCCGTACGCCATGCTCGGCAGCGTGCACGTCCTTGAGGGAATGTCGACCTTGCTTGCAGACAAGGCTGCCGACTCCATCCAGCGCTCGCTCGGCGGTCGCGGCAAGGATGGCTTCTCTTATCTCCGGTCGCATGGAGCGCTCGACATCGAGCACGTGGCATTCTTCAAGACGCTCGTGAATGGCATCACCGATGCCAATGTCCAGCAGATCGTGATCGATGCGTCGAAGGTGTTCTACCGCCTGTACGGCGACATCTACCACGAGCTGGCGGCCCGGCATCCCATCAAGAGCCATGCAGCTTGAGGGCAAACGTACGCTGATCACCGGGGCGGGCTCGGGAATCGGGCGCGCGCTGGCCATCGAGGCCTCACGTCGTGGTATGACAGTCGCTCTGTGCGGCCGCCGGGCCAATGCGTTGTATGAAACGTTGACGCTGATGGCGCCTGGCAAAAGTCATCTCCGCTTGCAGGGCGACATTACCGATCCGGTCGTGCGGCGCGGACTGCGGGATTACCTATGGAAGCATTGGCGCGGCCTCGATGTCCTCGTCAACAATGCCGGCGCTCTCGCCGTCGGTCCGCTGGCTCACACCTCAGACGCGGAGCTGGAGCGCGTCTTGGCAACCAACGTCATTGCTCCCGCCGCTCTGAGCCGCGAGATGCTGCCTTTGCTCCGCCGCGCCATGTCCTCGCGCATCGTCAATGTCGGCTCGATGTTCGGCGACATCGCCTATCCGCTGTTTGCGACCTATTCGGCGTCGAAATTCGGATTGCGCGGACTTTCCATCGCGATGCGGCGCGAGCTGAAGCCCTACGGCGTCGGCGTGACCTATGCCGCGCCACGGGCCACGAGGACCGAATCGAGCCCGGCCTTCGATTGGCTGGTCGCGCCGATGCGGATGCGGGTCGACGATCCGGCCATCGTCGCGGCGCAAATCTGGCGGGCGGTTGGCCACGAGCTGGACCACGTCTACGCCAGAGGCTCGGAGCGGTTGTTCGTGCTCGTCCAGAAATTTGCGCCGAAGCTCGTCGACCGGGCGATCGCGACGCAGATGGCCGACCCGCGCATCCGCGACTATCTCGACAAACGCTATGGGGCCGCGCCGGCGCCGGCGGGTCATCGCCAGATTGTCGAGCCGGCAAAAGGGTCCGCGGATCCGGAGGGAAAGCCAAAGCCAAGGTCAGTCCCGGTCGGAGTTCCCCAGCCGGCGTAGGCGGGCGGAGCAAGCGGTCGACTGACGAGAAAGGGAGATTGAGACATGAGATACATGGCGTTGTTTGCGTTGCTGGCGCTTCTCGGCTGTGCGCAGCACGCCGATCTGCCGTCAACGCCGATCGCATCGTCTTCGGACCAAGGAAAATGACGCCTAGGCTGCGGTCGGTTGTTTCTCCGCCACCGCCAACAGGCCAGGAACTGCAAAACCGGCATTGACTGTTTTTATGCGGATACAATCGCTGGCAAAGCCGGCATCGACGAGCAGGGCCTTTAGCCTCTTATGATCGAACAGCCGGTGCGTGTCGGGGGCGGCGAAAGGCCAGCGACGCATGATCGAACCATGCGTCGCGTAGATCACCATGCGGCCACCGGGTCGGAGCACGCGCCGCGCCTCACCGAGGGCAGCCGAATTCGCCATGAAGTACACCACATTCACCGCCAAGATCGCATCGGCGATGGCGTCGATGAGGGGAAGTTTGGTGAAGTCCCCGCGGAGCAGTTTGAGACCGCCGGTCGCAACCGCAAGCCGGTTGCGGCGCGCGGCCTGGGCGAGCATCACATCCGACCAGTCGATCCCGATGATCTCAGATCGGCGCGCGACGTGAAGCAGAGACTGCAATGCATGGCCCGGTCCGCAACCCAACTCAAGCAGGGTCTCACCGTCTCTTGGGTTTAGAGCGGCCAGGGCTAGGGCGTTCACCCGGGCGTTGAGGATGGCCATCAGGCTACCCGTCACCCGACCCGAAAGACTCGACGGACGGAGCAGTTGCGCGCCGATGCCGTGGAACAAAGCCCCACGGCGTGCACGCATGGACGCGAGCATCAGCCGCGGGCGGCGCTGGCTTCCGCCTTGGTCATGAGTTCGTGGATCACGGCGCGACGGTTCTTGTCCCATAACGGCCGGTTCGTCTGCGGCGGCAGCGACAGAGCGTGTTTCAGCAGCTTATAGGCAGCCGCGTATTCGTGCTGAGACATCAGAAAGTCGGCATAGAAATAATTGGCATCCATGCCGTTCGGCGCAAGCGATACGGCCTGCGCGAGCAGCTGGCGGGCTTTTTCGTTGTCGCCGAAGCCGAACGGAAAGCCCGGCACGCGATAATACAAGACGCCCAGACTTGTCGGCGCGCCGGCGTCGAGCGCCGCGGGATCCTTCTGATAGGCCGCCTCGAGAATGGCTTTCGCGGACTTCGCATAGCTCATGGCCGATAGAGTCCCGGCCATGCCTGCCTCTTCGCTGGTAACGATGCCTTCCCAGATCGACGGCTCGACTCGGCCCGGATATTTTTTGACGAGTCCGGCGGTAAACTTTGCCAGTGCGTCGATGTGGGCAAATTGGTTCGGTGAGCCGTCTTCGTCGAATTTGATGTGCTCCCACTGAATCTCGACGGCGTGGATGTCAGCGTCCATGGCTTTGAGATTTGAGGCAGCCGCGGCACCCGTTGCGGTGTAGGCAAAAGCCATGACCGTGAGCACCGCTAAGAGCTTATTATGCATCGTCTTGCTCCTCAGAGTTTCCCAAGGTGTGTGAAAACAGAATATCCGTGGCTTCCGTTAGCGGCGGAGACAGCGCATGAGAAAAGGCGCTCGAGGAGAGGGGTACTGGTCTAGCGACAGCGGCCTAACACCGCCGGCTCCAGAAAGCCGTAGCATCTGCTTCCCTCGCGTATCCGCGCCCCAGGGAAGAAAACCACGCCCACCTTACGCCTCACTTACGGACGTTCCTAGGCATGTAAGGGAACCTGTGCGGGCCGATACGACCGCATGCGGAGGTGCCCCACGTCCGCTTCTGGCACTTAGCGGACATTCGACCAGCGCCTGCGAATTGTCCGGTATCATGGTCGCTCATACTCATAGCGGATTGTCCGAGGAGGTCGCGACACCTAGCACTGCCGCTTGAGATCCATTCGCAAGTCTGTACGAGGATCGGCACGCCCATTACCCATTTTGGCGGTGAAGGCAGTCATCGGCGAACCTGTCTCCGGTATTTCCCTGATTCGCGGGAAAATACAGGGTATTTGCCGAGTTCCGGCCGTTAGAACGACGATATCCCGGGCCCTTGTAGTGGGAATTCAACGACTTCGCAGCGGAATTCCCTAAGCAGCAAAACAGGGAAGATGTGCGGCAAAACAGCAAACAAAAAGCCGCCTAATACGGAGTATGCTGGCGATAATAGCTACTACACGCCCCGTGCTTGATGGCGTTGCAGAGCGTGTCCCCATGAAAGTCTCTAGCAAGAATCGCACTGCGGAGGCATCCGTCTCGATCGCCGGTACAGCGTACGACTTGCCGATGCGCAAGGGCACGTTGGGACCCGACGTGGTGGACATCACTACCCTTTATCCGGAGACAGGCTGCTTCACATACGACGCAGGCTTCACCTCCACCGCAAGCTGCGAGTCGAAGATCACGTTTATCGACTTCGAAAAGGGAATAGTACTCTATCGAGGTTACCCGATCGAACAACTCGCCGAACACAGCACCTTTCTCGAAACATGTTATCTCTTGCTGTACGGCGAACTCCCGACAGCCCAGCAGTACGCAGCGTTTGACAACTGCATCGTCAAGCACACCATGATGCATGAGCAGCTGACCAGGTTCTACTCCGGGTTCCGCCGTGATGCACACCCGATGGCGGTGATGGTCGCTGTGGTCGGAGCACTCTCAGCGTTTTATCACGACTCGATCGATATTAAGGATCCGGCGCAGCGTGAGATGGCGAGCATCCGCATGATCGCGAAAATGCCGACCATCGCCGCCATGGCGTATAAATATTCGACTGGCCAGCCCTTCGTCTATCCGAGAAACGACCTGAAATACTCGGCGAATTTTCTGCATATGTGCTTTGCCATGCCCGGCGAGGAATACAAAGTCGACCCCGCCCTCGCCAGCGCCATGAGGCGGATCTTTATTGTTCATGCTGACCACGAGCAGAGCGCTTCCACCGCCACGGTGCGCCTTGCCGGGTCGTCGGGAGCCAACCCGTACGCTTGCATCTCAGCCGGCATCGCCTCTCTGTGGGGCCCTGTGCACGGCGGTGCCAACGAGGCGGTGCTGACGATGTTGAAGGAGATCGGCTCGGTGGACCGCATGCCGAAATACATCAAGCGCGCCAAGGACAAGAACGATCCGTTCCGATTCATTGGTTTCGGCTATCGCGTTTATAAAAACTACGACCCACGAGCGGTGATTATGCAGAAGGCCTGCCACGAGGCGCTCGAAACTGTTGGTCGTCATTACCGCGACGACCCTGTCCTGAAGGTGGCGCTTGAGCTGGAGCGCATCGCGCTTTCAGATGACTACTTCATCGAGAATAAGCTCGGTCCCAACATCGACTTCTATTCGGCCATCACGCTGAAGGCGCTCGGCTTCCCGACGGATATGTTCACAGTGGTCTATGCCATCGCCCGCACCGCGGGCTGGATCGCGCAATGGAAGGAGATGATCGACGATCCCTCGCAGCGCATCGGCAGGCCGCGCCAGCTTTATACAGGTGCCACCGAGCGCGCCTACCTGCCGATGGAACTCCGTTCTTAGGGGCAGCTCCAGCTCGAAATACATTCACGCGCATCCAGCTGAGCGTGAAGCGACCCCCGAACGACATGCAGCGGGGGCCTCCCGGCGAAGGCGGCACCGTCTCCCATCGCGGCGGAATAGCAATGGACTATTGAAGGACTTCGGCTTCGAGGCTTGCTTTCGAAGCCGATCCTCATGCCAGATTAACCGGCTCCGGTGTGGGGCAATCCATGACTACAAGGATGTCCTCACAACGCCGCGCTTCATGTTGATTAAAGAAAAGATTAGACCCAGTCTGATCAAGGTTATGGCACTTAGCGGACATTGGCGTTTGTCGTCCGGAAGGCAGCTTTTGACCCAAGCGGACAAGGGGACTGGTCGGGGCCTTCCTGATCCGGCGTCGGGGCCCCCTCGTGATGAGGGATGGGCCCACCTGAGACGACGTAAGCCATATTTGGATATTGCGGACAAGAGCGTTGGTGTAACCTGAAACGACACGGCACCGCGTTCGACCCCTCTTCGCGCGGGCGTTAGGAGTAGGGCGGTGAGTTTCCAGTCCGCCACCGGGCTAGGTCATCCAGCGACGGACGAGGCTCTTGTTCGACAAACCAAGAGCGGGTCCGCCAGCGCTGACGCGGTCGTCTTTGTAGTAGAAAGTGACGATCCGGCACGCAACGCTATTAAGCAGCTTCTAGAGTCTGTTGGCTTGCACGTCGAGCCTTTCCGGTCAGCCGTCGAGTTTCTCGATGGCGTTGTTCCGGATAAGCCTTGTTGCGTGGTGCTTGCGCTGCGTATGCCGATGATGAGCGGTCTTACGTTGCAGGAGGAACTCACGAAAACCGGCATTCATGTGCCGCTTATCTTCGTCACCGGGTGCGGAAGCATCGCCACGGCGGTTCGCGCGATGAAGGCAGGTGCCGTCGATTTCCTGACCAAACCAATCAACGAGCAAAATCTGTTAGATGCCGTGTTTGTTGCTCTTGAACGAGATCGGCTGAGGCATGCGCAAGAAGACGCTCTCGCCGGAACACGAAAACGCTTCAAGACGCTTACCCCACGCGAGCGCGACGTGCTCTTCGGGGTAGCCGCTGGACGGTTGAACAAGCAGATTGCTGATGAGCTTTGCGTGAGCGAAGTTATGGTCAAAGTGCATCGTAGCCATGCTATGCGGAAGATGAACGCAAAATCCGTCCCTGAACTCGTCAGGATGAGCGCCTTACTCCAGAGCGAACTTTAAGCATCGGGTATGCACGAAAGTGCTCCTCGTGCCGCCAAAGCGAAAACAATTCCGCTAAGCTGATTTTTTGAAACGAGCGTTAATCTCAACAAGCGGATCGTTGCCGGTCAAGCGAACGAGGTCACGGTAGGCGGACTGCGCTTGAGAGCTTGCTGTGTCTGCGAGGTTCAGCAGGAAACAATGAAGAGCGAGCTTTATGCTCAGTCCTTTCAATCCCTCTGCAGGAGCGGCCGCTATTTCGGCCTCGATTTCCCTTAGCGCATCCTCTCTCCATATCGCTCCGTTGGCAGAGGCAGCCTGCTCGGCCTCAAATCTGGAGAGCCATTCTTCAAATAGGAACGAAATTACATCGTCCATCCCTGCGATCTTTCGAGTGGCACGGAATGACCTTCTAGTCGAAGAGTGGCGCACGCTTGGTACGAACTGGGCATTATTACGTGAGAGAGCCAACTAATTTCAGCGGGGAGGAGGGCTACCCACCAAGATCCAGAACCTCACCTAACGGCGTGGCGGGGTTATTGCAGCCGACGGCGCGGTGACTTACCGCAATCAGGGGGGCTCTATTGTGTAACGCAGGCGCAAGCCCACCCCCTACAAAATTATCCTCAGCGAGGCTACCGGAACCCATCTCAATGGCAAACGCGCCCAAATCGTCACAAGAAGTGAATGGATTCCTCGATGAAGCCAACGCGGCCAGCGATCCGGCCAGGACCGCCTGGCTCGCCTTTCTCTTGCTTCTCACCTATGTGGTGGTGACGCTCGCATCCGTCGGCCACAAGGACCTGCTTCTTAACAGTCCGGTCAGGCTGCCCATCATCAATGCGGACATTCCTCTCGTAGGTTTCTTTCAATACGCGCCGGCGATGCTGCTGTTAGTGTACCTGTCGCTCCTGGTGCAGCACGTCATCCTGGCGCGGAAATATCGCAGGTTCACCGATGCATTGACCGCCTACGAGCGGAAGGCACGAACCACGCACGTCGCCCGCGAGCGGGTGCATTCCTACGTGTTCTCGCAGATCCTGGCCGGCCCCGAAGCCAATCGCATCACCAGGCTGATGATGCAGCTGATCGTCTATGTGACTTTCGCGGTGCTGCCGATCGTCACGCTGCTTTATTTCCAGATCAAGTTTCTCCCGTTCCATGAGGTGTGGATCACCTATTGGCATCGCTTCGCGGTGATCCTCGGCTTCGCAATGCTGATCCTGCTCACCCCGATCATGCAGCATGCGCCGCCGAAGCGGAAATGGGACATCAGACTGGGGCCGCAGGCGGAAGCCTGGGAGGCTTCTGGCCGGCAGGTTGCGCTCGTGCTTCTGCTGCTGCCGATCGTCGTCGGATTCAGCTGGCTAATCGCCACGGTTCCAGACGAAGGGATCGATCGGCGTCTAGGGTTTGTTGCGCCCGTAACCGCCGGGATCGGTGCGGAGGATGAGGCGAAGCTGTTGAACCCCATCGTGCGGCGTCTCGTCTATAATCGCATCCCCGACGACGGGAATAAAGGTTGGTGGCGGCGATGGCTGTTGTCGTATCGCGTGCTCATCGTGGAAGACACCGATCTCGGCGCCGACGACGACACCAAGATCGTGCTTCGCGAGCGCAATTTCCGCTATGCCTTGCTCAACCGCTCGGACTTTCACCATGCCGATCTGACCTGGGCGGATCTCCGCGGCGCGCAATTGTGGAAGAGTTTGGCAAAGGGCAGGCTCAATGACACCCAGCTGCAGGGCGCATCTCTGAAAGAGGCGGAGTTTCAGGGCGCGCAGATGAGCTCGGCGGCGATGCAAGGCGCGGATTTGCAGGGCGCCCTGCTTCAGGGCGCCGATCTGAGTTACACCAAACTTCAGGGCGCCGATCTAAGAGGGGCGCAGCTTCAGGGCGCGGATCTGAGAGGCGCCCTGCTTCAGGGCGCGGACCTGCAAGGGGCCCAACTTCAAGATGCCGATTTGCAAGGGGCCGAGCTTCGAGGTGCTGTCCTGACCTCCGTGGAGATCTGGCTCGCCCGTTTTCCTCCCGGTCTCGTCGATCAATCACCGGCTCCGCTTGGGTTGGCCGACATGAAACTGTCGGCGCTCACACCGGAGGCGAAGGCGCAGTTGGGTCAGGTCCTCAATACCGAAATCACAGACCCCGTGGTGAGGCCGGTCGTGATTGCGCGTCTCGATCCGATCCTTCGGCAGGAGCCGCCAAACTGGGAGGATGCAAAGAACTGGGAGGACTACACCGGCAAAGCGAAGGCACCTTCGCCTCAGGACCTCGCCCGATTTCATGCCGATTTGGCTTGCGATGACGGCGGGGGCTATATCGCGACCAGCCTAGCTGGACGCGCCAAGGAATTTGAGGCTGAGCATTTCAAGAAGGATTATGCCAAGCCTTTGGCACGCGCCCTGCTCGACGAGACTTGCAAGGGAGGGAAGGCGCTCACCGGCGAGACGCGGGCGGCGCTCAAAAACCTGATTTCAACGCCGTAGTGAGGGCGAGATAAGCGTCTAGTCCGCTTGTGACCAAAGCGGACGATTCACCTCGGCGCGTGCCAGCCGTGAACCCGCCTCAGGTCGCAGTTCTCCGCAACGTCCTGCTATTCGGCTGCAATACGAATGGGTATTAGGCCCCGGCCAATCTGATCAGTCAGTCGCGGACGTTCGACGAACGCATGTGAGGACTCGTCTGCGCGCACCCGGAACCACAGTGCGTAGAGCGCGGGCACGACGAGCAGGGTCAGTAAGGTCGCCACGAACAGGCCCCCCATGATGGTGATTGCCATTGGGCCCCAAAAGATGCTGCGAGCCAGTGGAATCATACCGAGGATGGCGGCAAGTGCTGTGAGCAACACCGGCCGCGCGCGCCGTACCGTGGCGTCGATGATAGCGCGATGCCGGCCGTGGCCGGCTGCGATGTCGTGGTCGATTTGATCGACAAGGATTATGGTGTTGCGCATGATCATCCCGGCAAGCGCGATTAGTCCGAGCAGCGCCACGAAACCGAACGGCTGGTTGGACAGGAGCAGCGCCCCCGTGGCGCCGATGATACCCAGCGGCGCAGTCACGAAGACCAAAGCGAGGCGCGAGAAGCTCTGGAGCTGGATCATCAGCAGCGCCAACATCACCATCGCCATGGCGGGGAACACAGCCGCCAGAGCAACATTCGCCTTGGCGCTTTCCTCGATCGAGCCGCCGGTCTCGATACGGTAACCGTAGGGCAACACCTCTTCGATACCGCCGAGCTTAGCCAGAACCTCGCTGCTGACGTCTGGCGCTTGCACGCCGTCGACAATGTCGCCCCGCGCGGTGAGCACGAGGTCGCGGTTGCGGCGCCACAAGATTGGCTCCTCGAATTCGTAATGAAGTCGTGCGATCTGCGATAGCGGCACGGGTATGCCGTTTCGGGTGGTTATGGTCAGCGCCGGCAAACGGACAAGCTCGAGGCGTTCATCCGGCACGGCACGCGCCACCACGTCGATATGCTCGATGCCCTCACGATATTGGGTGATGGTGAGCCCCGAGAGCAAAGTCTGCAACGTCTGCGCCACATCCTGTGGCGTCAGCTCAAGCGCGCGGGCGCGGTCCTGGTCGACCTCGAGGCGGATCGACTTGACCTGCTCGCTCCAGTCGAGGTGCGGATCGACGATCTTGGGATTTGCCGCCATGACTTGGCGGACCTGCTCGGCAATCTCGCGCACCTTCATCGGATCGGGGCCGATCACGCGAAACTGCACGGGGAAGCCCACCGGCGGACCGAACACGAAACGGTCCACCCGAACCCGCGCTTCCGGAAGCGCCCCATCGGCAAGTGCTTTATCGAGCCGGGCCTTGACGCGTTCGCGGGCCTCCAGGTCCTTGGTGACGATGACGATCTGAGCGAAATTCGGGTTTGGCAGTACCGGGTTCAGCCCAAGCCAAAAGCGCGGCGAGCCCTGGCCGACATAGGCGGTGTAGGTGACAATGTCGGGATCACCCGCAAGGAGGCCCTCGGCCTTCTTCGCCGTCGCGTCGGTAACGCCGATCGCAGTGCCTTCCGGGAGCCGCATCTCAAAGAACAATTCGGATCGGGTCGAGGTCGGGAAGAACTGTTGCTGGACTAGGCCGAAACCCGCGATGGCGGTGACGAACATCAGAACCGTGATGCCAATGACGGTCTTGCGCCAGCGCAAGGCACGTTCGATCAAGCGCCGCAGCGCGCGGTAGATGCGTGTGTCGTATATCGCATCGGGATTGTCGTGGACCCCGTGCTTGGCAAAATCCGGCAGGAGCTTGAGCCCGAGATAGGGCGTGAACACCACGGCGACGATCCAGGAGGCAATCAGGGCAAGGCCGACGACCCAAAAAATGCCGCCGGCGTATTCGCCGGAGCTCGACTTGGCGAAACCGACCGGCAAGAAGCCCGCGGCAGTGACCAGCGTGCCGGTCAACATCGGGAACGCGGTGGAGGTCCAGGCGTAGGTCGCTGCGCGCACGCGATCCCATCCCTGCTCCATCTTCACCACCATCATCTCGATAGCGATGATCGCGTCGTCAACGAGTAGCCCGAGAGCAATGATGAGCGCGCCGAGCGTGATCCGATGCAGGTCGAGCCCGGCGCTGTACATGACGAGAAGCACGATGGCGAGGACGAGCGGCACCGACAACGCGACGACAATACCGGTGCGCCAGCCAAGTGACAGGAAGCCCACGACCAATACGATAGCGAGCGCCTCGCCAAAGCTCTTGACGAATTCCGATACCGATTCGTCGACGATATGGGGTTGGTCGGCGATCTGGGTAACCTCAATGCCGACCGGCAGCTCCGCCGTGACAGACTTCATCGCCTGCTTCAGGTTCTCGCCGAGAGTGATGATGTTCGCGCCGTCCGCCATCGAGACGCCGAGCCCGAGGGCAGGCTTGCCGCCTTCGCGCACGACGAAGGTCGGCGGGTCCTCATAGCCGCGCTTGACTGTGGCGATGTCGCCGAGCCGGAACACACGTCCGTCCGCCTGCACCGGAACGGAGGCGATGGCCTCGGCGCCGGAGAAGGGGCCAGTGACCCGCACATTGATGCGGTCCGCCGACGTATCGACCGATCCGCCGGAGACGACGGCGTTCTGCTTGGCGACGCTGTCAAAGATCTGCTGGGGGGTTATGCCGAGGGTGGCGAGCTTTGCGTGGCTGAACTCGATGAAAATCTTCTGCGGGCGCTCGCCGATGATATCCACCTTGTTGACGTCGGGAACGCGCAGGAGGGTTTGGCGAATGTCCTCGGCCCGCGTCTTGAGCTCGGCGAGGCTTAAGCCGTCAGCCGTCAGCATGTAGATGACGGAATACACGTCACCGTATTCGTCATTGAATCTCGGACCGATGATGCCGACAGGCAAATCCCCTCTGATATCGCCCACCTTCTTGCGCACCTGGTACCAAAGTTCCTTGACCTTGGCGGGTGGAGTTTTGTCCGTGAGAAAGACCTGGATGAAGGAAATGCCCGGTTGCGAATAGCTTTGCACGCGGTCGAGGTAGGGCAGGTCCTGCAGCTTCTTTTCGATTTTGTCGGCGACTTGCGTCTGCATTTCCGCGGCCGTCGCGCCGGGCCAAGCGACGTTCACGATCATCGTCTTGATCGTAAAGGAAGGATCCTCGGCACGGCCGAGGTTGAAGTAGGAGTAGGTCCCTGCCGCGCCGAGCAGCAGGATCATGAATAGGACGAGCGGCTGATGCGTGATCGCCCATTCGGAAAGATTGAAGCGTTTCATGACCCAGTCCTCCTGGTTCGGCTCACGCAAAGAGCACGGTCATCCTTTAGCGCTCATCGACAGCCCGGACTCTTTCACCGGAATCGAGCTTCTGGACGCCAAGCTTGACGATTCGGTCGCCATTGCTGACACCGGAGGTGACAAGCGCCGTGTCCTCGGTAAAGGAAGCAACCTCCACTGGCCGCAGCTCGAGCGCGCCTGACTTTTCGACCACATAAACCGATGGGCCGGTCCCACGGTTGAGGATCGCCGCGAGCGGCAGCTTCGCCACTGGGACATCGGCGGAGTGCGAGAGTGCCACCGTCGCAGTCATGCCGAGCGCGACAGAGTCGTCGGGATTCTCGATGGTAAAGCGCGCGGCGTAGGTGCGTGTCGCGGCATCGGCTTGCGGCGACAGTTCGCGCAACCGGGCAGCAAAATTCCGCCCAGGCCCCGACCACAACTGGACCGTGGCTTTCGAGCTGCGCGCTTCTGTCAGCCACGTCTCTGGCAGCGCGACAACGGCTTCCTTCTCGCCGCGGTGGGCAAGCCGCAGGACCGGT
>Ga0105248_10004290_pt1 | contig 15776 bp, 15 predicted proteins | sample KBSS34metaG_FD_81524 | JGI IMG/M metagenome (GOLD analysis project Ga0105248, IMG submission 81524) | Switchgrass rhizosphere microbial communities from Kellogg Biological Station, Michigan, USA - KBS S3-4 metaG | ecosystem: Host-associated > Plants > Roots > Rhizosphere > Soil | place...
CGATCGTGAAGACAGCGGGGATAGTCTCATAGGCGCCGTTTGGCTGTGCAATTTCGCTGTGCTCGATTGTTTCGATGCGCGCCAGGGGTGGTGACTGTTCGTCTATGGCTTGGACGAAGGCGGTCAATTGATCAGGCGGAGCGAAGGCTGCAATCACCACCCCTTCGCCGTCATTTAATACAGTGCCGGTCACACCCATATCTAGGGCCAATTTATAGACCGTCGGGCGAAAGCCGACACCCTGGACTGTGCCGCGCACTCTAATCGACCAGCCCACTATTTGACTGTCGGTTTCTTTATTGCTTTCATTGCCGGTTTTTTTTAACTGCGTGGTCATAATGCGCACTCTCTCTGGGCGCCCACATAAGGATACATGGTAGCGAAAGGATCAAAGGTGCAAACAAGCAGGGCCTGTCATTAAATTGCACCGCAATAATTGTGGCGAATTTGGCACTCTGGCCGGGTAAAACCCAGATACCGTTACCAGATACAGTTATTGGAGGCCCAGGGCCAAGGTGGAAATTTTGCCGACACTAAAAAAAATGATTCCACTGGCCATATTAATTGTCCTGAGCTGCGCCAATGCATATTGCGCCGACAAGGTTGATGTCAGTCCCTTGCGTGGCAATGGAGCCCTTTGGCTCAGTTATGGCCCGGCCATCATCAGCAGTTGTCGCGCTGTTGTCTACCGCGAAGCCGGTGCCGACGAATACAGAATTCCCGAAAGTAATGCCAAATTTGCCGCTGTTAAAGATTGGCTCCTGGCTAATGTCGAGCGTAGGCTCAATCTTTGTCCGATCAAACCGTGTCTGGGTGCGGTGGAAGTATCGCGTTCGATAACACTCTACAGCGATGAGGATGCTTCGCCGCATCACATGCTTTTGCACATACCGCTGACGTCACAGATACTGGCGCCCAAATCAAAAAATGTAAGCATGCGCACCGACCAGAGACTGGGTGAGTTGCACGACCTGGTAATGGCCTGCAAAGGCCAATCAGAATCGACGGCCAGCAATGAGGCCGATGCTAAAGATGACAAAGACTAGTCGGAACAAAAGTTTTGACTTGAACTATTCTTCAGTGTCCGCTTTGTGCTGCATCATCTCGGTCAGTGAATCGATGATCGCCTGATCGGTTTTGTGTTGCAAGTCGAGAGCTTCAAGCAGTTCCTGTCTGGTCATCAGACCCTTGGCCAAAATGATTTCACCCAGCGGTTCTTCCGACTGGGCTTGCTCTTTGATCAGAGCTTCCAGTTGTTGCAGACTGATCTTGCCCAATTTAAGCAGTACTTCGCCGAGTTTCTCAGGGCGAGTGAGCGCCTCCCATTTCTGGTCTTCACTCATATTCTCGTTGTATTCTTTGTCGGTCATGATAGTTCTCACCCTGATGAGTTATTGTCCGGGAATGGCAAGGGCAGCGGTTTTGGTCGATCAGGCCGGTTTGGGCCGTTTCTTGCTCTTGTCCTTAAATTCTCTCCACCAGACAAGCAAACAGCTGGCGTTGAAGATTGATGAATAGGTGCCTGAAATGATACCGATGAGCATGGCCAGAACGAAATCTTTTGTCGTCACGCCACCAAATAGATAGAGCGAGAGCAATGTGATAATTACAGTCAATGATGTGTAGATAGAACGGGTCAGTGTCTGATTGACGCTGTCGTTTGTGATATCGCCGAAAGTACGTTTGTACTCTTCTTTTGTCTCCGGATTTACGATTTTGCTGCCCACATATTTTGCGTTTTCGCGCACTCGGTCGAAGACAACGATCGTGTCGTGCACACTAAATCCTATAACCGTAAGCACGGCCGAGATAAATAAGCTGTCCACTTCGGTGCCGACGGTGAGACCGAGGATGGCGAATATGCCGCACAGTACAAGGACGTCGTGGAAGAGAGCGGCGATGGCGCAAAGAGCGTAGTCAAATTTGAAGCGGTAGGAGATATAACCGACCATGCCTGCGAACGTAACAAGAAGGGCGATAAGGCCGTTCGTTAGAAGTTCGGGACCGATGGTGGCTGTTACTTTATCGACCGATATTGGTTTGAATGGTCCCAATTGCTCGACTAATTTGGCGTCGACTTTTGCTTTTTGACTTTCCTGGTCGATCGACTTGGTGCGCATGATTACGACTTCCTGCCCACCTACCTGCGCTTGTTGTACCTGCGAGCCTTCGAAGCCGCATTCAGCCAGGACTTTGTGGACGGCTTCAAGCGATACCGGTTTTTCAAATTGGTATTGCATGATTGAACCGCCGGTAAAGTCTATACCGGGCTTGAGCGGTGCGTGAAACTGCACCAGACACATGATTACGGCGATGAAACCGGGGACGGTGACAAGCAAGGATATGCCGAACCAGATATTTCTGTATTTGACTACATCAACAAGATTCTTACTCATTTCACGGCCTCCTTGCTGGCTGGTTTGGTTTTCTTTTCATTGAATTTGTAACCAAACAAACCCAGTTCTTTCGGTATGAGGTGAAGCATTGTGCGGGTGGCGGCGATGGCTGTAAACATTGATACACCCACACCGATAGCCAGTGTGAATGCAAATCCTTTAACCAGTGATGTGCCGAAAAGCATCAAAACGGCGCAAGCGATAAGGGAGTTGGCGTTGGAGTCGAGGATCGATGAACGGGCTCTGACGAAGCCGTTTTCCACCGCTACCCAGACGCCTTTGCCGCTCTTCAATTCTTCCTTGGTCCGTTCAAAAATAAGTATGTTGGCGTCAACCGCCATACCTACCGAGAGGATAAACCCGGCGATACCGGCCAGGGTCAAAGTCACTGGAATGGTTTTGAAAATGGCCAGCGTTGCAATCGTATAAAGGATGAGAGCGATGTCGGCGACGAGCCCGGGCAGGCCGTATACGACAATCATGAATACCATGACCGCGGCGATACCAATAGCTCCGGCAAACATACTCTTTTTGATTGAGTCTTGGCCAAGAGTAGCCCCGACGGTGCGCTCTTCCAAAATTTGAATTGGTACAGGCAGCGCGCCGGCATTAAGTTTGTCGGCTAAATCGCAGGCCTGGTCTTTGCTGAACGAACCGGTAATTTGGCCGTGGCCGCCGGTAATGGGTTCGTTTACGCGTACACCCGGATAGCGTTCTATCGAGAGAGGTTTGCCGTCCGGACCGCGATCAGTAGGTACGCCGTCGAGGAAAATACCGATGTATTTACCGACCATGCGAGTAGTCAGATCGCCGAATTTTTTTGCGCCCGAGGGTTTGAATTCGAAATTGACTTCCCATGAATTGTTGGCAGTGGGCGAGCCCTGTGCGTGTTTGAAGTCGGCGCCGGTGATTCCGGTGTCCTTCCAATAGGGCAATCCTTCAGAGCTGAAGGCCATTTCTTTAAATTCGAGTAGAGCCGTGGTACCAATTCTATCTTTGGCCTGCTGCGGATCTTTGATACCGGGCAGTTCAACGATAAGTCTGTCTTTGCCCGCTCTCTGTACAATTGTTTCGGACACACCCAGGCTGTTGACGCGGTTGTCGATGACGTTTTCTACACCGCGCATTACTTCGGGTGTAATTTCAGGAACCGCCGGTGGTGCCGGTACGGCCTTGAGCAGTAGTTGACTGCCGCCGCGTAGATCCAGGCCAAGTTTCAAATTTGTAAAAATAGTATGGTGCCGAACATGGCCCAGGATCTGGATGTTATTGGCCATTGAGGACATGTCAAATTCGGTTTTTATCGCTTCGTCTTTTTCGCGGGGATTCATTTTGTCCCAACCGCGAGTTTTTTTGACTCGTTCCATCACTTGGGCCTGCAGCGCGTCGCCCTGGAGATTGGAAAGATCCTGCCAGTCTTTGATGGTGGAGTCCGGCACCACCTGTATCAAGTTGACCAGGGACCAGGTGAGGACCGCTATAACTGCAAACGGTTTCCAGTCTCTAAAAAAGTTGTTCCGGCCGGCCTTTGCCGAGCCTGTGGACTTCCCAAATGTGATCATTAATGTGTTTCAGCCTTGACAATAAGACGCCTTCTGACAGCTTCAGATTTTAACGCATCTATTTATGTCCAGTCTGGCGCCTTGTCTAATGTTGCAGGCGGCTCTACGAAAGACCCGCTCTTGTCAGGCGGTGATGACGACGTCGCCGCCTTTTTGTACGGCCTGTTCAAGCGCCTGCACTGTTCTTGACAAAAGCTCGTCATGCTCGCGGGCGTGGGTAGGGAAGGCAGCCAGGCCGACCGAAGTCGTGACCTTGAGGTTGTGCCAGTTGTGGGTAATGCCGTGGTTGGCGACTCGGCTGCGGATGCGTTCGGCCACGATGGCGGCACCGGAAGCATTTGTCTCGGGCAGAATTATGGCGAATTCGTCGGAGCTGAAGCGTGATGGGATGTCAACGTCACGGATGGCTCCCTTGAGCACGCCGCCGATAACTTTCAAAACAGCGTCCGAAGTCAGGGCACCGTAAGACCTGGTGATGTCCCGGAAGCCATCAACCGAAACCATACATAGAGAGACCGGTCGCTTGTAGCGCTTGGCGCGCTTGAGCTCGTCCTTCATCTCTTTCAAAAAAGTGCGCGAATTATATAGCTCTGTCAAAGTGTCGAGCAGGGCCAGTTTTTCGATGTCTTCGCCGTTGGCCGCCGAGAGCGCCTGCGAGGTCAAGAGCGAACGCTGTTCCAGCTCTTTGACCCGCTCTATGACCTGATTATCCATAAAGGCGCGGGTGCCTGAAAGCTGTCCTCGGTTGGGATTGTCGAGCACGCGGCAAAACATGCATGTGCGCCCGCTGCAAATATGGTCTGTGCGTCCTGTCATATTGGTTTTAGACCCCAACCCTTAACTTGATCTACCCGAGAATCTTATACACGGCTCAGTATAGATTAATCACCCTCAAACAACCAGATAGTTGAAGGTGCCGATAAAGCTACTCTAAAGCAGGCGCCCGTCACTGACAACAGCTTTGCCGTCAACCAGTAGTAATGAGCAGCTGGTCTTGTCTTCAAAGAGGGCTGCGAGAAGGTCTTGGCTGTTGCAGACTGAACCCAAGTCGTTTGAGCCTTTATCCAGGGTGAAAGCCGCTACGTCGGCGCATTTGCCCACCTCGAGGCTGCCTGTCTGGCCTTCGAGCCCGACGGCCCTGGCGCTGTCCAGGGTGAGCATTTTGAGAATTTCGCCATAGCCCGGCGCCCCTGCCCCCAGCGACATTGTGGTGCGCAGGCGCAAATAACGACCTTCCTCCAGCATACTGAGGCTGGGCGACGACGCCAGGCTATCGGTGCCCAGGCCTACTGTAATGCCTGCGGCGATAAATGCCCCGGCCCTGGGCTCGCCGTTTTTGAGAATGGCGTTGCTGCGCGGACAGAGAGCTACTTTGACACCGCGCCTGGCGAGGATGTTCAAATCGCCTTCCGAGGTTTTGAGGCAGTGTGCGGCAATTGTGCCCTCGTCAAGCAGTTCGTGGCTATCTAAATGTTCGGTTGGGCTCTGGCCCAAACCGCGCCAGGGCAGTTCTTTTAATAGCATCGCCAGATCCTTGTCGGGATTTGGGGGCATCACCTTTAATAGGTATTGCTCCAGACGCTCATCGCCTTTTTTGATCCAGTTCTCTTCGTGATCAGATTCGGCCAGATGACAAGTAAGGGGTAGATTGCGCTCTTTGGCCCATTGCTGCGCTTTGGCCCAGAGTGGGGGTGAGACCGTATAAGGTGCGTGTGGGGCAACCGTCAGGCGGATTCTGCCGGCTTCGATCGCTTGCGCCAGTGCACCGCCGGCGGTGGCAGTTAGTTTTTTCAAGCGTTCCTGCCAGAGATCAAAGAGCATTGGGGCTTTGTCTTGATCGAGACCAAACAGCTCAAGGCCGACCAGACCTTTGAGTCCCACTTGAGCCAGCGCCGTTGCCGCCGCCCCCATGAAAGTACTGTCTACGACAAAGACCGTGCCTGCCAGCGCCGACTCTGTGGCGCCGTGGAGGGCCGATTGCGCCAGTGTCTCGGGGGTCGCCGAATCGGAGAAAAAAAGAGTCACCAGCTCCTCGAGCCAATCGAACATGCTGTCGCCGGCAAATGTATTTAGATGCGAAAGATTGGTGTAATCAAGATGCGTGTGTAGATTGAAGAGACCCGGGGTCAGTACGGCGTCTTCTAGGTGTACATGGGGCAGTTTATTGTCGCTTTTGAGCAGCGCTGCAATCTCCGCCGCCGTCAGCACTGCTTCGATTTTGCCGGCGTTGACTATCAGTCCGCCGGCCTTGATTGGTTCGCCCACCACGGGAAGAACCCAGGAGGCTGTAAGTAGAAAACGTGGCGATGTACTATAATTCATGGTTCCCGAGCAAGGCGAAGAGCGGCTTTTGCTCGCTCCAGTTGATGCAGGCAGGCGTTTCGCCGCCCGCGATTTCTTGGTTTGTCAGCTCCGATTATAGATAATTTAGTCCCATGAAAATCAATGTCGATGATCTCCAAGACCTTCCCAGTCACAGGCTGAGCCTGGACTTTAACGAAGAGTTGGCCGTATCCAACGCCGTAAAACCGGTCGTTGGTGAGTTGGTTGTAACCTTTGGTGCCACCGGCATGAGGCTTGTCGGCAATGTTAAGACGCTTCTAAAGCTTAATTGTCAGGCCTGTTTGCGGCCATATTTTCAACCCTTATCGGTTGATGTGGAAGAGCTCTTCGTGCCCACAGGCTCTATGGAAGCGGAGTATGAGATGGGTGCCCCGCGAGACAGAGAATTGCACGGCGATGACTTTTATGAAGAATTACCAGCCGATGGCAATGTTGACATCAGCGACGTTGTGTATCAAGCTGTAACGTTAGCTTCACCAGTTTTTAGTCGCTGCGGTGAGGAGTGTCCCGGACCTCCGAAACCCGAAGCTTCAGGCACTGGCGGTCTTTCCAGCGGCAAAAGCGCCGATGGGAAGGACGAGAGGCCTATCGATCCACGATGGAAGAACCTAAAGAGTCTCTTTCCTAATGAAGAGTAAGTCTCTTCCTGGTAGATAATATTAAATTCCGGAACATGGAGGTTCTAAACAGCGATGGCTCAGCCAAAGAAAAAGACATCACATCAAAAGCAGCACCAGCGCAGAGCCCACTGGAAAGCATCTGATCTGACTCTTGATACATGCAGCAATTGTGGCGCTGCCACCAGACGTCACACCGCTTGCCCTACATGCCATTTTTATCGTGGCAGATTGGCCAGCCGTAAGGATGCAACACCTACTCAATAGGTTGCACCGGGTCGCATTGGTTCTCATCAGGTCGCGGTTTTCACAAGGCGTGAGTTTACTTACTTTGCCAACTGGTCAAATCTGGAGTATGGCATGATCCGAATTGCCATTGACGCTATGGGCGGAGACTTCGCACCTCGCGAGGTAGTTCATGGCGCGGTCCTGGCAGCTCGTGAGTATGGCATTTCGGTGCAACTCGTGGGCATTCCCGACGCCGTTCAGGCAGAACTCAAACGCCATGAGATTCAAGGTTTAAACATTTCCATCATCCCCGCCTCCGAAGTTGTGGCCATGGATGAGAAGCCCAGCAAAGCAGTGCTGCGCAAAAAAGACAGTTCCATCGTGCGGGCCATGTATCAGGTAGCCGACGGACTGGCCGACGGCGTTGTCGCCTGCGGCTCGACTGGAGCGGCGGCCGTGGCTGCGCAATTTATCATCGGTCGCATTCCCAACGTCATGCGCTGCGCCATCGCCTGTGAGATGCCGACCATTCATCCCAAGCGTTGTATCGTCGTTGATGCCGGAGCCAATGTCGATTGCGACGCGCAGATGCTTTTCCAATTCGGCATTATGGGTTCGATTTTGTACGGCGGCATCCACAACATCAAGCGTCCTCGTGTCGGCGTTCTTAATATCGGCGCCGAAGAAACCAAGGGCAATCAGCTGGTGCAGGATGCCTACAAACTTTTGAAAGAAGCCGATTTGAATTTCCTTGGCTTCGTTGAAGGTCGCGACTTCCCTATGGGTAAAGTCGATGTAGTCGTCACCGATGGATTTACGGGCAATGTCTCGCTCAAAACAGCGGAAGGCATCGCCAAAATGGTCAACCACATGTTGCGCCAGGAGCTGCTCAGCTCGATGCGCGGGAAACTTGGAGCGATGGTGGCCAAACCGGCATTCAAAGCTCTCAAAGCCCGCGTCGACCCAGATGAATTTGGTGGAGCGCTGCTGGTGGGCTTGAAGGGCGTATGTGTCATCGCCCATGGTGGCTCGAAACACACCGCCGTAAAGAACGCTATAAGAGTTGCGGTCGATATGGTGAAAGCCGATGTCGTTAAGAATATTGAGGCGTCTTTTTATGTGTCGCCTAAAGAAAAAGCAGAAAAGTCAGTAGCGAATTCATAGAAGCGAATTAAGAGGCAGTAATGGGCAAGCTTGCTTTTGTTTTCCCCGGTCAAGGCTCGCAGAGCGTAGGCATGGGGCTTGACCTGGCCAACAATTTTGCCGAGGCCAGAGAGGCTTTTGAAAAAATTGATCGGGTCGCTGATTACAGGACCGGCAAAAATGTACTGAGTACACTTTGCTTCGAAGGTCCGGAAGAAGAATTGAAGCGCACCATTAACACTCAGCCCACGATTATGGCCGTGTCACTGGCTGCCCATGCCGCTCTGGCCGCCGCCCTCAAAGGTAAAATGCCCGCTCCCGATTTTGTCGCCGGGCACAGTCTGGGCGAAATTACTGCTCTCTGTGTGGCCTCAGTTTTGGATGTGGCCGACGCTGTTAAGCTTGTCGAGAAACGCGCTTCGCTTATGGAAAGTTGCCCCAAAGGAGCGATGGCCGCCGTTCTTAAGATGAAGGCTGATGGTCTGGAAGCTCTTTGTAATGAAGTGCAAGATACCCTCAAAGCAGAGGGCGCTCAGGGCACCGACTCTTGTGTCTTAATTGCCAACTACAATACGCCGGAACAACTTGTAATATCGGGCAATCCCAACGCCATCACCAGAGCCTGTGCTCTGGTCAAAGAACGAGGCGGCAAGGCCATCCCATTGCCGGTCGGTGGAGCTTTCCATTCGCCGCTGATGTCCGGTGCTGCCGCTGAATTTTCCCAGGTACTTGAGTCTGTTTCTTTTGCCCACGCCAAAATTGAAGTGGTGCAGAACTTCGACGCTCAGGCCGCCAAACAAGCCGAAGTACTGAAGAGCAAGCTGGCTAAGCAGATGGAAAGCCCGGTGCGCTGGACCGCGACGGTGGAATATATGTCCGCTGCCGGAGTCGACACAATTGTCGAAATTGGTCCGGGCAAAGTCCTGGCCGGTCTCGTCAAAAAGATAAACGAAAATATCCGCGTCTATAACGTATTCGACAGCGAATCCCTAAAAGCAGCCGCCGACGCTATGTCGTCTGTGACAGTAGCTTAGATTTCGTTTCTGTGCCTGAGCCGGAATCAGACACAGCACCAGAGCTGACCAGCACTTCTTCGCTGATTTGACGCATCACTATCTGGCGTTTTGCCAGCTCTTCAAAAAACGACTGCGGCTCGACTGCCACCTCCGGCGGTAGCACGCCCTTTTGTGTAATCTGGCCCGACAAAATCATCTGTGCCACTATCGACGGTGGGACGCCGGTGTCCAGAGCGCCGCAACTGAGCTGCCAGCGCTTGTGGCTGTATACGGTTGTTTCCAGGCGTACCAGTGTTTTGCGCCCGTCTTTCAATCCGGCCACATCCACGCGTACGACTTCACAATCGTCGGGCTCTACTTCAGGCATTGGAAATTTGGCCAGCATCGCCGCCAGCATTTTGCGCGGGCTCACCGCACCATCGGCGGTGCTGATTTTTTCCTTGTCACCAAATCCCAGCGACATCAAAAACTTGAGCTTTTCGTGAAACTCCATGGGCAGACCCAGCCTAAACGTAGCGCGACGGCAGCCTTTTTCGGCGTAAGTCATGGGCAGGGTCAGGACTTCTGAGTGCAGAGTATATATAGCTTCCTGGGTGCCGACCGGTTGTGGGAAGTCAACTTTGACCGCGCCGGATAGCGGCGGCACACTTTTGAAACCATCTTCAAAAACCATCGGACTGAGCGTGTATTCATCGATCAGGGTTTCGATTGAATAGGGCACGGCAAAAGGATGATCAAAAACTGTGTTGTCGATGGAGCCGACATAGATATCTATAGAGTCCACCGTGTCCAGGTCTTTTTGACCGGCAGCGGCCATGATGTTGGTCATGCCCGGGGCAGCTCCCATGCCGAGGACGGCCAGGATGCCGGCTTCCTGAAAGCGCTTATCTAGCTTGAGCTGCTCTTTACTTACGTGGAAGAGCCCGCCCAGGTCTATGTAGTGGCAACCAGCGGCGAGGCAGGCTTCCATTACCGTGACGTTGTGATAATAAGGGGTGGAATTGATAACCAGATCGATACCGGTCATTGATTTGACCAGGACGTCGTGATTTGTGATGTCGGTAAAGACGCCCGTGACGTCGGCATTAGTCATCGAGCCGTCGGCCTGGGTGACCGTGCCGAGGCTGTCCGCCATTTTCTTGGCTTTGGCCTCGTCAAAGTCGGCAATTACAACCGCCAGATCCGCTGAATTGGCCGGTCCCGACTCAAGCAAGTCGCGAACAATAACCTGGCCCATGGCGCCTGCGCCACCGATTACAAGTACTTTTTTCATGGGGCCATTTTAGCAGACCAGAGCTTTTGGGCTAATACCCTTTGTAGGCTCCGCCGCCGCCCTGTGCACCGTAGCTGCTGGTGCCCGAGTTGGTCGTGGGGGCACTGCCTGCGCCCTGGGGCGCGGGAGCTGCGGCGCTATTGGCCGCCGGGGCTTGAGGCGAGACCACTGTCGGTATCTGGGTGGCCTGTCTGCCGGTGTGGTTGCTGCTGTTGCGGGCGTAGGCCGCCTGGCCGTAAGTGGCCACCTGGTTAGGGTTTTGCTGCTGTTGATAGTTCTGACGCTGCTGTCTGTATTGGACCTGCTGGCGCGGTTGCTGCTGGTAAGAAAAATTGGGATTGAGGTCCGAGCGCATATAATCGCCCGGCATGCCCACCGTAGAACCCATGCGAGCCATAGGCAGACCGTTGCTGCCCTGCGAGCCGGGAGTGATGCCGGCGGTGTTGGCGCCGGGCTGCAGTCCGCCGTAGGTGACCAGTCCGGCTCCCGCCTGGGCGGACCGGCTCATCGTGCCGCCGGTTATATAGGAAGATGAAGGATTGGGCAAACCGCCCGCTCCCTGTATGACGCGGCTGTTGCCGCAACGATAGTTGTAGGATTGGCTATTGGCTGCTTGCGCGGTCAGGCCCAGCAAGAGGCAAGCCATAAGAGTTGTTTTTAGAAAAGAGTGAGCCACTTGAGCACACCTCGGTAGTAAAGTTTTGGGGCGAAACTGTGGTAATCGAAAATCAGTGGGTTCCCGGGGTTCACTGCTGAAGCTTATTCCTATTAAACACCCTGAGCAAGTTGCTGCACAACAAGAAATCGCTGTTTGGCGCACATTTTAGATAGATGAACAGAACTTTCACGTGTTTGCCCCTGGCTTTTCACAAGGGTTTCACGAGTTTTGAAAGGAACGTCGTTTTTATTCTCAGTCGCTGAAACGAAAGCGCACAAGGGCCATAATCGCCCAGATACCGTCTTTCCACGTGATTTTTTTGCCTTCGGAATAATCACGTCCGTAATACGATATCGGCAGCTCATACAATCGCACGCCCTGTTTCAGCACTTTAGCGGTGATTTCGGGTTCGAAGTCGAAGCGATTGGATTTGATTACGACTTTCTTGAAAATATCAGCACGGAAGACTTTGTAGCAAGTTTCCATATCGGTGAGAGTGGCGTTGTAGAGCAGGTTTGTGGTCAGACTGAGAAATTTGTTTCCCAGCAAGTGCCAGATTTTGAATGCTCGTGTCACCTTTCCGCCACATAAGCGCGAACCGTAAACGACGTCGGCGCGATTTTGCAAGATCGGCTGCAAGAGCTCGGGATATTCTTTGGGATCATATTCCAGATCGGCGTCCTGGATCAAAATTATATCGCCGGTCGCATGACCCTGAGCCGTTCTCAGTGCCGCACCCTTACCCTGATTCTTTTCATGGTAGTAGATTTTCAGTTGCACATCCGGGCCATACCGATCTTCTTTCAGGCCGGCCATGATTTCCCTGCTTTTATCGACTGAACCGTCGTCGACGATGATAAGTTCCTTCGTCAGGCCCTGGGTGTCGGCTTTCGCCACCATGTCCAGTACTTCAACCAGGGTTTTCTCTTCGTTATATACAGGTATGAGAATCGATATTGTTTTCACGGACTGAACTTTCTTCTCTTTGATGAATTGCTATCTATTTAAGTGGTCGCTAACTTTGATGGCCTTTCTCAGGCGGGAAGAATCAGGGCACGCTTGTGGGCTTGTTGCTCCAGAGTATCGTCCAGGGCGGTCAGGCTGACATCGCCGTAGCGTCTCTTTAGGGCCTGGCTCAGTAGCCGATCGGCAAAGTGCGGATTCTTAGGCAAAAGCGAACCATGCAAGTAGGTACCATATATGGTGCCGCTGGCAGCGCCCTCGGTTTTGTCTTCGCCGTTGTTGCCGTTGCCGACAACAATCGTGCCCAGCGGAGGTACCCCGTGACCGAGGAATGTTTTGCCGCTGTGATTCTCAAAGCCTACCAGGGTGGAGCCGTCCTCTGCTTTGATTGTGACATTGCCTATCATGCGTCTGTCTCCGGCGACTGTATAGGCATCTAATAGTGATATGCCTTTCAGTTCCGGTCCTTCATGGGGCTTGTAGTAATGTCCCAGTAGCTGATAACCACCGCAAACCGAAAGAAGCACTGCTCCATTGGCAGTGGCGCTCTTGAGATCGTTCGCGCGTTTGAGTAAGTCTTCGGCGATAACTATCTGCTGCTTGTCCTGGCCGCCGCCGACAAAATAGAGATCATAGAAATCGGGATCGGTCTTTTGGTTCAAGTCGATAGCATCTACCTTGACTTCTATGCCTCTCCAGGAAGCTCTTTGCGACAGGGCGATAATATTGCCGCGATCGCCGTATATATTGAGAAAGTGCGCGTATAGATGCGCGATTCTGAGTTGCATTGTCGGCATTGCTCTAGTGGGACTCCATAGTCAGCTATATGATCGCACTGAAGATTGCACTACATATGGTGCAGTTGCTTAATTATAGGAACCTTTTGCAAGCTGTTTAGTCTGATAAAAATAGGGACTGAAATAGCATTGGAATTCTTGACGAGTGGTTGCCATGAAGCCAGTCGCTGCGAGGGTTCCCGGTACTTCGACTGCATATATTTTCGGCTCTACTGTGTTAAATATTAACGTTATTTAAGAATGCTGTATTTACCGCACCCGTGCCCGTTTCGTCTATGTGTGCTTGGTGCATTGTTTTTTATAGGTTTTACTACTACTACCGCCTGGAATATTTAAGTTATGATGGCGAACGTTAGAGTCAGGTTATTGGCTGAAGGAGTGATTACTATTATGAAAAAGGGGTTTGCAACCTTGCTTACCGCAGCTGTTGCTGTAAGCGCGAGCACCTTGATCAACGCAAATTTTGCATATGCTCAAGGGGCTACAAATGTCAGTGAGCTGACAGACGTAGTTGGTAACGAGTGGGCGTACAACGCGCTCAAGGAACTTGTGAATAACGACTGCCACGTGCTAGTTGGTTATCCAGACAGAACGTATCGTGGACAAAAATCCACAACACGTTGTGAATTGGCAGCCGCGCTCTATAAATATGAGCAGTGCATTCAGCAGCGTCTCGCTTTGAAGGCTGATAAAGCTGACCTTGAGAAGTTTGCCGCCCTATTGGAAGAGTTTCGTGGCGAGTTGAACCAACTGAAGGCACGCGTCGACAGTTTGGAAGCTCGTATGAAAGCTGTTGAGGAAAAGAATGCTGAGCAGGACATGCGCTTGGCATACGCCGAAAGACAGAAAGGATTCATTTGGGAGCGCTTGGTCAAAGGCACATTTATTGATGTCCGCGACATAGGTGTAGGTGTTGGTCGTGGCGCAAGAGCCATTTACGAATACCTGTTCTAAAAACAAAATCTCCCAGCGCGGGCTTGACCTAACCTGATCTACGCGAAACTCCCGACGGCCGAAAGGTCGGCGGGAGTTCTCGTTATTTGAAAGTATCAAAGAGGTTGCTTGAACTGGAATCAACAGAGGTAGTTAGTGGCTTCGATTTATGCAGATGAATTGTCGTTTGCCCTTTCCATTAGTGGGGAAGTGGCCGCAAAATCGCTCGACTACTTTGCAAAGGGTGTCGATGTCATAGCCAAGGACGATGGCAGTCCGGTTACAAAGGCTGATAAAGAAGTAGAGCAATTGATCCGAGAGGCAATTGCCAAGCGCTTTCCCGAAGACAATATTTTGGGCGAAGAAGCGGGCGTGACAACCGGAGTTGTTTCTACAGCCGGCGAAAATCAGGTCAAGCGCCAACGTAAATGGATCATCGATCCTATAGACGGAACGTACAACTATGCGCGCGGCATCCCGATTTGGTCCACTCTCATTGCCCTGGAAGTGCAATCACAGGTGGTGCTCGGCGTAGTCGCCGCACCAGCCATGGGGGAGCTCTTTTATGCTGCTCTGGGTGGCGGCGCCTTCAAAAACGATAAACAAATTCGTGTTTCAGAGACTGATAAGTTGGAGCATGCTCTTTTCAATTTCGGCGGGCCCAATCGTATCGAGGCTGCTGGTCTCTGGCCCAATCTACAGGATGTCGTCAGACGCACGGAAAGGCAAAGGGGCTTTGGCGATTTTCTGGGATTTTCTCTTGTATTCGAAGGCAAGGCCGAAGCTATGCTGGAAGTCGGGGTCAAACCATGGGATTTAGCGCCGATGAAAATCATCGTGGAAGAGGCCGGTGGTTGCTTTAGCGACCTTTCGGGCGGAGATTCCATATACACTGGCTCTTGTCTGGTAACAAACCGGCATCTAATGCCAGAATTCAAGAGAATTTTCGTAAAATAGACAAGTTCTAGCAGAGCAGGGGTATCGGTGGAGAAGTCCGAGTGGACTCAATCGATGAAGGTAAGAGCAGCCGTGGTCATGACCATGGCTGGTATTTTGCCTATCATCATCTGCCATGTGATCGTCTTTACATCAAGCGGTCAGAGTATCGATGACCTCTTTCATTGGATTCCGCTTTATGTGCCGCTGCTTATAGTTTTGCTTCTGGTCTACTGGTGGTTGGCCGATTTTATTTTGCGTCCGATCACACAACTGCTTTCGGCCACTACCAAACTCATGACCATGGACATAAGGCAAAGGCTGGAAGTCGGTGCACATGAGCCGATTGAAACGCGCGAACTGCGTAAGTCATTCAATAAACTATTGAACAATCTGGAAGAGTCGCTCAATATTCAGTGTCAGTTCGTCGCCGACGCTTCGCACGAACTGCGCACTCCGCTCACGTCCATTCAAGGCTATACCAAGCTGCTGTTGCGACGTGGTTCCAATATCGACGCCAATCTATTAGGCGAGGCCTTGCAAACAATTTCTGATGAGTCGGGACGCCTTATCCGTCTGGTTTCCGACCTGTTGCAATTGGCTAGAGCCGACGCCGGCCAGGCTATTATTTCGCAATTGGAAGTAGTAGATCTTCGTGACGTATTGATGAGCGTGGAAGACACCGTAATGGTCATAGCTCCAGAACAAATCGAAGTGAAGTTTATCGTGCCGCAGACATCCATGTATGTGAATGCTGATGCCGACAGACTGAAACAGGTCTTTCTCAACCTGACTAATAACGCCATCAAGGCCACCCAGGCCGGCGGCAAGGTGACCGTCACATTGCGTGCCACCAGTGGACAGGCAATTATTCGCGTGATTGATACAGGCATAGGTATTGCTCCCGCCGA
>Ga0105248_10004293_pt1 | contig 15771 bp, 14 predicted proteins | sample KBSS34metaG_FD_81524 | JGI IMG/M metagenome (GOLD analysis project Ga0105248, IMG submission 81524) | Switchgrass rhizosphere microbial communities from Kellogg Biological Station, Michigan, USA - KBS S3-4 metaG | ecosystem: Host-associated > Plants > Roots > Rhizosphere > Soil | place...
AGGGCGCCGGATTCCGGGCTGGGTTTTGTCTGTTTGGAGCGGCAGTTGCCTCAAGTGAGCTGATGCAAAGCCCGAAATCGCAGGCGGATCAAATCGAAGAACGATTCATAGAATTCGCCTCGAAGATCATTCAGTTTTCCACGGAGCTGCCAAAGACACCAGCCGGACGACACATGGCAATGCAGATTCTACGTTCAGGAACTTCTGGAGCGCCGAACGATGCGGAGGCTCGGGGGCCGGAAAGCAGTGCAGATTCTACCCATAAACCCAAAGTTGTGTCAGCAGGAGCTGAATGAGACGGCAGTTTGGCTCCGAATTCTTATGAAAAGTATCGCGATAAAAGACGAAATTATTGTCGACATTCTGCAGGAAACCTCGAACTCGCCAGGATCATCACAGTATCGATTCGTACAGCGAAGGCTCGCAGTTTGCCTGCCCCAAAAAATGGCCAAAAAATGATTCATGACAAATCCCTCGCTCCTTAGAGAAGGGGATTTGTCATTTGTCATTTATCCTCACGGAGGAAGAGGGATTCGAACCCCCGGGACAGTTTCCCGCCCAACGGTTTTCAAGACCGCCGCCTTAAACCACTCGGCCATTCCTCCGCCCGACAGAATAGCAGATAACGTTTATGAGAACACCCCGTCCAACAACACTTCGTCACGCGTCTCACGGCGGAATGACAACGGAAAGGTTCGGAATCCCAACGATGAAAAGAGCGACGAGCGCGACATTCCTTCTGTTCTATACCGCGCTTACTGTTGTTGCGATTTCACAACACACCGCCGCGTACGCCGCGACCATCGCCCGTCATTCGCCACTACAGGCCCAGACGGTTCGAGCCTCTTCACACCAGTCCTATCAGGTGCGGATCCCTCAAGAGCCGTTTGCCGGCCTCCAGATCACGACCGCGTTTGCGCTTGGCGAATACGGTCCAACTTCGGTGCGGCCCGCATGGATACGGTTCGAAGTCGATTCCCGAAGGTTCACACCGTCGAGAGCCCCGCCCGCAATCCTCTAAGTTCACGCAAAAAATTTCCCGGTAATTAACGTGCGTAACGTAGAGGAACTTTCTTATGCATTCCACAACGGGTATGGATTTTTCGACGTCGACTTTCATTCTTGCCGGAGGCCAGGGGAAACGCCTGGCTCCATTCACATCGGGAAGGGCCAAGCCGCTGGTTTCCTTTGGTGGAATATTCCGGATTATTGATTTCACTCTGTCTAATTGTGTCAACAGTGGTTTCGAACGCGCGTATCTCCTGACGCAGTACAAATCGGACTCGGTGCGAAGTTACATTGAGGCTTCTTCCTGGCCAACCGATTTCGTCTGCGCGCCATCTGCTTCATCGATTGGTTACCATGGAACGGCAGATGCCGTTTACAAGAACATGCACCTTTTCAACGAGGCGAAGGCGGATTACGTTCTGATTCTCGCGGCCGATCACATCTACAAAATGGACTACCGCAAGCTGCTCCGTTTTCATGCCAGTCACGGAGGAGACGCAACAATTTCGGTGGCGCAATATCCCCGAAGGCTATCCAAAGAACTGGGAATTCTCGACGTTGATGACCGGGGGCAGGTTGTCCATTTCGAGGAAAAGCCGGAATATCCCCAGGGGCAAAAGTCCGATTCTTCCATGGGGCTCGCGAGCATGGGAATTTATGTTTTCAATGTGGCGGCATTGCGCAAAGCCCTGCTGCGCGACGCCGGAAACTTCAATGGCAGTCACGAATTCGGAAAGGATCTTTTGCCAGATCTGATTCGAACGACTAGGGTATTCGCCTACGATTTCACGAACAATAATGGACCGCTCGGTGCTTACTGGCGCGACGTCGGAAACATCGACACGTACTATCGTGCGCAAATGGAGCTCCTGGTTTTGAATTCCACCTTCGATCCTTACGGCGATGCGCGGTGGCCTGTGTACGCGGGCGGAAGACATTTGCAATTCCAAAGCTCGGGTCCGAATGCAGGCCGAAACGAAGACTTGAATTCATCGTATGGTGTGGACTCGGTCATTTCACCCGATTCCGATGTTTCCGGGGCGACGATCCGGCAATCCGTCTTGTCTCCCTCGGTGTACGTTGCGCCGTCGGCAGAAATATCGGGATCGATCGTGATGTCGGGAGTGCGAGTGGGACCGGGAGCGAAAGTTCGCCACGCGATCATCGGCGAAGGCGTGGTCATTCCTGAAGGCGCCCAGATTGGCTGCGATTTCATAGAGGACCGCCGCCGATTTCATGTGACGGAGAACGGCGTTGTCGTCGTTCATGGTCCCGATGCGTCCCGGATTGGGAATCCGGCGCCATCGACACCAGTTGGGAATCGGACGTTTGTGAAGGCTACTGGCGCTTTTGAATCATCGACTCATAAAGAACGGCAGGGTGCCGTTCTTCGGTCACTGAGGGAATAGCGCAGGACGGCTCCTTTTTCGGATCGAAGATCTTTGCTTCAGCAAAGGGGCGATTGGGCCGGTAGCCCGGTCCTTTCGCATCGATCCCCGGCCGCGCCATCAACTTTTCAATTCCATACAGCGTTTCATTGCGGTTGTACGCGGCTTGGTGGTGTTCGCGGCTCATGACGATGGCTTCTTCCGGACAGGCATCGACACAGAAACCGCAATAGATGCAGCGCATCATATCGATATCGAATTTCTTCGGAAATTTCTCGATTTCCGGGTTCGGGTGCTCCCCGGCCTCAATGTAAATGCACTCGGCAGGGCAAATGGTGGCGCACATGTAACAGGCCACGCATTTGAGGCTTCCATCATTGCGCACCGTGAGAATGTGCGTACCGCGAAATCGCTCGGAATAATTCCGTGTTTGTTCGGGATAGCTGATTGTCGGCATATCCCGCTTGATCAGACTGGTGAACAGCCGGCTGAACGTGACGCCAAAGGCCTTGAAGGTCGACCAGAACGTTGCCTGCTCGCGGCGTGCGCGTTCGCTGACGTTGATCACCGGGACGTCGACGGCATATCCGCCCTTGACCGGAATCATCGGACTACCTCCTGCTGAGGGGTATACACGCCGGGCACGCCGAGAGGTCCGATTGCGTCGTAATCCATGCCCGCGTATGGCGAAACCTCGCGTGCTATCCAGTCGAATATTGCCGAGGGATCGGGTGAAACCTGAATGCTGGAAAGACCCAGGAGAACGGACATCATTTTATGCAATGGCTGAGCTTCCCCTGGAGGTTGTACCGCATGATTGCTGATCTGTACTCGACCCGCAAAGTTTGTGTATGTGCCGGTCTCCTCCGCCCATCCGGCCATCGGCAGGACAAAGGTTGCACCGGCGGTCCAGGAGAAGTCGTGAGTTGTACTGACCACGGAGAAATCCAGTGCGCCAATCAGTTGCTGAAGTTCGACCAGGATTTCCGGCGCGTCATCGCCAATGAGTTGAGGATGGAATGAGATCCACATTCCGCGAACTTGTCGCGCTTCCGCCATTTTCCGAATTCCCTTCAAACCGCCGAGCCCGGCAGGTTCGGCCGCGAGAAGCACATCGATTGCCCCGTGGGTATTCGGATGCTTGTCCATCCTGCGAAGCAGATCGTCCTGACGTTTCTGATAGGTTTCCACTTCACTGCCGAGACGGAAGTCGACGCGACCCGCAAAGTATTTCTTCATCAGGAACAGCGCTTCGTTGGTGTTCGTGGCCGATGCGAGTCCGGCGATGGAGGCGTCCCCATGCTCGTCGCGGATGGATGCGAATCGCTGATGGATGCGCGGAAGAAGAGCATCGACTGTTCTGGATTCTCCACGAGTCCGCGGAAATTGCAGCCGCGGCCACCGTTCCATCGCATGGAAGCTCAGCCGGCCTTCGTCGCAGAGCCAGCTCTGGTTGACGTCGACGTTTCGACGACCGACCGTTCTGTAGATCTTGCCATCACTTGCCGATTGGCCGGGAATGCCGCCGCCCATGGCTCGAGCCGAGTGGTCGACGCGCAAATTGCATCCCGTGCTGCAGCCGCCACAAATTGCGCTGGTTCCCTTCAGGAACCACGACCGCACCTTGAATCGAAAATCCGAACTCGTCAGCGCTCCAACCGGACAGATGTCGACCACATTGCCGGAATATGGATTGTCGAAGGATTTATCGCCATGAATTGCGATCTCCGACGCATGGCCGCGATTCAGTACGACGATCTCGTCAGTATGCGTCACATTCCGGGTGAATCGGACGCATCGCGTGCACAGGATGCAGCGCTCCTGATCCAGCTTCACGAGCGGGCCAAGATCCTTTGCTTTTTTCCGACGGGTTTTTTCGGTGCCCGGATAGCGGCTCGAATGGCCGGCGTTCGCCATGTAGTAATCCTGAAGCCAGCATTCGCCGGATTGATCGCATACCGGACAGTCGATCGGATGATGGAGGAGCAGGAACTCCATGGCGTATCGGACGGCCTGCTGGACGCGTGGCGTGGCGGTTCGCACGATCATTCCATCGGCGATCGGAGTCGCGCAGGAAGGAACAAGTTTCGGAGACTTTTCCACTTCAACCAGACACATTCGGCAACTGCCCTCGATGCCGATGTCGGGGTGATAGCAATACCGCGGAATCTGAATTCCAATCTCGTCGGCCAGCTGAATGATGGTCTTGCCCGGCGGCGCATCGTAGGTCTGGTCATTGAGCGTGATCTTGGGCATAAGCAACTTAGATTAACACGGCTGTGGCCAGTGCTTTCCAGATCGGAAAATGTTTTCGTGTGAATCCGTGCGAGGAGTACCCCATGTGATAGCCGTCACCCGCCGCTTCGCGGCACCTTCTCCCAATCCATCAGCCCCTTTACTTCGGATGTTCGATTGGAAGATCCAGCCGGCTTCCCCATTCTCCCCACGATCCAAGATAGTTGCGCACTCGCGGGTAGCCAATCAGGCGCAACGCCAGAAACGTGTGTGCCGCGCGGTATCCCCCCTGACAATAGGGGATGACTTCATGATCCGGAGAGATATTGCGATCGGCGTACATTTGCTCCAGATCCTCGGCACTTTTGAAGAAACCTTTGTCGTCCAGGTTCTGTGTCCATTCCAGATGGACTGCTCCTGGGATTGCTCCGCCGCGCGCGGAACGCACAACCTGTCCCGTATATTCCCCGTCGCTGCGGGTATCGACGATGATGGAATCCCTGGAGTGAAGCCGCTGCAGCACGTCTTCAGCAGTTGCAAGAAGCTCCGGCCGCCGTTTCATTTTGAAGTTCCCGGGTTTTGGAACGTTGGCCTCGTGAGTAGTTGGCAAACTGGCTGCCGTCCACGCATTGAATCCTCCGTTGAGCACGTGAACGTCCTGGTGTCCGAAGAACTCGAGGAACCAGAAAAGGCGAGCGGAACGCATACCGGCGATGTCGTCATAGATGACAACGGTGCTATCGGAATTTACACCATGCGACTGAATGAGGTGTTCGATGATCCAGAGGAACGCTTCCAGCGCCTGTGGACGTGTATCGATGAGGCTGATGCCGAAGATATCGAAGCTTCGGGCACCCGGTATGTGACTATTGGCGTATGCTTCCGGTGGACGCAGGTCCATGATGACGACCTTCGAGTCCGACATCCTGTCCAGCAGCTGGCCGGTCGACCATAGCAGATCCGGGTTGGTATAACTCACGATCGATGCTCCATAGCGTCCAAAACCAGTTTGTCGAATTGCCGCTGCCGTCGTTCCAATTCGGCTAGAATAGCCGATTTTGGGGCCAGATGTGCAGAAGCTCGGATCACAGAAGCGCTAATTTTATGGAGGCTGACTTTTGATTTCAGTTGAGAACATTTCAAAACGTTACCCGACAAAGACCGCAATCGAGGGAATGTCGTTCAACGTCGAAAAAGGCGAGATCCTGGGTTTTCTCGGCCCGAACGGCGCCGGCAAAACCACGACGATGCGGATCATCACGGGATACATGCCGGCCTCGGCCGGAACGGTTCGTATCGATGGCTTTGATGTCGGAGATAACCCCATCCAATGTCGGAAGAGAATCGGATACCTTCCCGAGAATCCTCCGCTTTACACCGAAATGACGGTGGCATCCTACCTTCGGTTCGTCGGAAAGATCAAGGGCGTGACCTCTGCGCGGCTGGCGGCCGAAGTCGACCGGGTGATGGACAAGGTGAACATCACCGATGTCCGCGAAAGAATCATCGCCAGGCTATCCAAGGGCTATAAACAGCGTGTCGGCATCGCCCAGGCGCTGCTCAACGATCCGCCGGTTCTGATTCTCGACGAGCCCACGATTGGTCTGGACCCTAAACAGATTCATGAAGTGCGCGAATTGATCAAGGAACTTGCCGGCAAGCATACCGTCATTCTATCGACTCATATCCTTCCCGAAGTCGAGCAGACCTGCCATCGCGTCATCATCATTGACCACGGAAAGATCGTAGCCGTCGACACGCCGCAGAATCTGCGAACGCAGGGACAAGGGACCTCTCGAATATTTGTCGAGGTAAAAGGGCCCTCAACGGAAATTGTTTCCGCGTTGAAGGCGCTGCCCGGAGTCGTCGGAGTCCGGACGGAATCGGAGACGGATGGCAGCTTCCGTTTCCAGGTCGACTCGGACGTGCGCCAGGACATTCGGAGTGAAATGGCGAAAGCCATCGTCACGAGGGGATGGGGCCTGCAGGAACTGCATTCCTCTGTCATGAGCCTCGAAGACATATTCATCAAGCTGACAACCGCAGAAGACATTCACGCATCGGATACAGACCCGTCATGAAAAATATAATTGCCATCGTTCAACGCGAGCTTGGAACGTATTTCGTTTCGCCAGTGGCCTATGTGGTCCTGACCATATTCCTGTTCTTGTCAGGGATTTTTTTCCAGACCGTTCTTTCAAGTGTCCTGCGCGACTCCATGATGCAGGCCATGCAGGGAGCTCAGTTCGGACAAGGCCCACCGCCAATCGATGTGCCTGGAATCGTAAGCCGCAGTTTTCTCGGTTCCATGAGTGTGATTCTGCTTTTTATGATTCCAATGATCACCATGGCGTTGTTTTCCGAAGAGAAGAAGCGCGGTACGATCGAATTGCTCCTGACGGCTCCTTTGACCGACGTCGAAGTGATTCTCGGGAAGTTTTTCGCAGCGGCCTCATTCTTTGTGATTTTGCTGGCAACGACATGGATACCCATGGCGGTGCTCTATATCTTCGGCAAACCGGCATCGGGTCCGATACTCACTGCATACCTGGGACTGTTCCTCTACAGCATGTCGCTTGTGGCAGTCGGCATGTTCATATCGAGTCTGACTGAAAATCAAATCGTCGCCGGCGTATTGAGTTTTGGAACCTTTCTTCTGTTGTGGCTCGTCAATGTCATGGCGAATACGGCACAGGGAACATCGAAGGCCGTATTGTCGTACCTTTCGATTCTGGATCACCTGGATGATTTCATGAAGGGAGTGCTCTCCACTTCCAACGTCATCTTCTATCTGTCGCTGACGATCGTCGGAGTTTTTCTGACGTATCGATCGGTGGACTCGTTGCGCTGGAGAGGATGAAGAGAAAATGAAAGAACAACTCAAGAAAGCAGATTTATTCGGACTAGCCATTATCGCGGCCACGCTGATTGTGTATTCCACACGTTCGGTCTGGACGATATACCAGACCATCGCGGTCGTCGTGGGCGGTTTGCTCGTTGTGATTTCTTTCACTCTGAGGTTGCCGGATATTCGTGCCGGCCTCGGCCGGCGTTCCACAAAGTTTGGAATCAATTCGGCAACGTCCGTGGTTCTGATGCTTGGCATTTTGGGGTTCGTGAACTATCTCGGGGCCCAGCATTCGAAGGTTATCGATATGACGACCGAGAAGACCTTCAGTCTTTCGGACCAGTCCGTGAAAGTGGCTCGAGAGCTGAAGGAGGATGTTCACATCAAGGCGTTCTATACCGGCCCTGGTGAATATGTGCCCGATCGGGACCTGTTGAGATTATTCACTCATCAAAACAGCAAAATATCGTTTGAGTTCATCGATCCGGATAAGGAGAAGCAGGTCGCGGATCAATATCAGGTTACCGCTTACGGTGAGCTGCAGAATCCCATGACCGGGCAGTCCACCAAATTCGGGACCCTGATCCTGGAAATGGGCAAGAAGACCGAGCGCATCGAAAAACAGGGCGGCGCATTGAAAGAAGAGGACATCACCAATGCGTTAATGAAACTCGTCAAAGGAGTCCAGAAGACGATTTACTTCACGTTAGGCCACGGGGAAAAGCAGATCGATAGTACGGATCAGCGCACCGGGTATCAGCTCGCGAAGAATGGTCTTGAAAAGGAAAACTACGTCGTGAAAACCCTGAACCTGATTCAGGAAGGCAAGGTCCCGGCGGATGCCTCTGCCGTCGTGATGGCGGGCCCGACAACCGAACCCGTAGCCAGTGAACTGGATTCACTCGACGCGTATCTGAATGGCGGTGGCAGCGTGCTGTTGCTGCTGGATCCCCCGCCGAGCGCGTCGCTGAAGGATTTTCTGAAGAAGTGGTCGCTCGAGCCCGGAGATAATTTCGTTGTCGACGCAAGTGGCATGGGGAAAATTTTCGGTGCGGGGCCGACCATCCCGCTGGTTTCAAAATATGAAGGCCATCGAATTACGCAGGGGTTCAACGTCATGACGTTTTTTCCACTTGCGAGATCGATTGTGCCGGCCAAACCAGCGGTCGAAGGGATCACTGTCGAGCCGCTGCTCCGTACCAATGAAGCAAGCTGGGGAGAATCGGATATGAAACCCGGCGCGAAGCAGGTTCAATTTGATGAGAAGTCCGATATCAAGGGGCCGGTCACCATCGGCGATGTCGCGACAAAGACGATAGGAGACAAAAAGGGCCGCCTTGTTGTGATTGGCGATTCTGATTTCGCTATCAACGGATATTTCGGGGCACTTGGAAACGGGAATCTGCTGACGAATGCTGTTTCGTTTCTTGCGCAGGATGAAAGTTTCATCTCGATCAAAGTCAAGGATCCGGCGAATCGACCGGTGACGATGACGGAATCGCAGGAACGGTCTGTGGCGTGGCTGGTGGAACTCCTGTTGCCGGGTTCTGTTCTTGCAATTGGAATTTCAGTTCTGGTGAGACGGAGGAAGTAGTGCGCTTTCGGAGTACGTTGATTCTGCTGGTGGTCTTCGCCGCACTCGGCGGCTACGTGTATTTTGCCGAATACCGAGGTCACGATGAACGTGAGAAACAGGAAGCATCAAAGAAGAAGCTGTTTTCAGAGCCATTGAAGGACGTCACCGCTTTGAGTCTGACATTTCCGGATCACAAAATGTCCGCCGTAAAGAAGGACGACAAACACTGGGAGTTTACCGAACCCCAGGGTCTGGATGCAGACTCGGAGGAATGGGACATGCTTGTCTCCAGTCTGAGTCAGATCGAAAAGGGAGGTGCCGTCTCGGCAAGCACGAATCTTGCACAGTACGGTCTCGATAAGCCCGTGGTGGAGGTCACGGCAAAACTCAAAGATGGCAAGTCCGTCGGTGTTCTGTTTGGCTCTGAGAATCCGAAGAAGTCCGACAATTACGCCAAACTTGCGGATTCGCCCGACGTCTTTCTCAGTCCGGTGAGCGGGAGCAAGTCCTTTCAGAAGAGCCTGACGGATTTGCGCAATAAGAAAGTGCTGGAATTTGCTCTCGACGACATCAATTCCATTCGAATCGAGGATGGAAAGACTCTGATGGAGTTCCAGAAATCCGGCATGGACTGGCTTATTAAAAAGCCGCTGGATTTGAAAGCCGACGCCGAGGAGATATCCGGTTTTCTCAGTGCAATTCAATCGGCTCGCGCGACGAGTTTTGCGGACAGTGGATTGACGTTAATGAGCGCAGGCCTTGCGCCGGTAACAACAAAAGTTACGCTGCACGACGCGAAGGCGAATACCGACAAGATACTGAGTATCGGAAAATCGCCGGAGACGGATAAGTATTACGCGCGCGACGAGTCGCGCACTGCCATCATGATTATCAACAAGGACGTACCCGCCAAAGCGCGACGTCCCTTGATCGATTGGCGCGATCGGTCGATCGCGCATTTTGACCAGGGCAGTATCGACGAACTTGAAATTGTTCGAGGTCCGGAAAAGATTTCTGTCAGGAAGCAGGGATCGGATTGGAAACTGGCAGACGGCCGAAAGGCTCAGATGGATAAGATTTCGAGCTTGTTGCTCGCGGTGGAATTCGAACGGGCTCAGGAGATCATCGATTCCCCGGGCAATCCGTCGACCTATGGCCTGGACAAGCCTCGTATCGAAGTGACCTTACGCCAGGCCGGCAAAGACGTGATTGGACTGAAATTGGGTGGTCCCACCCGAAATCCAATGGGTTCCTATCTTAAGGTATCGACGAATCCCGCTGTTATGACCGTCGCGGAGGACTTTTTCGCCAAGTTCAGCCTCAAGGCGGACGACCTCGCCGAGACGCATTAGGATTGTGGAAATTCCTGGGAATGTAACCGTGATCGGGCAAGCGGCGTAATCACTTATGACTTTTGAACCCGAACTGGTTATTCGCGCCCAGGCCGGGGAAGGGGCTGCTCAGGAGGAACTGGTTCGACAGTTTTCTCCCATGGTTTTTCGTCTGGTTTCACGGTTTTTCCGGCATCGAGAGGATGTTGAGGACCTGGCGCAAGACGTTTTTTTTAAAGTATTTACGCGGATCAACCAGGTTCGGCCGGATGAAAATTTTCCGGGTTGGTTGCGACGGGTCACGATCAACACCTGCTACGACGAATTGCGAAGAACTCGGCGCCGTAATGCGGCCTTTGAGATCTACGGACCGCAGCAGGAAAGTGAGCCGGTCGCCGCAACGGAAGTCCTGGTTGAGCCAGGGGATTTTGGGATCGCCCGCGTGGCTTTGGACGCCTTGGATCCGAAATTGAAGATTCCATTGATCCTCAAGGAAGTTGAAGAATTGTCGGTTGCCGAAATTGCGCAGTCTTTGGGAATTACACAAACAAACGTTAAAGTTCGTTTGTTTCGAGCACGTAAGAAGTTGGCCGCGAATTTGGCCCAGTCTCCTGAATTAAAACGACCTTAAACCTGACGAAATAGTCGGATGCAGGACGGGAATAGGAAATGAATTCTAAATTGGACGAATTTTTCAAAACTGAACGAGCGAGGGTTTTCGAGCCGGACCCCTATTTTACACAGCGGGTCATGGCGCGTTTAGCGGCGCAAATTTCTGTGCAGCGGGAGAATGGGATCTGGGATGGCGTCTTGTCCGGCGCCCGACCGGTATTTGCTCTGGCGATGGTTCTACTGTTGGCATTCATGGCCATCCAGCTTTTCCTGCCCAGCATGCCCGAACACGGGCCGATTGACGCCGTCCTTTCCCCGGACCAGACCGATGGAGAGCATTTAATTTTTACAGGGGCTGACCCTTCAAGTCCGGAACTGGAAAAGATGATCATCATCACGGAGGATGGACAATGATCGAGCGAACCATCAAGGGGAAGCTGCTCGTATTTTCGGTGTTCTTTCTGGGGATTGTTTCCGGCGCGTTAATGACATACGCATGGGAAACGCGGGTGAGTTCGGCAGTCAGCTCCGTCGATGTGAAATCCTCAGATCGGGCCAAGGCCGATGTGAACAAGGTCTATGACTACCTGGGATTGAGTCCCGAGCAGCGTGTCCAGGTGAAACAGATCACCGAGGACTCGCGCCCGGAATTTAACAAGATTTTCCAGCAGACGCGCCCACAAATGGAAGCGATACAGAAACAAACGCGAAGCAAAATTCGGGCGGTCTTGACCGAAGAACAAAAGAAAAAGTACGACGAGTTCAACGCGGCAAGTGAAGCGCGGCGCAATAAACAAAAGTCGCAGCTGTCGCGTTCGAATTAGTGCGAGTTTTTGTAAGACTAAAAACTTACCAGGAGACGTTATGAAAAAACTGATGTTTGCGATGGCTGTTGCATTGTTCATGATTCCATCTCTGGGCATGATGTCGCCCGTCTATGCCCAGTTCGATGGCGATGTCGATCTTTCCAGTATCTTGAACGGAGGAGGAGGAGAACGAGGCGGCAATCGTGGTGGCAATCGGGGCCCCCAGATTCCGGACTCCATGATCATGTTCAAGGAGATTCAGGACACACTGAAAAAAGGGAAGACTCCCATGGACAAAGCGCAGGAGAAACCGATTCAAAACGTCCTGAACATGGAAATCGTGACCCTCACGGATAAGATTCAGTTGCTTCGAAACAACAACAATAACAACAATCCCAATTTCAACAACCAGGCCGGTGGCCGTGGCGGTGGCAATAACCCACAGCAGAATCCGCAGCAAAACGATCAGGCCATCAAGATCGATACGATCACCAGTTTGAAGAATGATGATTTTCTGGCAACGAAGCTGTCGTTGTTTCTTTCGCCGGAACAAACCGCGTTGATTCAGAAGACGCGAGCGGAAGACAAATCAAATTCCACATGCCTGGGTGGACTGCTGGATCGTTATTATCAGCAGCTCAACAGCAACAACCGCGGAAATAATCAGAACTACAACAATAATAATAACAACAACAATAACAACAACCAGACACGGCCCAACGGCCAGAAATACTGCATGACGGTTCAGGCCACTCCCTCGGAGCGGCTGGAGCCCATTCGAAAGGTCCTGGCAAAAGGGAACCTCCCGCTTGCCAAAGACAAGGACATGATCGCCGAGGTTTTCATGAAGGCGGAACTTCAGGATCTCGAGACAGCGCTACGGGCGGGGTTGACGAACAACAACAATCAGGGCGGCCGCGGCAACAACAATAACAACCGCAATAACAATCCTCAGCAGATTATTCAGTCTTCGGTCGACGGGATGTACAAGAAGGTGGAAGAATTGTTGAGGCCGGATCAGGCAGCAACACTAAAGACCTGGCACTACACGCAGATGCTCGGACGTACGCCGATCGATTCACTAATTGCAGTCAATGCCATGCAGGACACTCCGCTCAGCGAGGAACAGATTGCCAAGGTGACCGCAGCATGGCCGGAATATCGGAATCAGATTCAGCAGGCAGCCAAGGCTGCGGGCAAGAATGTCGATGCCAAGACCATCGACAGCGCTGCGATGAACAAGATTCTGGATATGCTGGAACCGTCTCAAGTCGCGTCCTACCAGCTTGCAAAGAAGTACGGCGCTGAAGCCGTCGCTAAATAGAAACCATCACAAAATGTAACCCCCGAGCTCAGGGGAACGTAATTGGCTTTGTGACTTCTTACCTGGTGAGATTAGCCAGCGGATACGAATTATATGTCTATTTTTAGGGAGGTTGGCCACATGCGGAGGCTAAGTCTATTCACTCTTTTAGCGCTTTTGTTGTGCAGCGCTGTTTTCGGCGCTCAGACAGCGGGCGCTCAAGGGACGCCACCTGTTCCGGCGAATGCCGTCAAGCTGAAAGGAAAGATTGTCGATCAGACCGGCGGCGCTATGGGCGGCGTGGATGTGATCGTGGCCACTCCAGGGACTGGCGGCAGAGTTGTTGCCACTGGCAAAAGCGATTCAGAAGGAAATTTTGAATTGAACGTGTCTCCCGGACCGTACCAGGTTACGGCCAAGGTTGCCGACTTCAAAGACAACGTGCAGGCTGTCCGGGTTACGGCGGATATGGCTCCCCTGAGTCTGACAATGGCCCTCGGTTTAACGACAGTCGTTGATGTGAACAGCCAGACGAACGAATTGGGCGTCGATCCCGATTCCAGTTTGAACACCGATGTCATCACGGGTGACGCACTGCTGGATCTTCCGGATAACGAGGATGATTTGCTGGCTTATCTCACTCAGCTCGCCCAGCTTCGTGGTGGGGATGGCACGGTCACGCTGGCCGTTGATGGATTCACCGATGCAAACCTTCCCCCGCTGGCTCAAATCGCTGAGATTCGTATTGTCAACAGTTCGTTCAGCGCTGATGGTTCAACCGGCCCTCGAATTGAAATCGTTACCAAGGCAGGATCGGGAAAATGGACTGCAAGCACACAGGCAAGCTTCAACGATGAATCCTTCAATGCGTTAAATCACCTGGCTACTGGAAAACGACCGCCGTCTCAGAGCTTGAATGTCGGGATCAACACCAATGGCCCAATCATTCCAGGACGTTTGAGCACCGGTATCAATGTGCAAACCCAGGAAAGCGATAATGCCGGAAGCGACCTTCGCGCGTATACACCAAACGGATACGTTTCGAATGGAATCACGCAGATCAGTTCGAATAAGAACTTCACGATTTCACCCCGCCTGATGATCAACAAGGTTCACAACCTGACATCGAACTTCAGCTATCGGACCAATCACACCGATAACAGCGGCATCGGCGGTTTGACGCTGCCGGAACGTGCTTCCAATAACAAGGGTAATAACCTGCAGTTGCAACTCAGCGATCGCATGACCAAAGGCAAGATGGTCGATACTCTGCGGTTTTCGGTGCAGCGAAATACCACGACAAATACTCCTGTGGGCATTGATCCGGGAACCGCAACGGCGTATGTCGTTAATCCAGTAACAGGACTGCCATACACCATCAATGTGGCTGGATCGTTTAATGGTGGTATCGCGCCCAACAATACGCACAACGTTACGCAGAATTATCTTCTGGGCAATACCATGCAGTGGCAGCCGAAGCCAAAGCTGACCTTTAGCGCGATAGCGTTCGAGTTGCAGTATCACAAGAACGACAGCGATAACCGGAATAACTATAACGGTACGTATACATTCCCCGGTTTGTATGACTATTGCGGAACACCCCAGGTGAATTTTGTTGGTTCGCAATGTCAGATTGAATTGCAGAAGCGGTTGGATCTCAAGGCGGCCTATGATAACGATCCGGTCAATAGTGACCTGGGTCAGACTTTGGATATCACTCCCAAATCGCCCACGCAATTTACGCAGACTTCGGGTGATTCCAGGATCAAGGTCAGCCAGCTGGAATTCGCCGCCTGGGTTCAGGGCGACTGGCGCATCACACCCAGGGCCGATATCTCCTTTGGGCTGCGATACCAGGCTCAGCAACACTTCGCCGACTATAACAACCTCGCGCCGGTAGCCGGGCTTTCGTATCAGCTCCGAACTAAAGGAAACTGGAAGACCGTTGTTCGGGTCGGCGTCAAGGAGACCCACAGTACGTTTTCCATAAATACGTACCAGCAGCTGCTGCAGTCATCAACGACTTCGGCACAGCAAACCATCACGCTTCTTAATCCAACCTATCCGGATGCGTCACAGGGAGGAACTCTTAGCCCTTCGACGACGACGATTTCCACCCGCAGGCTGATGGAAGGTGCGTCTCAACCTTATCAGGTGAATCCGTCATTCGCATGGGAACAATCCATGCCCCACGCCATGACGGCAAGCATCACCTACAACATCAATCGCGGCTATCGTCAGAACCGCAACGTCAATATCAATGCTCCCTATCCCGGCACGGACCTCGATCCCACGACGCTCTCGCTGTTGAATTCGCCGGACTCCACCAAGTACGACCCTGAAACGGGTCTTCCGGATCCCATCAATGGTCTCACCAAAAAGCAGCAAGGCCAGGCGATCGTCAACGTGATGCGGCCGTTTTATCCGACGACTATCGGTAATATCAACGAAATCGAGTCGGTGGGTAAGTCTCTGACGCATACCGTCAGCGTGCAGTACCGGGTCAACAATTACCCGCTCTTCAATAACAAAGTGCGTCTGACTGGAAACGTTTCTTACACCGTCACCCATGGAAAGGACGACAGCCAGTTCGAAAACCCATACAACCGTATGGCGGACTATGCGAGGAGCAACAATTCAGGACAGAGAATTGGCGGGCAGATC
>Ga0105248_10004296_pt1 | contig 15765 bp, 14 predicted proteins | sample KBSS34metaG_FD_81524 | JGI IMG/M metagenome (GOLD analysis project Ga0105248, IMG submission 81524) | Switchgrass rhizosphere microbial communities from Kellogg Biological Station, Michigan, USA - KBS S3-4 metaG | ecosystem: Host-associated > Plants > Roots > Rhizosphere > Soil | place...
TGTCTCAGCTTCATCAGCTACGTGGAAGAGTCGGACGCGGTGCAGAAAAAAGCTTCTGCGTTCTCCTGACCACTGACAAGAAGACCGTAGTTGCTCAAGAGCGACTAGGCATCATGGCAAAGACCAGCAATGGTTTTGTCATCGCCGAAAAGGACCTCGAACTGCGGGGGCCTGGTGAAATCCTTGGCACGAAGCAATCGGGACTGCCTGAGTTTCGAATTGGCAATCTGGTTCGTGATCAAGCAATTCTCGAGAAGGCGCGTGTTGCTGCTGAGCATTACGTGACTGAGAAGGCAACTTCTCCTCAAACCCAGCGAATGATTAAGTATCTGTCGGATACGAATCGTTATGGCCTGGCGAGCATTGGGTGAGATGTAGCACAGACTTTAGTCTGTGAACCTTTTTTGCAAGTTCCAGCCACAGAGTGAAGTCTGTGCCACTGGTAGATCGTATCGAACTTTGAGAATCATTGCCGGCATCTATCGTGGTCGACATCTCAGGAGTCCCCCATCGCTCGACGTGCGGCCGACGTCGGATCGTCTGCGCGAAACTCTTTTCAATATTCTCGCTCCGCGAATAGTTGGCACGCGCTTTTTGGATCTTTGCGCCGGCTCAGGGGCTGTCGGGATCGAAGCACTCTCGAGAGAAGTGGCGCATGCAACGTTTGTCGACCGGTCACGAAAGATGTGTGGGTTAATCGAAGCAAATCTGGATATGTGTCGTGTTCCGGAAGAACAAACTGATGTCTACAATTCAGAGGCCTCGGATTTCCTTCATCAGGCGGTCACCAGAAAAATTCCAGCCTGGGACATCATCTTTTTCGACCCACCTTACAAGGACAACTATCTTCGTGTGCTCGAGTTTCTCAACTCGCACGCAGTTGAATTGCTCAACGAAGATGGACTGCTTGTGGTCGAACACCACCATAAGAACCAGTTGCCGGAATCTATTGGCAAGCTCCAAAGAACGCGAATGTTGAAGCAAAGTGACTCCGCACTCTCGTTTTACAAAACTCACTAAGCAACAATCATCCGCAGATTACGCAGATTTCTTTCCGAAGAGATAGTGACCGAGGCTGTATGAAGTAAATCTGTGTAATCTGTGGATGGTTCCTTCGCCGCCCCACTCCAGGGTTTTTGATAGAATCGATTCATGCTTGTACTTGGTATCGAAACATCATGTGACGAAACAGCAGCAGCAGTAGTCCGTGACGGGCGCGAAATCGTTTCCTCAGTAATTTCTTCGCAAATCCCGATTCATAAAAGATTCGGTGGCGTTGTCCCTGAACTCGCGTCGAGGGAACACTTGGACAAGATCGTTCCTGTCGTTTCGGAGACGTTTGAGCGTGCACAGATAACCCCACAGGACATTGATGGGATCGCCGTCACTGTTGGTCCAGGCCTGGTTGGTTCGTTGCTGGTCGGTGTGTCTTACGCTAAGGCGATGGCATATGCGTTGGACAAACCCTTCGTCGGCGTCAACCATATCGAAGGTCACATTTACTCAGTGGCGTTTGAAAACCCACCGATCGAGTACCCGGCTGAAGCACTGATTGTCTCCGGGGGTCACACAAACATCTTCTTTATTCCGGAACCAGGCAAGTACAAGGTCGTAGCTCGCACTCGCGATGATGCGGCTGGAGAGGCATTCGACAAAGTTGCAAAGCTGCTCGGGCTCGGTTATCCCGGCGGTCCGATTATCGAACGACTCGCGCGCGAGGGAAATCCGCATGCCGTTCAATTCGCAATTCCACGCATGGGTGACGGTTTGCCCGATTTTAGTTTTTCTGGATTGAAGACTGCCGTAACAAAGCACGTGCGCGAGAGTGGCTTGTCTCCGGTCGAGAATGGCAGTGAACCTTCGCAGGGTATCAAAGATCTCGCTGCCAGTTTCCAGCACGTTGTCGTTCAGTCGTTGGTTCGAACGATGGAAAGAATCGCGGATGAGTACTATCCAAAGACCCTGATCGTGGCTGGGGGAGTAGCCTGCAACGGCAAGCTCAGGGAGGTGTGTAAACAGATGGCCGAGCAGCACAGCTTGCCTGCGTACTTTCCTTCACCACACCTGTCGACTGACAACGCTGCGATGATTGCTGCCGCCGGAACAGTGAAGCTACTGGCGGGAGAACGTGGCAACCTTGATATGAACGCGGACGTGACTCTACGCCTTCAGAACATGGATCTTGAAGAAGAAGCTGCGAAGCGTGCCGGCGTGAGATACAGGCTGTAAATTTGGGATTTGGGAATGCGGATTTCGGATTTCCAATCCTCAATCCCAAATCCGCAATTCGAAATGTTTTTGTTGGGTCTCGTCACGCGAGACCTGATGTTGGGCTTATCAACCCTCTATCGTGCTCATCGCCGTGACGGCACGTTTTTCATATGCGGCAATGGTTGCGATGTTCTTCTGCTCAACTTCGGTTAGAGCCGCATCGGTGAAGTTTGGATCGGCTTTGTACCAGTCAAAACTGGAAAAGTATTTCTGCAGCCACGGTTCCTTGAACACTTTTCCGTGTCGCGCGTAAATCTCCTGGCGCATCTGCACGGCATCTTCCAAAAATAGCCCGTCCAGCAATGCACGGGCAATCGGGGTGGTGCTCAATTCCTGATGGATCTTGTTTTCGTAACTGACAATTGTTTCGACGTTGGTCTTGTCGCTGCCGGAAAGTTCTTCATCCTTGAAGTTTTCATCGGCTATGTACCAGGGCTGCGTATCGAAGTACTGCTGTAACCATTCTGCATGAAACATTCGGCCGTGACGGGCATACACTTCGTTTCGTAGAAGTCTCAACTCATGAAGACTCAAGCCCTGCAACATCGACTCGGAAAGTGTCCTGTTCTCAAATAGCTCCATGTCTCCCGGCAAGAGAGCGACGTTGCGTTGTCGTTTCTGGGCGCCGTTAAGTATCTCAAGGTTTTTCCGTTCGTTAGCTGTCAGTTCCTTTGGAAGATACTTAGAACTCTTGGAATACCAATAACGCTCCTCAAAATACTTCTGCAGCCAGGGATCATCGTCGAACGTTTTCCCGTGTATTGCCTCAACTTCAGCGATTAAGACCTTCCATTCGGCGCCGCTATGCTTGCCCAACTTCTTAAGAGTAATCGGGCGAGAAACCCAGTAACGCATGTCGCCGGGCTGAATTGTTGGATGCTTGCTCGCTTCCGCTAGTCGAATCAGATCCAGGTTACGTCGCTCAGTATTATTGAGCATTTGGTTATTGAAATCTGGATTTGGCTTGAACCAGGATTGGGCTTCCAGGTAGATCTTTATGTCAGCATCTTTGAAAGCACGGCCATGTCGTCCAAAAACAACGCCGCGGAGGAGTTTGAGGTCTTCTATTTCGAGCGCTTGAATTTGTGCAGGCTTGATAAGGGTTTTCGCGAAATCGAAATCCTTCCAAGCATCCATGACGTCTTGAGCATGCACAGTCAAGGATGCGGTCGCGATGAATGATAGGAGCAATACGAGGCAACTGAATCGTCGGGGGCTGAAAGTCATCCGATACCTCACTTTCAAATGTGCTTTGAGCTTTGTACTTTGTACTTTGTACTTTGTACTTGTTCGACCTGACGCACAAAGCTCAAAGTACAAAGCTCCTCTTATCCAAATATATCCCGGACCTTATCGACCAGACCCTTGTCCTCGAGATCCTTGTTTTCAACTTCGGCGAGCTGTTCAAGTAGCCGACGCTGTTCGCGAGTCAGAGATGTTGGGGTGATCAAACTCACGGAAACAAATAAGTCGCCCTTGCCGCGGCCACCCAGCTGCGGCATGCCTTTGGCCTTGAGCCGAAATACCGTGCCGGTTTGTGTGCCCATCGGAACTTTCAACTTCTCTTCGCCATCCAGGGTCTTGACCATGATGTCAGCACCAAGAGCTGCCTGCGCAAAAGTAATCGGTACCGCCTCATATAGGTTGCTACCTTGTCGCTCAAACTGCTCGTGTTCGGCAACGTGGATAACCACGTAGAGATCTCCGGAAGGTCCGCCCTGAGTTCCAGCTTCGCCTTCTGCTTGCACCCGCAAACGAGAGCCAGTCTCGACACCAGCCGGTATCTTCACTTCCATTTGCTTTTCGCGCTCAACACGTCCGGCACCATTGCAGTCCTTGCACGGAGTCTTGATTACTCGACCTGCGCCTCGACATGCACCACACGTTCTGGCAACTGAGAAAAAGCCTTGTTGATATCGAACCTGGCCAGTGCCAGCACACGTCTGACAAGTCTCCGGCTGCGTTCCACTTGCTGCGCCTGAACCTTTGCATGTCTCACAACCTTCGAGACGGGGAATGCGAAGCTGGGCGGTCAGCCCGTTTGCTGCTTCTTCCAGAGTAATTTCCAGGTCGTAACGAAGATCCGCGCCACGTTGTGCTGTTGATCGTCTGGAACCTCCCCGAGTCCCGCCAAACACATCTCCGAATCCGAAGAGATCCCCAAGAATGTCTTCGATGCCGCCAAAACCTGGTGCGCCCCAACTTCCGGCGCCTGCACCGCTCGAAACTCCAGCGTGACCGAATCGATCATAGCGTCGCCGTTGTTCCGCATCCTGCAGCACACTGTATGCCTCTGCGGCTTCCTTGAATTTTTCCTCGGCACTCGCGTCGTTCGGATTTTTGTCGGGGTGAAATTTTACCGCCAACCGGCGATACGCACTTTTGATCTCCTGATCGGTAGCTGTCCTGGTAACACCCAATACGTCGTAATAATCTCGTTTACTCATTCCGTACTAAATAACCTCACTAAACCATATTCTGAAAGTTAGATTGATTGCAGAACTACTTTGCTTCTGTGGGAGTGGCATCTGGCGTTGGATTCATCATTGCGGTTGTAAGTTGCGAAGCAGTTCGCTCCAAACTATCTAACGCCTTGGTGATTTCATCAACATTGCTACCTCGTAGCGCTGCCTCAGCCTGAACAAAATTCTGCTCACCAAGATCCTGATCATTCTGTGAGAGGAGCCCACCAAACTTTGCGAACGACTTCTGCGTGTTTCTCAGAAGTGACTCCAGCTTGTTTCGCAGCATCACAGTTTCTTTGGCACCGCGATCGGTGTCGGCAAAATCGTCCGCTTCTCTGATCAATCGCTCGATCTCATCAGGAGTCAGCCCCGAAGTCGGCGTGATTCGCATTTGTTGTTCGCGTCCGGTCGCTTTGTCCAGGGCTGACACAGAGACAATCCCGTTCGCGTCCACTTCAAACGAAACCTCGATTTGGGGAACGCCACGCGGACTCGGCGGAATACCAACCAGTTCAAATTTTCCCAAAGACCGATTTCCCTCCGCAACTTCACGTTCACCTTGCAAAACATGAATCTCAACCGCCGACTGATTGTCGACCACTGTGGTGAAGGTCAAACTGTTGCGCAAAGGGATCGTAGAGTTGCGTTCAATGATTTTAGTAAACAAGCCACCACGTGTTGCCAAGCCCAGGCTCAACGGAAGAACGTCTAACAGGACGATGTCTTTTACATCGCCACTAAGTACGCCACCCTGAATTGCCGCACCCATCGCTACCACTTCGTCGGGATTGATTTCCGCCGAGGCTTTCTTACCAAAAATCTTCTCGACCGTTCTCTCGACGATCGGCGAACGTGTCTGGCCACCAACTAGAATCACTTTATCAATATCACCGCGTTCAACTTTTGCATCCTTCAAAGCAGTGTTGCAGGGCTCAACAGTTTGTTCGACCAGATCTTTTACGAGATCCTCAAACTGATCTCTGGTCAAGGTCTTATTGAAGTGCTTTGGACCTGTGGCATCGGCAGCGATAAACGGAAGATTGATATTCGTCTCAATTGTTGATGACAACTCACACTTTGCGCGTTCTGCAACTTCCTTGAGCCGTTGGAGGGCCAGTCGATCTTGTCGAAGGTCGATGCCGGTATCAGTCAGGAACTGATCCGCCATCCAGTTCATGATCCGTTCATCAAAATCTTCACCACCCAGGAACGTGTTGCCGGAGGTTGATAGGACCTCAAATACTCCCTGGTTCATCTCAAGGATTGAGATATCGAAGGTTCCTCCACCAAGATCATAAACAGCGATACGTTCAACTTCTGACTTCCCAAAACCATAAGCCAACGCAGCCGCCGTCGGTTCGTTGATGATTCTTTCAACCTTGAGACCTGCAATTTGTCCGGCATCTTTGGTCGCCTGTCGCTGGGTGTCATCGAAATAGGCCGGGACTGTGATTATCGCGTCCGTTACTGACTCGCCCAAAAAATCTTCAGCCGCTGCCTTCAAGCGCTGCAAAACGATTCCTGACAATTCCGGGGGGCTGTAGCTGCGATTCTGAACTCTGACCCGCGCATCCCCATTTGGAGAGTCAACAATTTCAAATGGCGCTGTCTCCGACATTCGTGCTACTTCCGGAGACTTATGCTTACGCCCAATCAAACGCTTTACAGCGTAGACCGTGTTCGATGCATTTGTGACAGCCTGGCGTTTTGCAATTTGGCCAACCAGACGTTCGCCCTTGTCGGTAAATCCCACGACACTAGGCGTGGTTCGGCCACCTTCCTTATTAGGTACGATCTGAACTGCGCCGCCTTCAAGAACTGAAACGCAACAGTTCGTGGTTCCCAGGTCTATGCCAATGGTCTTTCCCATCTTTTATCTTCGGAGCGTTGGCTGAACACTTAACCGCGAGTCGCTACTTTAACCAGAGCAGGTCGAATCAGTCTGTCCCCTAATCTATAACCAGCACGGATTTCCTGAACAACGGTGTCAGGCTCAACTTCGTCCGTCACTTCCGTTACCACAGCCTCGTGAATATGTGGATTGAACTGCTCGCCCACTGAAATGATTGGTTTGACTCCTAACGCTTCGAGCACGCCGCTCAATTGCTTATAGATCAAATCGACGCCACTCAAGAAATGACGGAACTCGTCCGATTCACTTGCTTCAACTGAAGACTCAGTCTCGAGTGCGCGTTTGAGGTTATCCAGCACCCCCAGGACCTTTGAAGCAACGTCTGCCACGACGCGGTTATAAGTCTCTGTCCGTTCGCGATCGACGCGTTTACGATAATTTTCAAAGTCTGCCTGACGACGCGCGAGACGATCCTTCAGATCCCTGTTTTCTTCCTGAACCCGTTTCAACTCAGATCTTGTCGCAATGAGCTCAGCAGTCACCGGCCCCCCTTCAACTCCCACTGAAGAGATATCAGATTCTGCGGCCATTCCTTCACTTCGGTCCTCGGTCTCTTCGAACGAGTCCGTTTCGCTTTCGGGATCTTCGATTTCCATGTGGTCAGGATTTGAATCTATTGTGGGGTCGGCTTCGTTTTCAGCGTCCATAAACCTGATAGGGATGCGGTTTGATCGCTTATCGTTTCTGTCAGGTGCCATCGGCAAGGATCTAGCGTTTCAATGGATTACGACGCGGGAGCTCCGCTCAAGCGATGCTCAATCAACCGCGCCATGTAGTTTACCATAGCCATTATGCGCGCATATTCAATTCTCATCGGACCGACGACGCCGAGTGTACCCACACTCTCGTTGGATCCGACATGGTATGGTGCAGTGATCAATGCGCAGTTCTGCATAGAGCTGGCCGGGTGCTCTCGACCAATGACTACGTGTACATCACCAGTGTAAGAACTGTCGTGAGAAACACACTCGTTGAGAATCTTGATTAGCCGAGACTTCTCTTCGAAAGTGCGAAAGAGTTCGCGCATGCGTTCGAAGTCAACGAAGTCAGGCTTGGTAAGGATGTTGGACGCACCATCCACATAAATATCACCTCCAACAGTGTCCTCACCTTCGAGACTACGCTCGCAAAGCAAAACAGCGTTACGAAGCAAACGATCGTAAAGCGCCTTCTCTTCCTTCATGAGAGCAACTATCTCAGAACGGATGATTGATAAGCTCTTACCACTAAATTCAGCGTTCAGGTAGCGGGCAGTCCGATCTAGTTCATCCTGCGTGAAATCATCGTCGTCGGCAGTTCTGATGACCTTGTTATGAATGATGCTGGATGTCGAAATCAAGACGACTAGAATTCGCTTGTCAGGCAGCTGAACAAACTCTATGTGCTTCAAGCGATTTTCTGCGAGCGACGGGGAGATGACTATTCCGACATTTTGGGAAAACGCCGAGAGTACGTGCGACGCCGTTTCCATTAAGCGATCTGGCGAGCCTGCTGCGTCAATCTCGTCAATGGCGAACAGCGCGTCAATTTCTTTTAGGTCGCTGCGGGACAGTCTCGCTTCCCCGAGGATGTTATCGACGTAGTAGCGGTATCCCTTGTCAGTAGGAATTCGGCCGGCCGATGTGTGCGGCTGTTCGACGAGCCCGGATTCTTCCAGTTCACCCATCACATTGCGGATTGTTGCGGGACTCCAGCCGTAACCATGGGCAAATCTATCGGACAAAACCCGAGAACCCACAGCTTCGCCGGTGACCAGATGCTCCTTTATTAGCGCCGCCAGCAATATCTCATTCCGAGAATCAATGGGTCGCTGGTCTGTGGCCTGGAGATTTGAGTTACGACGGGGCATGGTGTTTCGAATAGACTGTTGAGCCTGCGGTGGCGGTCTTTTCAGCTGAAAACACCGCTGAACCGCGACCATTGGCAGTATAAGGATTTAATCAAACCCCGGCAAATAAGGCCTTGAATTACCTTCCCGAGGCCGAAAATCCACGGTTTAGATCTCAGTAAGATGTCATCTAAAAATTCCTGGTTTCGCTAAACCCTTGATAATCCTACGCTTCGTTCGTAAGTCCGGCCCCGTGACTTTCGCTTCTCATCCAAATGCGGTTTTTGTTCGCAAAAACGCAGATTGTGTCCTTCCCGGTTCAATTGACGCACTCGCGGAACCATACTTAACATAGGTCTCGCTGGACTCAATCAATCGGTATCCCCCCAGCATTCACTCGGTCTGAACAACTTGTCTCTTTATTCCCGGCAAGCCAGACTTGTCTCTCAACGTGATGCGCAGGTAATCAAATGAGCGAAGCCGGAAAAATCTTTGCCGACGCATTCCGCCACTTGGGAGGCAATCGAGGAGTCCCTCCCATTGACGTGAGGTTCTATCCCTATGCGGGACTGCGCCATACGATTCGCCTGCGTTCAGGGCGGGTGTATGTTCGTTTGTCGGATATTTGCAAAGATGCTCCCCCGGATGTTTTGCGAGCACTTGCGTGGATTTTGGTCTCTAGACTTCTGGGAAAACGAGTTCCCGTAATTCATGACCGAGTTTACAGGGATTACTCACTAACGCCGTCTGTTATGAGATCTTCCGACTTGGCGCGACGTGGTAGAGGGCGAAAGCAAATCTCGTCGGCGCAAGGAGAGGTCTACGATCTCAATCGAATGTTCACTAAGTTGAACCGCAAGTATTTTGGGGGCCGGATAAGCAAACCCACGATGACATGGTCGCAGCGTCGCACTCGCAGCATCCTGGGTCATCATGATCATGTCTACGACAGCATTACAATCAGTAAGACGCTGGACTCTGAAGAAGTGCCCGAGTGGTTTGTGGAGTACATCCTCTACCACGAGATGCTGCACATTAAACATCCCGCGCGACTGATTAACGGGAGACGTTACTATCACACCAGCGCATTTCGACTTGATGAACGCAGGTTTCCGCACTACGAACAAGCGCAGAAATGGCTTGAACAACTTGCGCGGCAGCGTCGGGTGCCTCGTGCGCGCGCGGCCTAGTAAATACTGGAACCAAGCCTACTTCTGGGCGTTTGTAGAAGTGAGGTAGGTGGGCTCCTCAAAAAAGGGCGGTCATTCTGGAACCTGTTTCAGAGTTGGCCGCCCTTTCGTTGATCCAGAAACTTTTCATCGCCAGATTACGCAGATTACGCCGATTTCAGGTCAATCTATTTGGGCAACTCACCATCTGCGTAATCTGCGTAATCTGCGGATGAGGCCCGCCCTTGCAAACATGGCCTCGCTGGACAAGGCGAAGATGCCTAGTTAGACTACGCGGCTTGTTCAGAGCCCGTTTGGCTCGGCAGTAAACCACACGACCCGGTTCGACATTATTTTAAGACGGAGACTTCAGTTTTTATGGCGATTCCTGCAACTCAGATTAGACGCGGTATGGTTATCGTTTTCGAAGGTCAACCTTGCAAGGTTGTGGAGTTCCGACACCATACCCCTGGGAACCTCAGAGCGATGGTGCAAACCAAGCTCCGCAATATTAGGACAGGCTCTTCTTTTGAACATCGTTTCCGTTCAGCAGACACGGTTGACAAGGCGTCACTTGAACAGCATGAGATGGAATATCTCTACTCCGATGGTTCGCATCATCATTTCATGAATACTGAGAATTACGAGCAAACAGCTTTAAGTGAAGACGACCTTGGCGACGCAGCACAGTGGCTAACACCAGGTCTGAAGCTTCAGGCTGAGTTTTACGAAGGTGCTCCAATCGGTATCGATCTTCCTCCATCAATGGAGCTCGTGGTAGCACAAACGGAACCGACGATGAAAGGGGCAACCGTCTCTAACGTCAACAAGCCGGCGACTCTCGAGAATGGTGTGACAATTACTGTACCTCCGTTCATCAATGAGGGTGACAAGATTCGAGTAGATCCCACGGAAGGTCGATATATCGAGCGCGCCAAGTAGGAACAATTGAGGTCTCAGGTTTCCGACCCGGGATCTCATAAACATATGTACCTGGCCTATAGTCTTCTTCTTACACTCGGTCTTCTCGTTCTAATACCTCACTTCATCTATCAGGCTATCGCACACGGAAAGTATGTTGACGGTTTGAGTCAACGACTCGGGTCGCTTAAAGGCATTCACCTGTCTTCTCGTCCCGTAATCTGGTTACATTGCGTTTCGGTGGGCGAAACGCAGGCGGCGCGTCCCCTCGTTAAGAAACTACGCTCAGTATTTCCTCATCACTCGTTAGTTGTTTCCACGATTACAGCAACCGGGCAGAAACTCGCGCACCAGGTCTTCGCAAATGACGTCGACAGCATCCTCTACTTTCCGTTCGACTGGAGATGGACAGTACGACGCGCATTGAACGCGGTAAATCCCGACGTAGTGCTAATAATGGAAACTGAGTTGTGGCCAAACTTCCTTCGCGAGTGCAACTCCAGGTCTATTCCTATCGCACTGGTTAACGGCCGAATCTCCAGGCAATCGTTTCGGCGTTATCGGCTCGTTCGTTTTTTTCTAAGAAAAGTTCTGTCGCACTTGAACTTGGCAGTCATGCAGTCGGAATCTGATGCCGAAAGGATTGAGTCTCTAGGGGTAGACCGGACGAAACTATTTACCGCGGGCAATTTGAAGTTTGATGTCGGCACCGTTGCGACGAGTGCGGAAGACACGAAGGAACTGGAACGGCGCTTTGGAATCTCACAAGATATCGCTCTGATTCTTGCGGCAAGTACTCACTCACCCGAAGAAAAGATCGTCATTGACGCGTTTCAGCAACTCCGGCAGAACCAAAAGGTGCGTTTGATGATAGCGCCACGCCGCCCTGAAAGGTTCAATGAAGTCGCTAAGTCGCTGGATGAATCAGGTCTTCGGTGGGTCCGTCGCACAAGTCCTCAACAAGTTACGGATTCAGACGCAGAGGTCATCTTGCTCGACACAATCGGAGAGCTACCCTCCGTTTACACTTTAGCCACGGTCGTTTTCGTTGGCGGCAGCATTGTCGATCGAGGAGGGCACAACGTTCTTGAGCCTGCCTCGAAAGGCGCGTGCGTTGTCACTGGCTATCACACACACAATTTCCAGGCGATTGTCCAACTACTGAATGAAGCTGACGCAATCGTTCAGCTTCCGCCGGTGGACATCGCAAGAGCTTCTGGCTGTCTTGAGCGTGAACTCAAATCGTTGTTGATTGACCATGAGCTGCGTATGAGGCTCGGAAACGAAGCAAAGAAGATTGTGGAGAACAACCAGGGCGCAGCTGATCGAATAGTTGAAATCATCAAACCTCTGTTCTCTCGGTCGAGTAAAGAGTACGCGCAAGAGGAAGTTCTGCTGGCCACCAAGTCACAAGCATGAAGTCGTTTATTCTGCCACCTCTAAGCACGTTGTACGGTGCAGTCACTCGTGCGCGCTCATCTTTATATCAACGCGGGACGTTTCGAAGTTCAAAACTTGACAGGCCTGTGATCAGCATCGGCAACATCACCACGGGCGGAACAGGAAAAACCCCGCTCGTCGAATTCGTCGCCAGAACCTTGGCTGCAGAAGGCAAGAAGGTTTGTATTCTTACTCGAGGCTACGGGCGCAAGAATCCGAATGAACACGTTTTAGTATCAGACGGACTTACAGTCTTTTCGAATCCTGCTGAAGCCGGAGACGAGCCATTTCTCTTGGCCAGCAATCTTGTCGGAGTTGCCGCCGTCGTCAGTGATTCGAATAGGTTCGCCGCAGGGCAAGGTGCAATCAATCATCTTGCGTCCGACTGTTTTGTACTGGACGATGGCTTCCAGCATCTTCAGCTCGCGCGAGATCTCGATATCGTGACCATCGACGCAACCAATCCCTGGGGCGGTGGTCATCTACTTCCTCTTGGTCGTTTGCGGGAGAGTCTTAAAGGACTAAAGCGTGCCAGTTGTTTTGTAATGACAAGGTCCGATCAGGTAGACAACGTTGAACAGATCCGTCAGGACCTGGCTACACTTTCCGGTGATCGTCCAATCTTTCTTTCGCGGATGGTAAACCTGCGGATCACGCCTCTGAACCCAGAGACTCCGAAAGCACCGAAGGATCCTGTCGCGGCGTTTTGTGCTGTTGGTAATCCGCAGTCCTTTTTCACACACCTAACTCTGAATGGCTACTCACCGATCTTTCGAAAGTCTTTTCAAGATCACTACAGTTACACGCAGTCCGATGTTGATGCTCTGGTTTACTCGGCTAAACGGGCCGGCGCTCAAAGTCTCATCACCACGGCCAAAGACGCGGTCAAGCTTCACGCACTTCAGTTCTCACTTCCGTGCTATTCGCTCGAAATTGAAATGCAGATCGACAACGGCGAAGAGTTCCGTCGCCTTCTGTTGAGTTCAGTAACTGATTAAGAAGGTTCGGGTGAAGCGGCGGGCGATGGCGAAGGCTTAACTTCGGGACTCTTTGATCCTGGCGGCGGAGGTGCCGGCACATTTTCCTGGGAAGAAGTCTTCGTTGGCTCTGGTAACGGAGGCGCCTTTCGACTGCTGTTGGCGTTCACGTTGGCGTTGGCCGCAGGAGGAGGGGGACTCAGTTCCTCAATCGGCGAGGGTGAGACTGCAGCGTTTGCGTTGGCATTCACATTTGAGTTGACATTGGCGATCGGTGATATCGCACCGCCTGCCGGAATTCCTTCTTCACCTTTGCCTGTTGGTGATTGACCTGGCTGGACTGGCTGACTGTTTGGATCTGCCACAAGGGACGGTTGTTGATTGGCATTGATGATTGTTGGCGGTCCTGTCTCACGAGTGAAGGCGTAAATCACAGCAAACACTATTAACAAAGCAGCAGCCGATGGAATCAGAACCTTTATCGGGTTGAATCCCGACTTCAAAGGCACTGGCGTTGGCCGTTCAATCGGCACCGTCACAGGCGCTCGTCGGGTTGTCGGAGGCTGCGACTGAACGCGAGGTCTCACAACTGTGATCTCGTCCGCTTCATCCGCCGCGCCCGACGCAGTTGCGGCCGGTGCATCCAGTTTGAGCACGCTCATCCCGGCTGCGATAGTTAGATCTTCCAAAAGCTCATGGATGGTCTGATACCGATTTTCGGGAAGCTTAGCCATGGCCCGTGCAACTACCCGGCTCACAGCAGGCGGGACATCGCTTCGTTCTTCAAGAACCGAGGGAACCGGATCCTGAAGATGTTTCATCATTATGATTGTTGGGGAATCGCCGGTGAAGGGGACGTGGCCAACCAACATTTCATACAGAATGACTCCAAATGAATAGATGTCGGATCGTGCATCAATTGCTTTGTCCTGTGAGCATTGTTCCGGCGACATGTACTGCGGAGTCCCAATCACCAGGTTTGGGGCCGTCAAGCTGTTGTCGAACTCACCTTCCGGCTCGTTGATCTTTGCGATACCAAAATCAAGAACCTTCGCATGGACGCCCATTGCTGTGCTCAACAACATTATGTTGTCGCTCTTCAGATCACGATGAACGACGTTTTGTGAGTGTGCAGCGTTCAGCGCGTCGCCAACCTGTCGCATGATTTCGACAGTACGAGCAAGCGACAAAGGGCCTTCGTCGCGGATGACTTGCTTGAGAGTTTTCCCATCGAGGTACTCCATGACAAGAAAGACAATCCCATTTTCGTCCTCACCGAAGTCGGTAACACTAAGCGCATTTGGATGTGAGATTCGGGAGGCGGCGCGTGCTTCTCGGGAGAAACGCGCCACGATCTTTTCGTCCGCTGCAAGTGACGGCCGCAGCACTTTAATCGCGACGGTCTTGTCCATCAGCACGTGAGTGCCGCGATAGACAGTTCCCATTCCGCCTCCACTAAGGCGGGCATCAATTCGGTATTTTCCTGCGAGCGTTTGGCCAAGAAGAGCGTCTTCATTCGTCTCAAGCGCCACTCCATCCGCCGGGCACAGAGTTGTTGCGTCAGGATATTCAACTCCGCACTTGGGACATTTTTTCATTTGTAGTTGCGCCTCATGAGTTTCGTTTGGGAGTGCGGCCAGCCTAACACACAGGTTGAAGGCGGGCAAAAAGCCTTTCGTAGCGCCTTGATTTGTGAAGACATTTTCACCACGTAGTCACACAGACACAAAAAGACGAAGGCACAAAAACAGAATCGTGAATGAAAACTCTTTTGTGTCTTAGTGTTTTGTGACTTCGTGATTGGTCTGACTGTATCCAAAACAAAAAATGCGAGCGAATACGATCTCGCTCGCATTTTCGTCAAGTTGAATAAAGCTCTTAGCTCGGTTTGACAACCGCGAAGATCACCAGCAGTGCAAACAGCACCAACGACTCGATCAGCGCCAGACCAAGAATCATCATTGTCTGAATACGGCCGGCGGCACCAGGATTTCGGGCAGCGCCTTCGCACGCCGACGCACCGATGCGCGACTGACCAATCGCACCACCAAACACTGCGATCGCGAATCCGACGCCGGCTGCCAGCGCGCGATACTTGCTCACTGAACTCGCATTGTCGCCCGCTTCGACTGCGCCCTGCGCGAACACGGTCATGCCGCTAAACAAAACTCCGATGACCGCAAACATCAACATTCTAAATTTGCTCATTCTCGTCTCCTTCCCAACAGACTGTGGGGAGTTATTGCGCTCGTAAGCTTTGAAAGCCACAAACTAAGGCGTCTATTATTTCGCCTGAAACCGGTATCCACCGCCCCTCTTACAACGGCGCTCCAGCGAGTCAGACACGAACCAAAAACTATGAAGTTGCCTTTAATCCGCAGCTGGCGTTAGCGCAAATGTTTCAATTTGCGAAGCAACGTGTCAGCGTCTAACCGGATCGCTCACTTCGCGCTGTATAAAGCCACTAAGTTAAAACTGGAGCTATCATTTCGAACTCTTCTTCATCGTCAGCGTGTTCACCATGACTATGACCATGCTCGTGAGGCGCGTGCGACACCTCACTGAGATATAGCTGGGATAACAAAATAAAAACGAATGTTTGAATTAACGCGACGAAAACACTCAACGGCATAAGAAGAATCGGCGCAAACCATGTGGCGGGTGGTGCTAAACCAGCGAGTGTTTCTAGCACTTTTTCGTCCGCAAAAAGATTGCCGAAAAGTCGTATACCTAACGAGAACGGTCGAATCAGGTTACTGATGAGTTCGATCGGAAAGATTAA
>Ga0105248_10004298_pt1 | contig 15761 bp, 11 predicted proteins | sample KBSS34metaG_FD_81524 | JGI IMG/M metagenome (GOLD analysis project Ga0105248, IMG submission 81524) | Switchgrass rhizosphere microbial communities from Kellogg Biological Station, Michigan, USA - KBS S3-4 metaG | ecosystem: Host-associated > Plants > Roots > Rhizosphere > Soil | place...
AATAAACACGTGCCAGTCAGTCTCTCCACAAATCCAACAACGAATCCATGACTATTCGAGTAGTCAGCAGCTTGACAGTGTCGAGTCTCTTCTAAGAGCCGCGGCAGACACAAAGGAGCTCGAAACTCGCACGAATTACAAGTACCGTGCTGCCTATTTGGCAAAGGAGCATAAGGACTATGAGCTTGCATTTAAGATCCTGAACGACCTGTCTACAGACGAGCGCAAGCTGATGGGTGAGTCATGGGATTCGTGTCAGTGGGACTGGGCCGCTGATGGTGCGATCGAGCATTATCAAAATGGTCGCTTTCGCGAAATGAATTTACTACTCGACTCGGTCCCTTCGGACTTTCAGCCGCTCGCCAAAGCCGCATTTATTTACCGGTTACCAAAACAAGGCGCTTCAGAAACTGGTCCGATCATCCAGATTCTCAACGATGCAATCACCGGACTGCGCCGATCCAATATTCCGGCAGCCAATAAGTACAACTGGTACTTCCCGCTCTTGCAGGCGACCGTGAAATATCAGTTTGCGGATGCAAATGCAGTTTTAAAAGACGCCATTGCCTCGCTCAATCAGGTCAAGGAGGCAACGGAGCTCAACACTTCTGATTATTTGAAATACATCGGAACACCGCTCGTCGAGATGGACGAGTTCGTCGTCAAAGATGCGCTCGCTTCTATCACCCTCGTTCAGACCCGCGCACACCTGCGCCTGGCATTACTCGACGCTACGCTTCAACGCATGAGAGCCACGTCGCGAAACTAGTTTTATCCACAGATTACACAGATTTTATAAACTGATCCGTGTAATCTGTGGATAAAGAATCGAAACCTGCGATAGGAGAAACCCCGCATGCGCTCTGGATTTCGCGCTTTAGTTGTCGTCGCCTTAGTCTGCTGTTTTCTCATTCAGATTCCTGCTCAGACTTCCAACCGCACGAAAGAGCGCGTCAGCGAGATGCGCAGTGCCATCGAACGCTACACCGTGGATCGCGGCAGTCTCACGCGCTCTTATCCGGTGGCAGTCTCGAGTGCGCGGCGCGAGCGTTTCAAAAAGTTCTACAGCGACTGGCTCGCATCGTTACAAAGTCTCGACTTCGACTCAATGAGCCAGGACGGAAAGATCGATTACCTGCTCTTCAAGAACCATCTCGAATATGAGTTACGACAACTCGACATCCAGTCACGCCAGATCAACGAGATCGAGCCGCTTGTCCCTTTCGCCACGAAAATAATTGAATTGGAAGAGGCGCGGCGTCGCATGGAGCCGATCGACTCCGCCAAAATTGCCGCCACGCTGAACGATCTGCGTAAGCAAGTGGACGAGCAACGCCGCGTAATCGAACGCAGTACAGACATCAAGAAGACTGTCGCCAATCGAGCAGCCGTCGCCATCAACAATCTGCGCGGCAACCTGCGCAACTGGTACACCTTCTACAACGGCTACGATCCGATGTTCACGTGGTGGAACGAGGAACCTTACAAAGCACTCGATCAATCCATGACGAGCTACGCGACGTTCATTACGGAAAAGATTGTCGGCATTCGTTCGGAAAGCAGTAGCCAGACGTCCGCCGGCCCGAACCGCGGTCCAGGTGGTGGTCAACGACCCAGTAGCGCACGTCCGGGAGACTCGAGTGACATCGTCGGCGATCCGATCGGCCGTGAAGCACTGTTAAGTGAACTGCGCTCGGAAATGATCCCGTACACGCCGGAAGAGCTCATCGCCATCGGCGAGAAAGAGATGGCGTGGTGTGAAAATGAGATGAAGAAAGCGTCGCGCGACCTGGGCTACGGCGACGATTGGCACAAGGCGCTCGAACACGTCAAAAATCTTTACGTCGAACCCGGCAAACAACCGCAAATGATTCGCGATCTCGCGCTCGAGGCGATCAAGTTTGTCGAAGATCACGATCTCGTGACTGTGCCGGAGCTTGCGAAAGAGACGTGGCGCATGGAGATGATGACGCCCGAGCGACAGCTTGTCAGCCCATTCTTTCTCGGCGGCGAAACCATCCTGGTCTCCTTTCCGACCAACTCGATGGCCCACGAGCAGAAGATGATGAGTATGCGCGGCAACAACATCTATTTCGCGCGCGCCACTGTTCATCACGAACTCATCCCAGGACATCACCTACAGGGTTTCATGGCTGCGCGTTACAAACCCTATCGCGCCGTCTTCGGCACTCCATTCTGGACCGAGGGAAACTCGCTTTACTGGGAGTTGTTGTTGTGGGATCTCGGATTTGCGAAGACGCCGGAGCAGCGTATTGGCATGCTTTTCTGGCGCATGCATCGCTGCGCGCGCATCATCTTCTCACTCAACTTTCATCTCGAGAAGATGACGCCGCAGGAGTGTATCGACCTGCTCGTCAATCGTGTGGGACACGAACGCGACAACGCGACCGCCGAAGTGCGCCGTTCGTTTGACGGCAGTTATGGTCCGCTCTATCAGATTGCGTATCTGATCGGCGGCTTACAGCAGTACGCGATGCACAAAGAGCTGGTTGACTCCGGAAAGATGACGAATCGCGCTTACAACGATGCGCTGTTAAAGGAGAACCGCATTCCGATCGAGATGTTGCGCGCGGCGATCACGAATCAGAAGTTGACGCGCGACTTTGTTACTAACTGGAAGTTTTATGAACACAGATGATACGGATTTTTAAAGCCGGATTATCGCCGATACTGCAATCGTAGCTTGACGTACATCGGTTCGGTTGGTTTGACGCTCGGTCTATAAAAGAGGAGTTGAGGCGCGGGGGCGCTGGCGGTCAATGCTCGCGTGGTGGCGTTTTTCTCTTCTTTGGTCCATGTTTGTCCCGTTGCCGACATCTCCAGATGGCCGACGCTCGTGCCCCAGGCTTTCTCCCAGCTTGCGACCTGGGCATCGGTAAGTTTTTGTGCCTTGTCCGTGATCTGCACTTGTTCGAGCGGCGTGGGTGTGACCAGGACGCTCAGAACTTCAGCAACATGATCCGGCCTGCTCTTCTTCATCGTGAAAAACGGTGGACTGTCGTCCTGCGCCGGAATCTCAATCAACCTGCCGACCGCAACCTCGTTATTGCCGCCTGACGTTCGCGTCGTCGGAAAGATCAGGTACGGCTCGCCCAGCGTGCCGTCTGCGTACTGCTCACGATCGATCACATAGAGATAACCCGCGCGCACCGTCTCCACACTGATGCGCAGCTTATCGCCCTGTACGAGTCTGGTCGTCGCGGAAATTCGTTCCGGCAACCATTCGCTCGTCGCCTTGTCATCGTGAACGATCAAACGCTCACCGGAATCGGCACGGTTCGCCGGGCGCAGTCGCCAGAGAGTGACACCGACAACCGTCTCAGGTGCGACGTCGTTAACGGGCACACTCGGCGTCGCATTGCGATATGCGCGCCGCTTACTCGTCGCTTTCTTTGATGACGACTCGATAAAAGCAGTGTCCCAGAGTTTGCGCGTCGCATCTTCGGGCTTTTGGGCCAACCCCGAAACAACGATTAGGATTACCAGTATCAGACCTGAAATGAATCTCATAGCCACTCCTTCCTCTTATTAACGCGAGAAGTCGGCTGGGAAACCACCATCGACCCGTGAAAAACTATTTCCATTCACCTTGCATCACAAACGCCGCCCAGTAATAAGGCGACTGCCATTGCCGCGTGCGCAGCAGTTGGATCTGCGCAGCGCGTAAAGCAGCCGCAGGCGTCTTCTTGCTTCGCAACATTTCGACGTACAGGCGCTGCATCAACGCAGCCGTCGCCTTGTCGTTCACGTTCCACAAACTAACGACCACGCGTCGCGCGCCCGCATACATGAATCCACGCGTCAACCCCTCGATACCTTCGCCTTTAACATCTTTCCCCAATCCGGTTTCACACGCACTTAACACCACGAGTTCCGCGGGCAGCTTGAGATTGTAGATATCATGCGTGCGCAGGAAACCATCCTGAGGGTTACCCTGTTCGTCGATCATTGAGAGCACGATGGCGGAAAGACCTGAGCGCGCCGCGTCGAGATAGCCGTGCGTCGCGAAGTGGACGTAACGGTACTGGCTTAACTCACCACTCGTGGCAACCGATCTGCTCGCACGAAAGTCGAGTGCCTTAAAGTTAGAACCAGAGGGTGCGACTGCAAGGATCTGATCAGCTTCCTGCCTCGTGAATGGCAGTCGTCGAATCGCAAGCTGTCCGGCTGGACCACCCTTAAGATGTTCGATAATGCGGGTATCGCTCGGCGATGGCGAATTGGAAGCCACGTCCTTCGCGCGATTTATGCTCTTGAATCGCGCGTCGCTGACCGAAAAAACAGGATCAGCCAGGACGGCAAGACCCTTCGGCGCCGGTTGCCGGTTCGCAAGACTCTGACGTTGCACTGCCAGTGACGACACCGATGGAATACTCGCGATTTCGTGATCCACGACCAGAGGTCGATACTCTTTTCCCATTGACAATGCAGCAAACGGCACATACTGAAGTGGACCATCCGCCACCACCACTAATCGTTTTGTGCCGAGCTCGGCGACGGCGGGCGCGAGTATCTTTTGACCCAACTCAGCCGCCGATTGCCGGAACTGCTCATCTGCCTGGGCGATTCGTGCCTGTCGCTGCGCCGAACTCTCAACCGACTTCACGACGCTGCGAGCCGTGAGGGACTCGTAAACCTGTTGCGCCAGCTTTTGAATCTCCTCGCGCTTCGGCAGTTCATAAGTCTTCAAAGAGTTCTGCGAGACTATCCACAGATAACTGCGCTCATCACCCAGCGAGTACTCCAGCAAGACAGTTTCCGGATCCAACTGTTGCTGAATGCCCTTTAAATTGAGCGGCTGTGGCTGTGTAAGCTCCGCATACGCAGGGCTCGCTTCGCGAATCACAACCTGCACTTGCTGGTACTCATCTTCAAGCGCGCGAATTTCCTTGTCGAAAGTCTCGATCTCCTGACGGTTACCGTTTTGGGCTCGGAGTTGAATCTGGCGTTGCGCCTTGGCGTTAATTAACTGCCGGAGATCGCGTTCGCGTCTGACCAAATCAGCGCTGACGCCCTGCTCGACATCGACGTGAGCTTCATTCAACATCTCGAGCAGACTGCGCGCGCGGCCACGTTCACTGATCGTAAGTGCCTCCGCATCGTGTCGCGCCGACGGATCCTTTGCATGAAGTTGCATCAACAGATCAACATAGAGTTCGTAGGCCTTTTCTCTGGAAGCGAGATAGGAAGTGCGAAGCTGCTGGCTGCCTGAGCGGGCGCGAACTGTTTCGATTAACGATAACGACTCTTCGATGTCCTTTCGTGCTTCGGTGAGTTTACCAAGCTGTTGTTCAGCGCGAGCCTTCCCCTCCAAAGCAACCGCGGCATTATTGAGATCGTTGATATTGCGAAGTATCGAAAGCGCCTGAACGAATTGCTCCAACGCCTTTTCCGGTTGGCCCAACAGTCCGTAAACATGACCGAGGTTATTGAGACTGACGGCTTCACGGCGAACGTTCTTCGTTCCGCGGTGAATCTCGAGTGCTTGTTTGTGATATTCGAGAGCTTTTTCCTGCTGCCCCATTTCAGAGTAGGTGCCGCCAAGAAATTCGAGTGTTTGTGCCTCCTGGGCCCGGTTTTCAATCTTCTGCTGCATCGCTCGGGCCTGACCGTAATAATCAAGCGCCTCCTGGTATTTCAATAAACGGCTATAGGCAAGACCGATGTTACTCAGCGTGTTCGATTCATTAGTGCGGTCATTAGTGGTTTTTAAGATCGCGAGTGATTGCTGGAGATAATCCAAAGCTCTTTCAAGATCGCCACGACTGATGTAAGCCACTCCGATGTTATTGAGAATGCTGGCGCGCGGCGGTGGGAACTCTGCGAAGAGCGGCAACGCCTGCAAGTAGTAATCGAGAGCTTTTTGAAAGTCGCCGTTATCGTTGTAAAGCTTGCCGATATTGTTTAGCGCGGCTCCTTCGTTGAGTTTGTCGCTTAGCCGTCGCGCAAGTTGGTGTGCACGTTCGTAGTGCTGCCGCGACTTTGTGACCTCACCGAGAACATCGTTGATTCCGCCGAGATAATTCCGTATCGATGTTTCCAATCGCTCGTTTTCGAGCTTTTGCGCTAGCGTGAGGGCCTCCTCGAAAAGCTGCAACGAGGTCCGAAAGTCATTGAGTTGAGCATACGTTGCACCCATCGCTTGAACATTCAGCGTCTCGCGATAGGTGTCACCGGCAGCCTGAAAGAGTGGCGAGGCCTCCTGGTATTTGACTATGGCGGCACGCTTGTCACTGGCATTTGGCTTCGAACGTAGTCGTTGTGCCTCTTCGAAGCTTCTTTGAGCGATTACATGTTCTTTGTCGACAGCATTCGCTTCCCTCAGGGCTACCATCTTGACTTCGTAATATGCGGCATTCGCTTTCGCGTTGGGAGCACTCACTTCAACGCGATATTCACCTGATATATCCGCCACAAGTAAGACGGGTTCAGATCCCCAACTACCATTGGGACTATTGCAGACGGCTAGCTGGGTACCGTCTGGCCGGAACAACGTCACCCGAACGTCAATTCCTTCCTGTTCAACTAGCGCATAAAGAAACTGGCCGGCCGAAAGGTTGATTGTGTATGAATGAGATTCGCCACCTTTAAGCGCGTGTCGTCCGGCTGCCAAAACTGTCGACTGCTTTGCCGGTTCTTGAACCGGAGCTTGCGCCTTAGAGTTGACCTCCGCAGTCTGCCAACTCAGCACAATGCACAACAGCAACGCGCAACGCACATTAGTTGATGACAACACGGAATTAGATGATGTCGACTTTCGCATTTGATAAAAGGCGGAAGAGCGGGAGCGCTTAAACCGCTCCCGCTCCCCGGTTAGAAGATGGTCATATTCGTTTAATACTAAGTGGACGATGCGGAAGCGGCCGCTGCGTCTTTTCCTTCACCTTCCTCCACAGTTGCACCTGCGTGCGCAACCCACGTGTCAGGTTCATCCGCGCCATCTCCGTGACGGAACCCGCTGTTACTCGACTTTCCCCGACCTAACCCGCCAACCTCCAGAAACTCGACTGTTATGTACCACGGCTCTGGACGGGGTCCACTCAGACGAGCGTCGAATACTGGGAATTCAAATGGCCCTTGGGGAACGCCGAGTGATATTGAATGAATGTCACCGCGCGGGCCCACGAACGCGTAGCCACTGTTATTTGTAGTTTCAATGATCTTGCAATGTACAAGCGGAGTGGGGTTGTGCTCGTGGGGTTTGTTTGGCTTCATTGTTGGTATATGCCATTCGGCCATGTCAATCCTCCTTCCAAGTTAAGGGTTTCCACAATCCGTACTGGGCGAATTGTGTCTGAGCTGGATTCACGATAATGCCGATAAGAAATCAATACGAGCGCGACTATGCAGAAGCGGCGGCTGCGCCTTTTCCTTCATCCTCTTCCACAGTTGCACCAGCATGGGCAACCCACGTGTCAGGATCATCCTGGGTTTTTCGGTGATGGAACCCCTCGTTACTAACGTATCCCCAAGCTAACTCGCCAGTATGTAGACTCTCGACTGTTATGAACCACGTCTGTTCAGGGCCCCCACTATTAAGACGAGCCCGGAACTGCGGGAAATTAAACGCTCCTTGGGGACGGCCATTTGTTGATGAACGAAAGTTGCCGTGGGGACCTAAGAACATGTAGCCCTCATTAACTGGGAGTTCAATGATCTTGCAACCGACAAGCGCAGCGGGGTTCGGAGTGTTGGGTTGGTTTGGCCTCATTAAAGGTATGGTCCATTCTGACATCGCAATCCTCCTTAAAAGTTAAATGGGTTTGTACAATCCGAACTGGCCGAATTGTGTATGAGCTAAATTCACGATAATGCCAATTGTGAAATCAGCGCTTTTTGTGAGCCCTTCCTATCTGTAAACGCGAGAACTGATTTGGCAAACCACCACCCAAAACAATTGAAAGCGGGAATTTCGATCCAGAGAGGGCGAACTTTTGAAGCCTGGGCGCTAGAACTCTTTAAGTGACGCCATAATATGCCTACTCGGCGCTGCCGTCCAGACCTTAATGGTGTTCAAGCCTCAGGGCGTAGACCAGTAAATTGCCCGGAGTCTTCAGTGTTGTGACGCGTTCACTCCTTTCGGAGTCAGGTTTACTGGCTGAATGCTCCGTCAAAAAGTTTTGGACACTCTTGTTCTCAGCCGCATTGGGTATGAGACCCTTCGTCTGCCGGTTGGCGTATTGCTTGACACTCTCCAGTTCCGGCACCGGGTCTGCGGAGAACACGAGCCACAGTTTTTCAGTTCCCTGCTGCTGGTCGAATTGGAACCACGATTTCTCGGGAATTTGAACAGTCTGGGTGGCCGTTAGGAGAGACGAACCTTCATTTGCCGTCGTTGAAGGAAAGAGCACGACGAATTCAGGCTGAGTGGATGCCGGGCCTTCGCTAAGAATATATAAGTGACCGGCCTGCGGGCTCCGAACGTTTACGCGTATCTGATACGTCGGTTCAAAATTGATCTCACCCGCAAGCGGAAACGGATTCTGGTAAGGTTTGCCACCTTTAAACTTCTGCACTGTTATCCAGTAAGTAACCGTGCGTTCGCCACTTGTGACCGGGACCGGAGCAGCCGGTGTTACTACTTTTGCCCGTTCACGCGCGGAGCGCCACATGTTTATGCCAAAGATCGTCGCCGTCACTAATAACATCGCCGTCACGAGTGCGATCACCAGCCCTCGCTTGTTTCCATGCACCACTGGAGGCTTGTCGCCGGCAACCGCAACACGTTCAGTCGACGGCGATGAGGTCCGATCGATTTCAGCCTGGACTTCGAGTTTCCGCTTCAAACTGCGCAGATCAATCAGCATGTCTTTCGCTGTTTGATAACGCTCGTCCGGATCCTTCGCCATCGCCTTCAGCACGATGCGCTCGAGCTCGGGAGGCATATCTTTTGACAACGGCAACGGATCTTTCTCGAGGATCTGCACGATCGTGTGGCTGGTCGTCACGCCGCTGAATGGCATCTTCCCGGCCACCATCTCGTAAAGCATGACACCCGTGCTCCAGATGTCCGTGCGTTGATCGGTCGCAGCGGCTTGCGCCTGCTCCGGTGACATGTAGTTGATCGTGCCCATGATGATCCCGGGCGCGGTCTTGAATGCAGTCGCGGCTTCCGACTCTTCTTCACCCTTCGAGCTCCGTTTCTCCGTCACCTTCGCGAGACCAAAATCGAGCACCTTCACGACGTGGTCACGCCGGCGAATCATCACGTTCTCGGGTTTTATATCGCGATGGACGATGCGTGCTTCGTGCGCGGCGTCGAGCGCCGCCAGCACCTGGATGTTGATATCGAGTATCTCGACGAGTTTCAGCTTCTTTTTTCCGCGCAGGTGATCGCGCAGTGTCTCGCCGTCGACGAATTCCGTGGCCAGAAAGGTCAGGCCACCAACCTCACCAAACTCAAACACCGTGAGAATATTCGGCTGGTTCAGCGACGACGCCACTTTCGCTTCCTGACGAAAGCGCTGCATGCGTCGTTTGTCCGTGGTGATGTCCGGCGGAAGGATCTTCAACGCGACTGTGCGATCGAGACGTGTATCACGGGCGAGGTAAACTTCGCCCATTCCACCCGCGCCGAGCGCATCGAGAATCACGTACGAGCCAAACTGCTGCCCGTTGTTTAGAGTTCTTTGCGGTGGTCCGGCTTCGTCCTCGACGACGACGAGGAGCGGCGCCGCCGCTTCTGCCGCCATGCCGCCAATGAAATCCTCCTCGCTCGCCTGCTGGTGCGACGCGATCAGCTTCTCGACTTCCGCGCGCAGTGAGTCGTCACTGCCACACTGCCCGGCCACGTAAGTGTTGCGCGCTTCGGGATCGAGCGATATGGCCGACTTAAAGATGCGACTGATCTGTTGCCAGCGTTCCGGGTTCAATTGGCCGCAGTCTCGGAGAGTTGTTGATAGAGCCACGCGCGCGCCATGTTCCAGTCGCGTGTGACGGTGTTCGCGGAAATATTCAACACACCGGCGATCTCTTCGTTGTTCAAACCGCCAAAGTAGCGCAGTTCCACCACCTGGCTGCGTCGCGGATCCATTTCGGCAAGACTCTTGAGCGCTTCGTCCAAACGCACCAGTTCGCGGCTTACATTCGGAGTGATAGCTGCGACTTCTTCGAGCGAGACCTGTTGCGCTCCACCGCCGCGCTTCGCATAAAGGTGACGCCGCGCGTGATCGATCAGGATGCGACGCATGATCTGTGCGGAGATGGCGAAGAAGTGCGAACGATTGGCCCAGTGGACGTTCTTCTGATCCACGAGACGGACGTAAGCTTCGTTGATCAGTGCGGTGGTTTGCAGCGTGTGGCCCTTACGTTCACGACTCATGTAACGACGGGCGAGGCGATGTAGTTCGTCGTAAACGAGTGGATACAACTCGTCGAGCGCGGACTGATTCCCGTCGCGCCATTTAGCGAGCAATTGAGTAATGTTATGTTGCGGGGGTCGCGTCAATCTCTAAATCATGTTTGAAACTGGGTGATCTCGCCCGGTTTTCTAAGCATCTTGTTTACTTCGCCAACGTGAAGTTCTTCCTCTGCGATCATGCGCCGGGCATAGTCTTCAAGCAACACCGAGCGGTCGCGTACGAGGTCATATAGCTTTCTGTAAAGTGCGAGGCCTGTCTTTTCTGCTTCGAGCGACTCGATCAGTATGTCGTTAATTCCGTGCTTGTGCGTTTCGAGCAGAGCGCCGATCTTGAGTGACGGATGCTCACCAAAATGTGTGACGAGCTCGCCGGCTTCGTTTGCGTGTGTAAGGCACGTGTTTGCTTCGTTGCGCAGCCAGCTCACGATCGGAATACGGTTGTGGCCGAAGACCATGAGTGAATAATGAGTGTAGCGAACGACTCCAGCGAGCTCAGCTTCCATGATGTGGTTCAGGAGTTTCACTGCCTCTGCCTTATCGAATGTTTCCTCCGCCATGCTGTCCTCCGTTTATGACCCGATTATAAGCCGAATCTATGTAGTTCTGCCCATCAAACGCTTGATCGTCGGCGTCAGGATTATGAGGAGCACGGCTGCTGCTAACAAGCCAAGCGCAATCCCGCCGTAGAGTTTCGTCAGTTGCCAGGGATTATTGCTGACGAAGAACCCGGCAAGGTATCCGGCGAGTTTGTTACCTACTGACGTCGCCAGGAACCACGCGCCCATCATCAATCCCACGAGTTTTGCCGGAGCGAGTTTGGTTACCGTACTCAGACCCACCGGACTCAAACACATTTCGCCGCAAACTTCGAGAAAGTAAAGACCTACAAGCCACCAGAAAGTGATCTGTCCCTGCACTAACAATAACGTCGCCGGGATCATCAACGAATAAGCGAGACCAATAAACAGCAGGCCGAGGGCAAACTTCACCGGACTCGAAGGCTGGCGCTCGCCCATTCGCAACCAAAGAGTTGCAAACAACGGCGTCAGGATGATCACGAACGCCGGCGTCAGCGATTGGAGATAAACCGGAGAAAATCCGATCCCGAAGATTTCGTTGCGCGTGAGCTCATTGGCGAACAGGTTCAGACTCGAGCCCTTTTGCTCGTACGCCGCCCAGAAAAGGATCGTAAAAATGAAAAGGATGACGATGGCGACAATGCGCAACCAGTCACCTCTGGTTAAAGGCGGAGCGGGTGCGACATCAGTCTTGACCTTTACCGCACGCGGCACTCGATTTCCGACGTGCGCCAATCGGTCACGATTCCTGATGTAAACAAAAAGGCCAATCACCATGCCAACGCCGGCTGCCGCAAAGCCCCAGTGCCAGCACTTGTTCGGATCCAGACCAGCCGAACTCAGAATGTTCCTGAACGTTTGCGTCTTCGCCAGAAACCCGACCACCAGCGGCGCCAGCAGCGCGCCGATGTTTATGCCCATGTAGAAGATCGAGAAACCACTGTCGCGACGCGCATCGTTCTCGGGATAAAGATTGCCGACCATGACGCTGATGTTGGGTTTCAGCAGCCCCGTGCCGATCGAAATCAGGGCCATTCCGAGAAAAACGAAGCTCGGCTGATGGAAGATCATCGAGAAATGGCCGCAGGCGATGATGATGCCACCGATAAATACGGCCAGCCTGGCGCCTAATAAATGGTCTGCAACCCAACCACCGGGCAGGGCCGTCAGGTAAACAGCCATCGTGTACCAGCCGTAAATCCCTGCCGCGTCTGGTTTGCTATACCCGAGCCCGCCCAAGGCGGCTGCGGAGGACAGGTAAAGAATGAGAATGGAGCGCATGCCGTAATAACTGAAACGCTCCCATAGTTCGATGAAAAAGAGAGGGCCGAGTCCTTTTGGATGCCCGGCAAATCCGGAGCGATCAGTGGCTTGTGCGTTCATAAATTGGGCGGCAATATATCCCGCATCAGAAAATTTCGCCACAAAAAGGCACAAAGGCTCAAAAAGTATTTCAATAAACAGGATCCATTTTGTGGGTTATGTGCCTTTTTGTGGCTAAATCTCTGGTAACAACCCTTTAGGCGCTTCAAACATCTATCCCAGCACACTCTCTCCGAAGGCACACTTCCAAAACGGGAATCTATGAGAAAAACTAAACTGGCGCTGATAGTGCTTTTGAGTGTTTCTTTACTTCCATTCACTCTTTACGCCCAGTCAGGACGTAAGACGACCGAGCCGAAAACTACAAAAACCAGGACCGAAGACAATAGCGTGATCGAGTCGAAGGTCAACCCCGGTGGAGAGACTGTCGAAGGCGACGTCATTCGCTTTGATACTGCGTTAGTTACCGTCCCCGTGAACGTTATTGATCGTTATGGCAGGTATGTTCCCCTGCTCCGCCGCGAGCAGTTTCGTATTATGGAAAATGGCGTCGACCAAAAAATCGCGTATTTCGCCACCACCGATTCACCATTCAGCGTCGTCTTATTAATAGATACCAGCGGCTCGACCCAGTACCGCTTGGAAGACATTCAGAAAGCAGCCATTGACTTCGTCGATAAACTGAAATCCACAGACAGCGTGATGGTAATGTCTTTCGACGATCGTATCGAAGTGCAGTGCAAAGCCACCACGGATCGTGAGGAAATCAGAAAGGCAATTCGTCGCACACGAACCGGTGGCGGCACACGTCTCTACGACGCCGTCGACGATATCCTGAAGAAGCAACTCGCCACCATCCCAGGTCGCAAGGCAATCGTACTGTTTACTGACGGCGTCGACACCACAAGCCACCGTGCTTCCTACGACAGCACCGTCCGTTTAGCACAGGAATCTGACGCTCCGATCTATTCAGTCGACTATGACACATCCGGTATGTACAGTCAGGGACTTCCCATACCTGGCGGTCACGGAACGGTCATCGGCCTGCCGTTCCCAAGACCAGGCGGCGTTCCCGGTTCAACCCGCGGCACAACTGATCCGGAGTACAAAAGAGCGGTCGCTTACCTGCACGCACTCTCTGACGGCACTGGCGGTCGCTTCTACAGTGGCGACTCCATGTTTGGCATCGCGCAGGCGTTTACGTGGATCGCTGAAGAGTTAGGACGCCAGTACAGTCTCGGCTACTACCCGACGACAGCCGGCAAGGATGGAGAACGACGTCAAATCAAGGTGCAAGTTACTGAAAGTGATCTGGTGGTGAAGGCCCGTGAAAGTTATATCTATTCTGAGAAGGGAAAGAAGTTCACGCAGGTTACACAGAAATAGAAATTATTTTCGGTTAGTTACTGTAAAAAAACTTACCTTCCATCTCCCAGGTGCCCAGATGGAATCGTCGTTGTGCGCCGCAGCTCAAACACTTTCTATAAGCGCGCCCCCCGCGCGAGATAGGCCGGCCGAGCTCCCCGTGCCAACAACCAAACATCCGTGTTACCAAACTGCTGATTTTTCCCGTCAACGCCTGCATGATAATTACCTCTTGAAGTCTCCCGAAATTCGCTTCAACCATTAACGCGCAAACAAATGCGAATTTGGGTCAGCGGGCCTACCGCGCACGGTTATGTTCGTCTTATACTAATGGACCTTAAGTCTTAAACTACGGAGAGTTAACGATTGAGTGAGCACCCCGCGGACAACATAACTCGCCTTCTGATCGAGCTCTCTAACGGCGATCGGGCTGCGGTTGATCTTTTACTACCCGTCATCTACGATGAACTGCGAAAGCTTGCGGCAAATTATTTGCGGCGCGAACGGGTCGATCACACTCTGCAACCAACCGCGCTGGTGCACGAGGCGTACCTGAAATTGATCGATCAGTCGCGGGTGAACTGGCAGAACCGGGCTCACTTTTTCGGAGTCGCTGCCCAGATAATGCGTCGTTTGCTGGTGGACCATGCGCGCAAGCACAATGCAGAAAAGCGTGGCCAGGATTTTCAAAAACTCTCGCTCGATGAAAATATCGATCGAGCCGTGGAGCGAAGCGCCGAGCTGATCGCGCTCGATGACGCACTGAAGACCCTGGCGACGTTCGATCAACAGAAGGCACGCATGGTTGAGTTACGCTATTTCGGCGGCCTCTCCATTGAAGAAACAGCAGACGTTTTGGGCGTCACTCCCACGACCATCAAACGTCACTGGCGGCTCGCAAAAGCCTGGCTTCATGGAGAAATGCAAAGAAATAACTGAGGCAGTACATCCAATCTAAGAATTAGTCATCTCATTGCCAATTACCGAATGCCAGTTGCCGATTTGATTCCAGTTGGCAATCGCCAATCGGCAATTGGCAATGTTGCAAAAAGCCCGCAAACTAACGCGTAATGACCCCGGAACGCTGGCGACAAGTTGAAGAAATCTTCCAGGCGGCGCTCGATCTCTCCCCGGAAGATCGAAACCGATACGTCTTAGAGGTGTGCGCGGAAGATACGGAACTCAAGCGTGACGTTGAGTCGCTGCTTTCGCAGTACGACAGCGCCGGTGAAATGCTGGACCAACCCGTCTACGGAAACACCGAGATGAGCGCGCTCGAGTCGTTTGTTGAGGATAAGGATCCGATGCTCGGGCGTCGTCTGGGCTCCTATCGAATCGAACGGGAAATCGGACGCGGCGGCATGGGCGCGGTTTACGAAGCTTCACGCGCCGACAACGAGTTCAACAAACGTGCCGCCATCAAACTGGTGAAGCGCGGCATGGATACCGACTTCATCCTGCGTCGCTTCCGCAAAGAGCGCCAGATACTCGCAGCTCTCGATCACCCACACATCGCCGGCTTGCTCGACGGCGGCACGACCGAAGACGGACTGCCCTACTTCGTGATGGAGTTTATCGAAGGCCAGCCGCTCTACAGTTATTGCGACAGTCATCAACTGAACGTCACCGAGCGCCTGAAACTCTTTCGCTCGATCTGTGACGCGGTCCACTACGCCCACCAGAAACACGTGGTCCATCGCGACATCAAACCGTCGAATGTCCTCGTGACCTCCGAAGGTGTACCGAAACTGCTCGACTTCGGTATCGCGAAGTTACTCAATCCCCTGATTGCCGGCGACATCACGCACGATCCAACTGCAACGGCAATGCGTTTGATGACTCCTGAATACGCGTCGCCGGAACAAGTGCAGGGGGCGCCGACAACACCGACCACCGACGTCTATTCACTCGGCGTGTTGCTTTACGAATTGTTAACAGGTCACAGACCTTATCGTCTCGTTAATCGCGCGCCGCATGAGATCGCGCGTGTCATCTGCGAAGAGGCGCCAGCGCCGCCGAGCATCATCATCACGCGCGCCGAGGATCTCCTGCCGAGTCTTTTCACCGGCGACGAAGCGACGACGCTCAAACAGCTTTACACGACGCGCGGCGGC
>Ga0105248_10004300_pt1 | contig 15758 bp, 13 predicted proteins | sample KBSS34metaG_FD_81524 | JGI IMG/M metagenome (GOLD analysis project Ga0105248, IMG submission 81524) | Switchgrass rhizosphere microbial communities from Kellogg Biological Station, Michigan, USA - KBS S3-4 metaG | ecosystem: Host-associated > Plants > Roots > Rhizosphere > Soil | place...
ACAACCGCTTCACCGCGGCACGGCATTCTCACATCAACGTCGTTCGGACACTCGTGATTGAGACGAATGAATTAGACTAAATTTCGACGCGCAATCATCAGTTGTTCAAATCAAATGATCGGGAATCGCTAATGCGGGGCACGAGAAATTTCTGTGCCCATAGGCTTAGCCTATGTCCTCGGCCCGTGTCATTCGGGCGCACTGCTGGAATAAATCTAATCTGAAATCGACTTCGCATGATTGATACTGCATGTTGGCGCAACTCCCGACTGTCATGGTCAGTGTGTAGGCTTCGGCCAGAGGAAACGTATGCGGGCGGAAACGAGGCGAGTGAGTTTCGAAACGCGAGGCAACCCTGAGTTCGGCTTGTGGTTTGCGCACGCTTCGATTCCTGTCGTCGATGACGAGGGGACATTGTCATCGACAAGGGTTCGGCATCAGGCCGATCCTTGCGCGGGACGATATGGTTGCGAACACCGTGAGCTGTGCCGGCTGGCGCCGCGCCTGGCTCACGAGCTTGGATATTGGTGCACGCCGGTCGCGGCGCAGCCGATTACTGCATTCCGACATTCTGTGGGTGGCTTGCCGAGGCGCGTTCCGGGCACCGGGGCGGTAGGGGCATTGGGGAAAGCGGCGAATGACGACTGGGAATATGGGTCTCGATACTTTTCCGAAGCTGCTTCTGCATCACTCCAGAGAACGGGGTGAACGTCCGGCGATCCGCGAAAAGCGCCGTGGCATCTGGCGCACCGTAACCTGGCGCGAATTGGCGGAAGAGGCGGGCGCGCTTGCAGCGGCAGCGTCGGCGCGCGGCCTGCAACGCGGCGCGCATGTCGCGTTGCTGGGCGATAACCGGCCGCGCCTGTATGCGGCCATGTGCGCGGCGCACGGGCTCGGCGCCATCGTGGTGCCGCTCTATCAGGATGCGACGGCGGACGAGATCGCGTTGGCGATCCAGACTGCAAACGTCACTCACGTCTTTGCCGAAAATCAGGAGCAGGTCGACAAGCTGCTCGAAATATTACCACGCTGTCCGACGGTTCGATGCATCGTCTACGACAAGGACCGCGGCATGCGCCACTACAGGCAGCAGGAGCTCGTCAGCTACGCCTCCCTGCTGCAGGAAGGCCGGAAACTTGCCGCCGAAAAGCGAGACTTCCTGCAGGCCGAGGCTGCGCGCGGCGCCGGCCAGGACTCCGCATTCGTGTTCTTTACATCGGGCACGACCGGCCCCGCCAAGGGCGTCGTGCTCACCCATGCCTCGCTGATCGATCGCGCGCGCGTGGCCGCGGCGACGGAGAGTCTGAAGGACACCGACGTGGCCATGGCCTACTTGCCGCCGGGCTGGATCGGCCAGAATCTGTTCAGTTACGTCCAGCCCATGGTCGTTGGCTATTGCGTTTGCTGTCCCGAATCGTCCGAGACCATGCTCGCCGATATGCGGGAGATGGGGCCGACCTATTTCCTGGCGACGCCTCGGGTGCTGGAAGCGCTGCTCACCCAGGTCTCGATGCGCATGGAGGACACCGGCGGGTTCAATCAACGCCTGTACCGGGCCGGCATGGCCGTGGCCCAGCGCATCGATGCGGGCAAGGCGGTCTCCTTTAGCGACCGCCTGACCGCGGCGGCGTGCAACCTGCTGATTTACGGCCCGCTGCGCGACGTCCTTGGGATGAGCAATGTGCGCGTGGCCTTCACCGCCGGCGACGCTGCCGCTCCCGCTCTGGTGACATTCTTCCGCGCGCTCGGCATCAACCTGAAGCAGCTCTATGGCTCGACCGAGACCGGCTTCTTCGTCGCCATGCAGCGCGACGGGCAGGTCAAGCCGGATACGGTGGGGCCGGTGGCCGACGGCGTCGAACTGAAGTTCACCGAGCAGCGTGAAATCCTGGTGCGCTCACCCGGGATGTTCAAGGAGTATCACCGCGACCCGGAAACCACCGCACAGGCGAAGAATGGCGACGGCTGGTTCCACACCGGCGACGCCGGTTATCTCGGCGATGACGGGCACCTGCGGATCATCGACCGCATCAAGTATGTCGGCGCCCTGAGCGACGGCACACCCCATTCACCCAAGCTGCTCGAGAACAAGCTCAAGTTCATTCCCTACATCAAGGAGGCCGTCGCTTTCGGCGATGGCCGGGACATGGTCTGCGTACTCATCGACATCGACATGGCCGCGGTCGGCAGATGGGCCGACAAGCGCAGCATCTCCTATACCGGTCACGCCGATCTCGCGTCGCAGGACGAGGTGTACGAGCTGATCGCCGACGGCATCGCCAAGGTCAACGTCGATCTGGCGCAGGAGCCGGCGCTGGCGAAATCGCAGATCCATCGCTTTGTCATCCTGCAGGGTGAACTCAGTGCCGATGACGGCGTCTGACGCGCACGGGCAAGCTGCGCCGCGGCGTGATCGCCGAGCGTTATCGGGCGCTCGTGGACGCCATGTATGGCGGGACCAAGGAAGTGCGCGTCGAGGGCGAGGGCGGCCATGCAGACATCAAGATCCGCGACGCCAAGATCGTTGGGCGTGGGCAAATCAGGAGCGCAGCTTGAACATTTCGGCCATTCTGCAATCGTCGCAACGGGCCTTTCCGGTCGGCGCGCCGATCCTTGAGCTCGACTCGATTTCGCTGCGGTTCGGCGGCGTCAAGGCACTGACCGACATCAGCTTCAATGTGCTGGAGCACGAAGTGCGGGCGATCATCGGCCCGAACGGCGCCGGCAAGAGCTCGATGCTCAACGTCATCAATGGCGTCTACGTCCCCCAGGAAGGCAGCATCAGCCTTCGAGGCGAGCGCCTGGCGGGCATGAAGCCGACCGACGCCGCCAAGCTCGGCATCGCCCGCACCTTCCAGAACATCGCCTTGTTCAAGGGCATGTCGGTGCTGGACAACATCATGGCGGGCCGGAACTTGCGCATGCACGCGACCTTTCTCGAGGTCGCGCTGCAACTGCCCCGCGCCCGGCGGGAGGAAGCCGAGAGCCGCGAGGCGGTCGAGGAAATCATCGAGTTTCTCGAGATCGAGCACATCCGCAAGACACCCGTGTCGCGTTTGCCCTACGGACTGCAGAAGCGCGTCGAGCTCGGTCGCGCGCTCGCCGCGGAGCCGAAGATCCTGCTGCTCGACGAGCCAATGGCCGGCATGAACATCGAGGAGAAGCAGGACATGTGCCGCTTCATTCTCGACGTCAACGATCACTACGGCACGACAATCGTGCTGATCGAGCACGACATGGGCGTGGTGATGGACATCTCCGATCGCGTCGTCGTGCTCGATTACGGCAAGAAGATCGGCGACGGCACACCCGAAGAGGTGCGGTCGGACCAGAACGTCATCGACGCCTATCTCGGCGTCCCACACTGAGGACAGGCAATGCCGGACTTTTGGTTTTTCCTCGAGGTTTTGGTCGGTGGCCTGCTTTCAGGAACGATGTACGCACTGGTCGCACTCGGCTTCGTGCTCATCTACAAGGCCTCGTCGGTGTTCAACTTCGCGCAAGGCGCGATGGTGTTCTTTGCTGTCCTGTCGTTTGTCGGATTCATGGAGCTCGGGCTGCCGTTCTGGGCGGCGCTGCCCGTCACCGTTGGCCTGATGATCCTTGTCGGCATGGGCACTGAACGCTTCGTTCTGCGTCCGCTGGTGAACCAGAGCGAGGACACGCTGCTGATGGCCACGATCGGTCTCGCCTTCGTCATCGAAGGCGTGGCGCAATTGGCCTGGGGCGTCGACGTGCGGCGCCTGGATCTCGGCATCCGCGACGAGCCGATCAACTGGGTGATGGACACGACGGGCATGCTCGTCAGCCAGCTCGACGTCACCGCGGCGGTGGTCGCCGGACTCATGGTGGCGGCGCTGGCGCTATTGTTCTCGCACACCAAGGTCGGGCGCGGGTTGCGTGCAGTCGCGGACGACCATGCCGCAGCGCTGTCGATCGGCATTCCCCTGAAGCACATCTGGATGCTGGTATGGGCCACGGCGGGCGTCGTTGCGCTCGTTGCGGGCATGCTGTGGGGCGCCCGCAGCGGCGTTCAGTTCGCGCTGGTGTGGGTCGCGCTCAAGGCATTGCCGGTGCTGATCATCGGCGGCTTCACCTCGGTGCCGGGCGTCATCCTCGCCGGCCTGATCGTGGGCGCGGTCGAAAAGCTTGGTGAGGTCTTCATCGGCCCGTTCTTCGGCGGCGGCATCGAAGGGTGGGCCCCCTACATGCTCGCTGTTCTCTTCCTGCTGATCAGGCCGGAAGGCCTGTTCGGCGAAAAGATCATCCGCCGCGTCTGACGTCCGGCAAGCCCTGGGGATTCCGTTTATGCTCTACCGAGAAGCCGGACAGTTCCGCACCAGCTACGCGCAAGACTCGCAGATCTTTCCGCTGCGTCAGGATCGTATCGGCATCGCGATCATGCTGATCGCGGCGGTGATGCTCCCGTTCGTCGCCAACAGCTACTGGCTGAGCGCGATCCTTATTCCATGGCTCGTGCTTTCCCTGGTGGCGCTCGGGCAAAATATCCTGATGGGCTACGCCGGCCAACTATCGCTTGGATCGGCCGGCTTCATGGCCGTCGGAGCGTTCGCCTGTTACAATTTGATCCTGCGGATTGACGGCATTCCGTTTGTGGTGGCCGTTGCGCTTTCCGGCGTCTGCGCGGCTCTCGTCGGCATCGTGTTCGGGCTTCCCAGCCTGCGTATCCGTGGACTGTATCTGGCGGTTGCGACGCTCGCATCGCAGTTCTTCATCGTCTGGGCGCTGGACAAGTTTGGCTGGTTCAAGAATTACGACCCGGCTGGCGTGATCACCGCGCAGCCCATCGTGATGTTCGGCCACAACTTTGCAACCCCTCGCGAGAAGTACTGGGTGGTGCTGACGATCGTCGCAGTCCTGGCGCTGCTGGCCAAGAACATGGCGCGCAGCAGCATCGGGCGCGGCTGGATGGCGGTGCGTGACATGGACGTCGCGGCCGAAGTGATGGGCTTTTCACTGCTGCGCACCAAACTGCAGGCCTTTGCGATCAGCTCGTTCTATTGCGGCGTCGGCGGTGCACTGTTCGCGTTCGCCTACCTGCAGACAGTGGAGCCGTCGGCCTTCGGTATCGATCTGTCGTTCCGAATTCTCTTCATGGTCATCATCGGCGGCCTCGGCACCATCATGGGCTCGTTCCTGGGCGCGGGCTTTATCCTGCTGATGCCGATCTTTCTCAACATCTTCTTCCATACCGTTTTCGGCAAATCCGTCGACGCCACCATCACGTCGGCGCTCGAGCAGGTCATTTTCGGTGTGATGATCATCATGTTCCTGATCTTCGAACCACTCGGGCTGGCGCGGCTCTGGCAACTGACAAAGGAGAGACTGCGGCTATGGCCTTTCAAGCACTGAGGCAAATCATCCGGAAGAAACCAGCACGTCCAATAAACGCAAAAACGGGAGAACCAGTAATGTTGACCGACAAGATGCTTCGCCGCGTAGTTCCGGCGATCTCCGCCGCCGCCACCTTGATCGCGATCGCAGCCGCATCGACCAACGCGATGGCTCAAGAGGCCCAGGAGCAGTATTTCGGGATTCCGAGCAGCCGCGTCGGACCGTACTCCGCCATGGGTACCGGCTACTACGGCGGCATCATCGACTATCTGAACTACGTCAACATGAAGGAGGGCGGCGTCAATGGCGTGAAGCTCACCTATGACGAGTGCGAGACCGAATATAACGCCGCGCGCACCGTGGAATGCTACCAGCGCCTGCTCAACAAGGGCGATCAGAAGATGGTCGTGTTCGATACGCTCGGCACGCCAGGCGCCTATGCCGTGATCGGCCGCATGGCGCAGGACCATGTCGTGCTGGCCCAGTATGGCTACGGGCGAACCGATGCCGCCGACGGACGCGTTTGGCCGTGGGTGTTCAACGCGGCGGGCCACTACTGGGGGCAGATCGCGGTCAAGATGAACTACATCGCCCAAAAGGAGGGCGGCGTCGACAAGATGAAGGGCAAGACGATCGTGCATCTGCACATCGACACGGCCTACGGCCGTGAGCCGCTTCCGGCGATGCGCCAGATCGCCAAGGACTGGGACTTCAAGCTGATCGAGATCGCAGTACCGCCACCCGGTCTGGAACAACAGTCGCAATGGCTGCAAATCCGCAAGGAGAAAGCCGACTGGGTCACGTTCTGGGGCGCCGGCTCCGGCATGAACTCAACCGCGATCACCACTGCCGCCCGTGTCGGCTTTCCGCGCGAGAAGATGTTTTATGTCACCTTCGGCGGTGCCGAGGAGGACATGATTCCGGCCGGCGACGCGGCGAAAGGCACTTATGTCGCCGCCAACGCCGCACCCGGCAAGGACTATCCGTTGATTGCCGACATCCAGAAGGTGGTCTACGGCGCCGGCAAGGGCAACATGCAGAACCCGGAGCGGGTGGGTACCGTCTACTACAATCGCGGCGTCGGCGCGGCGGCGATGTGGGTTGAAGCACTCAGGAACGCGCAGAAGATCCACAACAAGGTCGGCAAGACGGTCAACGGTGACGAGTTTCGCGACGGCTACGAGGCGCTCGACATCACCGACGAGAAGCTCAAGGAGATCGGCATTCTCGGCATGTCGGCGCCGTTCAAGATGTCCTGCGCGAAGCATGATGGTTCCGAGCGTTTCAAGGTGATGCAGTGGGACGGCAAGAAGTTCCAGATCTTGACGGACTGGGTGCCGGCGCCCGACCCGGCGTTCATTCGCAAGCTGATCGAGGACTCGGCCGCGAAGTACGCCGCCGAGAACAACATCACGCCGCGCAAGTGCTCCTGATCGACAGGGCACACGGCGGGCGCATCTCACGCGATGTCAGGGGGATGGGGCGAAACCCATCCCCCGGACGGATTTGACTTAAAGGGGACTGCCATGACTGTTTCTGTTGCATCGGCTGTTGATCGGACCGCAGCGGTTGAAGCTGCGGCGCAGCCTGTCCTGGCAGTGAAGAATATCGAGGTGGTCTACAACCACGTGATCCTCGTGCTCCGCGGCGTTTCCCTTGAAGTGCCGCAAGGCAGGATCGTCGCGCTGCTTGGCGGCAACGGCGCCGGCAAGAGTACGACGCTGAAATCGATCTCGACGCTGCTGGGTTCGGAGAGAGGCGCCGTGACCAAGGGATCGATTGAATTCCGCGGACAGCGAACCGATCAGCTCACGCCCGGCGAACTGGTCGGCATGGGCCTGGTGCAGGTGATGGAGGGCAGGCATTGCTTCGGGCATCTGACGGCCGAGGAAAACCTGATTACCGGCGCCTATGCGCGCTCCATCAGCAGGTCGCAACTGCGCGAAGAGCTTGAACGTATATACGCATACTTCCCGCGGCTGAAGGTGCGGCGCAGCAGTCTGGCGGGTTACACGTCCGGCGGCGAACAGCAGATGATTGCGATCGGCCGCGCCATGATGGCGAAGCCGAATATGCTGTTGCTCGATGAGCCGTCGATGGGTCTCGCCCCGCAGATCGTGGCCGAGATTTTCGAAATCGTTCGCGACCTCAACCAGAAGGAAGGCGTCAGCATCCTCTTGGCCGAGCAGAATACCAACGTGGCGCTGAAATACGCCGACTACGGCTACATCCTGGAAAGCGGCCGCATCATGATGGATGGTCCGGCCAAGGCGCTGGCGGAGAACAAGGACGTCAAGGAGTTCTATCTCGGAATGTCGTCGGAGGGCCGCAAGAGTTTTCGCGACATGAAGTCGTATCGCCGCCGCAAGCGCTGGGTTTGAGGTGCTTCGTTGCGCCTTTCCGCAACCGGCAGGAAAAACCCCGGCAACCTCTATCGATTGCCGGTTTCGTTTTGACGTTTGAGCGCTTTTGAACGGCCGACAACTACTATGCAACGGACGGGAGGAGGCGCTTCACCTCTTCCTGCAGGTCCGCGACCGCCTTGCGGTCGCCCGAGAGATGCCGAAGCAGGCATCGCTGGAAGAGCCCATCAAACAGCGCATAGAGCGCCCCCCGGGAGACCGCCGGCTCCCGTCCACCAAGTGAGGCAAAGCGCGACGCGATGCGCCACACCATATCTTCCAGGCTCTTGTCGATCTCGGCGACGTCGTCGCGAAAGGCCTCTTCAAACAGAGATTGCGAGCGAAGGTCGTACCAGAGGCGATGCATCTGAGCCTCGTCGCGAACCGTCTCGCCGAGCTTTTCCAGAAACCCGTTCATCAATTCGTCGCGGCTTTGCGCCGCCGACGTGATCTGGTCGTACCGCGTGACGCACTTGGCCTTGTAGTGACGAACACAGCAGCAGATCAGGTCGACCTTGTCGCTGAAGTAATAGTGCAGCACGCCGTGCGTAAACTCGGATTTCTGCGCGATCTCGCGCAGGCTGGTTCTCGCATAGCCGAGCTCAGCCAGGGTTTCCAATGCAGCCTCGGCAAGCTCGATTCGCCGGGCACTGAATTTGTCGACACGCCCCCGCTCGATCCGATCCGAGGGCCAGTTCGACCGTCCCGCCGTTTCGATTTTCCGCTTCGTTACTGCAGATTGTTTGCGCAAGCCCAACTCCGAATCGCCGGGTCATCCCGGCAGCAATAATGCCCTGAAAATCATCCTCCACCCTCGTGGTCAAGAATTACTTGACAAGTGTCTAAATTTTGGACGATCGTCAAGATATTCTTGGCCAAGCGTCAAGTTTAGGACGTCGCGGCCGGAAAAAGCTGCGAACGATTGGGGGAGAGCAGGCAGCGCACCAGCACCGCCAACATTTTCGTTTCCGGTCAGCCGAAAAGCCTTTTCTCAGCGAAAGAGGAACAACAGGCACGCCCGCAGGGCGGCAGGCATCCGTGCTCGGCAGGTGGCGGCACGTCACGACAATGAAATCACAAAAGGGAGGAGCATACGATGGGTGAAAACACTCTGGCAGGCCGCAAGGCTCTGGTCACTGGCGGCGCGCGAGGCATCGGCGCTGCGATCGCAACGGCGCTTGCGAAAGCCGGCGCTTCCGTGATGATCGGCGACATTCTTGCCGATCTCGGCAAGCAAACCGCCGGCCGCCTTGCGGAAACAGGCGCCAAAACCGGCTTCGTGGAACTGAACGTCACCGACGACGCGCAATGGGAACGGGCTGTCGCAGCCACCGTCGCCACGCTCGGTGGCTACGACATTCTGATCAACAATGCAGGCATCGAGATCACCTCACTCGTGGTCGATCTCAAGGCTGAGGACCTGCGCCGGATGTGCGACGTCAACATCGTCGGCACCGGCCTCGGCATGAAACACGCGTTTCGTGCAATGCGGCCCGGCGGAAGTGCAGGTGCCGGCGGCGCCATCGTCAATATTGCCTCTGTCGCGGCCACGATCGCATTCCCGGCCATTGCCGGATACTCCGGCACCAAATCGGCCGTCGATCGCATGACGCGAATCGCCGCAGTCGAAGCCGGCAAGCTCGGCTACGGCGTGCGGGTCAACTGTCTCTATCCCGGGCTTGTCCCCACCGACATGGGAATGCAACTGGCCAACGACATCGTTGTCGCTGGACTCGCGCCCGACGCCGGCGCCGCCGTAGCTTCGGTCGTCGAGCAGACACCGCTTGGTCGGTTAGGCGAGGTCAGCGACATGGCGGACGCCGCTGTTTTCCTTTGCTCCCATGAAGCCCGCTTCATCACGGGCGCCGGCCTGCCGGTCGACGGCGGCATGGGCACGTAAATTTACCAGATACGAAAACAGAAATTCGGGAGGATATGAACATGAGCGAGAAAAAGCCTGTGGTCGTCTATGGCGTCTCCGGCTACACGGGGCGTCTGGTTTGCGAATATCTGCGGGAATACAACATTCCCTTTATTGCCGCCGGCCGCGACGCCGCCAAAGTGAAGGCCGTTGTCGAAAAAATTCCCGGTATCGAGACCGCTGATTACGAAGTTGCCGAGGTTGAGCACACCGTCGAAGCGCTGACCAAACTGTTCAAGGGCGCGAAGGTCGTCAGCAATATGGTCGGCCCATTCATCAAGTATGGTCCGGAAGTCGTCGAAGCCTGTCTTTCGGCCGGCTGTCATTATACGGATACGACCGGCGAGCAGGATTGGGTGCTGCTGTCGCAGGAGCGCTGGGGAGAAAAATTCGCGGCAAGAGGATTGTTGCTCGCGCCCAACATCGCACAGATGTACACAACGGGCGAAATCGCAGCGAACATATGCCTCGAAACGCCTGGCCTCGATACGCTCGACATTTTGGTGCTGTGGAAGGGGTTCCCGACCTATGCTTCGACGCAGACGATTTTTACCATCCTCAAGGCGAACTGGTACTACCTCGTCCAGAACAAATTTGTCGAATGGGACGTGACCGCCAATTTCGAGGTCAACGTTCCCGGCCAGCACGAGGGCGCCATCGCCGTGCCGTGGGGCGGCACTGCGCATCCGGTCTGGTTCAAGAACGATCCGCGGGTGTCGAATTGCAGGGTGCTCGGCGGCGTCATGCAGCGCGACGTCATGTTGGGCGTGGTTCAAACCCAGCAGATGGTGAAAGAGAAAATCAAGCCGCTTCCGCCCGACCAACAGGAGAAGGCGCTGGCCGACATCGCGGCAACGGTGCAAGCAACCATGCCGCCGCGAGAAAACCCGCGCATCAATACCTCGATCGACTCCGTCTATGCATCGGGACCCCTCGGTCGCGCCCATTGCGTGATCCACGGCAATTGCAACTACAAGCAGACCGGAATGCTGCAGGCCTACGTTGCCTTCTCGCTGCTGCAGACGGCTCCCAGGAAGGTTGGCTTTGCCTCCGCCTGTCAAGCGTTCGGGCATCGGGAGTTGCTGGGCCAGTTGCGAAGCTTCGGACTGGTGATGAACCCAATTCTGACCGTTCACAATTGACGCAACCGGGTGGCGCGCACGACCTCGCCACCCGCCTTCTTTACGGGAGGTGGCTCATGCGGCTTGTCGACTATCTGGATAAGGGCGCCTCGCTTGGTGCTGATGCGCCATGCCTGAGCATGGACGGAAAAGACCTGAGCTATGGCGACGTGCAGCGCCTTAGCTATCGGATCGCACGCGGCCTAGCCAATTCCGGCGTTGCCGCCGGAGAGAAAGTCGCGATCCTGTCCGGCAACGATCCGGTCGCCTTTGCTTGCGTATTCGGCATTTCGCGCGCCGGAGCCGTCTGGTGTCCGATCAATCCGCGCAACGAGGCGGCGGAAAATCAGTTCATCCTGGACGCGTTCGACTGCAGCCTGTTGCTGTTTGGCAGCAGCTTCGCGCAGATGGTCGACAAGTTCAGACCGAACCTGCCGAAGCTGCGCAAGCTCGTGTGTCTCGACGCTGAATTCCCGTATGCGTCGTCGTTCGAGCACTGGCTTGCCGATATCGATGGCCAGCCCTTTCAGCGTGATCCCGTAGACGATCTGGCGCTCATACCCGGTACCGGCGGAACGACTGGAAAACCCAAGGGCGTGATGCTTTCAGGTCGCAACATCGAAACGATGACCGCGCTGACGCTGATGGGCTATCCGTTCAAGGGGCGTCCGAGCTACCTTGCGCTCGCGCCGCTGACGCACGCCGCGGGCGTGCTGTGTTTTCCGATCATGACGCTCGGAGGCCGGGTGGTGATCATGCATCATCCGGACATCGGGGAATTCCTCGATCTGATCGCACGCTACCGGATCACGCACACATTCCTTCCGCCAACCGTCATTTACATGCTGCTGGATCATCCGAAGCTCGAAAGCGCCGATCTCGGCTCGCTGCAATGCTTTTGGTACGGCGCGGCCCCGATTTCGGTGGCGCGGCTGACCGAGGCGCTGGAAAAAATCGGCCCGATGGCACAGCTCTTTGGACAGACTGAAGCGCCGATGATGATATCGATGATGCCGCCCGAGGACCATTACAATGCCGACGGTTCGATCGCGACTGGACGTCTGTCGTCGGCGGGCCGTGTCGGACCGCTGGTTCGGGTCGGCAGTGGATGGCGACGGCAATCTGATGCCGGTCGGAGAGCGCGGCGAAATCGTAGTTCGTGGATCGTTGGTCATGGACGGATACTATAAGAACGCCGAAGCAACGGCGGAGGCCTCCATGCACGGCTGGCATCATACAGGTGATATCGGATACCTGGACGCGGACAATTTTCTTTACATCGTCGACCGCGCAAAGGACATGATCATTACTGGCGGCTTCAACGTCTATTCCGTCGAAGTCGAGAACGCCCTTCAGGCTCACGAATCCATTCAGGACTGTGCCGTCATCGGTTTGCCAGACGAGAAGTGGGGCGAACGCGTTGTCGCTGTGGTGCAGCCGAGAGCAGGACGCACCGTCGACATCGCCGCGGTATCGAGCTTCGTGAAGCAGCGGGTCGGGAGCGTCAAGACGCCCAAGCAGATTGAAGTCTGGGATGACCTTCCGCGCTCCAAAGTCGGCAAGGTCCTGAAATCCGAGATTCGCGCCAGGATGCTGGCGAACGGGACACGACGATGACTCAGCAGGTATAGATAGCCAGATCGGAATTATTATCGCATGTCGGCATCGTTGGCTGCGCCTACTGCGACCTGGACATGAAAGCGCCCGGTTTCCGCAAAAGGGGACGACGAAGCCAGCTCAGTCCCGTTCGGGACCGACGGTTACGACCATAACGCCGTCGATCTTGATCAGGAACGTCATGGTCGGCTGGTCGGATGCCGGAGCCCGTTCGACCGCACGGCGGAACGCCGCGACCTCCTCGTGTGCGGCCAGCCGCAGGCTGAGTGTTGAATTGGGGCCGCACACCGGGGCGCCGTCCGATGTGAGCGTGGTCAGATCGGCCAGCAGGTCGGCGTCGCCAAAAATTTCCTGCGCGGCGGCAAGGCCGTCTGCTTCAAAAGCGAGCGTCGGCCTCCGGTCGACATCGAGGACAAAAACCTGAAGCGAGCCGGATCCGTCCGGTCGCTGCGGTGGTTCGTGGGCTGACACGCCAGACAACTCCTCGATCACTCAAGTGGCAAGCCGCGCCGACAGATCAGGATTTGCTCAAGGTCGGAAATTGTCAAATCCACAATCGTTGCGTCATGAATGCCGGGTTACTCCGGCTGAGCCGCTGTCGCCGGGTCGGCGGCGCCGGCGGACCGGTTGGAAACCGCTTCGACATATCCTAAAATTTTGTGCGAAACAACGAGGCCGGTTCGTGCGTTGCATTTTCCGCAAGCCCTCCAGATAGCCGTCGGGCGGCGCCTTCCTGCGATATCCAGATTGCGACCATCCGAATTGTTCCCGGTCCCTGCATTGTTGCGCCGTCAGTGCATTCGAAATAGCATCGATGGCGAATAGGCGTGGGCAGGGCGGTAGAAATGACATACGAGGCCCTTCATTGCAGCTTTCTGCCGTCGATCACTCGGTAGCGAATACGGAACCCGCGCACTGGAAAACGCGCCTTCGCTGCCCTCGCTGTTCGTCGGCGCTGCGGAACGCGTGGTCACAGCCGTCCTGTTCCAACCGTGCCTGCGAATACAGCAGGGCCGGGTTTCCCGGGATCGGCGCCCAGCCGGTGCTGATTGATTTTGCGGCCAGTATTTTTGAGCGCCGAATGTACGACGCCGAGAACGGCTCGGCGCTGCAACGGGACGTCAGCCGCCGTTCCATGGGGTCGCGGCTGCATCGCCTGACCTTCGGGGGCAACCCGGTTGCGGTCTCCAACAGCACGAAATTCATCGATCTGTTGAAGCGGGAATCGCGGCGGCCGGTCGTTCTGGTGGTCGGTGGCGGCACAATCGGTTCGGGCGCCGACGAACTCTACCGGGACGATTCCATCGAACTCGTCGGCACCGACGTCTATGCCTCGCCGCACACCGTGCTGGTGGCGGACGCCCACAAATTACCGTTTGAAGACGGCGTGTTCGATGGTGTCTGGGTGCAGGCGGTGCTGGAACACGTGCTGGAGCCCGCAACCGTCGTTGCCGAGCTGCATCGCGTGCTGCGGCTGGACGGCCTGGTCTATGCGGAGACGCCGTTCATGCAGCAGGTGCATGAGCAGGCCTATGACTTCTCGCGTTTCACGCAAAGCGGCCACCGCTGGCTGTTCAGGCGGTTTTCCGAAATCAGCGCCGGGCCGGTCGGCGGCGCCGGCGTGGCGCTGGCCTGGTCGATCCGCTATTTCTCGCGCGCCCTCGGCGCGGGCAACAAGCTGTCACGCCTGATCGCGCTGCCGTTCTTCTGGATCAGGTATCTCGATGCGTTCGGCCGCGGTCGGGCCGCGGCCGACGCCGCCAGTGGCTTCTTCTTTCTCGGCCGCAGGGCCGAGCACGCAATGGATCCGCACGCCATGCCGGAATACTACAACCGGCAAAGGTGAAGTTTTGAGAAGGCGCGCAGGCCCCTACGAAAGCCCCTTGATCTTCTTGCACGGCGTCGAGGCGGTCGACGACATCCGTGCGACGTCGGTCACGGAGCGGATGGAAAGCTTTTCCTTGCGGGAAATGAAGCGCAGCACGCCACGAGGATAAGCGTCGCAGAATTGCGCCAGCGTGCCGGCCGTCGCCGCCACGCTGTCCTGCTTGGGGACCACGGCGATGCCGCCATCCCTCAGGATGTACGCGTCCTTCACGTTGGGCATGGTTGTTGTCGCGATGCAGATCTTGAACAGGTCGTTATAGGCCTGCGGCGTCAGGGCCAGGTCTCCCCCGGGAGTGCCCAGGAGATACTCGCGGCTCTTGCGGCAGTTCTCGCTATCCGCCTGCGCCGCACCGGTCGCGAGCGCAAGCAGCATCGCGGTCGCGACCAACAGCTTCATGCGCTTATTCCGATCACGCCGTTCGCCGGTGCCCGCTTGCCGGCATAGGCCAGGCCGTAGGTTGTCGCCGCGCAGCGCTCCCATGAAAGGGCGCGGGCATGGGCGGACGCGCCTGCCGCGAGGATGGCGCGCAGGCCTCGATCCGCGGCCAGCTCCGCGATCGCCCGCGATATGGTCTCCACCGACGGCGGCACGAGAATTCCGGTCTCGTCGGCGAGCACCGCGTCAGGCACCCCGCCGACCTCCGTCGCAACGCTCGGCAGGCCGGCGGCGCCGGCCTCGAGATAGACCAGTCCAAATCCCTCCACCCGGCCGGTGGTGTCGGGCAGTCCCGTCAGGCAGAACAAATCCGAGGCCGCGTAGAGATCGCGGATGGTCTCGTTCGGCTGCGGGCCGAGAAAGCGAATGTCGCACGCTGCCTGACCGGCTGCCCGTCGCAGTTCGCCGACATAATCGGCTTCGCCGTCCGGGCCGATCACGAGCCATGTGATGCGCTGGCGCAGATTGTCCGGAAGCTGTGACAGTGCGGCGAGCGTCAGATGATGCCCCTTGCGGCGTGTGATCCGCGCGACCGTGATCATCACCAGCCGGTCTTCTGCCAGCCGATAGGCCAGCCGAACCTCCCGGCGTTTCCTTGGCGCACCGAACCAGAATTCCGATACGCCGAGATTGATCGCGCTGATCCTGCGCGGGTCGACGGCGAACCGCTCACGGAATAGCGTCTCGGTGAAGCGGCTGTTGGCGACCACCTCCGTTCGCGGCCCGAACACGCCGGTGCCGCGGATCGCTATTCGTTTCAGCCGCGTCTGTGTCTCGTTGATCTCGGTGCCATGCACCGTCATCAATACCCGCGCCGGCGTTCGCCATCTCGAAAGCGCGAGCGGAATGAAGAACGGCCAATCCGCGGCATGGACCACATCGTATCGATCGCTGCGGACGCCGCGGCGCGCCAGCATGATCTTGCGCGGCATGTCGCGCGTGGAATGGAGACCGCCGCGAAACCGGACGATCTCGAAGGGCAGGCAGCGGTCGTCGTCTTCCGTCTGCCGCGCGTAATC
>Ga0105248_10004302_pt1 | contig 15754 bp, 13 predicted proteins | sample KBSS34metaG_FD_81524 | JGI IMG/M metagenome (GOLD analysis project Ga0105248, IMG submission 81524) | Switchgrass rhizosphere microbial communities from Kellogg Biological Station, Michigan, USA - KBS S3-4 metaG | ecosystem: Host-associated > Plants > Roots > Rhizosphere > Soil | place...
CCGCCCGCGCCCCACGGCGCCCGGTGCCGATCGGGGCGCTCTCGTCGATCCAGGCCCCTGCGCTGTCGCCGTAAACGCCGGTCGACGACAGATAGCCGATCCATCGGGCGGGCGCGGCCATCAGCGCCGCGGCGTGACGCAGCAGCACGGGATCGTCCAGCCCCTCCGGCGGCACGGACGACAAAATATGGCTGGCCTGGGCAATTTTCGTGGCGACGCCCCGGCGATCGTCGATCTGCGCGCGGCCGATCGTGTCGACCTGCCATCCGCGACCGCGCACGGCGTTGGCGATGCGGGTTGCGGTATAGCCGGGGCCGAAGATGAGCAGCGACGATGTCATCACCCTGCTCTATCGGCCTTGCCCGTGTCCGGCCATTGTTTCCTGCCGTCCACCCGACTAGATCAATAGCCATGCTCGATATTCAGGCCGCCGCCGCCAATCCGCCCGTCATCCGCCGCGAAGATTATCGGCCGCCCGACTGGCTGGTGCCGGACATCCGGCTCGATTTCACGCTCGATCCTGCCGCGACACGGGTCAAGGCGCGTCTGAACGTGACGCGCGGGGCGATCGACGGACAGCCGCTGCGATTGAACGGTGACGGACTGACGCCGATCGCGGTGCGGATCGATGGCGAAGACCGGCCCCGCGCGTGGCGGATGGAAGGAACCGATCTGGTCGTCGAGCTGCCCGGCGACGTCCACGTCGTCGAGACCGAGGTGGAAATCGCCCCGCAGGCCAATAGCCAGTTGATGGGTCTTTACGCCTCGGGCGGCATGCTCTGCACCCAATGCGAGCCCGAAGGGTTTCGCCGGATCACCTTTTTCCCGGACCGGCCCGACATTTTGAGCCGCTACACCGTCCATATGGAGGCGGACAAGGCGGCATTTCCGGTGCTGCTGTCCAACGGCGATCTGATCGACAGCGGCGATCTGGCGGGCGGGCGGCATTTCGCCACCTGGGTCGATCCCTTCCTGAAGCCGACCTATCTGTTCGCACTCGTCGCCGCGAACCTCGCGGCCAATGTCGACAGCTTCACGACGATGAGCGGCCGTGCGGTCAAGCTGGCGATCTGGGTCGCCACCGCCGATCTGCCCAAGACCGGCCATGCGATGGAGGCGCTGAAGGCGTCGATGGCGTGGGACGAGCAGGTCTATGGTCGCGAATATGATCTGGGCGAATTCAATATCGTCGCGGTCGCCGATTTCAATTTCGGCGCGATGGAGAATAAGAGCCTCAACATCTTCAACTCGCGCTACATCCTGGCCGATCCGGATACCGCCACCGACGCCGATTTCGATGCCATCGCAGGCGTCGTCGCGCATGAATATTTCCACAACTGGTCGGGCAACCGCGTCACCTGCCGCGACTGGTTCCAGCTATCGCTGAAGGAAGGCTTCACCGTCTTTCGCGACCAGTGCTTTTCCGCCGATCAGGGGTCGGCCGCGGTTAAGCGGATCGAGGATGTGCGCCTTCTGCGCGCCGCCCAGTTCCCGGAAGATTCCGGGCCGCTCGCGCATCCGATCCGGCCGGAAAGCTACATCGAGATATCGAACTTCTATACCGCCACCATCTACAACAAGGGCGCGGAGGTGATCCGCATGCTCCATACGTTGCTGGGGCCTCAGCGATTCCGCGCGGGCAGCGATCTCTATTTCGATCGCCATGACGGCACGGCGGCGACCTGCGAGGATTTCGTCGCGGCGATGGAAGACGCCAGCGGGGAGGACCTGACGCAATTCCGCCTCTGGTATCGGCAGGCCGGTACGCCGCGCGTTCGCGCGAAGCTAACGCATCTGCCCGACGGCGGCCGCGCGCTTTTGTCGCTTGAGCAGGTCGTGCCGCCGACGCCGGGTCAGCCCGCCAAGCAACCCATGCCGATTCCGTTGAAGATCGCCTTGTTCGGCGAAACCAGCGGCACGCTGCTGGCGCCGGAGCGTCTGGTGGTGGTGTCCGACGACCGTCACGAGGTCCTGTTCGAAGGGATGAACGAGCGACCGGTCCTGTCGATCAACCGCAGCTTCTCCGCCCCCGTGATCATCGAAACCGACCGATCGGCTGCCGATCTCGCCTTCCTGTCGGCGCATGATGACGATCCGTTCGCGCGGTACGAAGCGATGCAGCAATTGATGGTCGATACGATGGTGACAGCGGTTGCGACCGGCAAGGCCGATCATGAACCAGTGATCGCGGCGGTGCGCGAAACGCTGACCGACCCCGACCTGGATGCCGCCTTTATCGGCGAAGCCGTGTTGCTGCCGTCCGAAGCCTTTCTGGGCGATCAGATGCTGGTGGTCGATCCGCAGGCGATCCATGCGGCGCGCGAGGCGCTGCGCCGCGATCTGGGCCAGCGGCTCGAGCCGCTGTGGCGCGACGCCTATGACCGCAGCCGGGCAAACCAGTTCGAACATAGCCCGGCGGCCAAGGGCGCCCGCCGCCTTCGCACGATAGCGCTCGGCTTCCTGATGGCCAGCGGCGCGGCCGATGCCCCTGCCATCGCCAAGGCGCAATATGACAGCGCCGACAATATGACCGATCGGCAGGGCGCATTGGGCGCGTTGGCGAACAGCGACACCCCGGAGCGCGACGCCGCGATCGCCGCCTTTTACGAGCGCTATCGCGACAATGGGCTTGTGATCGACAAATGGTTTACGGCGCAGGCATTGTCATCGCGCGCCGACACGATGGACCGCGTGGAAGAGCTCGCGCGGCATCCGGATTTCACCCTGTCCAATCCCAACCGGCTGCGATCACTGGTTGGCGCCCTGTCGGCGAACCAGATCATCTTCCACGACGCGGCTGGTCGGGGCTATCGTTTTCTCGCCGACATGATCCTGAAGATCGACGCGATCAATCCGCAGACCGCCGCCAAGCTCGTGCCGCCGCTCGGCCGCTGGCGGCGTTTCGGCGAAGAGCGTGCGGCGCTGATGAAGGCGGCACTGGAGCGGATCATGGCCACCCCGAATCTGTCCAAGGACGTATTCGAACAGGTGTCGAAAAGCCTGGGCTGACGTGCCGCGCCGGAGATACCGGAATTGCCGATCCGCCGGCTTTCGCTTATGCTGGCGACGGAGAGCGCCGCATGGGGAAACACCGCAAGCTATTGCATCGCCGGCATCGCAAACTGATCAGACACTATGCGCTGATAGCCGCCGTGATGATCTCGGTTGCCGTGATCGTGGCCTTCACCGTCAGCCGCTGATCCATGCGGCGACGTCCGTCGCGACGATGTTGCTGGCGCGGTTAAGCGCCGCACCGACGCTGTCGGGCTGTTCCGATGCGGTCGGCACGACTGCCTCGAAGCGCCGGGTGCGGATCAGGTCCGATCCCGATTTCGCCAAGGTCGCGTCATAGACCACGACCACCTTATTCTGGCCGCCGACCAGCTGAAAGGCGGACAAGGTGCCGCCGAGGCGCGTATCGGGGGTTATGCTCGCATTGCGGACATCGGGGACAAATCGTCCTGTTTTGGCCTCGATCGTCTCGGCCAGAACGTTGCGGAACAGATTGGGGGGGACATCCGCCCACAAGGCCTTGGGCAGGTAGGCGACCGCGTTATCCGCCGTCACCACCGCGATATGCTGATTGCGCAGCGCCGCCGCCGTAACCGGCACGGCAACGCTCACGGCATTCCTGTCCTGCGCCGTCATATTCTGACCGGCCGGGCGCTGGGCGTCGGCGGACAGGCTCAGGAAATGCGTCGGCGGCTTTTCGCCGAAGCTGATACAGCCTGCCAACGGCAGGGTCAGTGAGAGGATGGTCAGGGCGCGGGAAAGGCGGGTCATGGCGGGTCTCAATTCTTGGGCTTGTAAACGGGGACCTTGCCCCCGCCGAGGACGGCGCCGGCGCCGCCGCGATTCAGCTTGGCGGAAATGGCGCTGAGCGAGTCCGACATCTCGCCGAGATTGCGAACCAGCTGGTTGATTTCCGGTACGGTCTGCGTCGACAAGGTCTTCAGACCCGGGCGGGCGTCGGTGATCGCCGCATCGAGCGATTCCATCGTATGCCGCGCCGACTCCGTGGCTCTGTTGAGATTGGCCATGGCCGGCTTCACGTCATTCGCCACGACGTTGTTGGTGCTCTGCGCCAGCGTGCCGATCTGCTGTGCGGCATCGCCGACCTGCGCGACCGCGACCTTTGTCTCGGCAAGCGCCGCGGCAATGTCGGTTCCGCGATTGGCCAGCGCGCCGGTCAGGGTATCGACATGGGCAAGGATGCCGCTGATCGACTTCTGGTTCTTTTCATTGAGCAGGTCGTTGAGATGCTCGGTAAGTGTCGAAATTCGCTCCAGCAATTCCGGTGCCGAACTCAGCAACTCGCCGAGGGCGCCGGGCTTGGTGGGAATGACGGGGACCCCGTCGGGGCCGGGATCGGTGATGGGCGGCGCCCCGCGAATCGCGCCGACCAGGTTGATCTGGCTGACGCCCGTGAAGCCGACGCCGGCGATGGTGGCCGTCGTGCCCTGCAGGACCGGGGTATTTTGATCCACGGTAATGCGGACGCGAACGAATTCAGGACTGTTGGGCTGAAGCTGGATCTTTTCGATCTTGCCGACCGGCACGCCCGAAAAGGTAACCGCCGATCCTTTGGCAAGGCCATCGACCGACGTCTTGAAGAAGATGTCGTAGCGCTTTTCAGACGTGCTGGTGAAGCCTGCCAGCCAGACGATGAAGACCAGCAGCGCGATCAGCAGGCCGAGCACGACGCCGCCCACGAGCACATGATTGGACCGGGTTTCCATCAGTTCCTCATGCCTCGTTCCTAGTAGCGGCATCGGCCGCGGCGCGGCCACGCGGGCCCTTGAAATATTCCTCGATCCACGGATGGTCCAACGCCAATAGTTCCGGGATCGTTCCGACTGCAATCACATGCTTGTCCGCGAGCACCGCCACGCGATCGCAAATGGCATAAAGCGTGTCCAGATCATGCGTGATCAGGAAGACGGTGAGCCCCAGCGTGCGGCGCAGCGACGCGATCAGTTCGTCAAAAGCGGCGGCGCTGATCGGATCGAGGCCGGCCGTCGGCTCATCGAGGAACAGCAATTGCGGATCGAGCGCCAGCGCCCGCGCCAGCCCGGCGCGCTTGCGCATGCCGCCGGACAGTTCGGACGGATATTTGGGGCCGGTTTCGGCCGCCAGCCCGGTCATCGCCACTTTGTAGGCGGCGATCTCATCGAGCAGCGTCGGCTCCAGATCGGGAAAATATTCACGGATCGGCACCTGCACATTTTCGGCGACGGTGAGGGTGGAAAACAGCGCCCCGCCCTGGAACAGCACGCCCCACCTTTTTCGGACCCTCTGGGCATCATGTTCGTCGCGGCCGATCATCGGTTCGCCGAAAACTTCGACGATGCCCTCGTCCGGCACCTGAAGGCCGATGATCGATCGCATCAGCACCGACTTGCCGGTGCCGGATCCGCCGACCACGCCCAATATCTCGCCCCGGCTGACGTCCAGATCGATGCCGTCATGCACGACCTGTTCGCCGAAGCTGTTCTTGAGCCCCGCGACATGGATGATGACGTCATCCCGCTTGTCGCGGTCATCGGGCGCGGCATCGCTGATAGGCGGCTGATCCGTCATATCCAGCCGATCGAGCTGAAGAAGACGGCAAAGACGGCGTCGAGCACGATAACGAGGAAGATCGCCTGCACCACGGATGCCGTGGTGCGCAGGCCGACTTCCTCGGCATTGCCCTTGACCTGCATGCCCTGAAAGCAGCCCGATATGGCGATGATCAGCCCGAATACCGGGGCCTTGATCAGCCCGACCCATACATCGGTGATCGGTACCACCTCGCGAGTCCGCGCGATGAAGGTGATCGGGGGAATATCGAGATCGATCCAGCAGAAGATTCCGCCGCCGATCATCGCTATCATTGCGGCATAGAAGCCGAGCAACGGCATCAGCAGCACGGTCGACATCACGCGCGGCAGCACGAGCGCCTCCATCGGCGAGACGCCGATGATGCGCATCGCATCCACTTCCTCGGCGAGCTTCATCGATCCGAGCTGCGCGGCAAAGGCGCTGCCCGAACGCCCCGCCACCATGATCGCCGTCATCAATACGCCCAGTTCGCGCAGGGTGATGCGGCCGATCAGGTTGATCGCGAACACCTCCGCGCCAAACTGCCGCAGCTGCACGGCGCCCTGCTGCGCGATGACGATGCCAATCAGGAAGCTCATCAGTCCGATGATCGCCAGCGCCTGCACGCCGACCACCTCGAACTGGCGAGCGACGGCATTGCCGCGAAACCGGCTCGGGTGGCGCAAAAGGCCGCCAAATCCTATCAGCGTCGCCCCGAAGAAATCGAGCAGGCCGTAAAGCGTCTTGCCTGCGGTGATGGTCGCGGTGCCCATCTCGTTGAGCACGCGCAGAAATGCGGGCCGTGCATCCGGCCGAATCTTCAGGGGCTTGTCCGCCGCCGCCACCTGTTCGAGCAGATGACCGACATCCTCGCTCGCGCCGTCGACCGGAATATCCGATTCCCGCACCACGCGGTGGATCAGCCAGGCGCCGACCGTGTCGATCCGCCCGACGTCCTTCAGGTCCACGCGATCGGGCTTTTCGGTGAGCGCGGTCAGCCGTTGCGGCAGGTCGCCGATCCGCGCCAGCGTCATATCGCCGGTGAAGCTGAGGATCCCGTCTTCGAATCGGTAATCGGCGGGTGCGGTCATGCCCGACAGAGTTGATGGATATGGGCTGGATCGGCAAGCATCCGAAATGAAATTCCTCCCGACCGCGAATGTTCCCTGTATAGGGCCGTTTCATGAAAGAGCTTGCGATTTACGACATGGACCGGACGATCACGCGAACCGGCACCTTCACCCCCTTCATGCTGCACGCCGCGCGCCGGCTGGCTCCCTGGCGGCTGATCCTTGCGCCAGCGGCGGCGATGGTCGCGCTCAGCTATGCAGCCGGGCTGATCGAACGGAAATCGGTCAAGGAGATCAACCAGGGGCTGATGATCGGCCACCGCGTGAGCAGGGACCGGTTCCGCGCCGTGGCCGAAAGCTATGCCGACCATATCCTGCGCTTCAATGTCCATCGCGGCGCGCTCGACGCGATCGCCGCCGACCGCGCCGCCGGCCGGCGACTGGTGATGGCGACCGCATCTTCGCGCCTCTATGTTGAAGCCATCGCTGCACGGCTGGGCTTTGACGATGTCATCGCCACCAACGGGCTGCAGGGTCTGGACGAATTTGTGAGCCCGCGCATCGACGGCGAGAATTGCTACGGCGACGCCAAGCTACGCATGATCCGCGCGTGGATGGCGGCCGCCGGGCTCGATCGCGCCAACTGCCACATCCGTTTTTATTCGGACCACGCATCCGATGCGCCCGTGCTCGAATGGGCCGACGCCCCGTTCGCCGTGAACGCATCCCGCAAGCTGCGGACGATGGCGGCCGCCAAAGGGTGGCCGATATTGGATTGGGGGATTTAGCGTTTCACGTAGAAACATATGTTGACTCATCCAAGCCATCATGTATCATCAATGTCGATACATATGGGGTGTTGGTCGTGCGTGTTCATGTTAAAAAATGGGGCAACAGTGCGTCGGTGCGCATTCCCGCTTCAATCCTTGCGGCGGCGGCTCTGCATATCGATCAGGAGGTCGAGATACGCGAGGAGGGTGGATGTGTCGTGATCGAGCCAATCGCCGCGCCATCCTATGATCTCGACGCCCTGCTCGACCGGATGGCCCCCGAGACCTTTCCCGACGAGATCGATTTCGGCGCACCCGTCGGCAAGGAAGCCTGGTGACGACCGCCTACGTCCCGGATATCGGCGATATCGTCTGGCTTCACTTCGATCCGCAAGCCGGACATGAACAGGCCGGGCATCGGCCAGCCCTCGTCCTGTCGCCGGCCCGATATAATGCTGTGCGCGGGATGATGATCTGCTGCCCGATGACATCCAGGATCAAGGGCTATCCGTTCGAGGTTTTGGAAAGCCGGGATCCGGACAGCGTCATTCTGGCCGACCAGATCGAAAGCCTCGACTGGCGCGCGCGCCGAGCCGTCAGGAAAGGGAAGGTATCGAAAGCCGCGCTTGCCGAAGTTCAGGCGAAGATCAAAGCGCTGCTGGGCCTATAGAGCAGCGCGCAAGAAATTGGGCCCGTTCTCCGCTCGACTTGTCCCGAGTAAGGATTAAAGTCCCAAGCGGCGAGGACGAAATACCGTATCGAAGGGCCCTTGATGATCCGTCGATACGCCATTTCGACAAGCTCAATGGCTTACTCAGGACGAGCGGCTCTTATCTTGGCACCAAGCTATGATCGCAGCGCGACCCGCTCAACCCTGATGGCCAGCCACATCGGCGGATGCCGAATTCGCAGCGGTGTTGTAAATGAAGCCCGCGACCGGGTAGGCCTTGTTGCCAACCTTGCCGATCGGCGCGAACCAGACCTTTACCTTGCTCCAGTCACCCTTTTCGGAGGCGTCGACCACGGTCACGTCGCGTTCCACCTTGCCGCGCGAACCATTGATGATCGACCAGTTGGCGTGGGTCACCTTGATGATGCGATCGCTGACGATCTGGCTGACGGTGGCGACATGACCCGAGCGCATCGAACCGATCGCCTTGAACACCAGCACCGAGCCGATGGCGGGCGTATCGCCGCGCAGATATTTGCCGACGGCCTGGTTCCACCAGCTCGCGGCGGCGCCGAACAGCTGAATGCCGGAGATCATGCGGGCATAGGGAGCGCACTGCAGGCCACCGGCCTGGGCTGCGGCGGGGCTGATCGCCATGCATGCAAGCAGCATGGAACCAACAATCGTGCGCAGCGTTTTCATCATGCGGTAAATTCCCACCCGATCCCGTGAACTGTGATTGGCATCACATGCGGGTGGAGGGAATACCGATAGGTTAACAGAAATGCTGCGTTGCGACGAACGGGTTTGGTCGCACGGTAGATGTCAACTTATCCACAGGCGGTAGCGTCAAACTTTGTTCAGAGCGCGACCGATTCAAACCGAATCGGCGCCCCAATCGCCTGATTTGCGAGCGCGCCGTCCCACATCACGCGATGTCCCCGGATGATGGTGCCGATCGGCTTGCCGGTCAGTTCCATGCCAGTGAAGGGCGACCAGCCGCATTTGGACGCCAGCCAGCTCTCTGCGATGGTCCAGCGCGCCTTCAGATCGACGATCGAGAAATCGGCATCATACCCCAAGGCGATTCGCCCCTTGGCGCGCAAGCCGAACACGCGCTGCGGCCCGGCGGACGTCAGTTCGATCAGATGCTGAAGCGTCAGCCGCCCTTCGGCGACATGGTTGAGCATCAGCGGCAGCAGCGTCTGGACGCCGGGCATGCCGCTCGGGCTCGCCGGATAAGCCTTCGCCTTTTCCTCTCGCAGATGCGGGGCATGATCGGAACCGAGCACATCCGGCACCCCCTGCCGCAGATATTGCCACAAGCCATCGCGATGCGCGCCGGAGCGGATCGGCGGGTTCATCTGCGCGAAGGTGCCGAGGCGCGGATAGGCGTCCTCTCCCGCCAGCGTCAGATGCTGGGGCGTCACCTCACAGGTGGCGATATCCTTGTTGCGCGAAATCAGCTCGAGTTCGGCAGGCGTGGTGATGTGAAGGATATGAATTCGCCGCCCCGCCGCGCGTGCGAGCCGCAGGATCCGCGTCGTCGCCAGCAGCGCGCTTTCATCGTCGCGCCATACCGGATGGCTCGACGGATCGCCCTCGACCCTCAGGTCCGCGCGCGCCTGCATGCGCGGCTCATCCTCGGCATGGATCGCGACGCGGCGCGTGCCCGACGCCAATACGCGCGCCAGCGGTTCGTCCTCCGCGACCAGCAGGTCGCCGGTCGATGCCCCCATGAAAATCTTCACGCCGGCGGTGCCGGGCAGTTTTTCGAGCTCGGCGAGATGCGCCGCATTGGCGGCTGTCGCCCCGACATAGAAAGCGTGGTCGCACCACATGCGATCCTTCGCCCGCGCGAGCTTGTCGGCGATAGCTTCGGCCGAATCGGTGTTCGGCTTAGTGTTCGGCATCTCGAATACGGCCGTCACCCCGCCCAGCACCGCCGCACGGCTGCCCGATTCAAGATCCTCTTTCGGCTCCAGTCCCGGCTCGCGGAAATGAACCTGGCTGTCGATGACGCCCGGCAATATATCGAGGCCAGTGCAGTCGATCGTTTCGCCGGCATCGCCATCGACGCCGATGGCGACGATCTTGCCGCCGCTAACGCCTACGCTGGTGGCGACCGGGCCACCCACTGTCCAGACGATGCCATTCTTCAGGATCAGGTCATAAGTGGGCATGGCGGCTTTCCTTTTGTCTAAGGGCTTCCTACCTTCGGTCCATGTCCAGCACCACCCTGATCGATCGCGCCGTCATCCGTTTATCGGGAGAGGGCGTCCGCGATTTCCTGCAGGGGCTGGTGACCAACGATGTTGCGGGGCCTTTGCCGGTATGGGCGGCGCTGCTGACGCCGCAAGGCAAGGCGCTGTTCGATTTCATCGTATGGGCGGACGGCGACGACCTGCTGATCGACTGCGAGGCGACACAAGCCGACGCGCTGATTCGCCGCCTGTCGCTCTACCGCCTGCGCAAACCGATCACGATCGCGCGCGATCCGGCGCTGGCCGTGCACTGGTCACTGGACGGTGGCGAAGGCGTGGCCGATCCGCGACTGCCCGCGCTGGGCCGACGCTGGATCGCTCCGGCGGACGGGGCGGCGCAAGGCTGGCGCGCGCATCGACTGGCGCTCGGCGTGGCCGAAGGCGTCGAAGAGCTCGGCTCGGACAAAAACCTGTGGCTCGAATGCAATGCCGATCTGCTGAACGGCGTCAGCTTCACCAAAGGCTGTTATGTCGGCCAGGAGAATACGGCGCGAATGAACTGGCGCAACAAGGTCAACCGCCGGCTGGTGGTGACGGCGGACGGAACGGTGGAGCGACGATCGATGGACGGGCTCGATGCAGCGCTGATCCCCGCGTGGATGCAGGCTCCGCTTTCCCCCCAAGACTGACCGTCATCCTGGCTCAGCGGACGGCTTGATACCAGATTTCAATAATCGGAACCCATCGAGCCCCTCCCCTTCAGGGGAGGGGGTTGGGGGGGCAGTGCGGCATACTCGGCGCTCGCGGAAAGGCCCCACCCCCGTCCCTTCCCCTGAAGGGGGTGGGGTGAAGAATCCTTCTCACTGAGACCTGATATCAGGCCGCCTGCGGAACGAACTTGGTCAGATCGATGCCCTCAACCGCGGCCTTATATTCCTCGGCGCTGGGCGTGCGGCCGAGGATGGTCGACAGCACGACCACCGGGGTCGAGGCCAGCAGCGACTCGCCCTTCTTGTTGTCTCCATCCTCAACGACGCGGCCCTGGAACAGGCGGGTGGAGGTGGCGAGGACGGTGTCGCCCTTCGCGGCCTTTTCCTGATTGCCCATGCACAGGTTGCAGCCCGGACGTTCGAGATAGAGAATATTCTCATATTCGGTCCGGTTGGCCGTCTTCGGCTTCACGTCGTCAAACTCGAAGCCCGCATATTTCTGCAGGATCTCCCAATCGCCCTCGACCTTGAGCTCATCGACGATATTATAGGTCGGCGGAGCAACGACCAGCGGCGCCTTGAACTCGACCTTGCCTTCGGTCTTTTCGATGTTCCTGAGCATCTGGGCGATGATCTTCATGTCGCCCTTGTGGACCATGCACGATCCGACGAAGCCCAGATCGACCTTCTTGGTACCGCCATAATAGGAAACCGGGCGGATCGTGTCATGGGTATAGCGCTTCGAAACATCGGCGTTGTTGACGTCGGGGTCGGCGATCATCGGCTCGTCGATCAGATCCAGATCGACAACGACTTCGGCGAAATATTTCGCATCGGCATCGGGATGAAGCGCCGGCTTCTCGCCCAGACGAATCTCGGCGATGCGGGTATCGGCCTTGGCGATCAGGTTCGCGAGCGTGCCCGCGGCATTGTCCATGCCCTTGTCGATCATGATCTGGATACGCGCCTTGGCGATCTCCAACGACCCGATCAGCGTCTCGTCGTCCGAAATGCAGATCGATGCCTTGGCCTTCATCTCGGCCGTCCAGTCGGTGAAGGTGAAGGCCTGGTCGGCGAGCAAGGTGCCGATATGGACTTCGATGATCCGGCCCTGGAAGACATTTTCCCCGCCGCACTGCTGCAGCATCTGCGCCTGGGTCGCATGGACGACGTCGCGGAAGTCCATGTGCGGCTGCATCCGGCCTTTGAACGTCACCTTGACCGACTGCGGGATCGGCATGGTCGCTTCACCGGTGGCCAGCGCGAGCGCCACGGTGCCCGAGTCCGCGCCGAAGGCCACGCCCTTGGACATGCGCGTGTGGCTGTCGCCGCCGATGATGATCGCCCAGTCGTCGACCGTGAGATCGTTCAGCACCTTGTGGATCACGTCCGTCATCGCATGATAGACGCCCTTGGGGTCGCGGGCGGTGACCAGGCCGAAATTGCTCATGAAGGACATGAGCTTCGGAATGTTCGCCTGCGCCTTCTTGTCCCACACCGACGCCGTATGGCAGCCGGACTGATAGGCGCCGTCGACAAGCGGCGAGATGACGGTGGCGGCCATCGCCTCCAGTTCCTGCGCGGTCATCAGGCCGGTGGTGTCCTGCGAACCGACGATGTTCACCTTGACCCGCACGTCCGAACCCGCGTGCAGCACCTTGCCGGGAGTCACGCCGACGGCGTTGCGGTTGAAGATCTTCTCGACCGCGGTCAGGCCCTGCCCCTCGACGGTGATTTCCTTGTTCGGGGCATAGACCGGCGTCGGCTCGACGCCGAGCGTGCGGGCGGCGAAGGTCTGGAGCTTCTTGCCGAAGACGATGGCATAGGAACTGCCGGCCTTCATGAATTCCATCTTCTGCGGCGTGAAGGCGGAGGCGATGTCCACCAGCTGCTTGCCATTCCCGTCACAGAGTTTCTTGTTCTTGACGTCGATCGTCAGGACGGTGCCGGTTTCGACCGAATATTCCTCCTGGAGAATCGGATTGCCGTCATTATTCATGATCGGCTTGCCATCAGGGCCGGTCTGCTTGACCCAGTTCTTCAGGTTGAGGCCGATGCCGCCGGTCACGTCGACGGTCGTCCCGAAGATCGGCGAGATGCCGTTGGTGCCGCCGACGACCGGTGCGTAGTTGACGAAGGGCACATAGGGGCTGGACGGCTTGCCGGTCCACAAAGCCACATTGTTCACGCCGGACATGCGCGACGAGCCCACGCCCATCGTGCCCTTTTCGGCGACCAGCATCACGCGCTTGTCGGGGTGTTGCGCCTTGAGCGCGACGATCGCCTGCTGCGCTTCGGGCGACATCATGCACTTGCCGTGGAGTTCGCGATCCGAGCGCGAATGCGCCTGATTGCCCGGGGACAGCAGGTCGGTCGAGATATCGCCTTCGCCGGCGACGAAGGTCACGACCTTGATCTCGTCCTCGACATCCGGAAGCTTGGTGAAGAATTCGGCGCGGGCATAGCTTTCCAGAACGTCCTTCGCGACGTCATTGCCCGCGTGAAAGGCCTCGCTCAGCCGGTGCGTATCGGCGTCATAGAGGAAGACCTGGGTCTTCAGCACCTCGCCCGCCTGCTCCGCGATCGCCGGGACAGTGCCGAGCGCGATGTCGAGCAGCACTTCGACCGAGCGCCCGCCCTTCATGTGCGACAGCAGCTCGAGGGCAAAGCTCGGTGAAATTTCGGGAACGATCGCGTCGCCCTGAACGATCTTTTTCAGGAAGGCCGCCTTCACCGCCGCCGCGCTCGTCGTGCCCGGCACCGTGTTGTAGATGAAGAACTTCAGGGCATCGGCCCGGTGCTCGTTGCCGGCATCCTCGATCAGGGCGACGATTTCGTAGAGAAGGCCGCCGTCATCGATCGGCTTGGGAGCAAGGCCCTGCGCTTCTCTGCTTTGAATTTCGGCCAGATAATCGAGATAGACGCTCATGTTTGCCCCAACACCATGAATTGACGGATCTGAACGCAGCGCCAGACACCGGCCTTTCGATCGGTCTAGGGCTGATCGATATTTCGGGTACGCCAACCTGGGTTCACTGGCAAGGCGCGGTATCCCGGCAAAAACGGCTTTTTATTATGAGCGTGGATCGGACTTCCACACAAGGCTGATCGTCCTCCCAGCGAAGGCTGGGATCCCTCCAAAACCTCCGCATGGAACGCCGATGGAGGGGCATCAGCCTTCGCACAGGTGCCGAGGAAGATAAGAGCCCGGGCCTCTCTTGCGAACCGGCCCTTTGATGACCTCTGACAAACGTTAGGCGGCGAGCTTGCGCAGCACGTACTGCAGGATGCCGCCGTTCAGGAAATATTCCAGCTCGTTCACGGTATCGATGCGACACCGGGTCTGGAACGTCTCGGTCGAACCATCGGCACGCGTCAGCGTCACCGTCACGTCCTGGCGCGGGCGGAGGCTGGCGACGCCGGTGATCGTGAACAGCTCGGTGCCGTCCAGCTTCAGCGTTGAGCGATCGACGCCATCGGCGAATTGCAGCGGCAGCACGCCCATGCCGACGAGGTTCGAGCGGTGGATACGCTCGAAGCTTTCGGTGATGACCGCGCGGACGCCGAGCAGGTTGGTGCCCTTGGCCGCCCAGTCGCGCGACGATCCCGTGCCATATTCCTTGCCGGCGACGACGACGAGCGGGGTGCCGTCTTCCTTATACTTCATCGCCGCATCATAGATCGCCATGACCTCGCCGGTCGGGATGTATTTCGTCATGCCGCCTTCGATGCCGGGGATCATCTGATTCTTGATGCGAATATTGGCGAAGGTGCCGCGCATCATGATGTCGTGATTGCCGCGGCGCGCGCCATAGCTGTTGAAGTCCGCCTTGGCGACCTGATGCTCGCTCAGGAAGCGGCCGGCGGGGCTGTCGGCCTTGATCGATCCGGCCGGGCTGATGTGATCGGTGGTGATCGAATCGGCGAAGATCGCCAGCGGGCGCGCTTCGATGATGTCGTTCACGACCGCCGGGGTCATCGACATGCCTTCGAAATAGGGCGGGTTGGCGACATAGGTCGAGCCTGCCCGCCAGCTATAGGTATCGGACCCTTCGACGTTGATCGCCTGCCAGTTCTTGTCGCCCAGAAAGACGTTGGAATAGCGCGCCGAGAACATGCCCGAATCGATGCAGGATGCGACGGTCGAGGCGACTTCGGCGGTCGTCGGCCAGATATCCTTCAGATAGACGGGCTTGCCGTCCTTGCTGGTCCCGAGCGATTCCGTGGTAATGTCTTTCGCGGTGGTCCCGAAGATCGAATAAGCGACGACCAAAGGCGGCGACGCCAGATAATTGGCGCGCACGTCCGGCGAGACGCGGCCTTCGAAGTTGCGGTTGCCCGACAGCACGGCGGACGCGACCAGATCGTTGCCGTTGATCGCCTTCGAAATCGCATCGGGCAGCGGGCCGGAATTGCCGATGCAGGTGGTGCAGCCATAGCCGACGAGGTTGAACCCCATCGCGTCCAGATCCTTGGTCAGGCCGGCCTTGTCGAGATAATCGGTGACGACCTGGCTGCCGGGCGCGAGCGAGGTCTTCACCCATGGCCTGGCCTTGAGCCCGAGCGCGTTCGCCTTGCGGGCGACGAGGCCGGCGGCGACCAGCACCGACGGATTGGATGTGTTGGTGCAGCTGGTGATCGCGGCGATCACGACGTCGCCATGGCCGAGATCGAAATCCTCGCCCTCGACGGCGAGGTTCTTGGTGACGCTGCCGGCGAGCGCGTGGGCGACGACCAGCGGCGGCGA
>Ga0105248_10004308_pt1 | contig 15745 bp, 8 predicted proteins | sample KBSS34metaG_FD_81524 | JGI IMG/M metagenome (GOLD analysis project Ga0105248, IMG submission 81524) | Switchgrass rhizosphere microbial communities from Kellogg Biological Station, Michigan, USA - KBS S3-4 metaG | ecosystem: Host-associated > Plants > Roots > Rhizosphere > Soil | place...
CCGCTGGGAGAAGGTGCTTTTCGCGCGGAAGTATCGTCAGCTCGCGGAGACCATCGAATCGGCGCGCGCGCGCCTCACCGACGCGCGCGAGCGCGAGGCGGTCGCCGCCGGGCGCGTCAGCGAGGTCGAGGCCGACCTCGGCCGCCTGCGCATCGAGCTGGTCGAGGCGGAAGCGCGGTCGACCGAGTCGCGTGAGGCCGCGCACGCTCGCGAGATCGCCATCACACGCCAGGAACAGCAGATCGCGTTCGATCGCGAGCAGGTCCAGACGCTCGACGCGCGGGCCGCGAGTGTCGCCGCCGAGGTCGAACTCCTCGACGCCCGCCGCGAACCGGCGCGACTGGCCCTGGCGTCGCGCCGCGCCGCCGCCGCCGATGCCAACATTGAGAAGGATCGCGCCGCTGCGGCGCTGGCGTCGGAGTCCGATGCGTACGACGCGGCGCGCCGCGAGCTCGAAGGCCTGGAAGCCGACGTCGAGGCGGCGCGCGGCGAAGTGTTCTCGGCGCTGAACTCGGCGACAGCGCTGCGCCACGCGCTGGAGCACGCGGCGGCCGCGCGCGACCGCGTCGGCGAGACGCTGTCGAAGCTCGATGTCGAGACCAATGATGTCGCGGTCGAATCGGCCCGGGTCGCGCTGGAGCGGAGCGCGGCGGCCGACGGCCTGCGCCGCGCCCACGAGTCGATCGAATCGGCCCGGATCGCGAAAGCCGCGAGGGAATCGGAGCTGGCCAGCGCGCGCATCGAACACGAGTGGCGGTCGCGATCGGTGCGCACCCGCGAGCACGAGCTCGCCGGCCTCGATGCGCGGCTCACGTCGCTCGAAGAGCTCGACGCCGCGCGCGCCGGCTACGGCGACGCCGCGCGGACGGTGCTCGTCCAGGCCAACGGCACGGTGAGCCAGCGCGGCGCGATCGCCGACTACCTCGAGGTCGACGCAGGATACGAGCGCGCCGTCGAAGCCTGCCTCGGCGATCTCCTGCAGCATGTCGTCGTCGAACGGGCCGAGCATGCCGCGGCCGGGTTCCAGTTGGTGCGCGAGGCGGGCGCCGGGCGCTGCGGTTTCCTGGTCACGGAGGCGATCGAGGCGCCGGCGAAGGTCGGCTTCTTCCACGGCCGCATGAGCGTCACCGGGGACGCCGGGCTGTCCGGACCAACGGGGCCAGCGGGGCCAGATGTAAATCTGGCCACGGGTCTCGCCCGATCGCTGCCCGCGGGGATGGTGGCGCTCTCGTCCGTCGTCCGCGTGAACGGGCCGTTCGCCGCGGCGATCCGCCAGGCGATCGGTGAGGCCGGTATCGCGCCGTCGTACGACGGCGCATCGACCGCCAGCCGGCTGACGACACTCCCCATTGCGACGCTGGAAGGCGACGTCTTCCGCGGGCCGCACCTCATATCGGGCGGCGGCCGGGCGGAGTCACGCGGCATCCTCGAAACCAAACGCGAGATCAAGGAGCTGCGCACTCGCATTGGGGCGGACCGCGAGGCGCTGACGCGGCTGGCGCAGGAGACGGCGGACCTCGAAGGCACGATGGCGCACGCCACCAACGCCATCGCCGCGTTGAATGCCGAGCATCATAAGCAGGACAAGGCGGTCGTCGGGCACGATGCCCAGCTGCAGCACGCGACCGACGAGGAGACGCGGCTCGCGCAGAAAGCCGAGCAGCTCGCGCGCGAGAAGCGTCAGGCGGAAGAAGAGCGCGACACCCTGGATCGGCGGCAGGAAGAAGCGCGCGCGTCGATCGGGCGCCTGGAGGCCGCGCAGCGCGAGGCCGACGAGCGGCTGACCGTCGCGCAGCGGCGCCTGTTCGAAGCGCGTGAGGCCGCGGAAGATCTCAGCCGCCGCGCGGCGGACGCCGGCGCGGCGCACGCGGCGCTCGTCGAGCGCGCGAGCGCGCTTGCGATCGAAGTCGTCCGCATGGAAGAAGCGGGCGGCGAGCTCGAGCAGCGCGCGGCGGGGCTCGCCGCCGAGCTGGACGAGACCCGGTGTCGCCTCGAGGAGCTGCGGACGGGTATCGCATCCGGTCAGATACAACTCGATGCCGACATTCTTGCCCTCGATGCGCTCCGCGAGACGGTGATGGCGACCGGCGAAGCCGTGACGGCGCTGCGCGCGCGCGCCGACGTTCTCGACGCGTCGATCAAGGACGCGCGTGGCGTGCTCGATGCGATCCGCGCGGCCGTGTCCGAGCTGGACGTCGCCCGCGCCACCGCGGAGGGGGACCTCTCACATCTCGCCTACACCTGTGAAGACGCCGTCAACGCGACGCTCGACGAAGTCGTCGTCGAGGTCGATCAGCTCGAGCGCGAGGGCCGGACGACGCCCGACGCGTCGGTGGTGCTGGCAGAGGAACCCGACGACGACGAGGTCCGGCTAAAGCCGGACACGACCGGAACAGGAGACGACTCCGCGGGGGCCGACTTCGGTAGTGTCCGCCTTGAGGCGGACCGTGAGGTCGCGGCGGCGACGCGGCGGAGCCTCAGCGCTGAAGAAGCGATCGCCGCCCTTCGCGGCAAGATCGAGCGGCTCGGCCCGGTGAACATGATGGCGATCGAGCAGTTCGACGAGCTCGAAACGCGTCACGTGTTCCTCACCACGCAGCGCGCCGACCTGACCGAGTCGATCGCGCAGACGAGCGAGGCCATCAAGCGCATCGACGAGACGACGCGCTCGCGCTTCGTCGAAGCGTTCACCGCGATCAACACCAATTTCCAGCAGACGTTCAGCACGCTGTTCGGGGGCGGCCGCGCCGGATTGACGCTGCTCGACGAACACGACCCGCTCGAAAGCGGGATCGAGATCATCGCCCAGCCCCCCGGCAAGCGGCTCCAGAGCGTCCAGCTCCTGTCAGGCGGCGAGAAGGCACTGACCGCCATCGCCCTGATGTTCGCCATGTTCAGGTTCAAACCGAGCCCGTTCTGCGTGCTCGACGAGATCGACGCGCCGCTCGACGACGCCAACATCGGGCGCTTCGTCGAGATGCTCCGGGGCATGCAGCAGCACACCCAGTTCATCGTCATCACCCACAGCCGGAAGACGATGGAAATCGCCGACCGCCTCTACGGGGTGACGATGGAGGAACCGGGCGTCTCGAAACTGATTTCGGTCCAGTTGAACTGACCGCCCGTCCCTGGCGTATGTTAGGGAGGAGGTCCCGATGGATGTCGCCATGTCCCGCCGTTTCGCCGTCTTCGTCCTGCCGCTGGCTGTCGCGCTGGCCGGCTGTGACGTCTCGCTGGGCAATCTGTCGGCACGCGCCACCGAGGAATGGACCCATACCTATCCGCTGACCGCCGGCGGAGAAATCAGAATCATCAACACCAACGGCCGCATCGACATCGAAGGAGTCGACGGGACGACGCTCGAAGTCAGAGCGGAGCGGATCGCCAGGGGCGCCACCGATTCGGCGGCGCGTGAGCTGCTGCCGCGGATCGTCATCAAGGAGAACGTCGCGCCCGACCGTGTCAGCCTCGAAACCGAGCGGATGAACGGCATCATGATCGGCGCCGGCTTCGAGGTCCGCTACCACGTCCGCGCGCCGAAGAATGCCCTCGTCAACGTCACGAACACGAACGGCCAGGTGAGCGTCGTCGGCATCAGCGGGAAAGTGGTCGCTCACACGACCAACGGCGGCGTCAAGGGCACGGCGCTGACCGGCGGCGTCGACGCGCGTTCTACCAACGGCGGCGTGTCGGTCGATATGGCGTCGGTCGGACCGGAACGGATCTCGCTGGAAACGACCAACGGCGGCGTCACGCTGATGCTGCCGGAGCAGGCCAAGGCGACGGTCTCGGCGTCGTGCACCAACGGCGGCATCAGCGTCGGCTCGCTCGACAACTTCGAGGTCTCCGAGAAATCGCGCCGCCATCTGGAAGGACGCCTCAACGGCGGCGGCACCGAAATCGAGCTGCAGACGACCAACGGCGGCATCCGCCTGCGGTCGCGCGACACGATCAACACGCGCACCGATACGGACACGAAGGCTGAACGCGACGATCCGAACGAGCTGAAGAAAGACCTGAAAGAACTGAAAGAGCTCAAAGCCCCCAAAGATCGCTGAGTGAACGAGGACAAGGCCACCCGCTATCACCGCCAGAAGCGCCGGGCGAGCGTCGTCTCGATCCTCTGGGGCGTGCTGCTGCTCGCCGGTCTGACCGCCACCGGATGGAGCTCGGTCCTTCGCGATACGGCTGAACGGCTGGCGCGCGGCGCCGGTCCTGTGTCCTGGAGCGCACCGTCGACCGTCCTCGTGTTCGTCGTCCTGCTGTCGATCCTCAACGAAATCGCCGGGCTGCCGCTCGCGTTCTACAGCGGCTTCATTCTCGAGCGCCAATACGATCTGTCGAAGGAAACGCCCCGCAGATGGCTGGCCGACCAGGCCAAGTCGTTCGCGATTGGCGTCCTGCTCGCCTCGGTCGCGGCGGAGCTGGTGTACGGCTTCATCCGGGTGTCGCCGGATCGCTGGTGGCTGTCGGCCGGGTTCACCTTCACGCTGCTGATCGTCGGCCTGACGAATCTGGCGCCGGTGCTCCTCCTCCCAATCTTCTACACCGTCAAGCCGCTCGACCGCGACGCGCTGCGCGCGCGCCTGCTCGCGCTGGCCGAGCGCGCCGGCGCCCGTGTGCTCGGCGCCTACGAATGGGGCCTCGGCGAGAAAACGACGAAGGCCAACGCGGCGCTGGCGGGTCTCGGCGGTACGCGACGGATCCTCGTGTCCGACACGATGCTCGCCGACTTCTCGGACGAGGAGATCGAGGTCGTGCTCGCGCACGAGATCGCGCACCACGTGCACGGCGACATCTGGAAGGGCATCGCGTTCGAGAGCGCGCTGATCGTCGCCGGCTTCTATCTCGCAGCGCAGGTGCTGCGGGCGATGGCGCTGCCGGTGGGCCTTCGCGGCGTCGACGATGTCGCGGGATTGCCGTTGCTGCTGCTCGCCGCCGGAGCCGTTTCACTCGTCATGGTGCCGGCCGCCCACGCCATGTCGCGGGGCTTCGAACGCAGCGCCGATCGGTTCGCGCTGGCGCTCACGAGGAATCCGCACGCGTTCGTCTCGGCCATGCGCCGTCTCGGCGCGCAGAACCTCGCCGAGGAACATCCTTCCAAGATCGTGCAGTGGCTCTTCTACAGCCACCCGCCCGTGCGCGAACGCATCGCCGCGGCCCAGGCCTTCAAACACTGACCGGTCCTGACGCGACCGTATAGAATCCCGGGTCGTGCAGGAGGGCTGGAGGTCGATGGCAGCTAAAGGCTGGGCCCGCTGGGCGTTGATTGCATCCGTTCTGCTGGTCACGCCGGCCGCCACCTGCCATGTCCACGTGCCGCCCAACCCGCCTGGCGGCGGGCTGACCAGCGCCATTCCGTCGGCGCTGCGCGCCGGCGTTGCGAAGGTGCCCCTGAGCCTGCCGACAGGCACTCCGCTGGCGGGCTACGGATCCGCGGCGCGGCGGCTGAACCCTCCAGACGCCAACCCGTTCAACGGGTACGTGATGTTCAAGCCGGCTACCGCCAAGCTGGATTTACTTTTCGCCAAGGCGCTGGTGATGGTGAACGACACCACGAAGGTCGCCATCGTGACGGTGGACTCCGTCGGTATCCTGAGCGATCTGGTGGACCGCATCCACGAGAAGGCCGTCTCGCTTGGCTCGACGATCCCGCGGGACAATCTCGTGGTCTCGGCCTCCCATACGCATTCGGGGCCCGGCACTCAGACGAAACTCAAGTTCTGGGAGCTGGTGGGCACCGACTTCCTGTTCAAGCCGTTGCGTGACGCCTTCGTCAACGACTGCGCCGAGGCGCTATACAACGCCGAGCAGAATCTGCAGCTCGCGAAGTACGGCTCGGGATCCGACTTTCTCGCCGGCGTGACGGTGAACCGGCGCGTGGGCGTGTCGCCGACCGCCACGCCAACCGACGTCGACAAGGAGCTCGGCGTCATTCGCATCGACAAGATGGACGGCACGCCATTGGCCGTGGTGTGGAATTTCGCCATCCACGGCACGGCGTATGGCGACAGCAATCTCGAGTTCACACCCGACGTCATGGGCGCCGTCTCGGCAAAGGTGGAGGTCGATCTCGGCGTTCCCGCGCTCTTCGCCAACGGGGCGGAGGGCGATACCTCGCCGGATGGTCATGGTGCGACGGGCATCGCGACGCTCGCGCCGATCATCGCGGCGAAAATCGCGACGATTCATGCCGGTATCGTGACGAACCCGCAGATCGCGCTGCAGTGCGTCTCGCATGTCGAGCCGTTCGGCAAGGCCACACTGGACCTCAGCCTCAATCGACTGCCGGCCGGTTCAGTCGATCTGGATTTGGCCGCACTGCTGACCATCCTGAATCTGGGCCATGTCGCGTTCAAGATGGACAAGAACTGGTTCGAGAACGACTTTCGGTTTCAGGCCATCCGCATGAACGACACGCTGCTCGTTCCCGTGCCGGGCGAACCGATCTTCGTCGTGGGACAGGCGATGAAAGTCGAGGGCAAGGCCCTAGGGTTCAACCGCGTGTTCGTGTTCGGATTGTCGAACGGACACATGGCGTACATCACCGACGAAGCCGAGTACAACGCCGGCGGCTACGAGGGAGTGGCGACATTTTTCGGCCCACACACCGCGGACAAAGTCCGCGCCGCAGCCAAGACCCAGATGGTGCTGGTCAAGCCCTAGCCTGACGGTGCCTGCCGCCGGGCCCCTCTGATACAGTGCTTTCCGTGCACGGTATCGACCAGGTCGCGCCGCCGGAGCGATACCGCATTGTCCGGCGCCTCGGATCCGGCGGCGCGGGAGTCGTCTATGCCGCGTTCGACATCGAGCGCGGGCAAACGGTTGCGCTGAAGACGCTGCTTCGGGCTGATCCCGCGACCGTGTACCGCTTCAAGAAAGAGTTCCGGACGCTGTCGGACGTTGCGCACCCGAACCTGGTTTCCCTCTACGACCTGGTCGTCGACACGCCGTACTGCTTCTTCACCATGGAGCTGATCGACGGAGTCGACTTCTTCAAGTATGTCCGCCCGTCGCCGGCGCACCTGGACGAGGCCCGGCTGCGCGGAGCGCTCGCACAGCTGGTGGAAGGCGTTCGCGTCCTGCACGACGCGGGAATCGCACATCGCGACATCAAACCGTCGAACGTGCTGGTGGACACGGCCGGCAGGGTCGCGGTTCTGGATTTCGGACTCGCCCTCAATTCCACGCTCAGCACGACCGAGACCGAAGGCCGTCTCAGCGGAACGGTGGCATACATGGCCCCGGAGCAGGCCGCCGGACACCGGGGCGGCGCCGCGAGCGACTGCTACAGCGTCGGCGTGATGCTGTATCAGGCCCTGACCGGGCAGTTGCCGCACACCGGCTCTGTCTACGAAGTCCTCGTGGCCAAGCAATCACAGAATCCGGTGTCGCCATTGGACGGGAATCCCGATCTGCCGTCCGATCTCGTCGCCGTCTGCATGCGGCTCCTGGCCCTGAACCCCGACGATCGTCCTCGTTCCGGCGAAGTCGTTCGACTGCTTGGTGGAACGCCGGCGGCGCGACCGAGCCGGCTCAGGGATGCCGCGCCGCTGGTCGGGCGGGAGCACGAGCTCGACGCGCTGAATGCCGCGTTTGAGCGATGCCGTGACGGCCATTCGATCACGGTCTATGTCCATGGCCCATCGGGTATGGGCAAGACCGCATTGATCGCGCATCTTCTCGATGCCCACGAATCGCGAGCCGATGCGGGGATCCTGTCGGGACGCTGTTACGAGCGCGAATCGATGCCATACAAGGCGCTTGATGGCGTGGTCGATGATCTGATGCGCCATCTTGGCAGGTTGACGGACGAAGACGTTGAGCAGATCGTTCCGCTGGACCGGCTGGCGTCCCTCACGCGATCGTTTCCGGTCCTGCTCGAGGTCCCGTGCATCAGGCGGCTGGCCGAAGGATCCGCCGATGTCGAGGATCCGATCACCATGCGCAGGCGCGGCCTGCAGGCGCTGAAGGAGCTGCTGCGCCGCATTGCCGCGCGCCGGACGCTAATCGTCCACGTCGACGATCTCCACTGGTGTGACGCCGACGGGACCACGCCGCTGACCGATCTCTCGGCGCCTCCAGCGATTGCCGGCCTCCTGCTGATTGTGACGTTCCGAAGCGAGGAGATCGAATCGAAGCCGTTCCTTCGGGACCTGCTCCACGGCGTCGACGGCGAACGGATCCGGGAGATCTATCTCGGTCCTCTGGCGGACGACCAGGCGCGACGGCTCGTGCGCTCGCTGCTTCCCGGCGGATCGACGGACGGGGTTGTCACGACGATCGTCCGTGAAGCGGCCGGCAGCCCGTTCTTTCTCGATCAGCTGATCCGCTACGCGATGGAGCACGACAGCGCAGCCAGCACGGGAATCACGCTCGCGGAAATGCTCGAGGCGAGGCTCGCGAGCCTGCCGGCGGGATCCGGAGAGATGATGAACGTGCTCGCCGTGGCGCGGCATCCCCTCGATGCGCGAGCGGCGTACACCGCCGCTGGACTGTCAGGCGACGAGCGTCCGTTGATCGCCGCGCTGCGCTTCGCCTGTTTCGTCCGGAGCGCTGGTGACGCAGCAGTCGCGGAGGTCTACCACGATCGCATTCGCGACGTGCTGGTCACCGCGCTCGGCCGCGACGGCGCGCAGGCGATCCACGGCCGGATCGCCCAGGCGCTGACCGACCGTCGCATCGACGACCCGGAGATCCTGTTCGAACACTATTTGTGCGCGCACGAGTGGACGCTGGCCGGCGTTCAGGCCGCTGCCGCCGCGGCGCGCTCTGCGGCGGCATTTGCCTTCGAGCGGGCGGCCGCGTTTTATCGCTACGCTCTGAAACTCGGATCGCACGACGCCTCCGAGCGGTCGCAGTTGAGCGCGTTGCTGGCGACCGCGCTGTCGAATGCAGGACGCACCGCCGAGTCCGCCGACGCCTATCTCGCCGCGGCCAACGACGCCGCTTCCGCGTCGGCTGCGCTGGAACTGCGCCGGCACGCCGCCGAGCAGTTTCTCGTCGGCGGTCACGTCGATCGTGGTCTCGACACGATCGCGTCCGTCCTGTCCGCGGTCGGACTGCGACTCGCGGGCGGTCCGAAACGCGCGCTCCTGTCGCTGCTTGTGCGGCGCGCCGAGCTCCTGGTCAGGGGGTTGTCGTTCGAGCAGCGCTCGGAACGCGAGATCGGCGAGGAGACGCTCACCCGGATCGACACGTGCTGGGCGGTCGCCACGGGCCTGGCCGTCATCGACAACATCCGCGCCGCGGATTTTCAGACCCGCCACCTGTTGATGGCGCTGAAGGCCGGCGAGCCCTACCGCATCGCGCGGTCGCTGTCCATCGAAGCCGTCACCGCCGCGGCGACCGGCGGCGTCCGCAACCAGCGCCGTGCCGACCGGTTGATTCGCTCGAGCGAGACCATCGGCAAGACGCTCGACAATCCGCACACCGACGGCCTGTTGATCCTCGCGCGCGGTGCGGCGGCCTATTTCCGCGGTCAATGGAAACTGGCCTTTCAGCTCGGTGAACACGGCGAGCAGACGCTGCGGCGTCATGGCGTCGGCACCACCTGGGAACTGAGCAGCGCCCAGAATTTCGTCATCGGATCGCTGATGTACCTTGGCGAGCTCCACGAGGTACGGCGCCGGCTTCCCGTGCTGCTCGAGGACGCCATGGATCGCGCCAACCTCTACGCGGAGGTGCACCTGCGGACCCGACAGAACCTGATGTACCTCGTGGCGGACGACCCCGACGGCGCTCGCGCCGACATCGACGACGCCATGGGTCGATGGTCACATCGCGGGTATCACGTTCAGCATTACCTTGCGCTGCTCGCGCGAACGCAGATCGAGCTGTATGCGGGCCGCGCCGAGGCGGCCTGGAACCTGGTCGAGTCCGGCTGGCCCGATCTCCAGCGGTCACTGCTCCTGCGCGTACAGGTCGTTCGTATCGAAGCCAGCTACTTGCGTGCCCGATGCGCGCTGGCGGCGCAAAAGCCCGGGGCGGATCGATTAGCGGCGTCGTTGGCGCGCGAGGGCGTCGCGTGGGCAGAGCCTCTTGCCGAAGTGATTCGGGCGGGCTGCGAGCAGGCCGACAGGCGGTCACATCTGATGGCCGCTGCCGCGGGCTTCGACAAGGCCGACATGGCCCTGCACGCCGCCGCCGTCCGGTGGGTGGCGTCTCCAGAAACCGGTTCGGAGATCAAGGAAGTGGTGAATCCTGGTCGATTCGCACGAATGCTGGTGGGAGGCTGAACGCGGGCTACGGGTCGCGCGGTGGCCGGACGATATTCTGCCGGCGAATGCCACCCGAAACTTGCCGCAGTCGGAATCAGGCGGCGATGTCGCCCACCGCGATCACGGCCACAGCGACTGCCGGCGCGACCTCCACGAGGGTCTCAGCCACCGGCTGTTGCGGCAGCGTCATCGGCTGCCGCAGTTCCGCAATGTGGTGTGTGACGTGCTGATGTTCGAACGCGATGAGCGCCGTGTACAGCATGGCGTTGACCGCGAGGTGCCTCTCGCGCCGGCTCAACCACGCCGCCGCGTTGTAGGCCCCGCATAACGCCGCGAGCCCCAACGCCATTGCGTGGACACCGAGCTTCAACTCCTCGCAATTCCCGCATTTGAGGACCTTCATGTCCATCGTCATACGGCCGAGTATTGCAACCGCCGTACCCGGTCGATAGGATCCGCGGTTGAGTTAATGGAACTCCGTCCATGGCGCCCTCGAGAAGTCATCCTCTTCAGTGTCGTGCTCGCGCTGGCCGCTTACGTTTGCGTTCTTGCGGTCGAGTACTACCTGCGCCTGCGCTCGGTTCAGCGGCATCACCTCGAGAGCGCCTGGATGTGGTTCGTTGCGGCGATGATCCTCGCGACGCTCACCGCGAAACGGCCGGCCGGCGACGACGCTGATCTGCCACCGTGGTCAGCAACGACGAGCCTGCCCCTGACGCTGGTTGCGGCGGCGATCGTCCTCTACTATCCAGCCTTTCGCCTCGGCTTCCTCTCGGACGACTTCGTCCTTTCGGCCCTCGCAGCACGCAGGGAGTTCTTCGGTCAATCGTGGGCGTTCTTTCGGCCGCTGCCGCTGCTGTTTTACAACGCGGCCGGCGCGCATCCGGCCGTGCTGCATGCCGTCGTCGTCCTTCTTCACGGGCTCAACGCCGCGCTCGTGCTCAGGCTGGCCGCGATCTTCGGCCTCTCGCGCCGCCAATCGTTCAGCGCCGCTGCGCTGTTCCTGACGTTCCCCGCGAATCTGGAGGCGGTGGCGTGGTGCGCGGGCATTCAGGATGTGCTGATGACCGCTGGCGTCCTCGGCGCCATCGTTGCGGCGTCCGCGTCGGCGACGGCGCTCTCGCTGGTCGCGGTGGCGGCGTCGCTGCTCTCGAAGGAAACTGCGGTAGCCGCGCCGTTGCTCATGTGGCTGTCGAATCGAACGCGCTGGCGCACGGCGGCCGCCGCACTCGGCGTCGCCGGCGCATACGCGCTCTGGCGCACGGCCACCAGACCGCTCGCCGAAGGATTCGCCGCCGCTCCGACGTCGTACAAGCTGAAAGAATTGCTGGTCCGGCCGTACGGCACGCTGGCGGTGCCTTTTCGCGGCGCGCAGCTCGCCGAGTGGCCCTGGCTCGGAATCCTGCTGGTCGGTGGTCTCGCGGTGCTGCTCGTCAGGGCGGCCTGGCACTGGCGCGGTCGGCGCCGCCTGATATTCATGGCCGGCGCCCTCGCGCTGTGGGTGATTGTGAGCATTGCGCCGGTCTATTCGATGTTCGACGTCAGCGGCACACTGCAGGGATCGCGCTACGTCTATCTGGCGACCGCCGGCTGGTCGATCCTGATGGCGGCGCTGCTCCTGCCGGCGCGCTCACGGCTCGACATGTTCCTGGTGATTGCGGCCTGCGGAATCGGCGTGTTCGGCGTCCGCCTCAACCTCGTGCCGTGGACGCGGGCGGCGGCGATGCGTGATGAAGTGCTCTCGGCGGTCGAGCGTGCGAGCGCCTCTGGCTGCAAAGAGGTCTGGATTCGGAACGTGCCTGACTCGGTGCAAGGCGCGTACGTGTTCCGCAATGGACTGCCGGAAGCGATTGCGCCGATCGCGGTGTCCCCGGCGGCGCCGAGCCAATGCTGGATCAGCGTGCCGTTTCGTGCGTGGAATTGACGCGGTACAGATCGCGTTCCGTATCGCCGCCGATCCGTTCGACGGGCAGCCGTTCCACGTAGGCGCGTAACGCCGACGATGCCGCGGCGCGATTCACGACGAGGTACGCGCACGGCGAGCCGCTGACGCCGGATTCTGGCGCGGCATCGGCCCGTCCGTCGGACAGACGAAGCAGCGTGCCTGCGATCGCCATCGCTTCATAGCGTCGCGCGGCATCGGCCGGCATGCGGCCGATGTAGCCGCCGGCCAGCGGATGCTCGTGCACCGTCGCGTAGTAGAGCGCGGCCCGATCCTGGGAACCAACGCCGGTACTCAGGCCGTCGCCGATCCCGAAGGGGACTTCGCAGACGGCGCCCGGCGGCGCCGCTGCGAGCATTTGGTAGGCCGCGGGTCGATCGAGCGTGGTGAGCGGGATCGGCCCGTCCCAGTATTCGAAGGCGACGATCGCGATGATCAGCCATTGCGCCAGCGGTGTGCGCCACCAGCGGCGCCCCGAGCCAAGCTCAACGCCGGCCAGCACCGCCAGCGCCATGAACAGGCCGACGATCGCGCGGCCGGGCATTCGTGCGTTCGCGACAAACGGCACGTACCGTAGAAGGATCGCCGGCAGCTTCAGGCCGGTGTCGAATCCGCCGATTGTCAGGATCGGGCCGAGCGCCCAGATGGCGAAACCGGCCGCGACCATGCGCCAGATGTGCAACTCCTCAGCGGCCGACGCCTCGCGGGCTCCGGCTTCAGCCGGACCATGGTCCGACGCCTCGTGGGGTCCGGCTTTAGCCGGACCATGGTCCGCCTGAAGGGGGACCCCACGCACGTATGTTCGCGAGGTCCGTTCTCTGTGCGCGAGCGCTGACACGAGCAGGATCAGCGGCACGATCCCCATCCAGCCGACCGCTTCGATGCGGTCCATGCGCGTCGCCGCATAGATCCGCGAGGTCCACTTCGTCAGGGGCGGCCCAAGCAGCGGCGCGATCAGGTCGACACCCCGAGGGGCGCTTCGCCATTGGTACGCCGGCGTGACGTATTCACCTCGGGTCACGAGCTGCGCCGCCTGCCAGAGCAAAGGTGTGGCTCCGAGGATGAACACGGCCGCAATCCACGATGCCGTCGTGACGACGCGCCTGGCGCGATCGACCGGCATCGGCGCATGCGTCAGCGCCGGCCGCCACAGGCAGAGCGCGTAGACGATTGCGCACAGCCAGATGCCGGTCAGGACGTTCTGCGGCGTGCGGATCGACAGGACGATCGTGCCCAGCATCACCGTCCGTCCGCCGGTCGTCACGATCCATGCAGCGACTCCGGCCAGCAGGATCATCAGCACGGCCAGCGCGCCGCGTGTCCGCCGGAGGGCCGCCGTCTGCGTCCGCCGCGACCATCGCACCGGCGACCACCCGAGCCAGGCGATCAGGTACACCGCCAGGAAGAACCCCAGGTAGACCACATAGTAGTACGCGGTGTACGCCGTCGCGACGAACACGATTCCTGCGCCGATCGCCCACCGGTTCGACGTCGACGTCACCTGCCGGCGCACCATCAGCGCGAACAGCGGCAGCACCCACGCGGCGATGAGGTCGAAGTGTCCGAGCAGATGAGACGCCAGATACGGCGACAGGCCGAAGATCACGCCGCCGAGGATGGCGCCGCGCCGGTGGCGCGCCACCGCCCACACCAGCGCATAGGCGCAGGCCATGTTCGCGAACACGTACGACAGCAGCAGCACGTTCTGCGCGGTCACAACCGAGGTGCGCTTCAGCAGCGTCGCCGCGACGATCGCCGGCAGCGCCGTGTGCGGATGATCCGCGATGGTCGTGCCGAAGGGGTAGAAGAGATAGTCCGTGTGAAAGTAGGCGAGGCCCGGCGTCGAGAGCACATGACGCATCCACCACAGGTTCCAGACGAAGCTGTAATTGTCGCCGGGGCCGCCCGGAATGGCATCGCGCAGGTGAGCCGCCAGCGGCCACGTCCAGGCGATCGCCAGCGCGGCGAACAGCGCCAGCGGACCGGAATGCTTCATCTGAACATGTGGTACGCCTTCAGGCGGATCATGGTTCGGCTCAAGCCGGCCCCCACGTCGATGTGCGTGCGCGGCTTGACGACGAGCACGCCGCGCATCTGGCGGCAGCCGTCCTCGACCTGCAGGTTGCAGTAGTACGGGAAGGTGCCCGCGCGGTCGGCGCGGAACTCGAAGGTGACCGGCGGCCCGGGGCCGACGCGCTTGGCGATGCGGTAATCGTCGATCGTCAGGCTGTGCGCGATGTCGTCGGTCCGCAACTCGATCTTCACGAGGTCGTCCTGGTTGACCTCGATGCGCGCCGGTTCGAACGCGTAGCGGTGCGCCCGGACGGTGAACGGTTTGGCTGTCGGACCCTGGTCCTGGATGGAGAGGGCGGACGCGGCGAGCGCGAAGATCAGAACGCTGGCGCGAATCACGCCCTGATTGTACGACGAGGGAACGCGAAGCCCGCAAAGCGCGCAAAGAAAGCCAATCTTTGCGGCCTTTGCGAGCCTGACGTTCCCCTTGGCTTACTCGGCTTTTGGCGCCGCGGCAGCTTCTTCCTGGAGCAGCACCTTCCGGCTCAGACGAATCTTGCCGGTCGGGTCGATGTTGATTACCTTGACCATGAGCTGCTCGCCTTCCTTCAGCTCGTCGCGCACGTCCTTCACGCGGTGGTTGGCAATCTCCGAGACGTGCAGCAGGCCGTCGGTGCCGGGCATGATCTCGACGAACGCGCCGAAATCGGTGATGCGCTGGACCTTGCCCATGTAGGTTTTGTTGAGCTCGGGGGTGGCCGTGAGCTCCTGGATGATCGAGATCGCCCTGGCCGCCGATTCGCCGTCGGCCGACGCCACGTTGACGCGGCCGTCGTCTTCGACGTCGATCTTCACGCCGGTCCGTTCGATGATGCTGCGGATCATCTTGCCGCCCGGTCCGATGACGTCGCGGATCTTGTCCACCGGGATGCGGATCGTGACGATACGCGGCGCGAAGAGCGAGATGCTCTGGCGCGAGGCGCCGAGCGCCTCTTTCATCTTGCCGAGGATGTGCAGGCGGCCGTTGCGCGCCTGGTCGAGCGCCTTGCGCATGATCTCGGTCGTGATGCCGCCGACCTTGATGTCCATCTGCAGGGCGGTGATGCCGTCGGCCGTGCCGGCGACCTTGAAGTCCATGTCGCCGTAGTGGTCCTCGGCGCCGGCGATGTCGGAAAGGACGGCGTACTTGCCGCTCTTCTCGTCGATCACGAGCCCCATCGCGATCCCGGCGACCGCCTTGCTCAGCGGCACGCCGGCGTCCATCATCGCCAGCGATCCGCCGCACACCGACGCCATCGACGAGGAGCCATTGCTCTCCAGGATGTCCGAGACGATGCGGACGGTGTAGGGGAAGTCCGCTTCCGCCGGCATCAGCGACGCCAGCGACCGTTCCGCCAGCGCGCCGTGGCCGATTTCACGCCGGCCCGGGCCGGTCATGCGGCCGGTCTCGCCGACCGAGAAGGGCGGGAAGTTGTAGTGGAGCATGAAGCTCTTCCACGTCTCGCCCTCGAAGCTCTCGATCTTCTGCGCATCGTCGGCCGTGCCGAGCGTGCAGGTGACGAGCGCCTGC